>WNFB01000287.1_pt1 | contig 38164 bp, 32 predicted proteins | sample 5400501 | NCBI WGS metagenome assembly WNFB01 (sample SAMN13153341, study PRJNA577476) | soil metagenome | isolation source: 200 cm saprolite under Douglas fir tree site 2 hole 1 | place: USA:California | collected 2015-04-18 | reverse complement strand
TGGTCGGGGCAGGTGTAGACATAGCCTATTTTTGACTCGCTCACATGATAGGCTCCATTGCTGAACTGACAAGTTAAACCAAGTGAGGCATTTGCATAAACGTCCCACTGATAGGGCTGGCTTAATGGGTCATCGAATGCCAACTTCCCATTGGTGGGAGGATAAGGGTCCTTTGCTGCTGTTGCAAGTGCGACGGCAATGCTCTGTGCAGTTGCGGTGGCATTCGTGTCAGCATTTCCAGTATTACTAACTGTGCTGGTAGTTGCCCTAGGAGGGATATTTGTCTTGGTCTGATGGTTTCTGAGAAAGACAAATCCAACACTTGCTCCTACAACGAGCAAGACCACTGCGGTAAGTATCCCAAGCATCACAGGGGATACTTTTCGAGGGGGAGGGGGAGGTGGCACTACCTGATAGGGGTTGACATCATACGGGCTTTGCAAGGACTCACCATGAGGGTTTGAACCATACTGAGTCGAGGGTAGCGTTGGAGCAACCATAGGGTCAAAGGATGAACCTGGCGCTGCTTCCTGGGTAGGATCATGCGGTGATGCACCGGAACCGGCATAGTAAGCAGGAGTAAGAGTCCCACAATTGGGACAGGCCTTTGCTTCCAAGGGAAGTCGAGCCCCACAAGCTGGGCAATGCATAATGAATGATTCCTTTCTTTTGCGCGAAACCTGAGATATTACATCAGGGTCTCAGGCCAACGGATCTTATGCTGGTCTAGAATGGGAGAATTGCGCCGTTGCCTGAACGGGAGCAACACTTCCTGTCTGACTTTTTTAAGCAACATCAAGAGGTAGCCTGAAGCACGGAATACCTATTCGCCTGATGGGTGAACGTCGAGGGAAACACTTTTTAGCAGACAGGGTTGCGCAGATGTGTCTCATTCATTCTTGATAAGACATGGTTCAAAGGAAGAACGAAAGAACGTGACAGTGTGAGAAGCAACGGTTGCTAAAAAGCTCGCCTCAGAAGGTATGGTTGATAGAGTATATCACCAAGACAGCCAGGGAGGAACCAATGGTCCAGACACATTCTCGCACACCTCACGAGTATGCACAATGGGTCAGCACGAGGCTCGGCTCAGCGTAGCAGCTATGGAGTCGTCAGCATGTTGAGTCAGCAGATCGGCGTCGCTCGCCATACGCTCTATTGGTGGAAAGCAAGAGGGCAGGCAGCGCTGGAGAGAGCGTTTAGCCCTGTAGCCCCAAGAGCCAAAGGCGGTCCTGCTTACCTGGAGCGAGCGATCTTGACGAGGCTCGTGGAAGGCCATGCCAGCTATCGGGGGATCCAAGCGTGCCGAGCCTCGTGCTGCTGGGGCAGCATGTCAGCTTGGGCAAGATTGCCGCAGTAGTGCAGATGGCAGGACAGCGAGCGCAAGAGTGGATCGCCACCCATGCCCCCGTCACGGCGCGTGTCCTGGCCGCAGAGTGTCGATTTCCTACTCTATCAACAGGTGGAACCACTGCTCGTTTTTCCTGAAATACCCGCTACTCTGCTCTTCGTACTGAATTGATCAAAATTTATTACGAGTCCTTATCATCTCGGCGCCTTTGATCCGTGCGCCTACGTCGTTTGAAATCTTCCAAGTCATTGCGGCTTATCTTGTAACCCCTGCCTACGACAATAGCAACAAGGTCACCCGATGCTATATACTGTCTCACTGTTTTGGGGTTTATTCTCAGTTCTTTTGCAACCTCTTCAACGGTTAACAGTTCTTCACCAGGCATAAAAGCTACCTCCAAGTTTCTTATTCATTTACCAACGCTGTCAAAATCACATAAAATTATAGCATATCTTGTAAAATATGATATAAGGTGCTATAATCTCCCCAAAAGAAATAACGTCCTCATAAGTAAGCCTTCAGCGTAGGAAAAGGCCCGTAGTACCTAAAAAGCCTAGAGTGAACTGGACTTATAGAGAGGCTGATCCGAATAATTGATAGAAGAGGAAGATACAAGCTATGGGACTTTCTGGCCCAAAGAGGCATACTGATAAAACAGGTGATATTAGTGAGGCTGCTATCATTGCGCGCTTGTTGCAGTCAGGCTATGTCGTACTTACCCCTTATGGAAAGAACCACCGGTATGATCTGGTAATCGAGGATGCTGATGGGCAGTTCTGGCGTATCCAATGTAAAACAGGTTGGATGGGTGAGGAGCAGACGGTTATCAACTTTGCTACAGCTAGCAGTTATAACCATACGGCAAAGCAAAAAGGGTGGAGACATTACAGAGGTCAGGTAGACTATTTTGCGGTCTACTGCGAGGGCAATGGGAAGGTATATCTTGTCCCTGTGGAGGCTGTTGGCCTAACTCAGGCAAAGTTGAGGCTAACTCCAACAAAGAACAAGCAAGAGAAAAACGTGCGGTGGGCGCAAGATTATGAGCTATAAATGCCCCGAGAACGATGAAGTAACCAAAATCGCTTGACGAGCTATACATGATATGGTAATCTTCACTCGTCAACAATGGGCAGCTAGCTCAATGGCAGAGCAAGCGACTCTTAAAGTGCGCCTATGCGCTTCTGTTACCCTTACTGTGGAAGTACAGTACCACTGGAACGGGTGTGGTTAAAGCGCGACCTGACCTGATCCCGAAAGGGTAAGGGGACAACAGCATGGTCGTTAAAAGTCTGACGAGGCCAAACCAATGAGGCCGAGAGTCAGGCAGCTAGGCCAGATATGGTCAAAGCTACACTGCTTGAACTTCAGTCGCGGCGATGTATTCGCTCATCTTTCAGCATGTGATTACGCTGAAGTATAGGGTTAGCGGTCGAGATTAAGAGGGCCGTTAAACGTTCCCCCTATAGCCGCTCTTCGCAAAGAGTTAAGCGACGAATGAAGGACCTGAGTCTGGACCGGGGTAATTAGGAGAACTTAGGGATCACCTAAACATCGCAAGATGCATGGTGACGGAGTACCCATAGTACTCAAACACTCAGGGTAATGCCTGAGACACGGGGAAGGGGTACAGGAAGCTGTGTAAAGCTTCTGGAGAGCCGGATGCGGTGAAAGCCGCACGTCCGGTTCGGGAAGGAGAGGTTAATCACCTTCCAAAGGTGTTGGCCCTTGCTTCACTCGCTAGGTTCAGGGTTCGACTCCCTGGCTGCCCACCAACCAATAGAACAGGCTCTTCCACAGCGGAAGAGCCATTTTCGTGGCTGAAATAAGTACCTGATGTATTGACATTTGAGTTCGAACAGCGTAATATATAAACAGAAATTTATAAAACGAATGTTTATATGATAAAGGGATGGAGCACCTCGCAAGCAGCATGAAAGACTGGCGCGAACTCAAATCCATGATGAAGGCATTAGCAGACATCGCACGTCTGACAATTATTTATCATCTAGCACACCAGAACGAAATCACTGTAACAACCCTCACCGACCTGTTAGGGATTAGCCAGCCCCTTGTCTCCTGGCATCTCCGCAAACTCCGCCGTGCTGGTTTGATACGTACCCGCCGCGTTGGTCGTCAGGTCTATTGTACACTGGACAACGTACGCTTTCAATACTGCTTGCAACGTCTGGCAGGCCTGGTAGATCCTACTGCCATGGCCGAAGGACTGCCTGTTGGACCATCTCTGATGGAAGAGGAAGCGATTGCAGAAGCTGAAGGATAAGTTTTGTACATAGCTCCACCATAAGCTTGTTGTAACCTTAACAGCAACTTAATGGTCAGTTTAGCCTGAAACTTAACGCATCTGTAGTAAGCTAGGATTGTTACATTCGTAAATAACACAAAAATAGAATTTTTAGGAACGGCAATGATACAGAAATATAAGCGCATGACCCAGCAGCAAGCACATTACTCGGGGAAGCTTGGTAGAGCTGACCTGCATATGCACAGCACATACAGTGATGGCCTTGGTACAATTGAACAGATTCTTCATCATGTTCAATACAATACACGCCTGGATGTAATCGCCATTACCGATCATGATGTGGTAGAAGGAGCTTTGCGTGCGCGTGATCTCTGGCTAAAAAGCTCGTATCGCTTTGACTTCATTGTAGGAGAAGAGATTACCACGAGTGAAGGTCATTTGCTGGCGCTCTTCATCGAGAAGCCTATCCCACCCAGCTTGAGCATGGAGCGTAGCATCGATCTCGTGCATGAGCAGAATGGGCTTGCAATTGTAGCTCATCCCCTCAATCGCTTCTTCCGTCATAGTTGTCAGCGTGATGTGCTCGATCATATCTGTGCTGCCAGCGATACCTGGCTTGATGGAATAGAGACCTGGAATGCGAGTTTTTGTGGTGTCTATGGCAATCGCATCGCGATGAGAATGAACCGTGAGGTGTACGGTTGGCCGGAGGTTGGCAACAGCGATGCCCATACATTGAGTGCTATCGGGTGTGGTTGTACCTGGTTCGAGGGGAAAAGTGCCCGTGATGTGCGTGCTACCATTGAAGCTGGCCTGAGCGCACCAGGAGGAAGATTGTGGCGCATGGATGATTATCTCCGGCTGGCCCGCCATCACATGAGCAAGCGCCGCAGGGACGCTCATCGGTTGCGTGTAGCCTGAATGAGAAAGGAATTCCCCACGATAAATGAGAAAGGAATTCCCCACGATAAATCGGGGGACTACTAGTCCCTCAGGCTCAAGTGTGATACAATAGAGATATGTTTAGCAGACGCATACAGCAACGAGTTCGGCAGTTAGCAGCACTGATTATTCAACCGCTAGCCCGACTGGGAGTCACTCCCAATATGTTGACCGTCCTGGGGCTGCTGTTCAGCGTGTTGACGGCCGTAACGATTGCTCTGGGATTCTTGTTCGCCGGAGGCTTGCTGGTGTTGTTTGCGGGAATTTTTGACATGTTCGATGGAGCGATGGCGCGTGTACGCAACAAAGCCACAATCTTCGGCGCATTTTTTGACTCGATGCTTGACCGTTACTCAGAGAGTATCATCTTGTTTGGATTGCTCTGTTACGCCTTGCAGCGACCAGGCCTTCACGATGCATTCTGGCCTGCCGACTCATTTTTACTGCATTCGGAGCAAACGTGGATGATCGTATTCCTTTTTATTGCTGTGGTCGGCTCGTTGATGGTAAGTTATGCAAAAGCACGCGCCGAAGGATTGGGGTTAGAGTGCAAAACCGGGCTGCTTGCTCGCCCCGAACGTGTCGTCATATTGGCTATTGGTCTCTTGTCTGGCACTACAATCTGGGCAGTGGCTCTCCTGGCAGTCTTTTCGCATGTGACTGCCATTGAGCGTCTTGTCTACATTTGGCGTAGGACCGAGGCAAGCTCACATCCCTACCAGGTACCAGGAATGAGCGGAGCGAGGTCTCATGATAAATTGGGCCCCGCGCAGGTCCCAGACTCCGAACAAGAAAGTAGGGACGTGACCTTGCATCCGTCCGCGCTCGACCTCTCTTCGTCAAAAATCGTAGGGGCGAGTGAAACAAGAGATACTCCTGTACCCACAAGTTTTCCGCCGTTTCAGTAGTGGCGTACAGCAGGAGTGAGTGAGGAAAACGGCGTAGATGAGACCGGACCGGGTCGTACATGTAGTGTTAAGAAGCCTGCCCGAGGATGAGGTAGGGTACATGCAGAGAGTGAGCGTTCTGGTAGGGGCGTGACCTTGCGTCCGCCCTCCGTAACAACGCGGATCGGTGTTATGAAAGCCTGAAATAGGTATATTGGCAACAAACAAGATTTTTTGGCTTTTGCTTTTCCCGAACACCCGTTGCATATACAGTGAGAAGAGACCACAGAGCCTTGTCTCACCAATCTTCAATCGAACACTCTCTCTATATGACGAGTGCCTGGACTCCGGTCTGTAACTACTGAGACTGGAGATCTGAGTGACAACAGAAAATACCAATTTACAAAACAGCGACGTTGATGAGGCGGTCGTGGAGCAAGAACCTGTCTCCGAAACTATCCCAAATTCTGCCTCGACCGCATCTCCCCGATTTATCGAGGGAGTGCCTCCAGAGGAGCCGACGGATGAGCACGACCAAGGACAAGCGCCTCAACAGCAGCAAGACCCCACGATGAATCAGGCGTCTACTGAGGTCAGAGACGCTAGCTCCCCGATTTATCATGGGAGTGCCTTCTCATTTACAGAGGCAATCCCGTTCGTTGAGGCCGATGTAGCACGGCCCTTCATCGACTTCATTGAGGAATTTCGTCAAGCAGAAGAGGCTCGCTTGAGTTCTTCACTGCAAGAGTCAACACCGGAAGCTTTTTCTCTAGAGGAGCCAGATAGGCATGAGTTCATCAACCCCTGGGAAAATACCTCCTTTGTAAGTCAGCCGTCCATTGTAGAGCCAGGCGAACGTGATCAGGGTGAAGTGGCGGAGCAAACAGCGCAGGCCCCTATCTTGCAAGAGCAAGCAGAGGAGCAAGCGCCACACGATACCCCAACGAACGCACCAGATAGCACGCCGGTCGAGATGCCAGGTGAGCAGAATCTTCCTTCGATAAATCGGGCGGACGCGATAAATCGGGTCCCTACGACTGAACCTGCTGTCCCAGCGCGGCCTGTATCACCTCTATTGCGTCCTGCATCTCGTCTGCGTTTGCCACGACACGGCAATGCCGCTTCACGCCAGCGCGAGGAGCCTCCTGTAACAGAGGCGACGCAGGCGGTGCCTGCTCCCGAAACAGATTCTACCCAAGATCTGTCACGCCCGGCTCGTCGTTACCGTTTTGATCGTCCGGCATCTGGCGCATCTATCGCTTCAACGCCTATGCAACCGCGTACCGAAGAAGGAAAAGATACGACAAGTCATGGCCTTCCCCCGGTGTCTGCTCGCGTAGACAATGGAAGTGCTACTAGCAAGGAAGTGAAGGAGGGCAAGGGACACTCGAAACAGACACCAGATGTGACTCAACCACAATCGCCCGAGCAGAGTTCACCTAAACAACCTGCCGCACCTGAAACACCAGCAGCGCAAGGCGAGGGGACTATAACGCCTGTAGTGACGGGGTTTGATCGTCGTCGCCAGGGACAAGCTCGTCAGCGTGATCAAGACTCCCACGATAAATCGGGGAGCTACACCCCGGTTTCTCCCGAGGCTACCCCTGAGGCAGAAGTTGCTACGCCTGTTGCAGAGCCTACCACTGCTTCACAAACGACAGAGGTGGCTTTGGAGGACCTCCCACCACTGGAATACTCGGAATTGCAGCGTGCCAGTTCTCGACGGCGACGACGACGGCGTTCTGGAGATATCACGCCTACGCCTACGCCTACGCCCACTACTCCAACTGCGAGTACTGCACCGGCAACCAACCCAGGTGCACCAGAACCACCCCCTATGCCAGCGCAGGAGCCGGTACAGGCACCGGCAGTTACCACCTCGCCGCGTAGTGTTGTGCCGGCGCCTGGTGTGGCTCCAGCGACAGGTCCATACAACATTGTGTCTGGCTACACGGTCGGCCAGATGAATCAAGGCAACGATGTTCCTGGCCCATTCATGTCGCCAGAGCCGTCTCCCGCGCGTGGCAGCTCACCTGTGCGGGGTAACTTGCGGGCAGTACGAGCAGAAGTGCAGCGCACGACGGTCTATCCAGTTCGTACTGGTGACCCTGCCCTCAACCAGCTTGCTAATGCTGTAGTGCAAGGGATTCAGGCACAGACCGATCGTATGGTCAATGAGCTACGACGTGTAAATCAGGTACCGGCCAACATCTCTGTCTCGCTTCCACCGTTCCCATCAACTGAGCGCGTGGGGGTGTTTGTGGACGTTGCCAACTTGTTGTACTCGGCTCGTACGTTGCGCATCACGATAGACTTTGCCAAATTGCTTGATTTCTTGCGCGGCAATCGTCGCCTGGTGCGCGCCCAGGCCTATTGTCCCACCAGTCCACATTCCAGCGAAGATCAGATGTTCTTGCAAGCCGTGAAGGGACTGGGCTATCGCATCACCACGAAGAACTACAAAACCTTCTCAAGTGGTGCGAAGAAGGCTGACTTGGACCTGGACCTGTGTATGGATGTCGTGCGTCTCGTCGATGGCAGAGCCGTCGATTGTATCGTGCTGGTCAGCGGCGATAGCGATTTTATGCCCATGCTCGACTATTGCTCCGATCACGGCGTGCGTGTCGAGGTCGCTGCGTTCGACGAAGCCATGTCTGCTACCCTGCGTCAGAGCTGTGACCTGTTCATCAATCTGGCTATGCTCGAGGAGATACGGGCATAACTGGCGGATTTCTCACATGTCTGTCGAGACATTCTTCAGGAATATCTCGACAGACATGTGAGAAGTAATCTCTTCGTTACGTATGTTATGTATAGCAACCGTATTTTTTAGACGGAGAGAAAGGAAGCACACATGCGAAGAACGATAGACCTCATCCGCATCGCATCATTCCTGGCCTTATTTGCCATGTTGCTTGCCGCTTGTGGTGGCGGCAGCACACAGGCCCCTACCGGCGGGACGACTCCCACCAAACCTGCTGTGACTGCAGCATTGGTCACCGACATCGGTGGTCTGAATGACAACGGCTTCAACCACCTGGCCTATACCGGCTACACCAAGGCGCAAAACCAGTATGGTTTCCCGCAGAAAATCATTCAGACACAATCACAGAACGACTATGTCAAAAACCTGACCCTGGCGGCTCAAAGTGCAGACATGGTCATCGCCGTCGGCTTTTTAATGCAAACACCATTGGACCAGGTCGCCAAGCAGTTCCCCAGCAAAATGTTCGCCATCGTCGATGGCTGTGCCGTTCCTAACGCTACTACCGGAAATTGCGAAACACTCCCCAATGTAGCTCCACTCAAATTCAAAGAGCAAGAGGCTGGCTGCCTCGTCGGTGCAATTGCTGGCCAGATGGAGATGGATGGCAAGGCTAAAATTCCGAAGTTGCTTGGCAAGAGCACCATCGGAGCCGTGGGTGGCCTCTCGATTCCACCGGTCAACCGCTACATGGCTGGCTACAAGTTCTGTGCTCTAAAAGTCGATCCGAAAGTCAACGTCGTGATCAACTATTCACAGGATTTCGCTGACACTGCTAAGTGTAAAGACGCTGCCCTGGCCCAGATTAACCAGCACCAGGCCGACATCATCTTCCAGGTCGCCGGTGGCTGTGGTATCGGCGCTCTTGATGCTGCTGATCAGAAGGGCGTTTTCGGTATCGGTGTTGATGCCGATCAGAGCTTCGTCCATGCAAGCGTCATCACCAGTGCCCTGAAGCGCGTCGATGTTGCCGTCTACGACATCATTAAAGATGGGCAAGATGGCACCTTTGCCAGCTTTGCCGCGAATCCAACAAAGTTCGACCTGAACCATGATGGCGTCGGTTATGCTCCGGTCAGCGCTGCCGTTCCTGCCGATGCCAAGGCAATTGCCGACATGTATGCCCAGCAAATAATGTCTGGCGCGCTCACTCCACCTGAGAATATTCCCTAATTCCGTGTTGTAAGGGGAATTTTTGACCGGGTGACCACAAAGGTCGCCCGGTTCTTGTTTCTTGTCATCATCAATGTTATGATTAAGAAAACCAGATCCTTAAGGTAGAGACGTCGGCGGCGAAGCCTCATCCTACAGTAGGAGGAAATTCGTTATGGCTGTACGCACAGCGCAACCTGGGGCGCCTACACAGCGCCCTCCTACAGCAAAACTTGCAACCTGGATACGCTCACTTGGGAGTTCGATTGGTCGCCCTCTCTTTGCCGTAGCGCTGGCGATAGTTGCCGGCGGCATCGTCATCATGATTACCTCGCCTGGCTCGCTGCTAGACCGTTTTGCATCCGTTATTGCCGCCTACAGCTCGCTCTTTAACGGCTCATTCGGCAACTTGCAGAGCCTCTCGTTTACGCTGGTGGGTGTGACCTCGCTCATTCTCACAGGGATTTCGGTAGCGATTGCCTTTCGCGCTGGACTCTTCAACATTGGAGCCGAAGGCCAGTTGGCTATGGGAGCGATGGCAGCAGCCATTATTGCTTTCAAAGCGCCCACATGGCCTGGTTGGGTGCTCATTCCAGTCATGATCATTGCCAGTATGCTTACCGGTGCTGTCTGGGGCGGCATCGTTGGTATTCTGAAGGCATGGCGTGGCGCGCACGAAGTCGTGACGACGATTATGCTCAACTGGATCGCCTTTTTTTTCACCGACTATCTCATCGATGGCCCTTTCAAGGCTCCACAGCAGGCTGACCAGACCACTTCTATTCCCTTGCAAGCAACTCTACCGAAGATTTCCATTTTCTACAATCAGACGCTGGGTACGTTCCTGCCCAAAATTCCTCTACCCGACCAATATTTTGTGGATGTCGGCTTCTTCATCTCCCTGCTGGCCCTCGTTATTTACTGGTTCGTCATCTCTCGCACCACCTTCGGCTATGAGATCCGTGTGCTTGGTCAAAACCTCAAGGCGGCAAAGTACGCAGGTATTCCCATTAAGCGCAATATTTTTGCTGTCATGGCGCTTGCGGGTGCCTTCTCCGGGCTGGCGGGCGCGCTGCGCCTGATGGGGCAGTTTCCCTACCAGTTGATCGGCTCGACATTCAAAATTGATCCCACAGGCTTTGATGCCATCGGCGTCGCCTTGCTTGGTCGCACCACTGCCATCGGTGTGTTCTTTGGCTCCCTCCTCTTCGGCGGACTGCGCCAGGGTGGGTCGTTCATGCAACTGAACGCCAATGTGCCGGGTGACCTGGTCTTCATCATTCAAGCATTGGTATTGTTTAGTATTGCCTCTGAATTTTTACCCGCGATCCAGCGTGCCCTACCTCAGTGGATGAGCGTTAGTAGCCGACCACCCCTCGTGCCGCCTATTTCGGGAGTGGCAGTGACAGAGGTTCCTGTGAACGGCAACGGCAATGAAGGCAACGGTGCAACACAACCTGGGCTGGGTACTTCAACTATCGAGGATAATCCTGAGCAAACTAATAAACCACCATTGGCATCCGGTTGAGGGCGCATTTCATTTTTTGCTTGAGGGGCTTGTTACGTGGTTAGTAGGGGCGTGAGCTTGCCTCCGCCCTGGGAGGTTGAGGTGCGCAAAAATGTGAACTATGCCCTCCGGTAGAGGTCTAGAGGAATTTATGCAGGCAGACTGGGGAGGTTCAATCGTGTTCTTGCAAGTGTTATTCCGGGTGCTGCCCAGCAGTGATCTGTGGCAAGCTACTCTACAATTCGCTGCCTTGCTCCTGTTACCTGCCCTGGGAGGGGTCATCTCCGAGCGTAGCGGTGTCGTCAATATCGCTATGGAAGGCATGATGCTCACAGGTGCGTATGCAGGCGTCATGTCTGGATTAGCAACCCATAGTCTCCTGGGCGGTGTGTTCGGTGCGATGATTGCCGGAGGATTGATGGCGCTTATCCATGCTATCGTCTCCATCAACTTCAAAGCTAACCAGATCGTCAGTGGCATCGCCATCAATATCGCAGCTCTAGGCTTGACGAACTATCTGCTCTTCATCCAGACGGCTGGGCAAGGCGTGCCAACGCTGCCAAATGCATTACGCCTGCCCATCATTTCCTGGGGACCACTCGTGAACATCCCCTTCCTGGGACCCGTGCTCTTTCAACAAAATATCATCTTCTATGTTGCCTTGCTCATTCTGCTGGGGATGCAGTTCTTACTCTTCCGCACAAACATTGGCCTGCGCATCAGGGCAGTGGGTGAACACCCACAGGCGGCAGACACCGCAGGTATCAACGTACGCCTCGTGCGCTACCTATGCGTGATCAGCAGCGGTTTGCTCTCTGGCCTGGCAGGCGCGTTTCTGGCGTTGGGAATTGCCGGCATCTTCAACTCGAATATGACTGCTGGGGCAGGCTTCATCGCTCTGGCTGCCGTGATCTTCGGCAAGTATAACCCCCTGGGCGCTGGGGCGGCCTGCATCATCTTCGGCTTAGGTGAGGCGCTCAGCACTCGCTTACAGGATACAGGTTTTTCACCAAATTTGCTCAGTACACTGCCTTATCTGCTCACGCTAGTAGCACTGGTCGGTCTGGTAGGTCGCACGACGCCGCCTGCCGCCGATGGCATTCCGTATGAGCCAGGGTCCGAATAAAATTCCATCGCAGGAGGATAATGCCGGACCCCGTAGGGGCGGGGGTGGTGTGGAGTGGGGTGGGGACCCTTGTGGTCGCCCGCGGCCCGGAGGCTATCCTGCATTGCTACCTCTGAAGGAGGAGGATAAGCCGTGCAAGAAAGTACGATAATGGCCCAAACCGAGGAGCGTGCAACACCGCTTGCCGTAGAGATGCGCGGCATTTGCAAATCCTGGCCGGGTGTCGTTGCTAACGATCATGTCAATCTTGAGGTGCGCAAGGGCGAAATTCATGCCTTGGTCGGGGAGAACGGTGCCGGTAAAACCACGCTCATGAATATCCTCTATGGCCTGATTCACCCCGATAGTGGCGAGATTGCCATCAACGGGCAAACCGCTCACATCAGCGGGCCGCGTGACGCTATCCGCCTGGGCATCGGTATGGTACACCAGCACTTTATGCTGATCCCGCCGCTGACCGTAGCAGAGAATATAGTGTTGGGACGTGAACCTGGTGGTCTTGCCTCCCCCTATGACTTCAACCGGGCCCGTGCCGATATTCGTGACCTGAGCAGGAGGTACGGTCTCTCTATTGACCCTGACACCCGCATCGAGAGGCTCTCAGTGGGCCTTCAGCAGCGGGTTGAGATTCTCAAAGTCCTTTATCGTGGTGCCGCTATCCTGATTATGGACGAGCCAACGGGTGTGCTAACGCCGCAGGAGACGTTTGAACTCTTTGGCGTCCTGCGTGGTCTGGTGGCTCAAGGCAAGACCATTATTTTCATCACGCATAAGTTGCGTGAAGTGCTCGAAGTCTCCGATAGGATCACGGTATTACGGCGTGGCAAGAATGCAGGCGAGTTGATTACCAGTGAGACCAATCAGGCAGAGATAGCACGCATGATGGTAGGGCGTGAGGTGCTGCTGCGCGTCAATAAGACACCTGCTCACCCTGGTCCGGTTGTATTGCACGTAGAGAATGTGCATGCGCTCTCGGATCGAGACTTAGAGATCCTCCACGGAGTGAGTTTTGATGTACACGCGGGAGAGATTCTTGGTATTGCCGGCGTTGAAGGCAACGGACAATCCGAGATGGTCGAGGCATTGACAGGGATGCGTAAGATCACGAGTGGGAAGGTTACTATCACCCCTGTGAAGGATGGGCAACCGGGTGAGACGTTAGACATTACGACAATGAATGCGCGCGAGGTACGGCGATTTGGCCTTGCCCACATTCCAGAAGACCGTCGTGGTAGCGGCCTCGTGCTCACTGACTCGATAGAGGATAACACAATCTTAGGACGGGAGCGCTGGCCAGAGTTCTCATGGCGGCATTTCGTGCTGCTTCTACGCAACATTGCTGCCTGGGCAAAAAAGCTTATCACAGAGTTCGACGTTCGCACATCCTCTCCCAAGGCTCTAGTGCGCTCACTCTCGGGTGGCAATCAGCAAAAAGTCATTATCGCCCGTGAATTTTCCGCTCATCCTATGGCGTTGATCGCTTCCCAGCCTACGCGTGGTGTCGATATCGGTGCCATCGAGTTTATCCACCGTCGCCTGATCGAGCAGCGTGACGCTGGCAAGGCCGTGTTGCTGATCTCGGCCGAGCTGGACGAGATTCGCTCGCTTGCCGACCGCATCGCTGTCATGTACGAGGGCAAGATCGTAGACATCGTTTCGCCAGAAGCGACCGAGGAACAACTGGGTATTTTAATGACCGGTGGTCATCTGGAAGAACCGAAGGGGTGAGGTTCAGATTGTTGCACAAGCCACACCCACCACCCCAGGGCGTCAGCTTGCCTGCGCCCTGGTGGGGGGCTGCGCTATCACGTCCTAAATGCGGCGCGCACATTGCGGTCGGCGAACAGGTAGATCAGCACGATCAGAGCGATGATGATCCCGATAATACCTGGTGCTGGACCAGCAGTGCTGTGTCCTGTCAACGCTAAGATGCCGTTGATTACAGCCAGTACTTCAATAACTACCGTTGCCCAGAATGCCCAACGTTGGAGCGTCCATAGTCCCCATGCAAGGACGAGCTGTAGCACTCCTAACACGATGGCGATTATTGCTGCAGTAGCACTTGCGCTAAGCAGGGCAATGCCGCCTATAATGCTTAGAATGCCGTAGATGGCTACGATGATGGCGATAATCGTGATGCCTAGTGGTCGCCTGCGAACCATTGGCTCTTGAACCATAAATTCCTCCTTTGAAATGTAGTAGGGTCCCGATTCATCGTGGACCCACCCCTTGCGGGTGTCAGGATGACAATCGGATAACATCCCCTGTTTTTAACACGTCCCAAAGGAGGAGAATGGTGACAAGTTTTGAGGGTCTACGTCCTTCGGGGTGAAACAGGGTAGAAATGGAAGAGGATCGTTCGTACGGGCGTGATTCATCACGCCCTGCGGGCCGCTCGACAAGGGAATGTGGGGCGTGATGAATCACGCCCGTACGAATGGCTTTCATCCGAAGGATGGAGACCCAATTTTATGTGCCTATTCGGCTACTCGTAGCCCCAGCACCTTCGTCAAACGCAGGACCTCGGCTCCCGTGTTCAAATCGTGGTTCGCAAGCGTTGTCTCCGCTGCCCGGTTCAGCAGCAATAACGCCTCTGGAGTGTTCAAGTCATTCTTCATGGCCGCGTGGAAGCGACCGGAGAGGACAGCATCCTGCCCCTCGGTCTGCTCACCAACGAGCGTGCGTACCTGGCGGAAACGTGCAACCGACTCCGTTGCCACCTGCAAGTCTTCAGGGAAACATTCCCAGGGACAGCGATACAGATGGTTCAGCAGCGTTATACGAATAGCATCTGCACTATACTCTTTAAGCAGGTTACTGACAAGCGTCAGGTTGCCCAACGACTTACTCATCTTCTCGCCATCCTGATGCACCATACCTGTGTGCATCCAGAAACGAGAGAACGGAGCTTTGCCCGTGAAGTGTTCAGACTGGGCAATCTCACATGTGTGGTGGGGAAAGGCAAGGTCAATGCCGCCGCCATGAATGTCCAGTTGTGGGCCAAGATAGCGCATCGACATCGCACTACACTCAATGTGCCAGCCAGGACGACCTGGCCCCCAGGGGCTGGGCCATGCCGGCTCACCAGGAGCCTGCGCTTGCCAGAGCACAAAATCGAGTGGATCCCTCTTGCGTGGGTCATCGGGGAAGTTGCCACGCTCGTTGGCAATGGTGAGCATGGCGTGATAATCATTCAGTCCAATTGCGCGAGCCATTACGCCGAACTCCGGGTCCCGTCTCACGCTGTAATAGACACTACCACCGTTTTCATACGCATAACCTTTTGTTAGCAGCGTCGAGATAATCTCGATCATGGCGGGTGTCTCTTCAGTAGCGCGAGCATAGACATCGGGGCGACGCACATTCAATGAGTCCATATCGTGCAAGTAACGTTTGATCTCGCGATTGCCCAACTCGTCCCAGGGCATACCAAGTTCTCGGGCCTTGCGCAGGATATCATCGTCAATATCGGTCACATTCTGTACATACTTCACGCTGTAGCCGAGGAATTCCAGGTAGCGTATCAAGGTATCGAACGAGACATAGGTGAAAGCATGGCCCAGGTGCGTGGTGTCATACGGTGTCACGCCGCACACATAGATGCGTACTGTATTGTCTATAGAGACGAATTCTTCGAGAGACTGCGTGAGGGTGTTAAACAGTTTCATGATAATCTCCAAGTCCGAACAAACGAACCGCGTTTGCAGTAGTTACCTGGGCAATCTCCTCCAGAGTCATGTCACGTAGCTCAGCCAGCTTCTCAGCAACATATTTGACGAAGAGTGGCTCGTTACGCCTGGCGCGTAGCGGTTGTGGCACCAGGTAGGGACTATCGGTTTCAACCAGCATACGATCAAGCGGCACCATACGCGCTACCTCCGGCAGCGCATTACCCTGGCGTGTGAGCGGCCCCGCGAACGAGATCAGAAAGCCCTCAAACGCCAGGCACTCTTCTGCCTGAGCGACGTCCCCTGAGAAACAGTGAAAGACGCCACGCAATCCCTGGCCATGAGCGCGTAGCAGTTCGATCACATCGTCGTGGGAGTCGCGTACATGGATGATACAGGGCAGGTCACACTCGCGAGCGAGCTGTAAATGAGCACAAAAAACGGCGCGTTGCACTTCTCGCGGCGAAAGCATGCGAAAGTAGTCGAGGCCGAACTCGCCGATCGCCACAACCTCTGGCTCCCGTGCCATCTGGCGATACAGCATGCCTACCTCGTCGGTATAAGTGGTGGCATCATGTGGATGTGTGCCGACACCAGCAAATACTGCTCCAGGGTGCGCTTTCGCCAGCGCGAGCGCAACCCGACTTGAAGCGAGGTCACAGCCAGGATCGACGATGCGGGTGACGCCACCTTCAAAGGCAGCCTGAATGACGGCCTCGCGGTCATTCTGAAAGCGAGAGGTATCAATGTGAGCATGGCTATCGACGAGCAAACAATATATCCTTTCCAACCTATGTAGGGGCGGTAGGGACGTGACCTTGCGTCCGTCCGTGCCTCCGCCCTGGGGCATGATGTTGACCCGGGCCGCGTGTTCGGCTGACACTTCTTGTGGGGGCCAGGTTCTCTAACTTTAGGTAGTATAGTGCAAGGCGTAAGGGGATGTCAAATCGTTATAGGCCCATCATTCACCACCCGGCTCAATTGGTGTATCTGTACGCGAGATGAAAAAGCTTATCAGAGTGCTGCCTACACTTATGAGTGAGTGCGAACCGACAAGAAAACGCATGAACTAAATGGGACCGGTTCATAGCTCTTCGCTGTCCAGCAAAACAGTGACCGGTCCCTCATTCCGAAGATCAATGGTCATATAGGCACCAAAAACCCCACTGGCGACCGGAAGCCCAAAGCTAGCAAGAGCATCCTTGAAACGTTCAACAAGTGGTTCTGCTAAGGCAGGGGGCGCAGCATCGGTAAAGCTAGGACGGCGACCCCTGCGCGCATTGGCATAGAGGGTGAACTGCGAGATAACCAAAACCTCTCCACCAATATCGAGAAGCGAACGGTTCATCTTGCCTTCATCGTCGCCAAAGATACGCAGATGGGCAATTTTGTCAGCCAGGGTTTTTACCTGAACTTCACTATCGTCCTGCCCTACTCCAAGCAGCACCAGCAGTCCCTGACCTATTTGGCCGACGACCTGCTCGTCAACTGTGACACTGGCCCGGCTCACTCGCTGTAATAATGCTCTCATCCTTGCGCTCGCTCCATCGGCGTAGTCTGCACAGCTACCGCAATAGCAACCGAAAATTCTTTCAGATCGGCGATACTCACATCGAAGGCACTGAGGCCAAGCAGTTCAGCACGCCGCTTCGCATTACCATGCAAGCGCACCGTGGGCCGTCCGCTGCGCAACTGCACCACCTCCATCTCGCGCCAGGCGACCCCGTGAATGCCGGTGCCAAGCGCCTTGCTAATCGCCTCCTTAGCAGCAAAGCGCCCTGCAAGGCGCGTCGCCTTGCCGCGACACTGCCTTACCTCCGCTTCGGTGAAGACGCGCTGCAGAAAACGCTCACCGTGACGCTCGAAGACCTTGCGCACACGTCCTACTTCAATGATATCGACGCCAACCGCGATATTCACCCCTTGTGGTGGCTGCAGCGGCGCAGGCAGACCCGCCACTCCTGCCGGTCCAAAGAGCCAATCGGGAATGGCTACCCCAGGTTGACGCACCAGGGGGGTAAAAAGCAGTGGCAGATCTTCGTCAGTCACTCGCCATTTTCTCCTCTCAGAAATGACTGCTGTTGTGGTGCACTTGTATCCCCCGACGGCAGGACAGTTGGAGCTGGCCCTGTACCACGTCCCATAGCACGATACGTGAAGCCAAGGCGGTTCATCTCCTCTGCTTCATAGATGTTGCGGCCATCGATCAGGATAGGCCGACGCATCACACTACGAATCTGAGGCTTATTGAGAGACTTAAACTCATTCCATTCTGTCACAATCACCAGGGCATCGGCACCTAGCGCTGCTGCATAAGCATCTTCACAGAAGGTGATCGTATCCAACCGGATACCTTCGCGCACCAGGGCCTCATGTGCCGTCTTCGCGGCCACCGGATCGTAGACACGCACCATTGCCCCCTGGCTGGTTACCCAGCGAATGATATCAACCGATGGCGCTTCACGCATATCATCGGTATTCGGTTTGAAGGCCAGGCCGAGGATGCCGATGGTGCATCCTCGCAGCGAGCCGAGGATAGAACTGAGCTTGTTGACCACTGAACGTCGTTGGTCCTGATTAATGTCCATGACGGCACGTAACAATTGTGGGTGCAGCCCAGCTTCATCGGCCATATGGGCCAGAGCGCGTACATCTTTAGGAAAACAATTATGACTGATCAGTCCGGATGATGCGATCAGCGTCCCCGTGCTGGTTTCCATGCTATAGACCATTGTTTCAACGTCTTCATGCTCGACCTCACGGACAACAAGAGTCGCAAAAGCTCTGTGCCGCTCATAGCCATGAGTGGAATGTGGCTGAATATGACGCTGATATCGTCCATGGCGGGGGCTTGCCCCGCCACTACTATATCCGTCAGAGAGCGAACATTCGTGTATAGTAGTGGCGGGGGACCCTGTCTGGGGGACAGGTAATGCCCCCGCCATGCTTACTTGTGCGCGATGCTTGTTGCCAAAAACATTTTTGAGCGCGACTATCTGTTCGTAGCCACTCACCCGCAAGATATAAGCCGCTTGAGTCGATTTGTTCATCCAACGTGTACGGATGGAAGGGATGACGCCAATCGTTTGCAGCAGGAGTGTCATGCCATCCGCCAGTACTTTGCTCACGGTCGCGTATTCCAGCATCAGATTTTGGCCATCCTGCACCGTTGTGACTGCGCCATCGCCGCTGAATGCACCGCGAATTAACTCCAGGCGTAACTCAGGTAACACATTAAATACCAGACGAGGCAGGGCCTTGTCTTCTGAACGCGTGCCGCAGTGCAAGACATCGCGTAGCAGCCAGGAGAAGATGCGCGAAGAAACAATAGTCGTCAGGGCACTGGTGGCGTGCCGCTCAATGAACTTGAGGCCCCAACGCCGCAAAATGCGCTGTACATCCGCGATATATTCAGCTTCTTGTTCATGGAAGCAGAAGCCCACTCGCTCTCGTATAGCATCGGCACGCCCCGTGTCCTGGGCAAGATAGCCTTCGGCAAGATAATAGCCACACAGCCGCAGTAGGTCCGCGTCGATCGGAATCAGGGCATTGATCACCGTCGCCGCACCTTTCGCGGTATACAGCTGAAGCTTCTCAATAGGAACGTTGAGCACATGTGACTCACTCAGGTAGCGGAACAGGCGCAGCGACATGCGGTTATGGTACTTGACATCGTATGGATACTTGAGCATATCAGGTGGAATCGCAGCAGCAAATTGCTCATACTGCTCGCTGAATGTGTTATCGGTAGGCTTCACATAGACGTCGGCCTCCAGGTTGGTATCCTGGAGAAGATCGATCAGATTGAGGTTGGTTGCCTGTTCGATAGTGGGCAGTTCGCACAAGGCCATCAGTCGGTCACCTGGTACAACCGCCGCCGCAGGCAGCAGGGTGAATTGCTGATCCTTGTGCAAGATGACTGGATGGTCGGCAGTAACACGCAGCGTGCGCCCCATGCTGGTATTGATCTTCACCATGGTGCCTTTGTATGGCCGCCGGGTGATGGCTTTTACGTCGGCAAGGATGGGCAGCCCCGCCTCTAGATCAAACGCAAGCACACGCTGACTAGAGGGCTGCACAAGCTCCACTACATCTCCCAGGAAAGGTGGACCACCCTTAGCAAACAGGGTATCGAAGCGCTCCACCGCCACATTGGGGCTATTGAGCGTGAAAACCGTCTGATCTCCTTCAAAGCAACTCCCACCGTAGCCCAAGCCGGCATCCAAAAATGCCCGCCCAATGCGTTTATCGTAGCCCATGCCCGCGGCCACCTCCTTCGCATCAGCCCCCAGGCGCTCGCAAATCTGTGCAATTTCGTTGATGAAAGAAATTTTTGTTGCCAGAAACGCGTTGGATGCGTACTTAATCATCTCTGCCGTATACAGGTCAGTGATGACCATTGGAGCACGCAACGGTAGATAGAGCGTAGCAACCTTATTAGCTGCCTCCGAGTCGGATGAGCCAAGCACGACGCGATCGGGGCTCAGAAAATCCTGCACGGCTGAACCCTCGCGTAAAAACTCAGGATTGGAGACGACGGCAAAGGACACATCGGGCCGTTCAAGATTGTTGAGAATGATGCGTTTCACGACATCACCGCTGCCCACAGGCACAGTACTTTTGTTGATGATGATCGCATTGTGATCGAGTTCCTGCCCGATGCCTCGTGCTGCGCTCTCAACGTAGTGCATATCTGCTCTACCCTGGCTGGAGCCGGTGGGTGTATTCACCGCGATAAAAATAAAATCACAGTTATCCAAGCCTTCCTTGTAACTGGTCGTGAAATGCAGACGCCCTGCGTGCACATTGCGCTCGACCAGTTCTTCCAGACCAGGTTCGTAGATAGGCAGAATGCCTTGCTTGAGACCTTCGATCTTTTCCGGGATAATATCAACACAGGTAACCTGATTGCCTAGATCAGCGAAACAGGTGCCTGTTACCAGGCCCACATACCCTGTGCCAATGACGCATATAACTGACAAGGTCTTACTCCTCAGATATTATATTTGGACGAAAGGATTTTCCTGCTTCTCTTCTAGTATAGTCGTTGGTATCTCATGTCCAGGGAAGACAACGAGATCATCGTCGAGCGTATACAGCTTCTCACGAATCGAACGGATCAACTGTTCATAATTTCCCCCTTCAAAATCTGTGCGCCCGATGCTGCGGTAGAAGAGGGTATCACCGCTAAACACGCAGTAGGGATGGCTCACCAGGCACACACCACCGGGGGTATGACCAGGAGTATGCAGCACTTCGAGTGTCAATGTGCCAAAAGAGATCGTATCGCCTTCTTTCAGGAGAATATCAGGTTTTCTCTGCACAAGTGGTGCCCGGCGTCCATACATTCGTGCTACACGCTCGTCTGTGTACATATGAACATCGTCGGGATGGATTGCCAGTGGTACGGGGTAGATCTCACTCACAGCATCGATCGCACCGATATGGTCGATATGACCGTGAGTATTGATGATATATTTGGGAATGAGTTTGAGTTCCGTGATGCGCTCCAGGATGCGTTCTGCCTCATCGCCAGGGTCAATAATGACTGCCTCCAGCGTTTGCGGGCAAGCGTATAAGTAGCAGTTCTCCTGGAATATACCAACCGTCACACAAGCAACGATTGGCTTCTGTTCTTTATTTGTGTCGGGCATAGTGTTTTCCTTCCCCAGGGCAAGCGCAAGACCCCCACATCCCCACCACTCCACCCCTTGCCCCTACATAGACTTTTAGCGACATAACTATTCAGGAGTCTGACTCCTCGCTGCCTACGGCGGCCCGCGTCTTTTTTTGCTGCAAGCTTGGCAGCCGCAGGCTGCCAAGCTTGCAGCAAAAAAACTCTTGCGAACCGCCGCAGGCGGTGAGGAGTCTGAATAGTTACCTTTTTGCGACATTATAACACAGGTCTCTCAAATGTTGATTTATTTCCGTATACAGGCTACAATAAGTTCACAGTAGACCCCCGATTTATCGCGGGGTATTCCTTGGAAAGGGAGATTTGTATCATGACGCCTGGTTTTCAAAAAGGGAAAATCTTGATAGGCATTATCCTTACCATCCTATGGATTAGCTGCTTCCTCTTCATCAGCCCTACCCTCGTCATCGATTTTGGCGCAGGGATTCCTTATGTGAGCCTCAGGTTCGCTGCTATTCTGCTGGGTTTGCTCGTGCTCTTTCTATTCAACCTCCTCTATCCCTCAAATACTGAGACGACGAAACTAAGCTGGACGGCAGCATTTACCCTTTCCTGGCTAGCTTTAATGCTCTTCTATCCATTCACAGACCTCACCGTCGATGAAGGAACCCGCGGCGCAGTTGCCTTCTTCGCCCTCGTAGGTGGTCTGGCCGTCTGCCTGCTGTGGGTACGCTTCTTCTCAGACGAAATCACGGCGTGAATTGCGTTTGAAGAACCAAATTTTTATTGACAATTTCGCACGAAGCGATTACAATTAGGAGAGATTGAACGGCTTCGCTTTATGGGTTACCTTCAGGAGGCAGCTTCATGGCAGTTGTACAACCAGATTTCTATCGTCATGAGAACTACATCCGTAAGTCCATACAAATACCCTCGACACAGCATAAAGAGCTAAAGGCCCTCGCCGTTGAACTCGAATCCTCTCTAGGCGATGTAGTGGAGACAATTATGGAACTTATGCAGAAGGACAATTATCAACAGTTGAAACAAGCCATCATCCAGAAACGCGAACGTGAACTCTCCACCCTTACTCACTCCCTCGACGAAGCTTATGCCTACCTCGGCTCTATCCCAGAAACTCTTGACGACGCGCGCTTCTTTTTTGACGTTGGGAGCGTCGGTATGGTCGCGGTAGCGGTAAGTTAGCATGAGTAGTGAGGCGCGGGAATCATTACCCAGCCCCGAGGATATTAAAACGCGCTCCGCAAGCTCCGCTGAGTCCAAACAAAGTGAATCCCCCCCTCTCCCATTCAGTCCCAGGCGTGGTGAGATTTGGGACGTGAACTGGTCTCCTGGTCGTGGAGCCGAGCAACAAGGTATGCGGCCAGCCCTGATCATCCAGAACGATCGCGGAAATGCATCTTCCACTTACCCCTTGACAATCGTTGCCTCAATGAGCCGCACAGAACGAGAATTGCCCCTGCATGTGCGCATTGCCCCTTCTGAAGAAAACGGCCTCACTTACTTCACCGACGTCAAATGCGAACAACTCATGACGATCGAAAAATCACGCCTGATCCGTCGCCGTGGCAGCATCAACAGCGAAGAAATGAGCCGTGTTGACACGGCTCTGAAACTGAGTTTGAGCCTCTTACCCTAGTTCAAAATCAAAAGTCTCTTCCGCAGTTCTCTGTTGAATGTTATAATTGGGATGTCACTGTTGAGATACTTTGGCGGTCCCTATCACTCAAATCCTTTTCCTCAAGAAATGGGTAATCTTACGCATGATTTCAACGTAACGCCAGGCGTATACTAGAGAAAAGATGTGTATGTTACCACGTTCCGTAGAAGAGCATAGGGAGTTGATTATGATTGAACAAACATCCTTCGGCAAACTGGTTGGGACAACGCTAGGAAACTATCGCCTGGAACGACTTATCGAGCAGAGCGAACTGGGAGCTGTCTTCCTGGCCAGCAAGCGCGATGCATCGAGAGATGGGCGCGAGGGAATTGAAACGCGCTCCGCAAGCTCCGCTGAGGGCCCGTACGAAAAAACAACATACCTGCTGCGCGTCTTGGCTGTGCCAACCGATCTTACAGCAGAAGCTCGCATGGTGTACCTTGGGCGTTTTCAAAAAGAAGCCAATCAGATCGCCGAACTGAAAAATTCTTACATACTACCTCTGCTCGACTATGGAAATCATCAAGGGATGCCCTATCTCGTGTCACCGAACCTCCCTGTTACATCGTTGAGCGCGGTGCTCACGCAGAAGGGACCCCTGGATGTCCTCGTAGCCAGCCGCTACCTGGACCAGGTAGCCACCGCCTTGGAATATGCACACGAACATGCAGTGCTCCATCGCAACCTCTCCACTGACTGCATCTTCCTCAAGCATGATGGCAACCTGGTTGTAGCGGACTTTGGCGTGATGCGCATGCTCGAACTCAGCAGATCAGACCCCCAGCAAATGCTCGTTCTCTACGGGAACAGTCTGTCCAGCGCTCCTGCTCCCGAGCAGCTTCTGGGCAAGCCTGTCGACACATACACAGATGTGTACGCGCTGGGTGCCGTGCTTTATCGCATGCTTACTGCTCATCGCGTGTTTCGTGGGACAAGCCGTGGTGAAATCGTGCAGCAGCATTTGCAAGCCCCGGTTCCATCAATCAGCAAATGGCGTAGTGGGCTGCCCTCTGGGATCGATGGCATTATTGCCAGCGCCATGGCAAAGAAGCCGGCGCAGCGTTTCCGTCAGCCCGGTGCCCTTGCCAACACCTTTCACCAGAGTGTTGCCCCTGATGACACCGCTCGCAAACCATTAGTAATCGGGGCTCCGCCCTCTCCATCACCCGCTGACCATGATAAAGCTTCACAAAGGCAACGTGTCAATGTAGTTGCGGGGGACCCTGTCTGGGGGACAGGTAATGCCCCCGCCAGGACCGCCCCCGCCCCGCGAGGCCCCTCCCCACGCATCTCGCGCCGCCGTGCCCTCACAATCATTGGCACTGGTAGCGGAGCCGCTGTGGCCATTGCCGCAGTCGCGGTATTCGCAAGTCACTACCTGGTCGGGAATACATCCCCTACTGCTACAACCAGCGTTGGCAACCCACAAGCGAGTAATCCACCACCGGTTCAAGGAACCAAACCACCACCAACGGTTCAGAGAACCAGACCTCCAGCGCAGAGAGGGCATGTGCTGGCCCATACCTCAGATATTCCAGTGAATAGCGCCAAACCCTTTCCTAATCCCAAGAGTCAGAACCCTATCCTGCTGATTCACCTGATCAATAATCAATTCGTTGCCTTCGATTCTACCTGCACCCATGCTGGCTGTCCCGTGAGCTACAATTCACAGAACAAGTTGCTCGAATGTCCCTGCCACGGCGCGGTCTTTGATCCTGCCAGGGGAGCCGCCGTCGTTGCGGGACCAGCACCGACTCCTCTCGCAAAGATACCCATCACAGTGAATGCCGATGGTAGCATCACCGAACCGTAATCGTTGTTGGCAAGCCTGGTGGGGGCATTACCTGTCCCCCAGACAGGGTCCCCCACCACTACATTTGTGACGAGGATAATACGAAATGTACTGGTGCCCCTTGCGGGTACCAGGAAGGGAGACTATGATGGCTGAGCAGCTCTCCTACCTGATTATCGGCAATGGCATTGCTGGCGCCACCGCCGCTGAAATCCTACGCGCCGAAGACTCAGCAGCGGATATCACGGTCATCGCCGATGATCCATTTCCTGTCTACTACCGCCCTGCACTCAAAGACTACCTGGCCGGGCGCGTGCGGGAGGACAAACTGTGGGCACGACCATCAAGTTTTTACCAGGATCAGCGCATCCGCTTCCTCTCCGAACGTGTAGTAGGCATACAAGTGGGTCAGCATAGCGTCCAACTGCAAAGTGGACGACAGGTCGGGTATTCGCGTTTGCTGCTTGCCAATGGTGCCCGTCCCAGCACACTCAAGTGTCCTGGCCTCGACCTGGCCGGTGTCACCACCTTGCGCACCGTCGCCGACTACCAGGTGGTGCAGAACCGCCTCGGCAGCGTACGCCGCGTGGTGGTGACCGGCAGCGGCACGCTTGCACTCGAGACCATCGAGACGCTGCGCCACCGTGGCTTTCAAGTCGTCCACCTGCTGCGTCGCCGCACTCTCTGGTCCGAGGTGCTGGACGCGACCTCCTCCGACCTGGTACTTCAGCAGGAGAGGCGTGACGGTGTCGAAGCGCGTGTAGAGGAAGAGATTGCCGAGGTGATCGGCACAAATGGCCAGGTGACCGGCGTCGTGACGACCAGTAGGGCGCGTATCTCCTGCGATATGGTCATCATCGCCATCGGCATCGACCCGATCATCGATTTTGTCAAGAAAAGCGGCATTCCCTGTGGACGTGGCGTCCAGGTAGACAGTGCCATGCGCACCAGTGCTCCTGATGTGTACGCCGCCGGTGATATCCTGGAAACGACCGATACCCTGACGAAGCGCACACGAGTGCTCGGTCAATGGTATCCGGCCATTCAGCAGGCGCGGGCCGCAGCATATAGCATGCTCGACCTGCTCGATACCAGGCATCCGTTTCGGTCGAGCACCTTTTATAACGCTACATTCCTGTATGGGCTAGACTTCGCCTCGGTGGGACAGACGAGCATCCCACCGGATGGTCAGGGCTACCAGGAGATCGTAGCCGACCCGCAGCCGCGTATCTATCGCAAAGTCCTACTCAAGGACGGTGTGCCAGTCGGGATGCTCGCCCTGGGCGACCGCAAAGGGGCGCTTGCTTTCAAACGCGCCATTGATCATGGTGTCAACCTTATGCCCGTGGCTTCCAGGCTATTCGCCGACTCCCACGATAAATCGGGGAGCTACTTCAATCTCAGCGAGTGGCTCGACAAACAGGGGGTGCCGCCGCCTATCCTGAGTGTGAGCCGAGAGGGTGCTGTTGCCGCTTCCAGGGCGACCGCAAGTATGGTAGGGGCGGAGCTTGCCTCCGCCCTGGGGGAAGCTTTTCTTGTGCCTGTCGGCCAGGCCGACGATACACCTCGCTTGACCGAGATGCAATTGAGCCAGACCAGGGTTATGACGATTGGTCGCCAGGCTGGCGTCTACCTGCTGATCGATGAGGGTTCTGTCTCACGCCGCCACGCCGAAGTAGCTCCCCGATTTATCGAGGGGAATTCCTTTGGGCAATATGTACTGCGCGACCTGGGCAGTTCCTATGGGACCTTCGTCAATGACCAACGCCTGGAACCAGGCAGCATCGCTATTCTCAAGCAGGGTGACCGCATCCGTTTCGGTAATAAAGTGACGTATACGTTCCAGGTCCATTTCGTCGCCCAGCAAGCCAGACGCTTGACGACGCTGCATGAGTTGGCAACCGGATTCTACGATCCTACCGCCGCCGGTCAGGCCGCACCACCATTGGGCCAGCCCGTTCTCAATGCCGACGGCTCCTTGCAACTTCCTGGAGCAACCAGCGCTGTCCCTGCCGCCGTTGTTGCTACACTCAAAGAATCGCCCGCGCTCATCATGATCCCCACGATAAATCGGGGGACTACGGGTAAGCCGGAGGTCTTCCACTTGAAACAGGGCAAGCGCTTGACGCTGGGACGCGACAAGAACAATGATATTATTCTGGCCGACGTAGCCGCCTCGCGTTTGCATGCCGAGGTACTACACGGTCTCGATGGCGTCTACATTCGCGACCTTGGCAGCAGCAACGGTGTGATGGTTAACCGTACTAAGATCGATAATCCCTATCGTCTCGCGCATGGAGATGGTATCGCTATAGGCAGTATCATGCTCTATTTTATTCATGTAGCTCCCCGATTTATCGTGGGAGCCCTTGACGAGGTCCCAGGACGGGGGCATTACCTGTCCCCCAGACAGGGTCCTCCGCCCCTGCTCGGAGAGGCAGCGCAATCCTACATCTGCCGTAATTGTGGCACGGCGAATACTCGTATAGCGCGTTTCTGTGCAAGCTGTGGCGCACCTCTGGAAAATCACCAGGTTGCGGGCAAAAGGTAGAGAGATAATATGCAGATACAATCATCAAGCTCAAAAAAACAGCCCCTTGTCGTAGGCATTGAGCACCGCACAAACTTGCAACCCCTCACTGAAGAGCAGGTGCGCTTCGAGATCGATATGTGCATCGGTTGCGACCGCTGCATGCGTGCTTGCCCGATCCCTATGTCGTCTATGGTCAACATCGCCGATCTCAACCGCGCCACCATCTCCGATGACATTGCTCCCCATGTGGCGCGGTTCACCGATGAATGTGTGATGTGCGGCTCTTGTGTGCCCGTATGTCCCGTCGATAACCACCGTGACCTATTGATGCTCTCGCTCAAGCAGCGCCTGGGCGTCTCCTGGGATGGGACAGTAGACATGAGCCGTGTACTGAACTATCTCCCACCCGGCTGGGACCTGCCATTGTTGCTCTCGCGTCTGCGCGAACAGCCCATGTTCAGTGACCCACAACTCGTACTCGACAACTATTTGCTGCACTTCGTCGCTACCTCCAAGCTGCTTATGCTCATGCCCGGAGCTATTGTGATTCGCGAAGGCGAGTTTGGCCGCGCTATGTACTTCATCCTGGAAGGACGCTTCGAGCTTTCCTCCGCAGGTCCAGATGGCAGCGACATGCCTGTAGCGGTCCTGCGGCGCGGTGAGTATATGGGCGAGCATGGCATGCTCACCGGTCAGCAGCGCAATGCAACCGCACGCGCCCAGACGGCAGCCGTCGTGCTGGAGGTACCAGAACAGGTCATGCAACGGCTGATGGAGATCGTGCCTGCGGTGCAGCGCTTCTTCGAGCAATTGAATAATGCCCGCTCCATCGAGGCGATTCTCAAGCGCATGGCCTTGTTCCAGGGCGTCTCGGCTATCGATATCCACCAGGTCGCCGAGCAGACACAGGTCAAACGCTATGACCGCGATGACCGCCTCTTCAGCGAAGGTGGTGCAGGCACCGTAGGGGCGAGAGTGGAGAGGGGAGGGGAGGGGGAGCTTGCCTCCGCCCGGGGACCAGCGCGTGAATCAATGCACATTCTGCTCGAAGGGTTCGTGAAAGTGGCTCGCCGCACCACAGCGGGCACGGGACGCGACAAGACGGATGAGCGTATTATTGCCTATCGCCAGGGAGGAGATTACTTCGCCGGTGGGCTTGACCTGCTCGGAGATGGGCGTCCTGTTACCGTCACCGCTATTACTCGCGCCAGCGTAGCAGAGATTCCACGCCAGGTCCTTCTCAACCTCTTCGCACGCTATCCCGAAGTCAACCAGCGCTTTACTATGCGTCTGCAACAATATCGTGATGCCGCTGCCGCAGCACAGACTGGCTTCTTCGATCCGCTTGCGCATACCCGTACTGAAACCATCGAGGACGCGATAAATCGGGAACCCTGTCTGGGGGACAGGTATCCTACGGATGCCGAGGCGCGTGCCGGACTGCGCCAGCTGGTCGGCGGAGGCGTAGTCGAGGGTACCGAGGTCCTCGTCATCGACCTTGATCTGTGTATCCACTGCAACGAATGTGAAGAGGCCTGTGCCAGGCGTCACGGGCACTCACGTATGAACCGCAAAGGCATGGTGGTTGGCAACATCAGCATCGCCACCGCCTGCAGGCAGTGTCAAGATCCCGTGTGCATGCTGTGCAGCCGTGCAGGCATCGCCCGCCTGCCCAGCGGTGAAGTCTACATCACCGACAGTTGCATCGGCTGTGGCATCTGTGCCGAACGCTGCCCCTACGATAACATCTCGATTATGACGCTCGAAGAAGAACACACATCTCCCTCGATAAATCGGGCTCCCACGATAAATCGGGGAGCTACTACCTGGCAACAATTCAGCAGCTTCTTCACCAAAGGCGCGGGCAAGGAGCGTGGACACAAGCTGCTGCCAATGGCCGCCCCAGGCCCGCTGGACGTCCATGTACCTCCCCGATTTATCGAGGGAGTTGATGCCTATGGCGAGATGCGCAAGAAGATAGCCATTAAGTGCGATCTCTGCGCAGGCTACGACAATCAGGCCTGTGTGCAGGCGTGTCCAACCAGTGCAGCCATCCGTGTACAGCCCACCGCCTTCTTCGGCTCAACCGAGGAAATTCTACGACAGCGAGCACGGTAGGGCCCTCAGTGGAGCTTGCGGAACGCGTTTCAATACTTCGCGCCCGGGGGTGCAGGATAAAAAGGAATGTACTGGTGCCCCTTGCGGGTACCAGGGAAAGGATAGAACAATGGCCATTGCAACAAAATCACCAATATCGTCACAACGCCCAATGCGGCGTGTTTGGAAAGCGCCACTCTCCAGGGCGTTTTGGCTCTGGCTCTCAGTCTCGATAATCCTGTATGCCGCCATCTACGCCTGGTATCTCTTCACTCTCAAGACGCAACCCTTCGCAGGACCATTCAGTGATCCCTTGCGCTTCTTCGGCATCATCGCCTTTGTGATGGTCCTTGGTACAGCCACCTACTCGCTGCGTCGTCGCTTCGTACGTAGTTTACCAGGTATGGCGCGAGACTGGTTGTGGATGCACATGTTTATAGGCACAGCGGCCATCCTCATCGCCTTTTTGCATGAGAACTACGCACACATCCTGCACGATTACTGTAGCAATCTCAGCTGCTTTTCACAGTCATACTTCGGCACAAGCGCCCTTTTCGCACTGATCTTGCTTGTCCTCAGCGGAATCGTAGGCCGTGTGCTCGATGTGTGGCAGGCACGCGTCATCGCCAGAGATGCCAGCACCAACGGCGTCGGCATTGTGCAAGCGCTCGAAGAACGCATACTCGAACTGGAGTATACCGTTGAACGCCTGAGTGCCGGCAAGTCCGAGCCATTCAAAGCATATTGTTTGCACTCCCTCGATAAATCGGAGAGCTACTACGATGTAGGCACCGGGCGATTACCCAGGGCGGAGGCAGGCTCGCTCCCCTGCGAGCCACAAGAGCAGGCAGATTTTCAGCGTGCTCAACAAACACTGGTTGACCGTGCGCAGTTGGTAGCGTCGCTGCAACGGCAGAAGCGAGCACGTCTCATCTTCCGTACCTGGCGCTACGTTCATATGGCTCTTGCAGTCCTTGCGCTTCTCGTCATCATCTATCACGCAGTGCTGGAGTTGCTGACAAGTGTGTTGGGCGCGTAGGGGCGGTAGGGACGTGACCTTGCGTCCGTCCGTGCCTCCGCCCTGTCTAGCCGAAAAGAAAAACCGTGACAACTCCCCACGCATAAATGCGGGGGCTTCTCAGCACAGCCGACTTACAGCGTGATTATTCCACTCACGCGGCTTAGGTACTGAAGGCCGTGCCCCGGCCTGTGTTCCTTGCAATCTCGACAGACAGCTTGGTTTCGCTCGTCTGTGTCAACGATTGGTACCTGAACAATTTGGTACGTTAGTGCTTTTACCTGGCGGACGCTTTACGCCAGAACGCCCAAACACTATTCGATTGTGAGGGTACAGTTGAACACTGGTATCATAGCACGTTGCCAAGTGGTTGTAAATGGTGCAGATTGAAGCGGGGTACCCAGCCCCAGCCCCAAATAAGGAAGGCGCGCTTCACCCCCGTAGCTAAAGCCAGGGGCACTCGCGCGCCGATTATGGTAGATGCTGCTGACGGCTGTGAAGGTTTTGCCGCTGCCGGTCGCCATTTGGATCAAGGCTCGTGGGCGGTTTTCGGCGAAGGAATGCTCGAGGTTGGTGATGGCTTCTACCTGGCATTCACGGAGGTTGGCTCGTGGTAGCGGTGGGAGACGACGCAGCCTGGCGCGCAGGGTGTCGTTCTGCTCGTTGGGGACGCCTACGGGGGCCTGTTCTAGCCATTCTGCTAGCGTTTTGGGTTGGTGGAAGGCGAAGATGTGCCGGCTGCGCGGTTCGGGGTCAAGATGGTTGGTGAAGCGGGTTTCGATGCCGGTGGTTTCGTAGCTGAAGGGGAGCATGGGGCGTTCTGTGGAGAGGATTTCGGGCAGGTTGGTCAGGTATTTGGCGCTCTGTTCTTCGACGCCGATGAGTGTTTGTCCGGCTTTCTTGGCTTCGATGGTGCCTACAGGTTGATAGTCGATGAAGAGGAGGTAGTCGGCGGTGCCGGAGGGGAGGGAGAATTCGCGAACGGCGACGCCCTGGGACGAGCCGAGGTTCATGCGGTCAAAGTCTTGTACGAGCCAGCCAGCTTGTTCGAGTAATGTGTCTATTGTTTTGCGTGCGCGTTCTTCGGGCTTCAACCGCCTGTCTCCTGGCTTTTATCAATTTGCGTCGTTCAAGGGAAGAGGATGGATGTGGGGCTAGTATAGTCTATCAAGGGAATGGTTGGCAATTGCTTTGGTATTTCAGGGGTGTGCGTATGATTTTTGCATGGAGCGTGAAACCCAACATGGCGTGGAGGGGAACCTGGCGACCGCAAGGGATCGCCACTACGCTCGCAGATGGCACCATGCGGCATGTTCTGGCGTAGTGGCGATCCCTTGCGGTCGCTCAGGCCGACCACGCGGAGCAAACATCGTACGCGCACCCGGTAATTCAGGGTGTGCGTAGGGAACCTGGCGGTCGCTCAGGCCGACCATGCGGAGCAAACATCGTACGCGCACCCGTCTATCAGGTAAAGTGAGTAATATCACATACTTTTAGTACTATAGAGCATAGTGTATCCTAAAAAAGAGGTGTATGATCGTTTATGAGATAAGGGACGGATTTGTAGATTTTTACAATTCGTGTAGTGCTCTGAGAGATAGATTTGAGCCTAAAAACCAATTTGAGATGAATGGAGAGAATTATGCTAACAATGCCATTCCGACGTTTTCAAGGTATGTTCGCGTGTACTGCAGTTCTTGCTATGTTGATTTTGATGACAGCGTGTGCGGGCACTGGCGGTAGTACTTCACAGCCTGCAGCAGGTAGCACTGCCGCGACAGGTAGCACTGCCACGACTAGCTCTGCAACGCAGGTACCCACAGTCGCTCCTACGCAACCGCCTACCTCTACTTCTACTACCTCAACGGTCGCGTTTATGCCAGGTGGCATCTCATTCATCGGCCCTGTGAAGAGCATCACGAGCAGCAGTCTTGTCATGAGTGCTCCGAACGGGAAGGCATACATGCTGGCTATCAACGCCCAAACTGATCGCTCAGCCTATGGTGGCGGTCTTCCGACTGTCGGAGCATCTGTCGATATGGACTCAGTTATTAACCCAGATGGGAGTCTGACGGCAACGATTTTGAAGCCTGCTGTGCCAGGTGACCCAGACGTGAACGTCATTGCGTATACAGGCGTCACGACGAGCGCGGTTGGAGCTGATCGCGTCATTCACTTCACAGCTGGCAACAAGAGCTACACATACACTATTCCTGCGACGGCGGACCTGAGTGCTTACGGCGGGAACGCACAGGCTATCGGGATCAATACAACGGTGAAAGTCAAAGTATCGTATCCGGCTAACACTGTTGTGAGTATCGGTTAGCTCAAGGATGAGCCTGGCACCCGCAAGCCCTGCCACTACGCTCGACCCGGCCACAATGCCGCTTGAGCGAGCGTAGTGGCAGGGCTTGCCCCAGCCAGGTCCCTGCTCGATGCAAAAAAATGCATCACACCTTCATAAGGAATTAGAGTTGACAATTAGCCCATCAATGGCCTATTCTTAGCTTACATTACCATTCACTATTAGCGAAACACGAAAGGAAAACAAGGTACAGATGGGTGATCCACGTAACGCAATGGAGGTAAAGCCGGGTTATCGCGGGCGAGCCTTTACCTCTGATTTGACGGGGCAGGAGTTCTGGCTGGTCGTTGATAAGGGCTTTCAGCCAATGGGGCTGGTTCTGGGCAATTGCATTTATTCGATGGGTGCGGTTCGTAACTGGTTAGCGGGCTTCAAGGGTAACTTCCAGGGCGAAATCAAAGAATACTCGCAGGTGATGTACCAGGCACGCGAACTGGCGTTGAGTCGCATGCAGTTCGAGGCGGATCAACTGGGGGCAGATGGTGTGATTGGGGTCGATCTCAACGTCGAATTCTTGCACAATGGTGAGTGGATGGAAGTGACGGCTATAGGAACGGCAATTCGCTGGGTAGGCGGTGGTCCAAATATGCCGCCAACCGGAGCAGGAAGAGTCACCATTCCGGCAGGTTAAAAATCGGGTAACTATTCAGGTACCTTTCTTGCGCCGCCAGCGGCGGCCCTGGAAGAAGAAGGGGATTTTGCGGGGATTACCTGCCCCCCAGGCAGGGTCCCCCGCGCCCCGGCCAGGGGACTGCGTCCCCCGGCACCCCCTGCTGAATAGTTACCCGTGAGCTTCGGCTTTGAACCAGTTCGCAAGAGTCCGTCGTAACTTCGCCCAGAAAGAAACTCTACTCATGGGATGGTGTATAAAGAATCTGTACATGGCCTCGCTGGCGCTTGGACCTTCAAGATCGGTGTAAGTGCCGTTGGAACTGCCCCCCGACCAGCCATGTCCCATACCGTTGACTTTCCAATACTCCTGAACTCCGCGACCATGGTGATTATGCCACCTGTAGCGTGTGTATGAGCGTCCACCTGGAACCTGGTCAGTCGTTGTGTGGGTGGGATGGTTAAAGTCGGCCTGATATGCGCCATTCGATGCGAGAATATCCGTTTGAATCCATTGTTGCACAACCTGGTCGCCATTGATAGAGTTGACGATGTAGTCGCGGGTGCCGTGAAAAACAATGATAGGGACGATACGTGCGAATGCTCCCATAGCAGCATAAGCGACCTGCCCTTGCTCTACAGGGTCTGGTCCACCTTGACGCATGGCCTTCAATGCCCCGATTGGAGTGGCTGCTGCCTGGTACTCTATTCCAGAGTGAATGCCGATGGCAGCAAAGATATCCGGATAGGTAACACCCAGATTAACAGCCATGGCTGCTCCAGCAGATATACCTGCCACATAGATGCGACGGGTATCAATTGTCCATTGCGCGGCATTTTGTTTAATAGCCTGGACAATTCCGGCAATAATTGCAGGTTCCCCACTTCCGCGAGATTGATTTACAGGATCAAACCAGTTCCAGCATGTGTTCTGATTATACATGTTCGTCTGTTGTGGATAGACGACAATGAAATTGTACTGATCCGCCAAGCGATTCATTTGCGTACCAGCCGCGAAGTCAGCCGCAGTCTGTCCACAACCATGCAACATGACGATGAGTGGTACGGCTCTTTCAAGCTTGTAATCCGGTGGGGTATAGACAAAATACGGACGATGGCCCGTTGGGCCAGTGTATGTGTAGTTTTGCCACCCAAGATTTTTAGCATTCACGATTTTTTCCTACTCTCATTTAGCATCTATATGCATTTTACATGTAATTGCAGAAGTTGTCAAGGGCTAGCAGGGGTTAGCTGTCCCCCCAGACAGGGTTCCGCAGCCCACCCCGTCCCACATCACCGTCGTAGGACCCACGATAAATCGGGGTCCTACGGCTATAAGACGACGTCGTTGTCTCAGCCTCTTCATGATCGTGGAGACTGTGATTCACAGTTTGGGGTGGAACCGTTGCCTGGCAAGAGGGTGTTTTGGCCTTTCCGCTATGGTAAAATGAAGGGAATGAGAGTTGAGAGAAGTGAGATACAACATGGATATGCAAACCCTTTTCGATGTGCGCGGTTTGACAGCCGTGATCACCGGCGGTAGCGGCCAGCTTGGGCGGGCTATGGCGCATGGGCTGGCAGGGGTTGGTGCGCGCGTCGCGGTTGTTAGTCTCAATGCCGGGACGTCTGGGACGGTGGCGGAGGCAATCCGGGCAGATGGTGGGCAGGCCATTGGCATCGCCTGCGATGTGCGTGATCGAGCTGCGCTGGAGCGAACCCTGGAGCAGGTTACGAACGCTTTTGGTCCGGTAGATATTCTGATTAATGCAGCTGGAGGTAATCAACCACAAGTGACTACCTCGGCCGAACAGAGCTTCTTTGACCTGGACTTGCAGGCGCTGGATGCCGTCTTTGGTTTGAATTTTACAGGTACGTTCCTGAGTTGCCAGGTGTTTGGACGCGGCATGGCAGTGCGAGGGCAGGGTTGTATTGTCAATGTCACCTCGATGAGCGCGCTGCGACCTCTGACACGCGTGCCAGCATATAGTGCTGCCAAGGCGGCGGTAGCTAACTTTACTCAGTGGCTGGCGGTGTATATGGCACAGGAGTATAGCCCGCGCATTCGGGTGAATGGAATTGCGCCTGGTTTCTTTTTGACGGAGCAGAATCGTTTTTTAATGATAGATGCACAAAGTGGTGCTTTGACGCCGCGGGGGCAGGCTATTTTGAGTCATACACCGGCGGGACGTTTGGGTAGACCGGAGGATCTGGTTGGTACGCTGTTGTGGTTGGTGAGTTCGGCTTCGGAGTTTGTTACGGGTGTGGTGGTGCCGGTTGATGGGGGGTTCTCGGCATTTAGTGGGGTGTAGTATTACGTACAAAGCATATGGGAGTCATTTGTCCAATAACCATAACCTGGCGCATATCCATCAGGAGTCGCTCCTGGAGTGGCATCATCTTGTGTCACATAATATGGCGCGAGCTTCATGAATAGATGAGTTACAAGGGACTTCCAGTGTGTGGACAGTGCTGAAATCTGGTATGAGAGCTAGCCGTTCTCCTGCATCGGCTCAAAATAGCGAAACAGTATGGCCTTCAATTCATGAATGAAGGCGCTCCTTTGCTGGTCATCAGCGAAGAGCACGCATTTACCCGCCAACGCTCGTTTCCTCAACCGCCCCCAAGGCACGCAACGTGGCCTTCTGCGCCTGGGTCAAGCCCCGGATGCCCGTGATATCGAGGCGCTCGTAGGGCCGGTCACGCCGCAGCGTCTGCAGCAGATCGCCGCTCTGGAGATCCCAGACGTTGATAGCGCCATCGTCCCCGCAACTGGCCAGCAGACGACCATCTGGGCTCAACTTGAGCGACTGGACCGCCCCCTGATGTGCCTTTCGCACCCGCACACACTCCCCGCGCTGCAAGTCCCACCAGCGCAGCATGCCATCGCTGCCGCCACTAAGCAGCACCACGCCGGTCGGGCTCCAGGCCAGCGCATACACGACCGCGCCCGGCTTGCTCAAGGCGTGCAGGCGCTCCCCACTCTGCACATCCCAGACGAAGAGCTCCTCACTATCACTGCCTCCGCCACCACTGGCCAGCCGAGTCCCATCGGGACTCCAGGCCACGCTCATGACCATGCCACGATGCCCTTGCAGCGAAGCTCGAAGCCGGCCGTGGGAGGCCTCCCACAGGAAGACGCTGCCATCATCGCCGCAACTGGCCAGGCGCGTCCCGTCCGGACTCCACTCGACACGGCGTATCCTGGTTTGCTGCCCACGCCCGACCCAGCGGCAGGTGCCTGTGGTCACATCCCACACCTGCACCCCCTGCTGATAGCTCCCAGTGGCCAGCCACAGCCCATCCGGACTCCACGCCACGCCATAGAAGACAGTGTCGATGTAGTCAGGGTCCCGCAAGAGTTGCACACAGGTTCCCGTGCTCGCGTCCCACAGCCGGACGGCACTGTCCCACCCGCTACTGGCAAGCCACCGACCATCGGGACTCCATGTCACCCCGTTCACGATCAAGCTATGGCCGCGCAGCAGCATGGGTTGCGTCCTGTCGGCCACATCCCAGATGGTCACCAGCCTATCCGTGCCCGCGCTGGCGAGCTGTGTGCCAGCGGGACTCCAGGCCACGTCGTAGAGCGAGACCGCATAGCCCTGCATGATATGCACACACTGCCCACTCTCCACGTCCCACACCCGTAAGGTACCATCTGTGCTCCCACTGAGCAGGCTGCGGCTGTCAGGCGTGAAGGCGAGGCCACGCACACCGGCTGTATGCCCGTGCAGTGCCGTCCGATAGCTGCCCAGTTCGACGTCCCAGAGCCGGATCGTTTCATCACGGCCGCAACTGGCCAGGAGTCGCCCATCCGGGCTCCAGACCACGGTACCCACTCTGTGGGTATGCCCTGAGAGCGTCTGAAGACAGCGCCCACTTGCCATGTCCCACAGCTTGACGGTGCGGTCCCAACCCCCGCTGGCCAGGGTGCGTCCATCGGGGGCAAAGGCGAGAGCGTACACCCAGTTGGTATGCCCCGCGAGCATCCGCACGCCGGCACCTTGCTGTGCCCCCTGCATCTCCCAGAGCCGAATGATTCCATCGAAGCTCCCACTGGCGAGCAGGCTCCCATCGGGACTCCAGGCCACCGAGTACACCGGGCCGCTCTCGCCAGTGAGCGTGATCAGATTCGTGCCCGTCTGGGGGTCCCAAAGCCGGACGGTGGTATCTACCCCGCCGCTGGCGAGCATTTGTCCATCGGGGGCAAACGCGAGGCTCTGGATGCTGTTGAACTGCCAGCTCGTCCAGAGCAAGGCGCCACGCTCCAACTCCCACAGCTTAATGAAACCATCCCAGCTCCCAGTGGCCAGGGTGCGTCCATCCCCAACTCCCACAGCTTAATGAAACCATCCCAGCTCCCAGTGGCCAGGGTGCGTCCATCCGGGCTGAAAGCGAGGGCCGCAACCGCGTCGGTATGCGCCTGCCAGGCCAGGTGCAGCAGCTTCCCCTCCTGCCGCCACACGCGCACTTCCCCTCTCATGCCGCCCGCAGCCCAAGAGGTTCCGTCGTTGCTTATGGCCACCGTCCTGGTGGCAGCAAAGGCCTCGGTAAACGTGGAGTCACGCACGGTGACCCCGGCAAGCGTCGTGTCCTGCATCTCGACCCCTTGCAGAGACGCGCCCCGCATGACGAGCTGGGACAAATCCAGGCCACGCAAGTGCCCCCGGTGCTCGCGCAGCAGCGCCAACATGTTGGCCGGTCCATAGCCCTGCGCATAGTCGGCCCGTGCTCGCAACTGGTCCAGCAGCGCGAGCAGGTGCTCCTCCACTTC
>WNFB01000270.1_pt1 | contig 38388 bp, 28 predicted proteins | sample 5400501 | NCBI WGS metagenome assembly WNFB01 (sample SAMN13153341, study PRJNA577476) | soil metagenome | isolation source: 200 cm saprolite under Douglas fir tree site 2 hole 1 | place: USA:California | collected 2015-04-18 | reverse complement strand
GTGCGGGGTCGCCTCACCGCGGCGGTGGACGCCCAGGAGGCGGACATCCGCGAGATGGCCCTCACCGACGGGAAGGTGCGCCCGTGGCTCGACGGGCGCCAGGTCGCCAAGGTCGTCGTGGTGCCCGGGCGTCTCGTCAATATCGTGACCCGTGGCTGACCCGGCGCGCCGAGCCCGTCGGGTCCTGGGGCTGGCCCTCGCATCCGTCCTGGTGGCCGGCTACGGCACCCGCGGCAACCTGCCCGATCACATCAAGACGGTGGCGGTGCCCATCTTCAAGAACCGCACGCTCGAGCCGGGGGTGGAGAGCGTGGTCAACGCCTTCTCCAGCGGCGGCCGGGTGCGGGTGGTGCCGCTCGCGGAGGCCGACGCCATCCTCGAAGGCGAGGTGGTGGGCTACAGCCTCGAGGGCCTCGCCTTCGACCGGAGCGCCATCGTGCGCGCCTACCGGCTGCGGCTCACGCTGAACGTGGAGTTCCGCGACGTGAAGCGGAGCGCCATGCTCTGGCGGCAGGAGGGGCTGCAGGAGGCGTCGGACTTCCAGGTGGAGGGCACGGTGTCGGACACGGTCGCCCGCGGGCAGGGGGCGGTGCTCCAGGCCGCAACCGAGATCGGGCGCAAGGTCGTCAACCTCGCGGTGGACCGCTTCTAGTGCCGCGCGGGCGGGCCGCGATTCCCGGCGCGCAGGCGTAGCGGTGGACTACGCGGGGTTCGTCAAAGCCGCGGACGCGGGGCAGGTGGGGGCGATGGTCTTGTTGCACGGGCCCGAGCCCTTTCTCCTCGACGACGCGGTGGCGCGCCTCACCCGCGCGCTCTTCCCCGGCCAGACCGAGCTCTCCCTCGCGCGCGAGGTCCTCGACGCGCGCGCGGCGGGCGCGGAGGCCATCGTGCAGGCGGCCCTCACCCTGCCGTGGCTGGGCGACCGCCGGCTCGTGGTGGCGCGCGGCGCGGACGGCCTGACCGCGAAGGCGGGGGAGGCGCTCACCGCCTATGCGAAGACCCCCAACCCGTCCACCGTGCTGGTGCTCCTGGCCGACTCGCTGCTGGACGGCTCACACTGGCTGCTGCGCGCGCTGCCGCCCGCCGCGGTGGTGGCGGCCCCGGCGCCCGCCGGCCGCGCGCTCGCGGCGTGGCTCCGCGCCCACGCCCAGTCCGTCGGCTACGAGCTGCGCGAGGACGCGGCCGGGCTCCTGGTGGAGCTCTCGGGCGACGATCTCACCCGCCTGGTGGGCGAGGTGGAGAAGGCGGCGCTCGCGGGGGGCCCGGAGAACCGGCGCGTGACGGTGGCCGAGATCCGAGCGGTGGTCGGCGAGCACCGGCTGCGTCACGTCTTCGATCTCACCCGTGCGCTGTCGGCGCGCGACCCCGCGGCGGCGCTGGCGCTCCTGGAGTCGCTGCTCAATGCGGGGGAAGAGCCGCTCGCGGTGCTCGGGATGCTGACCCGCGAGGCCCGCGCGACCTGGCAGGCCGCGGACGCGCTGCGGGCTGGCCGCGCACCGGAGGAGATCGCGCGGAGCCTGCGGCGGCCGCCCGCCGCGGCCACCGCCCTCCTCGAGCGGGCGCGGAGCGTGTCCGTCGCGGCGGCCGCCCGGCAGCTCGCCCGTTGCTGGGACGTCGAGCGGCGTCTCAAGCTGGGCGGGGCCGCGCGCCCCGAGCTGTCGCTGCTCGTCGCCGATCTGTGCGCGGTGTGAAGGCGGGCGCGCTGCGCGCGCTCGTCGGCGCCGTGCTGCTGCTGGGACCAGGCGCGGGGCCGGCGGCGGCCGCGCCCGCGCCACGCCTGCTGGCCGGCGCGGCCGGGGTGACCGTCGAGCTGCCCGCGGACACCCCGCTCGGCGGCTACGGAGGGTTCCCGCGCCGCGCGTGGATGCCCGACCTCATCGGCCGTTTCCCGGACACGTTCTGGTTCCGTCCCTCGACCGGGGTCCACGATCCGATCAAGGTCCGCGCCCTCGTGCTCGAGGCGGGCGGCGTGCGCCTGCTCTGGCTGGGGGTGGACCTGGTGGGGATGGATCCCACGCTCGTCGCCGATCTGCGCCGCCGCCTCGACCAGCTCGGCCTGCGCTACGCGGCGGTGATCGTGGCCGCCTCCCACACCCACTCCGGCCCCGGCGCCTTCGCCCGGTCGAGCCTGTTCGGTTTCCTGGCGGTGGATCGTGAATCACCGCGGGTGCGGGGCCGCATCTACTCGGCGATGGAGGACGCGGCGCGCCAGGCCGAGCGCCGCAAGCGCCCGGCCACCGTCGGCACCGGCCGGAGCGAGGTGGCCGGGCTCACCAACAGCCGCGTGCGCGAGCCGGTCGATCCCGAGCTGGGCGTGCTCAAGGTGATGGGGACGGACAACCGGCCGGTCGCGGTGATGTGGAACTACGCCATCCACGGCACCGCGCTCGGACGGGAGAACTTCCAGCTCTCCGGCGACGTCATGGGCGACGCGAGCGCTCGCATCGAGGAGCAGCTCGGGGTGCCCGCGCTCTTCGTCAACGGGGCCGTCGGCGACGTGAGCCCCCGCCAGCGCGGCTGGGACGGGGTGGCGGCCGGGGGCAAGAGCCTGGCCGGGGCGGTGGTCGCCCTCTGGCCCCGGATCGCGGCCGACCCCGAGCCGCGCCTGGCCGCTACCTCGATCACCGCGCTGCTTCCGCCGCCCGGGGTCGAGCTACGCAACTGCCTGGGGCGATGGATCCCGCGCGGCACGCGCCTGGGCCTGCGGGCGGCGCTGCCGCCCTCCGCCGAGATCTGGGTGGTGGCGGTCGGACGGGGCGCCTGGGTGGCGATTCCGGGTGAGCCGGACACGCGACTCGGCCTTGCGATCAAGACCGCGGGCCGGGCGCGCTTCGCGTCGACCTTCGTCGCCGGGGTATCCAACGCGTATCAGGGCTACTTCCTGGCCGCCGACCACTTCCGGACGCCGAGCTACATCTCGTGCGGCAGCCTCTACGGGGAGCGGGGCGGGGAGCTGGTGCGCGACGCGGCGATCGCGGGCCTGCGGGAGCTGGCGGAGCGGCGCGCGCCCCGGCCGGTCAAGCCGGGGCGTTGAGCTTGCGGGCGAGCGCGGACTTGCGGCGAGCGGCGGTGTTGCGGTGGATGATGCCCTTCGTGACCGCGCGGTCGATGGCGCGGATGGCCTCGTGTACCACCGCCGTGGAGTCCGCGGTCTTGCCGCCGAGGGCTTCGCGGGCGTTCTTCACGCTGCCGCGCACCGCGCTGCGCACCGCGCGGTTCCGCAGCCGGCGCTTCTCGTTCTGCCGGATCCGCTTCCTCGCGGACGGGGTATTCGCCAAGGTTCCTCTCCTCTTTTCGAATCGAGCCTGATGAAATCGAGCGTGAGCGACACCCGAGCCTACCGTCGGCGCCGCGACGTGTCAAGGAGTTCGTCCCCGCGGTGAGCGACTCGCCCGACTCCCAGGCGCACGTCCAGCGCGGCGTGGTGAGTGCGGTGGGCTCGATCGGGCTCGCCACGCTCGCGAGCCGGGTGCTCGGTTACGTCCGGGACATGGTGGTGGCGCGCGCCTTCGGGGCCGGCCCGATGACCGACGCGTTCTTCGTGGCCTTCCGCATCCCGAACCTCCTGCGCCGGCTCCTGGCCGAGGGCGCGCTGTCCACCGCGGTGGTCCCGGTCTTCACCGAGACCCTGACCCGCGAGGGGCCCGAGGCCTTCGGGCGGCTCGCCCGCGCGGTGACCGGCGCGGCCATCGTGGTGCTCTGCGCGGTCGCCGGCCTCGGGGCGCTGGTCGCGCCGCTCGTGGTGACCGTGATGGCGCCGGGCTGGCGCGCCGATCCCGAGCTCTTGACGCTCGCGGTGACGCTCACGCGCGCGTTGTTCCCGTACCTCGTGTTCGTGGGGCTGGCCGCCCTCGCGATGGGTGCGCTCAACGCCCACCATCGGTTCTTCACCGCCGCGATCGGACCCGCCGTCCTCAACCTCGCGATGATCGCGGCGGTGGTGGGCTTGGCTACGCGGCTCACCACCCCCATCATGGCGCTGGTGATCGGCGTGCTGGTGGGCGGGCTCGGCCAGCTCCTCGTCCAGCTGCCCGAGCTCCACCGGATCGGGGTGCCGCTCCGACCCTCTCTCGATTGGCGGCATCCCGCGGTGGCGCGCATCGCGCGGCGCCTGTGGCCGGCGGTGTTCGCGCTGGCCGCGGTGCAGATCACGGTGGTGGTGAACACCCTGCTGGCCTCGCTGCTGCCCGCGGGCACGGTTTCGTACCTGTACTATGCGGACCGGGTGATGGAGTTCCCGCTGGGCGTGTTCGGCATCGCGCTGGCCACCGCCGCGCTGCCCAGCATGTCGGCCCAGGCCGCGCGCCAGGACCTCCCCGCGCTGCGCGCCACCCTCGAATTCGCGCTGCGGCTCTCCGCCTTCGTGGCGGTGCCCGCGACGGTGGGGCTCCTGCTCCTGGGCGGGCCCATCGTGCAGGTGCTCTTCCAGCGGGGCGAGTTCACGGCCGCCGCCGCCGCGCTGACCGCCCAGGCCCTGGCCGGCTATGCGGTGGGCCTGCCCGCGTTCTCGGCCACCCGCATCGCGGCCCAGACCTTCTACGCGCTCGGCGACACGCGGACGCCGGTCCTGGTCGGGTTCGTGTCGGTGGCGGTGAACGTGGTGCTCGCCCTGGTCTTGATGTGGCCCCTGCGCCACACCGGGCTCGCGCTGGCCTCGTCGCTGTCGTCCTACGTCAACGTGATCGGGCTCTGCTGGCTGCTCCGCCGCCGCTTGGGCGGGCCGCGCGGTGCGGAGGTCTGGGGCTCGCTGGGCCGTACCCTCGTGGCCACCGCGGCGCTCGCGCTGTGGTGCGCCTGGGTGGAGGGGCGCCTGCCCGTCGTGCCGGAGCCGGTCGTGCTCGGGCTCGCGCGGCTGGTGCTGGCGCTGGTGGGCGGCATGGCGGTGTACGTGGGGATGGCGGCGGCGATCCGCGCGCCGGAGCTGCGCGCGCTGCTCGGCATGCTGCACGGCCGCCGCTGAACCTTGCCCAGGCCGGGCGCCGGTGATAGACTCGGCCATGCACCTTCCGTTCGCAGGGGACGCCCTGGTGATGGCCTCGGCAGCACGCATCGGCCAATGCCGGGGCCGTCGCTTTTTTGGCCTCCCGCTCCGGATGTGACCCGTGCGCTCTCGGCTCGGAGCGTCCGCGGAGAGGGGGACCGCGGGAGTCGTCTCCGATGCCGCGGCGCTGATCGACGAGTACCTCGGTAGCCTCCAGATCGAGCGTGGCGCCGCGCTGAACACGCTCGCCGCATATCGCCGGGACCTCAAGGGATTCGAGAGCTTCCTGGCGCGGGAGCGCCGCGCGATCGGCGGCGTGGGGGTCACCGATCTCTCGCGCTACCTGGGCGGCCTCCGCCGGCGCGGCCTTGGCGGCCGCAGCATCGCCCGGCATCTCTCAGCGGTGCGCGGCCTCTACCGCTTCCTCCTCGACGCCGGGCGCCTGCCGCGCGATCCGACCCTGCACCTGGACAGCCCGCGTCCAGCGCGGCGGCTGCCCCGCACCCTGTCCATGCCGGACGCGGCCGCCCTCGTCGAGGCGCCCGACACGACCCGGCCGGACGGTCTGCGGGACCGCGCGCTGCTGGAATTGCTGTACGCCTCCGGGCTCCGCGCCTCCGAGGCCCTCGGGCTGCGGATCGAGGACGTGAACTTCAGGGCGGGCTACGTGATGGTGATTGGCAAGGGGGACCGGCAGCGCCTCGTGCCCGCGGGCGCGCGGGCGCTCGACTGGGTGCGCCGCTACCTCACCACCGTCCGCCCGCGCCAGGTGCGGCGCGACTGCCCGGCGCTCTTCCTCAATCGCTCGGGCGGGGCCATGTCGCGGCAGGCCCTCTGGGGTCTCATCCGGCGCGCGGCGCGGCGCGCGGGCCTCCGCGCCGCGGTCTCGCCGCACACCCTGCGCCACTCTTTCGCGAGCCACCTGCTCGAGCGCGGCGCCGATCTGCGGTCGGTGCAGGCGATGCTCGGCCACGTGGACATCTCGACCACCCAGATCTACACGCACCTGCCGTCGAGCGTCGTCCACGCCATGTACCGGAAGTTCCACCCGAGGGCGGCGCGCGTGACCCGCGTCGGGCGCGCGGGCGGCCTCGAGCGAGCGGGCTGAGATGGCAAAGGCCGGCCACGCGTATCCGCAGGTGGAGCCGGGCGTCGCGGCGCTCATGGACCCGCGCGTGGTGAGCTGCGCGCCCGGGATTCCCGTGGCGCGGGCGCTGGCCCGCGCGCGTGCGGCCGGCGCAACGGTGGTGGCCCTCGGCCCCGGGAGCGCGGCGCGGGTGTCGGAGCTGGCACGCGCGGCCGCGTGGGGCCTCGACCGGAGGCCCGTGGGAGAGGTGGCCTGGCGCAATCTGCCGAGCGTGGCCGCTGGCGCCTCCGAGATCGACGCGCGCCGGCGACTGCGGGCGGGCGCCTCGCTGATCCTGGTGCGCCGGGGCTCGCGCGTGATTGGTGTAGTGGACCGCAAACGGGTCGAGGTGCCCCCGGCCGAGTCCTCGGTCCTCGCGCAGCTCGAGCAGGCTGCTGAAGCGAGACCGCTCACGAGTGTCCGCCGCTGGGGGAGTGCGGGGGCCATTGCTGGGCCCCCGCAGGTGAACGGTGCGCGGCTCTGGCTCCTGCGCGTGGCCGGCAAGATCGGCGAGGGGCTGGGCACGCCGGCCTACGCGGTGGGCGGTTTCGTCCGTGACCTGCTGACCGGCGCCGCGCCGCCCGACGTGGATCTTGTGGTCGAGGGTGACGGCGTCGCCTTCGCGCGCCGGCTTGCCGAGGAGATCGGCGGGACCGTGCTCGTGCACCGGAGCTTCGGCACCGCGTCCATCGAGGGGGGCCGGGCGCCGGCGGGCGCCGGGCTCGACGGGGTGGCACTCGGCCGGGTGGACGTGGCCTCGGCTCGACGCGAGCACTATCCGACGGCCGGGTCTCTGCCCGAGGTGGAGCCGGCGGACCTGCTGGAGGATCTGCGCCGTCGCGACTTCTCGGTGAACGCGATGGCGCTCGCGCTGGCGCCCGATCGCTTCGGCCGGCTCCTCGATCCCCTGGGCGGCCAGGCGGACGTGCGGCGCCGACGGCTTCGGGCGCTCCACCCCCTCTCGTTCGTCGAGGACCCTACGCGGGTATTCCGGGCCGCGCGCTACGCCAGCCGTCTCGGCTTCCGGCCGGACGGGGCGACCCTCGCGGCGATCCGGCTGGCGGTGGAGCGGCCAGGCTATGCCGCCCTCTCGGGCCAGCGGCTGTGGCGCGAGATCGAGCTGGCGGCGGCCGAGCCTCGGGCCCGCCAGGTCTTCGAGCGACTCGTGAGATGGAGGGCCACAAGTCTCTGGAATATAGACGGAGCTTCGTCACGCCACCTGGCGGCTGCGGAGCGGCTCGGGCGCTGGGCGAAGTCGGCGGGCTTGGTGGTGGACCCGGCCGAGCTTTCCCTCCTCGCGCTCACCCTCGGCCGGTCGGCGGAGGTGGTCGAGCGCGGCCTCGACCGGCTCGCGCTCGCAGGCGAGCCGCGCGCGCGGATCGAGGCGGGGGCGCTGGCCGGGCCGCTGGCCCGGCGTCTCGAGGCGCGGCGGCTGCCGCCGAGCGCGGTGAGCGAGCTCCTCGAGGGAGCGCCGGAGGCGGCCGCGCTCGCGGCCTGGCTCCGCGGGGGGGCGCGGGCACGGCGGCGGATCCAGTGGTACCTCGCCCACGGGCGCGCGCTGCGGCCGCGGCTGACCGGCCGCGATCTGCTCGCGCTCGGAGTGCCCGGCGGGCCGCGCGTGGGCGCGGCCCTCGGCATGCTGCGACGGCGTCGACTGGACGGAGGGGCGGGCTCGCTGGCCGAGGAGCGGGAACTCGTGAAAGAATGGCTCACATCGGGAAAGGAGGCGTGAGGTGACGACCAGATTCATCTTCGTGACGGGCGGCGTCGTGTCCTCCCTGGGCAAGGGGCTCGCCGCGGCATCGATCGGATCTTTGCTCGAGGCGCGCGGCTTCCGGGTCACGCTGCAGAAGATGGACCCCTACATCAACGTGGATGCGGGGACCATGAGTCCGTACCAGCACGGTGAGGTCTACGTGACCGACGACGGCGGCGAGACCGACCTCGATCTCGGCCACTACGAGCGCTTCACCTCGGCCCGGATGACCCGGGAGAACAACGTCACCACCGGGAAAGTCTACGGGACCGTGATCGAGAAGGAGCGCCGGGGGGACTACCTGGGCCGGACGGTCCAGGTCATCCCGCACATCACCGATCAGATCAAAGCCTCGATCCGCAAGGTGGCGGGCGGAGTCGACGTGGTCATCATCGAGATCGGCGGCACCGTCGGCGACATCGAGGGCCTGCCGTTCCTGGAGGCGGTGCGCCAGTTCAAGAAGGACGTGGGCAAGGACAACGTGATCTACGTCCACCTCACGCTGGTGCCGTTCATCCAGGCCGCCCAGGAGCTCAAGACCAAGGCCACCCAGCACTCGGTCAAGGAGCTGCGGGCCATCGGTATCCAGCCCGACGTGCTGCTGTGCCGGACGGACAAGGAGCATCCGCTCACCCCGTCCATCAAGTCCAAGATCGCGCTCTTCTGCGATGTCGAAGAAGAAGCGGTCATCGCCGCGCGCGACGTGGACACGATCTACGAGGTGCCGCTCGCCTTCCACGACCAGGGCCTGGACGAGTCCATCATCAAGCTGCTGGACCTGCCCGCCCGGCCGATCGATCTCTCCCGCTGGGAGGAGATCGTGCGTCGGGTGAAGGCGCCGCGGCGCCGCTGCCGCATCGGGGTGGTGGGCAAGTACATCGAGGTGAAGGACTCCTACAAGAGCCTCTACGAGGCGCTCGCCCACGGGGGCATCGCCCACGAGGCGGCGGTCGAGGTGGTGTGGGTGGACGCCGAGCGCATCGAGCGCGAGGGGCTGGCCGGCCACGTGGCCGGGCTCGACGGCATCCTGGTGCCCGGCGGCTTCGGGGACCGCGGCATCGAGGGAAAGATCCAGGCGATCCGCTACGCGCGCGAACAGCGGGTGCCCTACTTCGGCATCTGCCTCGGCATGCAGTGCGCGGTCATCGAGTACGCGCGCCACGTGTGCGGGCTCGAGGGCGCCAACTCCACCGAGTTCGACCCGACGCCCGCCCACAACGTGATCGACCTGCTGCCCGAGCAGCGGACGATCCAGGCCAAGGGCGGCACCATGCGGCTCGGGCTCTACCCGGTGCTGCTGAGCGAGGGCACCGCCGCCTCGCGCGCCTACGGGCAGGGGCTGATCGAGGAGCGGCACCGGCACCGCTACGAGGTCAACAACGACTATCTGGCCCGGCTCGAGAAGAACGGGCTGCGGATCTCCGGCATCTGGGCCGAGAAGCAGCTCGTGGAGATCATCGAGCTGCCCGACCATCCGTGGTTCGTGGCCGGCCAGTTCCATCCCGAGTTCCTCTCGCGCCCGTGGGAGCCGCACCCGCTGTTCGCGGCCTTCATCAAGGCGGCGCTCGACCACCAGGGGGGCGCGTGACCGCGACCCGCTCGGTCCGGATCGGTGCCGTCACCATCGGGGGCGGCGCGCCCCTGACCCTCATCGGCGGCCCCTGCGCCATCGAGAACGAGAAGCACGCGCTGATGATGGCCGAGCGCCTGCAGCGGCTCACCGCCGACGCGAAGGTGCCGTTCATCTACAAGTCGTCCTACGACAAGGCCAACCGGTCCTCGATCCATTCCTATCGAGGGCCCGGGCTCACCGAGGGGCTCCGGATTCTCCAAAAGGTCAAGGACGAGACCGGCCTCGCCGTGCTGTCCGACGTCCATGCCGTCTCGGAGGTCGCCCCCGCCGCCCAGGTCCTCGACGTGCTGCAGGTGCCCGCCTTCCTCTGCCGGCAGACCGACCTCATCGTCGCCTGCGCGCGGAGCGGCCGGCCGGTGAACGTCAAGAAGGGCCAGTTCGTGGCCCCGCGCGACATGGTCAACGTGGTGGAGAAGGTGCGGGCGTCGGGCAGCGAGGACCTGCTCCTCACCGAGCGCGGCACCAGCTTCGGGTACAACAATCTGGTCGTCGATTTCCGTGGGCTGCCGATCATGCGGGCCTTCGGCTATCCGGTCGTCTTCGACGCGACCCATTCCGTGCAGCTGCCCGGCGGGCAGGGGGATCGCTCGGGCGGCGAGCGGCAGTACGTGCAGGCTCTCGCGCGCGCGGCGGTGGCGGTGGGGGTGGACGCGCTCTTCATGGAGATCCACGAGGACCCGGACCGCACGCTGGAGGACGGCCGCCCGCTGTCCGACGGGCCCAACATGCTGCGCCTGGACGATCTGCCGCGGCTGCTCGACGAGATCCGCGCGATCGCGGCCGGGCCGGGGCGCTCCTGATGGATTCCCGGATCGAGCGGGCGCGCATCCTGGGCCTGGCCGAGCGGGTGCTGCGGCTCGAGGCGGAGAGCGTGCTCGCCCTCTGCCCGCGCCTCGACGACCGCTTCGTGGCCGCGGTGGACCAGCTCCACCGCTGCCGGGGCCGCGTCATCGTCACCGGCATCGGCAAGTCGGGCATCATCGGACGCAAGATCGCGGCGACGCTGGCGAGCACGGGGACGCCCGCCTACTTCCTCCATCCCGCCGAGGGCGTGCACGGCGATCTCGGCATGGTCGCGCGCGGGGACGTGGTGCTGGCCCTGTCGAACTCCGGCGAGACCGACGAGATGCTGGCGGTGCTGCCCGCGCTCAAGCGGCTCGGCATCCCGCTGATCCTCCTCACCGGCGCCCCCACCTCCACGCTGGCGCGCCAGGCCGACATCGTGGTGGACGTGGGCGTGGCCGAGGAGGCCTGCCCCATGAACCTCGCGCCGACCTCGAGCACCACCGCGGCGCTCGCCATGGGCGACGCGCTCGCGATGACGCTGCTCGACCTGCGCGGTCTCGGGCCGGACGACTACGCGGCGCTGCACCCGCGCGGCAGCCTGGGCTGGAAGGCGCTCTTCAAGGTCTCCGACCTCATGCACACCGGCCCGGCGCTGCCGCTGATCTCCGAGCAGGCCACCATGAAGGAGGCCATCGAGGAGATGAGCGGCAAGGGGCTCGGCATGACCACGGTGGTGGACGCGGGCGGGCGACTCGTCGGCGTCGTCACCGACGGCGACCTGCGACGCCAGCAGCTTTCCCACGGCGCATCGCTGCTCGAGCGGCGCGCCGCGGAGTGCATGACCCGCGGGCCCAAGGTGATCGGCGGCGCCGACCTCGCCGCGAAGGCGCTCGCGATGATGGAGGGCCGCATCACCAGCCTGGTGATCGTGGACGCGGCGGGGAGGCCCGCGGGCGTGATCCACCTGCACGACATCCTGCGCGCCAAGATCGTGTGAGGGCCACTCCCCGCGCCTCCCGCATCCGCCTGCTCGTCCTCGACGTGGATGGCGTGCTCACGGACGGCGGGCTCTTCGTGAGCGCCTCCGGCGAGGAGGCCAAGCGCTTCCACGTCCACGACGGCCTCGCCCTGGTGGCCGCGCGCAAGGCGGGCCTGCAGATCGCGATACTCTCCGCGCGCGCGTCCGCCGCGGTGACCCGACGCATGACCGAGCTCGGGGTGGGCGAGGTCCACCAGGGTGTGACCGACAAGGCGGGCGCCCTGGACGCGCTCCGAGAGCGGCTCGGCTTGGCGGTCGGCGAGGTCGCGATGATGGGCGACGACCTGCCCGATCTGCCCGCGATGGCGTGCGCCGGGCTGGCCCTGGCGCCCGCCAATGCCGCGGCCGAGGTCAAGCGCGCCGCGCACTGGGTGGCGCGGCGGCGGGGCGGGGACGGCGCGGTCCGGGAGGCGGTCGAGATGCTCCTAAAGTCCCGCCGCGCTTGGCCGCCTCGCCCCGAAGGCTGAGCGCCGCCTTCTTCATTTGCCACGGCTGTAAGTACTGTGTTAGCGTGGCATGGAGATTGCTATGCGGAAGGCACCCCTCATTATTCTGACGCTCGTCGTGGTATTCCTATCCGTGGTGGTGGGCGTGCTCATCCACCGGGCACGGACGCCTCGGGCGATTCCCACCGAGCCCGCGGCCACGAACGCGGATTACCGGCTCAAGCAGGTTCGCCTTCAGGAAACGGGTCGGGATGGCTCCCGCTGGCAGCTCGACGCCGAGTACTCCGAGACCTTCGAGGAGCAGAACACGACGGCGATGAAGAAGGTGACGATCAAGGTGGACCAGCCGTCCAAGAGCACCAGCAGCGCGCGCTCGTGGACGGTCACCGGGGACGAGGGCGATCTGAACCAGGAGACCAAGGACGTGGAGCTCCGGGGCCACGTGGTGCTGGTCTCGAGCGACGGCCTGCGGCTCGAGACGGAGCGGCTCCGCTGGGACGCGGAGGCGCAGCGCGCGTGGACGAACGAGCCGGTGACCATCTATCGGGCGGACACCGTCGTGCGCGGCACCGGCTTCGAGTCGCGGGTCGCCGAAGAGGCGACCCGTATCAGGGGGCGAGTGCGCGCCACCTTCAAGCGCGGCGCGCCCACCGAGCCGGTCGCTCCCGGGCGCCCATGAGACCCAGTTTCGCGAGGACGAGTTTCGCGCTGGGCGCGGTCGTGCTGTGGTCGGCGGCGACGCTGTCGACGGCGGCGTGGGCGCAGACCGTGCCCTCCCGGCCCCGGCCGGCCCGCCCGGCGGCCACCGCCCAGTCGCCCGCGCCCCGTCCGGAAGGCCCGGGCGCGAGCCAGGACGGGCGCAGCGCCCCGGTCACGGTGGACGCAGACCAGCTCGAGAACCTGCAGAAGGAAGGGCTCGTCGTCTTCACCGGCAACGTGGTGGCCAACCAGAACAGCTCCACGCAGTACGCGGACCGCATGGAGGTGTACCTCGACGACAAGGGGAACCGCATCGTCCGCACCGTCTCGACCGGCAACGTGCGGATCATCACCAAGGACTGCCGCACCGGCACCGCGAAGCGGGCCGAGTACTACGACGCCGAGCAGCGCGTCGTCCTCATCGGCAACGCGCGGGTGTGGCGCGACGACAACGTGGTGACCGGAGAGCGGATCACGATCTACCTCGCCGAGGACCGTAGCGTGGTGGAGGGCGGCCAGCAGGAGCGCGTGAAGGCGGTCTTCTATCCGAAGAGCCAGGACGAGGCGGCCCGACCGAAGGCGCCGGCGGGCCAGTGCTCATGAGGGTTTCGTGGAAGGCCTGATCGCGCAGGGGCTCCGGAAACGGTTCCGGAGCCGCGTGGTGGTGAACCGGGTGAGCCTGGACATCCATCCGGGCGAGGTGGTCGGGCTGCTCGGGCCCAACGGCGCGGGCAAGACCACGTCGTTCTACATGATCGTGGGCCTCCTGCGGCCCGACGGAGGGCGCATCTTCTTGGAGGGCCAGGACGTCACCGAACTGCCGATGTACAAGCGCTGCCGGCTCGGCATGGGCTACCTCCCGCAGGAGTCCTCGGTGTTCCGCAAGCTCACCGTCGAGGAGAACCTGCTCGCGATCCTGGAGACGCTCGACCTCTCGCACCAGGACCGGATGACGCGGCTCGCGGAGCTGCTCGCCGAGCTCGACCTGACCCGCCTCGCCCACCACAAGGCCTACACCCTGTCGGGCGGCGAGCGGCGGCGGCTCGAGATCACGCGGGCCCTGGTGACCAGCCCCCGCTACCTGCTGCTCGACGAGCCCTTCACCGGCATCGATCCGATCGCGATCGGCGATATCCAGGAGATCGTGGCCCGGCTGAAGGAGCGCGGCATCGGGGTGCTGATCACCGACCACAATGTACGCGAGACGCTCGCCATCACCGATCGCGCCTACATCCTCTACGACGGCCGGATCCTCGCCTCCGGCACCGCCACCGAGCTGGCCAACAACTCCAAGGCCCGGGAGATCTACCTGGGCGAGAAGTTCTCGCTATGAAACTGCAACAGAGAATGAGCCAGCGGGTCGTCATGACCCCGCTGCTGCAGCAGGCGATCCAGCTCCTGCAGCTGTCCACGCTGGAGCTGGAGCAGGTGGTGCGCAAGGAGCTCGAGGAGAATCCGCTCCTCGAGGAGGTGCCGGTCGAGAACGCGGAGAACGCGGAGAACCCGGACGCCGCCGCGACCCAAGGGACCACGGACGCCGCGGCCCCCGCGGAGATCACCTCGTCGCTGGAGCCGGTGTCGAAGGAGACGTCCTCGGTCGACAGCGAGAAGGCCGACGACCTGCCCTTCGATCTGTCGTCCGCGGTCTTCGACGACCACGGCGACGAGCGGACGCCGGTGTCCATGGAGGAGCGGGACGAGCTGCCGTTCGAAAACCTCGGCCGCAGCGACACGTCGCTGGGCGAACATCTGATGGAGCAGCTCCGGCTCGGCACCGACGACAAGGACGTCCTGCGCATCGGCGAGGCCATCATCGGCAACCTGGACGAGGACGGCTACCTCCGGGCCGACGTGGGCGAGATCGCGGCGGGCATGGGGGCCAGCCCCGAGGCGGTGGAGTCCGCGCTCAAGCTCATCCACGCCTTCGACCCGCCCGGCGTCGCGGCGCGCAGCGTGCAGGAGTGCCTGCGGCTGCAGCTCACCGCGGACGCGGAGCCCGACCCGGTCTCGGTGGAGATCGTGGAGCGCCACTTCGAGGACCTGGAGCGGCGGCGCTACGCGGAAATCGCCCGGGCCCTGAAGCTGCCCCTGGAGCGGGTGATGGAGTCGATCGAGGAGATCCAGGGCCTCGAGCCCAAGCCGGGCCGGCGCTTCTCGGTCAACGACTCCCGCTACGTGGTGCCGGACGTCACCATCCAGAAGGTGGGCGAAGACTACGTGGTGATCCTGAACGAGGAAGGCATCCCCCGCCTGCGGGTCAACTCGCTCTACCGCTCGCTGCTGCGGCGGTCGGGGGACGAGGCCAAGCAATATGTAGAACAGAAGCTGCGCAGTGCGGTGTGGCTGATCAAGAGCGTCGAGCAGCGTCAGCGCACGCTGCGAAAGGTCGCCCAGAGCCTGGTGAACTTCCAGCGCGACTTCCTCGACAAGGGCCTGCCCCACCTGCGGCCGCTCGCCCTGCGCGACGTGGGCGACGACATCAGCATGCACGAGTCCACCATCAGCCGGGTGACCACCAACAAGTACGTGCAGACGCCGCAGGGCCTCTTCGAGCTCAAGTTCTTCTTCCACAGCGGCATCGCTTCCGAGAACGGCTCCATGGTCTCCTCGGTGTCGGTCAAGAAGACCATCCGCGACATGGTGGCGGGCGAGGACGGGGTCAAGCCGCTCTCCGACCAGGAGATCGCCCAGTCCCTCCAGGGGCAGGGGCTCACCATCGCGCGCCGCACGGTGGCCAAGTACCGCGAGGAGCTGGGCATCCTGCCCTCGCACCAGCGGCGGCTTTCATCCAAGAAGCGCTGAGGCCTCCGTCCATGCAGGTGATCATCAGCACCCGCGGGATGACCATCTCCCGGACCTACAAGGACGAGCTCACCCGCAAGCTCGCCAAGCTGGAGCCGATGTTGCCCGCGCTCGTCGAGACGCGGGCGGTCCTTTCGAAGGAGAAGCACCGCCGGACCGCGGCCCTGACCCTGGTGGCGCGGCGGCGGGCCTTCCGCAGCCGGGAGACCGCCCCCGACCTCGAGGCCGCGGTGGACCGCGCCGTCCACGCGCTGCGGCGTCAGGTGCGCGAGAGGAAGGCGCGCCGCCCCCGTCGCGTCACCGGGCCATCGTGAGCGAGCCCGCCGCCGAGCCGATCCGTTTCGTCATCATCACCGGGCTCTCCGGGGCGGGAAAGAGCTTTGCGATCAAGTGCCTCGAAGACCTGAACTACTTCTGCGTGGACAACCTGCCGACCACCTTGATCCCCACCTTCGCGGAGCTGTGCGCCCAGTCGAGCCGCGGCATCCCGGCCATCGCGCTCGGGGTGGACGTGCGGGAGGGCGAGTACCTCGCCAACATGGTGGGCACGCTGGAGGAGCTGCGGACGCGGGGCCACCTCGTCGACGTCCTCTTCCTGGAGGCCTCGGACGAGTCGCTGGTGCGCCGCTACCACGAGACGCGGCGCCGCCACCCGCTCGCCGGCGAGGGCAGCGTGCTCGACGGCATCCGGGCCGAGCGCAAGGCCCTGGCCCATCTCCGGGAGATCGCCGACCGCATCATCGACACGTCCGCGCTGACGGTGCATCAGCTGAAGGACCAGATGGTCCAGTCCTACGGCCCCCGGGCGGCCCGGGGCGGGCTCACGGTGGCGCTGGTCTCCTTCGGCTTCAAGCACGGGGTGCCCTACGACGGCGACCTCGTCTTCGACGTGCGGTTCCTGCCCAACCCGCACTTCGTCGAGGGGCTGCGGGCTCTGGACGGGCGCGACCGCGCGGTCGAAGAGTTCGTGATGTCGTTCGCGGAGAGCCGCGAGCTGCTCTCGCGCCTGGAGGGGCTGCTCAAGTTCCTCCTGCCCCTCTACGAGCGCGAAGGGAAAGCCTACCTCACGGTCGCGGTGGGCTGCACGGGTGGGCGGCATCGCTCGGTGATGATCGTGGAGGCGCTCCGCTCATTCCTGACCGGTCTCGGCCTGAGTCCGATCGTCAGGCACCGGGACCTGGATCGTGAGTGACGCCCCCCTCCACTTCCTCTTCGGCATCCACAACCACCAGCCCGTCGGCAACTTCGACGGGGTCGTCGACGACGCGGTCCTCCGCGCCTACCACCCGTTCCTGCAGGCCATCGCGGAGGCCGGCTCCGGCCTGTCCCTGACCGTCCACTGCTCCGGGGGCCTGCTCGCCACCCTCAAGGAGCGCGCGCGGCCGACCTTCGATCTGCTGGGGCGGCTCGCCGCCGACGGGCAGGTGGAGCTCCTGACCGGCGGCTTCTACGAGCCGATCCTCGCGCTGCTGCCGGACTGGGACAAGGTCGGGCAGATCCAGGCGCTGACCCAGTTCCTCAAGACGAGCTTCGGGGTGAGCGCGCGGGGCATGTGGCTGGCCGAGCGGATCTGGGAGCCCCAGCTCCCGCGCGTCCTGCGCGACGCCGGCGTGGAGTTCGTCCTGGTGGACGACTCGCACTTCGCCCTGGCCGGCCTCGACCCGGAGACGCTGGGCGGCTACTACCTGACCGAGGATCAGGGGGCCTCGGTCGCGGTGTTCCCGATCAACCAGCGGCTGCGCTATCTCGTGCCCTTCGCGGACCCGGCGGAGAGCGTACGTTACCTCGAGAGCCGCCGCGGGGCGGGCGCGGTGACGATGGTGGACGACGGCGAGAAGTTCGGCGTCTGGCCGGGCACCGACCGGTTGGTCTACGGGGAGCGCTGGCTCGCCCGCTTCCTGGACACGCTGCGCGCCACCCCGTGGCTACGTGTCTCCACGTTCTCCCGGTTCCTCGACACGGAGCCCCCGGCCGGCCGGGTCTACCTGCCGACCGCCGCCTACACCGAGATGGGCGAGTGGGCCCTGCCCCCCGCCGCCGCCGCCGAGCTGCACGACGCGCGCGCCCGTTTGGCCGCGCTGCCGGACGGGGAGCGCCTCTCGCGCCTCCTGCGCGGCGGGTTCTTCCGGAACTTCCTGATCAAGTACCCGGAGATCGGGGACGCGTACTGGAAGATGATCCGCCTCTCGCGCCGGGTCCACGAGGGCCTCACCGCGCGCCCGCGCGACCCGCGGCTGCTCGCGGCCCGCGAGCGGCTCTGGCAGGGGCAGGCCAACGACGCCTACTGGCACGGGGTGTTCGGCGGCTGCTATCTCCCGCATCTTCGCCGCGCGGTGAAGTCGGCGTTGATCGGCTGCGAGCGACGGCTCGAGGGGCCGGGCAAGCCGCTGGGGCTCGACTGCGTCCGCGCGGACATCGACGGTGACGGGGTGGCCGAGGTGGTCGTGCGCACCCGCTCGCTCGGGCTGACCCTGCGTCCGGCCCGCGGCGGCTCGCTCACCGAGCTGCTCTGGCTGCGCGGGGAGATGGACACCGCCGACGTGCTCACCCGGCGTCCCGAGCCCTATCACCGGCAGGTGGCGGAGCGGCCGTCGGAGGCCGGGGCGGACGAGGTCAGGACGATCCACTCGGCTCCCGTGGTCAAGGAAGCGGGGCTGACCGCGCTGCTCCGCTACGATCGCTTCCGCCGCGCCTCCCTCCTCGACGGGCTGTTCCCGCCCGGGGCCGAGCTGGATCCCCTCGATCCGTGGGACGCGGCGCGGATGGCGGTGGGCGAGCGGCCCCTCGAGCACGAGGTGAAGACCTCGCCGCGCGAGGTGGCGCTGCTGTGCTCGCTCCAGCGCCCCGACGGCCTGCCGATGGCGCTGCAGAAATCCATCGTGGCCATGGCGGACGATCCCGCGGTGACCGTGACCTACCGGCTGCGCTGGGAGGGGGAGGAGCCGCTCGTGGGGCAGTGGGCGGTGCAGTGGAACCTCACGCTCAGCGCGGGCGAGGCGCCCGGCCGCTACTACCGCGTGGCGGGCCGCCCGTCGCTCGGCAGCCGCGGCCGCATCGCCGCCGTGCACGGCCTGGCCATGGTGGACGAGTGGCTCGGCTGCGAGCTGACGCTCCGGTGGGCGAACCCGGCCGACATCGCGTGGGCGCCGGTGGAGACGGTATCGCTGTCGGAGACGGGCTTCGAGCGCATCTACCAGGGATCCGCGCTGCTCTTCGCGTGGCCGCTCCAGCTTCAGGCCGGGCAGACCTGGGAGACGTCGCTGCGCGTGGCGATCGGCGAAACCACCGCGGGAGCGGCCGAAACCAGGGATTCCCCTTGAGAGGCGACCGCCGGGCGTGATAGTGTCACGTACCCGCGGTCGATCGAGCGGAGCACCCCGGAGGGCAGGACGGATGGCGCGTGAGGAGTACCTGTTCACGTCGGAGTCGGTGACGGAAGGGCACCCGGACAAGATCGCCGATCAGATCTCGGACGCGGTCCTGGACGCCATCCTGACCCAGGATCCGACGGGCCGGGTGGCCTGCGAGACCCTCCTCACCACCGGCCTGGTGGTGGTGGCGGGCGAGATCACCACCTCCTGCTACGTGGACATCCCGCGGGTGGCCCGCGAGACCATCCGGGAAGTCGGCTACACGCGCGCCAAGTACGGCTTCGACTACGAGACGTGCGGCGTCATCACCGCGATCGACGAGCAGTCGGGCGACATCGCGATGGGCGTGGACAAGCTCGGCGCGGGCGACCAGGGCCTCATGTTCGGCTACGCCTGCACCGAGACCGAGGAGCTGATGCCGCTGCCCATCATGCTGGCCCACAAGCTCTGCCAGCGGCTCACCCACGTCCGCAAGAGCGGCCAGGTCGGTTATCTCCGGCCGGACGGCAAGAGCCAGGTCACGGTGCGCTACGTCGACGGCAAGCCGGTGGGGGTAGAGACGGTGGTCATCTCCACGCAGCACGGTCCGGACACCGGGCTGTCGACGATCCGCGAGGAGATGATCGAGCAGGTCGTGCTGCCGACCATCCCCAAGCACCTGATCGACCCGCAGCGGATCACGTACCACATCAATCCCACCGGCCGCTTCGTCACCGGGGGGCCCATGGGAGACACCGGGCTGACCGGCCGCAAGATCATCGTGGATACCTACGGCGGGTCCTGCCCCCACGGCGGCGGCGCCTTCTCGGGCAAGGACCCGACGAAGGTGGACCGCTCGGCCTGCTACATGGCGCGCCACGTGGCCAAGAACATCGTGGCGGCGGGGTTGGCGGAGCGGGCGCAGGTGCAGGTGGCCTACGCCATCGGCGTCGCCGATCCGGTCTCGGTCATGGTGGAGACCTTCGGAACCGGGAAGGTGCCCAACACCAAGCTCGAGCAGATGATCCGGAAGCACTTCGACTTCACGCCCGCCGGGATCATCAAGTATCTGGACCTCCGCCGGCCGTTCTACCGGAAGACGGCCGCCTACGGCCACTTCGGGCGGAACGAGCCTGAGTTCACGTGGGAGCGGACGAACCGCGCCAAGGACCTTCGCGACGACGCCGGCGTGTGACGCCGGACCCGTCGGGAACGCGCGCCTGAGCCCCGCTCCAACCGTGCCCGTGCCAATCCGCGAGCTCAACGCCGAGCAGGAGGCGCATCTGGCCTCCTGGACTCGCGGGACGTAGGGGACCCCGTTGGCGCAGACCCCCCCGGGTCGGGTCACGCCCTTGCGGCGCCCCCGGCTGGGGCTCTGGCTGCTGCTGGGCTTCATCCTGCTCAGCCTGTTCGGCCAGGCCGTCCCGCTGTACACCGACTGGCTGTGGTTCCAGGAGGTGGGCTTCACCACCGTCTTCACCACGCGCCTGCAGCTCTCCGGCTGGCTCTTCATCGGACTCGGCGCCGTCGTGTTCGTCTTCCTCTTCATCAACCTGTCGGTGGCCGCGCGCACCGCCCCGCCGGACGTGCTCTGGGAGCTCGAGGACCAGCTGGGGCTGCCCGGGCGCGCGATCCTGGAGCCGCTCGTCCGACGGCTGCTCCTGCCGGTCATCGCGGTCATCTCCTTCTTCGCGGGGGCCCGCGCCACCGGCTCGTGGCCCACCGTGCTGGAGTACGTCAACCGGACCCCGTTCAACCAGACGGATCCGCTCTTCGGCCGCGACCTGGGGTTCTACTTCTTCGTGCTGCCGTTCTGGCGGCTCCTCTACGCGTGGTCCACCGCGCTGGTGGCCGGCACGCTGATCCTGGTGGCCGCGGTCTACGTGCTGCAGCGCAGCCTCGTGCTCACCGCGCGGGGGCCGCGCCTCGCGGCGGGGGCCCGGACCCACCTGCTCGGCCTCGCCGCGGTGCTGCTCCTGGTCCGCGCGGCCGGCTTCTGGCTCGACCGCTTCGACCTGCTCTACGCGCCCCGCGGCTTCGTGTTCGGCGCCTCCTACAGCGACGTGCACGCCTCCCTGCCGGTGCTCCAGTGGCTGGTCGTGCTCGCGGTGCTCTGCGCGGGCGCCTGCGTCTTCCAGATGTTCCGGCCCGGCTGGCGCTTCCTGGTGGCGGGGCTGGTGGTGCTGGTGGTGCTCTGGGTCGCGGGCCTCGGCATCGCCCCCGCGCTCCTGCAGAGCTACCGGGTCAAGCCCAACGAGCTGGTCTACGAACGGCCCTACATCGAGAACAATATCCGGATGACCCGGCAGGCCTACGCCCTCGACCGGGTGGCCGAGAAGGACTTCGCGGCGGAGGACAACCTGACCCCGGCCGCGCTCGAGCGGAACAACCTCACGATCAAGAACATCCGGCTCTGGGATCACCGGCCGCTGCTCACCACCTACGGCAAGCTGCAGGAGATCCGGACCTACTACAAGTTCCGGGACGTGGACGTGGGACGCTACACCCTCAACGGCGAGTACCGCCAGGTGACCCTGTCCGCGCGCGAGCTGTCCTACCGGGACCTGCCGAGCCGGGGGTGGATCAACGAGCACCTGACCTACACCCACGGCTACGGGCTGGTGGTGGGGCCGGTGAACCGGATCAGCCCGGAGGGCCTGCCCGAGTTCTTCATCAAGGATATTCCCCCGGCGGGCACCGGGGGCATGCCCAAGATCACGCGGCCCGAGATCTACTACGGCGAGATCGGCAACGAGTACGTCCTCGTGCGCACGCGCTCGCAGGAGCTCGACTATCCCTCGGGCGACCAGAACGTGTACACCCGCTACGAGGGGCGGGGCGGCATCCCGATCAACTCGCTGCTCCGCAAGGCGGCCTTCGCGGCGCGCTTCGGCGCCCTCAACCTGCTGCTGTCGAACGACCTCACGCCCGAGAGCCGCGTGATGATCTACCGTGACATCGGCGCGCGCGTGCAGGAGGCGGCGCCGTTCCTCAAGTTCGACCGCGATCCGTACCTGGTCATCGGGGCCGACGGCCGCCTCGTCTGGATGATCGACGGCTACACCACCAGCGATCGCTATCCCTACGCGACGCCGGTGCGGGGCTTCAACTACATCCGCAACTCGGTGAAGGCGACGGTGGACACGTTCCACGGCACCGTGAGCTACTACATCGCCGATCCCGAGGACCCGGTGATCCGCACCTACGCGAAGGCGTTCCCGGGCCTGCTCAAGCCCTTGGCCGACATGCCCAAGGATCTGCAGGCGCACATCCGCTACCCGGAGGACCTCTTCGCGGTGCAGGCGCGGATGTACGCGACCTACCACATGCATGATCCCCAGGTCTTCTACAACAAGGAGGACCTGTGGGTGATCCCGCGGCTGCCGCAGGAAGGGCGCGACCGGGAGATGGAGCCCTACTTCATGATCATGCGGCTGCCCGGGGAGCGGAAAGAAGAGTTCGTCCTGCTGTCGGGCTTCAACCCGAGCGGCCGCGACAACATGATCGCGCTGATGGTGGCCCGGATGGATCCGCCCCAGTACGGCGGCCTCATCGCCTACCAGTTCCCGAAGCAGAAGCTGGTCTTCGGGCCCCGGAACATCCAGGCGCGGATCAACCAGGACCCGGTCATCTCCCAGCAGATCTCGCTCTGGAACCAGCAGGGCTCGCGGGTGATCACGGGCAGCCTGCTCGCCATCCCCATCGACCAGTCGCTCATCTACGTGCAGCCCCTCTACTTGGCCGCCGCCGAGCAGGGCGCGCTGCCGGAGCTGCGTCGCGTGGTGGTGGCCTACGGCAACCAGATTGCGATGGAGCCGACGCTCGAGGCCGCGCTCGCGCGCATCTTCGGCGGTCACGTGCGCGGCGACGAGCCGCCCGGCCGGCCTGCCGCCGAGCGCCCCGCCGCTCCCGGCTCCGCGCCGATCACGGCCATCACCGCCGGCGTGCAGCGCGCCTGGGAGGCCTGGCAGCGTGGGCAGGAGGCGCTGCGCAAGGGCGACTGGGCCACCTACGGCCAGGAGCAGAAGCGTATCGAGGAAGCGCTGCGCCAGCTTCGCGAAAGCCGCTAGCGTCGTTGCCTCTCGCGGAGGCGGGCCGGCCGGGCGCCGCCCTCCCGGGAGCACGCTGACTCGCATGCCGCCGCGCCGTCCCGATCGAGCCACGAGACGGACCGCCTCCCGCTTCGATTCCCCGCAGAAGACACGGCTCCCGGGAGGGCGGCGCCCGGCCGACCCACCTCCGCGAGGCCGCGCTCGTGGAAGAGGACCTCGCCGGTGAGACGGGCCGCGTTCCGCGCGGGCTCCGCCCGCGCAATCCTGGTTTTCGGGGGGAGGTTCGGAAGGGGGGCGGAGCCCCCCTCCGAGTTAGGTGCGGGCGCTGAGGAAGAGGGCGGTGCGGATGCCCGCGAAGACGATGTTGGCGGTCCAGGCGGCGAGGGCGGCGGGCAGCAGATCGGCCTGCGCGAAGGCGATCGCCACCGAGTGCACGACCCAGTAGCCCACCGCGATCACGATGGCCACCCCGATGCCCATGGCGCGCCCGCCGCTGCGCGGGGAGACCAGCGCGAATGGAATCGCCACCAGCGCCATGATCACGTGCCCGAGGGGGAAGGACAGTTTGGAGTAGAGCTGGACCAGGTAGCGGTTGACCCGGCGGCCGCTCTCCCGAGCTTCGTCACGTAGGCGCGCAGCTCCAGGAAGCTCATGGTGTCGGGGGCGTTCTGCACCTGGATGAAGTCGTCGATGTTCTCCAACATCGGCACCAGACGCGTCGCGCACGGCTCAGAGGTGATCCGGTTCTGCGCGCCCACCCGTCGGAGGACGCCGTCGGCGAGCTGCCAGCCCTCGGGGGTCCACTGCGCGGTGCGGGCGTCGAGCCGCTCCATCAGCCGGAAGTCGGGGCTGATCTCGAGCACGGTGAGCCCTTCCATGGACCGACCGACCGGATCGAGGAGGGCCATGCGGAAGAAGCGTGTGTCGGAAGATCGGTACCAGATCTGGGTCTGGCGCTGGAGGTGCCGGGGTAGCTGCCCCCGGATCTTCACGCGGTCCACCTCGTCCGCCTTGGTGTTGATGTCGGGCAGGGCGGTTTCCTGGAAGACCACCGCGAGCACACTGATGAGGCCCGCCACCAGCAGGATGGGTAGGCTCGCGCGGTAGAGGCTGACCCCGGCTGCCTTCAGCGCGTCGAGCTCCCGCTGGCGGGTGAGGGAGAGGAACAGGAACACGGTGGCGATCAGCACGACCATCGGCATCCCTTTGTAGAGCTCGCCGGGCAGCCGGTACAGGAAGTGCTCGAGGATCGTGAAGAAGGGTGGCTTGGAGCGCAGGAAGCGGTCGAGGGTGTTCAGCAGGTCCACCACCAAGACGAGCACCGCGCCGATGCCGGTCCCGATGCCGAGGAAGATCAGGTACTGCCGGACCAGGTAGCGGTCCATGATGAAGGTGGACGCGCGCGGGCCGGCGAGGCGGCCGAGCCGGCGCCGCCGGCGCTCCTCGAGCGGCTTGGCCACCCGACCCGATTGCCGCTCGCCCACCTTGGCCCAGACCCGCCAGAAGAGATCGAACCAGGCGGGCGGCACCCCCGCGACGCTCCCGCGCAGGAGGGCCAGGCCCACCACCGCGAGGATGGCGTTGGGGATCCACACCGCGATGGCCGCGGGCAGGCGGCCGCGCAGGGCCAGGCCTTCCATGGTCGAGTAGAGGATGTAGTAGGCCACCACGATGCCGAAGCTCAGCGCGAGGGCAACCGCGCGCCCGCTCCGCTGCGCGCGGATGCCGAGGGGGAACGCCATGACCGTGAAGACGAGCGCGGCCATCGGCAGCGCGAAGCGCTTGTGCAGCTCGACGTAGTAGGGCGCGTAGATCTGGCCGGCGCGCCGCATGGTCTCCGCCTCCGCGAGGAGCTCGCGCAACGGCAGCTGCTTCTCGGGCTTCTCCTCGCGCGCGACTGCGGCGAGGGGCGAATCCACCGGGAGGGTCATGTCGTAGAGGCTGAAGTAGGTCTGGCGGAAGCGCCGGCGGTCGCCCACGTCGGACTCGCTGATGGAGCCGTCCAGGAAGCGCAGGGTGATGCGACGGGTGGCCTCGTCGCTCAGGAGGCGGCCCTCGCGGGCCACGATGATGCGGGACTGCTCCGGGTTCCGCTCGTCGGAGACGAGGAGCCCCTTCAGGCGCACCTGCGACGCGCTCAGCTCGTCCACGTAGAGCACGAACTGGCTGAAGGTGGCGCTGAAGGTGCGCTCCTTGACGCCGGTGGTGGCGCGCGACTGGAAGATCCGGAAGAGCTGGCGCTGGAAGGCGCCGCTCGACCACGGGCCCACCACAAGGGTGAGCCACGAGATGAGCAGGGTGATGATGATGCCGACCGCGAGAAACGGGCGGAAGAGCCGCAGCGGGCTCACCCCGGAGGCCTTGAGCGCGGCCACCTCGAGGTCGCCGGCCAGCCGCCCGCACACCAGCAGCACCGTCACGAGCAGGGCCATCGGCAGGGTGAGGGCCAGGAAGGCGGGGAGCATGTAGATCAGGAGCGGCAGCACGAGCGCGAACGGCACGTTCTTGGTGATGACGAGGTCGGTGAGCTGGTAGATGCGATCGATGACGAGGAAGAACGTGAAGACGCCCACCCCGATGAGGAAGGGCGGGCCCATCTCCTTGTAGACGTAGCGGTCGAGGATGCGGGTCATGCGCGACCATTGTAGGCTAGCGTCATGCGGCCATCATGGTTCGGGAGCGTCCTGGTGGCCGCCCTCCTCGTGGGTGTGGCCGCGCCCGCGCCGGCGGTCGACCGGTTGGAGCGCTTCCGGGCGGTGGCCCGCGAGCGGCTCGCGGTCGCGGTGGACGGGGCCGAGCGCGAGCGGGCGGTCGGCGAGCTGTACGAGGTGGTGGACGCGGAGGTGCTCGACAGCCTGCGCGGCGACGAGCCCTTCTCCTCGCTCGGGTTCATCCGAGAGCGTCTCGACGCGATGATGGAGAGCTGGGGCGGCGCCACCCTGCGTGTGCTGCGCGTTCCCGCCGCGAGCGGCCGCGTCCCGCTCACCCTCGGTCTCTACAGCCTCACCGGAGTGGAGGGGTCGGGCTCGCTCCGCGTCTACGCGGGGACGGGCCCCGGCGCCGCGCTCGCCGCCTCGTCGACGCAGGACGGGCTGCTCGACGCGCGGGTGTGGCCGGCGGGCCCGGACCGCGTGGCGCGCGTGCTCGCGGTGTGGAGCGGCCCGCCCGCGGCCCACGGGGAGCGCTCGTTGCACGCGGAGCTGTGGGAAGGGCGCGCGCGCGACCGCGTGGAGCGTGCGTGGAGCACCGCCACCCAGTGGCCCGAGGGGCTGCGGGTCTCGGACTGGCGCACCCAGTCCGGCGAGCTCGTGGTGCGCTACGAGCCGCGTTATCCGGGCTGGAAGCCCGGGTGCGCGGACCAGTTCGAGCACGAGGACCACTACCGGCTCGCCGCCGCCGGCGGTCTCGCGCTGGCGCGGCGGCAGATCTCAAACGGCTGGCACCGCGAGCTCGGCGCCGCCGCCGACCGCTTCTTCCGCGCCCTCGCCGAGGACGACGCGCGCGCCCTGGGCCTGCTCGTGCCCGCGCCCGCCCTGCGCGCGCGGCTGCCGCGCCACCTCGTGGCCGAGCCGGTCTGCGAGCAGGCGGGCCCGGCCGGCCCGAGGGGGCCGGTGACGGTGGCCGCCACCGAGCTGCGCGCCGGCCGGCGCGTGCCGTGGGCGCTCGGGTGGACGCGCGGTCCCACCGGCTGGCGGCTCCACGCCGCCGCCCCCGTGCTAGAATGACGCGATAACATGAGCGAAATCGCCGACCGCTACGATCCGACGCGCGTCGAGCCGCACTGGTACGGGGTCTGGGAAGAGCGCGGCTATTTCCACGCCGACGTCGACTCGCCGAAGAAGCCCTACTGCATCGTCATCCCGCCCCCCAACGTCACCGGCACGCTCCACATCGGCCACGCGTTCACCTTCACGCTGCAAGATATCCTGATCCGCTACAAGCGCATGGACGGCTACAACGCGCTCTGGATGCCGGGCACCGACCACGCGGGCATCGCGACCCAGTACGTGGTGGAGCAGCAGCTTGCGAAAGAGGGCAAGACCAAGGAGGACCTGGGACGCGAGGCCTTCATCGCCCGCGTCTGGAAGTGGAAGGAAGAGTCGGGCGGCACCATCATCCGCCAGCTCAAGAGTCTCGGCGCCTCCTGCGACTGGGCCCGTCTGCGGTTCACGATGGACGCGGGGTTGTCGGCGGCGGTGCGCGAGGTCTTCGTGCGCCTCTGGGAAGAGGGGCTGATCTACCAGGGCGACTACATCGTCAACTGGTGCCCGCGTTGCCAGACCGTGCTCTCGGATCTCGAGGTGGAGCGCGAGGAGCAGGACGCCGAGTTCGTCTACATCAAGTACGGCCCGCTGACCCTCGGCACCGTGCGGCCCGAGACCAAGCTCGGCGACACCGCGGTCGCGGTGCATCCGAAGGACCGGCGCTACCGCAAGTACGTGGGCAAGACGCTCGAGGTCCCGTCGGTGGAGGGCAACATCACGCTCCAGGTGGTCGCGGACAGCGCGGTGGATCCCAAGTTCGGCACCGGGGTCATCAAGGTCACCCCGGGCCACGACGCCACCGACTTCGAGATCGGCCGCCGCCACAACCTGCCGATCCGCAGCGTCATCGGCTTCGACGGCAAGATGACCGCGCTGGCCGGCAAGTACGCGGGGCTCGACCGCTTCGAGACCCGGAAGCGCATCGTGGAGGACATGCAGGCGCTGGGGCTCATCGATCGCATCGAGCCCTACCGGCACGCGGTCGGGGTCTGCTACCGCTGCCGGACGGTGGTGGAGCCACTCGTCTCCAAGCAGTGGTACGTGCGCACCAAGCCGCTGGCCGAGCCGGCGATCAAGGCGGTCCGCTCCGGCAAGATCAAGATCGTCCCGCGCATGTGGAGCAAGACGTACTTCCACTGGATGCAGAACATCCGCGACTGGGCGATCTCGCGCCAGCTCTGGTGGGGCCACCGCATCCCGGTGTGGTACTGCGACAAGGACGGCGGCATGCACGTCTCCCGCACCGATCTCACCGAGTGCCCGAAGTGCGGGGGGCCCCTTCGCCAGGACACCGACGTGCTCGACACGTGGTTCTCGTCGGGGCTCTGGCCCTTCTCCACTCTCGGGTGGCCCGCGTCCACCCCGGAGCTCAAGGTGTTCTACCCGACCTCGGTGCTGGTCACCGCGTTCGACATCCTGTTCTTCTGGGTGGCGCGGATGGCGATGTTGGGCCTCAAGTTCATGGGCGACGTCCCGTTCCGCCACGTCTACATCCACGCGCTGGTCCGCGACGCCGACGGCCAGAAGATGTCGAAGTCCAAGGGGAACGTGGTCGACCCCCTGAGCGTGATGGACAAGTACGGCACCGACGCCTTCCGCTTCACGCTCGCCGCGCTCGCCGCCCAGGGGCGCGACATCCGACTCACCGAGGAGCGCATCGAGGGCTACCGGAACTTCGCGAACAAGATCTGGAACGCGGCCCGCCTGGTGCTGACGAACCTCGAGGGCTACGATCCCGCCCTCGCCCGCCGCGGGACGCCGTCGGTGGCCGACCGCTGGATCAAGAGCCGGCTCACCGAGACCACCGCCCAGGTGCGCAAGGCGATCGACACCTATCGCTTCAACGACGCGGCGTCCGCGGTCTACCAGTTCCTCTGGCACGAGTACTGCGACTGGTACCTCGAGATTGCCAAGCGGAGCCTCTACCAGCCGCAGAGCCCGGAGGCGAAGGCGGTCACCCAGCGCACGCTGGTGGAGACGCTCGAGACCACGCTCCGGCTCCTGCATCCGTTCATGCCGTTCATCTCGGAAGAGCTCTGGCAGCGTCTCCCGCACGCGGGGGAGTCGATAATGATCGCGCCCTTCCCCAAGGCCACCCGCAAGGGGCGCGATCCGGAGGCGGAACGACTCATGGCGCCGGTGCTCGACTTCGTGAGCGCGATCCGCACCGTCCGCAGCGAGAGCCGGATCTCGCCGGCGGTGGAGCTGGCGGTGACGGTTAAGCCCTCGGGGCCGGCGGTGGCGGCCGCGCTCGAGAGCAGCCGGGCGGTGATCGGCAGCCTGGCCCGCGCCGCCATCACGGTCTCCCGCGACAGCGCGCGTCCGGCCGGCTCCGCGGTGGCCACGACCCCGAGCGGCGACGTGTTCGTGCGCCTGGAAGGGGTGGTGGACTTCGAAGCGGAGCGCCAGCGCCTTCGCAAGGAGATCGAGCGGGCGCGCAAGGAGATCGCGTTTCTCGAGGGCAAGCTCGGCCGGCCGGAGTTCGTGGAGCGCGCGCCCGCCGAGGTGGTCGAGCGGGAGCGCGAGCGGCTCGTCGAGCAGCGCCAGACCGAGCAGAAGCTCTCCACGAGCCTCGCGGCTCTCGGGTAGAGCGGAGCCCGTCACGGTGAACTTCACGGTTCACGCTCTCGACGTCACCGACTCCACGCAGTCCGAGGCGCAGCGCCTGGCCGCGGCGGGCGCCCCGGAGGGCACCGTGGTGACCGCGCTCCACCAGCGGGCGGGACGCGGCCGCCGCGGCCACGACTGGTGGGACGTGCCCGGCGAGAGCCTGCTCGCCTCCGTGCTGCTGCGTCCGCCGGGCCCGGTGACGGCCGCGCCCCAGCTCTCGCTGGTGGGCGGGCTCGCGGTGGCCGACGCGCTCGTCGCGGTAGCCTCGGTGCCCGCGCGCATCCGGTGGCCCAACGATCTGCTGGTGGACGGTCGGAAGGTGTGCGGGATCCTCGCCGAGGCATCCTCTGATAGCGTGGGCGACAGCGTGGGCGCTGGCGCGGGCCGGCTCCATCACGTGATCCTGGGGATCGGCGTTAACCTCGCGCAGACCGCGTTCCCGGAGGCCCTGGCCGACCGGGCGACCTCGCTGCGCCTCGTCACCGGCCGCGCCCCCGAGGCCGCCGCGGTGCTGGCCGCGGTGCTCGAGCAGCTCGCCCGGCACTACGACGTCTGGCGGGCCGGCGGCTTCGCCGCGCTCCGCGCCGCGTGGCTCGAGCGGTCCACGCTGCCCGGCCAGACCGTGCGGCTGCCCGACGGCTCCGACGGGGTGGGGGTGGACGTCGGGGACGACGGAATTCTGGTGGCGCGCGCGGGGGACGGGCGGCTGGTCCACATCGTATCGGGCGGAACGGTCGAGGAGGGGATGACGCATGTTGCTCGTCATTGACGTCGGCAATACCAATACCTCGCTGGGCATCTACGAGCGCGCGCGCCTGCGCGCCTCCTGGCGGCTGACCACGCGGCGCGAGCAGACCGCGGACGAGTGGGGCGTGTTCATCCAGACGCTCCTCGGCACGCGGGGCATCGCACAGCAGGACATCACGGGGGTCGCCATCTCCAACGTGGTGCCGCCCATCCAGCAGGCGCTCGAATGGATGTGCGAGCGCTACTTCGGCGTGAACCCGCTCACGGTGGAGCCGGGGGTGACGGCCGACCTCCCCTTGAACGTGGACGTGCCGCGCGACGTCGGCGCCGATCGAGTCGTCAGCTGCGTGGCGGGTATCGCGCTCTATGGCACGCCGCTGATCGTGGTGGACTTCGGCACCGCCACCCGCTTCGACTGCGTGAACAGCCGCGGCGAGTTCATCGGCGGGGCGATCGCCCCCGGCATCAACACCGCCGCGGAGGCCCTCGTCTCGCGGGCGGCCCGGCTGTTCAGAGTAGAACTGGTGCGGCCCAAGGAGGCCATCGGCCGCAACACCGTCACGAACATCCAGTCCGGGATGATCTACGGCTGGGCCGGGCTCGTGGACGGCATCGTGGAGCGGATGCGCCGGGAGATGGAAGGCGACGTGAAGGTGGTCGGCACCGGGGGCCTGGTGGGGCAGATGCGGGAGGTCGTCCAGAGCCTTCAGTTCGTCAATCCCGAGCTGAAGCTGGAAGGCCTCCGGATGCTCTGGGAGCGGGCCAATCCAGGCTCCTGAAATGCGGGTTGGGCGTGACCCCCGGTTGACACCCGGGCGGGCCCGCCCGTATACTTGCCCCCTAAATACGGTAGGTCCGGGCGGGCGGTTCTCTACATACAGGGTTCAGGCGGCCGGCAGCCGGCCCCGGGCCCAGGCCGGGTGAGGCCAGGAGGCGGGGCGTATGGGCATGTGGGTCGGGCGGGGCCGTAAGGCCCGGGCGGCGTACGGCTTCGATGATATCGCGCTGGTTCCCGGCGCCCTGACCATCAACCCCAGCGAGGTCGACATCTCCTGGGAGCTCTGCGGCCACCGGTTCCCCATCCCCATCATCGCGGCGGCCATGGACGGGGTGGTCAGCCCCTCCTTCGCCATCGAGATGGGGCGAGCCGGCGGCCTCGCGGTCCTCAACCTGGAGGGGATCTTCTCGCGCTACGAGAACCCCGACGCCGTCCTGGACCGCATCACCTCCGCCAGCCTCGAAGAAGCCACCAAGATCATCCAGGGCATCTACAGTGAGCCCATCAAGGAAGAGCTGATCCACAAGCGCATCAGCGAGATCAAGAAGGGCGGCGGCCCGGTCCTGGTTTCCTCGATCCCGCAGCGGGCCGAGCGCTTCGCCAAGATCGCGGAGGAGGCGGGCGCCGACTTCTTCGTGGTGCAGTCCACGGTGACCACCGCGCGGCACATCGCCAGCGAGTACACCCCGGTTGATCTCCGGAAGCTGAAGAAGCATCTCTCCATCCCGCTCATCATCGGCAACGTGGTCACCTACGAGGCCTGTCTCGAGTTGATGGATTGCGGCGTGGACGCGCTGCTGATCGGCGTGGGCCCCGGCGCGGCCTGCACGACCCGCGAAGTGCTCGGGCTCGGCGTCCCGCAGGTGACGGCGACGGCGGACTCGGCGGCCGCGCGCGACTTCTACTACAAGAAGACCGGTCGCTACGTGCCGATCATCACCGACGGCGGCATGACGACGGGCGGGGACATCTGCAAGGCGCTGGCCTCCGGCGCGGACGCGGTCATGATCGGCTCCGCCTTTGCGCGCGCCAAGGAAGCCCCGGGCCGCGGTTATCACTGGGGCATGGCCACGCCGCACTCGAACCTGCCGCGCGGCACGCGCATCCGGGTGGGCATCGCGGGGCCGCTCGAGCAGATCCTGTTCGGGCCCGCCTTCACCGAGGACGGCACCCTCAACCTCGTGGGCGCCATCCGCACCTGCATGGGGTCGGTGGGTGCCATGAACATCCGCGAGCTGCAGCAGACCGAGCTGATCATCGCGCCCTCGATCAAGACCGAGGGCAAGGTCTTCCAGCGCGCCCAGAAGCTGGGGACGCCCAGGTAGCGTCGCGGTGGTGACCCGGGCTCCCGCGCCCAGCAAGATCGCGATCCTCGATTTTGGCGGCCAGTACACGCAGCTCATCGCCCGGCGCATCCGCGAGCTGGGCGTGTATTCCGAGATCCTGCCGTGCACCGATCCGGTGGATCGAGTGCTGGCGGGCGGTTACACCGGGATCGTGCTCTCGGGCGGGCCGTCGAGCGTGTACGAGGACGAGGCCCCGCTGCCCGACAAGCGTTTGCTCGAGTCCGGCCTGCCGCTACTCGGCATCTGCTACGGCATGCAGGCGATGGGCTTCCTCATGGGCGGCCACGTCGTGCCCGCCGAGCGTCGCGAGTACGGCAAGGCGCAGCTCCGGATCCTGAGCCGCGAGGGACTGCTGCGCGGCGTGCAGCCGGAGGCCGACGGTCTCGTGACCGTGTGGATGAGCCACGGGGACACCGTGCTGAAGCCGCCGCCGGGCTTCACGAGCCTGGCCACCACCGACAACTGCCCGGTCGCGGCCATGGCCGATCCGGCCCGGCGGCTCTTCGCGGTCCAGTTCCACCCCGAGGTGGCCCATACCCCCCAGGGCAAGACCGTGCTCAAGAACTTCCTCGACGCGGCGGGCGCCACCGCCGACTGGTCCATGCCCTCGTTCGTGGACGCGGCCGTGGAGAGCATCCGCCGACAGGTGGGCCAGGACCCGGTGCTCTGCGCGCTCTCGGGCGGCGTGGACTCCTCCGTGGTGGCCGCGCTGATCCACAAGGCGGTGGGCGATCGGCTCACGTGCCTCTTCGTGGACAACGGCCTGCTCCGCAAAGGAGAGGCCGACGGCGTGGTGCGGACCTTCAGCGATGCCTTCAAGGTGAACCTGATACATGTCGATGCAACCAAGCGATTCCTTGATCGTCTGGAAGGCGTCACGGATCCGGAGGTCAAGCGCAAGGCCATCGGCGCCGAGTTCATCGCGGTCTTCGAGGACGAGGCCCGCAAGCTCGGGCACATCCGGTGGCTCGCCCAGGGCACGCTCTATCCCGACGTGATCGAGTCGGTCTCGTTCAAGGGCCCGTCGGCGACCATCAAGACCCACCATAACGTCGGCGGCTTGCCGCCGAATATGCGCTTCAAGCTGGTGGAGCCCCTGCGCGAGCTGTTCAAGGACGAGGTGCGGGAGCTGGGCGCCCTGCTCGGCCTGCCGCGCGAGATCATCTGGCGTCAGCCCTTCCCGGGGCCTGGGCTCGCCATCCGCGTGCTGGGCGAGGTGACGGAAGAGCGGCTGGCGCTCCTGCGCGAGGCCGACGCCATCGTCCAGGACGAGGTGCGACAGGCCGGGCTCGAGCGCGAGCTATGGCAGGCCTTCGCGGTGCTGCTGCCGGTGCGCACCGTGGGCGTGCAGGGCGACTTCCGCACCTACGCGCAGGTCATCGCGCTCCGCGCGGTGATGAGCCAGGACGCCATGACCGCCGACTGGGCGCGGCTGCCCTACGACCTGCTCGGGAAGATCTCGAGCCGCGTGATCAACGAGGTCAAGGGCGTCAACCGCGTCGTCTACGACATCTCCTCCAAACCCCCGAGCACGATCGAGTGGGAGTAGCTCCGCCCTGAAACACGCCGACTTCGTCCATCTGCACGTCCACTCCGAGTACAGCCTGCTGGACGGCGCGGCCCGGCTCGAGAAGCTGGTCGAGCGCGCCAAGGCGCTGAAGTTCCCGGCCCTCGCGCTCACCGACCACGGCAATCTCTTCGGGGCGGTGGACTTCTACACCGCCTGCGAGAAGGCGGGGGTGAAGCCGATCCTGGGCTGCGAGCTCTACGTGGCCCCGGGCAGCCGCTTCGAGCGCTCGACCCAGGACGGGGGCTACGAGGGCGCGAGCCACTGCACGGTGCTCGCGCGCACCCGCGCGGGCTACGCCAACCTCATGAAGCTGGTCTCCAAGGCCTACCTCGAGGGCTACTACTACAAGCCCCGGGTGGACCGGGAGCTGCTGGCCCAGCACGCGGACGGGCTGCTCGTGCTCTCGGGCTGTCTCAACTCCGAGGTGAGCCGGCTGCTGTCGGCCGGGGACGAGGCCAAGGCGCTCCAGACCGCGGGCTGGTACCAGGAGGTGTTCGGCAAGGACTACTACTTCATGGAGGTGCAGTCGCACGGCCTCGAGCAGCAGGTGGCGGTGACCGAGGGCACCATCAAGATCGCCCGCGCCCTCGGCGCGCCGCTCTGCGGGACGAACGACTCGCACTACCTCGAGGCGGATCACTCGCGCGCCCACGAGGCGCTGCTCTGCATCCAGACCGGCACCACCATGAGTGATCCCGACCGCTGGAAGTTCTCGAGCAACGAATTCTACGTGAAGTCGGCCGACGAGATGCGCGCGGTCTTCAAGGACCTGCCCGAGGCCTACCGCAACACGCTCGCGGTGGCCGAGCGCTGCAACGTGGATCTCCAGTTCGGCCAGGTCCACCTGCCCAAGTACCAGGTGCCGGACGGCTTCACCCTCGACTCCTATCTCGAGGAGCGGGCCTTCGAGGGCCTCAAGGGGCGCTACGGGTCCTCCCCGGCGGACGCGGTGGTCGAGCGGCTCCGCTACGAGCTGGGCGTGGTCTCCAAGATGGGCTTCTCCGGCTACTTCCTGGTCGTCTGGGACTTCATCAGCTACGCGCGCCGCCAGGGCATCGCGGTGGGGCCGGGCCGCGGCTCCTCCGCCGGCTCGCTGGTGGCCTACTGCCTCGGCATCACCAACGTGGACCCGATCCGCTACGGGCTGATCTTCGAGCGCTTCCTCAACCCCGAGCGGATCTCGATGCCGGACATGGACATCGACTTCGCGGACGACCGGCGCGACGAGGTCATCCGCTACGTGGTGGACCGCTACGGGGCGGACCGGGTGGCCCACATCATCACCTTCGGGACCATGGGGGCCAAGGCGGTCATCCGCGACGTGGCCCGCGTGCTCGGCTTCTCCTACGGCGAGGCGGACCGCCTCGCCAAGCTGGTGCCCGGCTTCCCGCTCAACATCTCGCTCGACGAGGCGCTGGAGAAGGCCCCGGCGCTCGCCGAGCAGGTCAAGCGGGACCAGCGGGTGGGGGAGATGTGGGCGGTGGCCCGCGCGCTCGAGGGCTGCACCCGGCACGCCTCGGTCCACGCCTCCGCGGTGGTCATCTCGGACGAGCCCCTGATGGAGCGGGTGCCGCTCTACAAGGATCCCAAGCGGCCCGAGCTCATCACCGGCTACGCGATGGGGCCCATCGAGAAGCTCGGCCTGCTCAAGATGGACTTCCTGGGGCTCAAGACCCTCACCGTGATCTCGGACGCCCTGCGCCTCCTCAAGGAGTCGCGCGGGATCGAGCTCGACGGCGACGCCTTGCCGCTCGACGACGCGCGGACCTATCAGCTCCTCACCGAGGCCCGCACCTTCGGCGTGTTCCAGCTGGAGTCGGCGGGGATGCGGGACGCGCTCAAGCGCCTCAAGCCTCAGCGCATCGAGGACATCATCGCGATGGTGGCGCTGTACCGGCCGGGCCCGATGGACCTGATCGAGGACTTCGTCAATCGCAAGCACGGCCGCGCCGCCATCGCCTACGAGCATCCCCTGATGGAGCAGGTCCTCCAGGAGACCTACGGGATCATGGTCTACCAGGAGCAGGTGATGCGGCTGGCCGCGGACCTGGCCGGCTTCTCGCTCGGCGAGGCCGACACCCTTCGCAAGGCGATGGGGAAGAAGGACCGCGAGCTGATGGCCACCCAGCGCGAGAAGTTCGTCACGGGCGGCAAGGCCAACAAGATCGACGGCAGGAAGGCCGAGCGCATCTGGGACCTCATCGAGAAGTTCGCGGGCTACGGATTCAACAAATCGCATGCCGCGTGCTACGGCGTCGTCGCGTACCAGACCGCGTACCTCAAGGCGAACCACCCGACCGAGTTCATGGCCGCCCTGCTGACCTCCGAAATGGAGAAGACGGACAAGATCGTCCAGTACGTGGAGGAGACGCGCGCGATGGGCCTGCGGGTGGAGCCGCCCGACGTCAACGTCTCCCGGGCCGACTTCACGGTGGCGGGGGAGGCGATCCACTTCGGGCTGGCCGCGATCAAGAACGTGGGCGCCACCGCGATCGAGTCCATCGTCCGGACCCGCGAGGCGGACGGCCGCTTCGCCGCCCTCGACGATTTCTGCGCCCGCGTCGATCTGCGCCTGGTGAACCGGCGGGTGGTCGAGTGCCTGATCAAGGCGGGCGCGTTCGACTCGCTGCAGAGCACGCGGGCCGGCCTCCTCGCCGCGCTGGACCAGGCGATGGACAGCGGCCAGCGCCAGCAGCGCGACCGCGAGGAAGGGCAGGTCTCGCTCTTCGACGTGCTGGGCGGCGGCGGCGCCAAGCCGGCGGTGGCGCCCATCGCGGTGGCCCGCGTGCCCGAGTGGCCGCAGGAGGAGATGCTGGCCTACGAGCGGGAGGTGCTGGGCTTCTACCTCTCGGGCCACCCCCTCGAGCAGTACCGGGACGTGGCGCGCCGGATCGGCGCGCTCGGCGCCGCCGACCTGGCCACGCGCTCGACCGGCGCCCGCGTGCTCCTGCTCGGGCAGGTGAGCGCCTTCAGCGAGAGCACGACCAAGAGCGGCAACCGCATGGCCTTCGCCACGCTCGAGCTGGTGGACGGCAGCGTCCCCCTGACGATCTTCCCCGAGCCCTACCGGAGCTGCGCGGGGGCGCTCCGGCACAAGGGGCCGGTGATCGTGCGCGGCCGCGCGGACGACAGCGACAAGGGCCGCGTCGTGCTCGCGGAGGAGATCAAGCCCCTGGAGGAAGCGATGGGCAATCTGGCCCCGGCCGGCAACGGCCAGGGCAACGGCACTGGAACCGGGACCGGACCCGGCGCCGCCGCGCACGCCTGCCGCATCCGGGTCAGCGCGGCGGCCGACGCCTTGCCGGACCTGCTCGCCTCGGTGAAGGCGGCCTGCCGCGAGCACGAGGGCCGCACGCCGCTGTTCCTCCACGTGCTGCTGCCCGAGCAGGAGGTGGTGCTGCGGATCAAGGAGCTCGCGGTGGATCCGGCGTCCGACCTCGTGACGAAAGTGGAAGGCCTGCTCGGACCGGGCAGTATACTCGTCGAGTATGCCGGACGAGCTTGAGTTCGAGAAGCCGCTCCTCGAGCTCGAGAACCGCATCACGGAGCTGCGCGCCTCGGAGGAGCCGCTCGAGGCGCGCGACGAGATCGCGAAGCTCGAGGAACGGCTCGCCCGCCAGCAGCAGCGCGTGTACTCGGGCCTGACCGCCTGGCAGCGCGCCCAGATCGCCCGCCACCCCAAGCGGCCGCACACCCTCGACCTCGTCAACCTGCTGCTGGACGATTGGGTCGAGTTGCACGGCGACCGGGTCTTCGGTGACGACAAGGCGATCGTGGGCGGCCTCGCCACCTTCGACGGCGAGCCGGTGGTGTTGATCGGCCACCAGAAGGGCCGCGACACGCGCGAGAACATCGCGCGCAACTTCGGGATGCCGCACCCGGAGGGCTATCGCAAGGCCCTCCGGCTGATGCAGCTCGCCGGCAAGTTCGGCAAGCCCATCATCACGTTCATCGACACGCCCGGCGCCTACCCGGGGCTCGGCGCGGAAGAGCGCGGCCAGGCCGAGGCCATCGCGCGTAACTTGAGAGAGATGGCCGGGCTGGGCACGCCCATCGTCTGCGTCGTGACGGGCGAAGGGGGCAGCGGCGGCGCCCTCGCCATCGGCGTGGCGAATCGCGTCCTGATGCTCGAGCACGCGATCTACTCTGTCATCTCGCCCGAAGGGTGCGCGGCGATCCTCTGGGGTGAGGCCTCCAAGGCGCCCGAGGCAGCGGAGCTCATGCGCATCACGGCGCCGGACCTGCTCAAGCTTGGTGTCATCGAGGGCATCGTGCCCGAGCCGACGGGCGGCGCCCACCGGAACTGGGAGGAGACGGCTGAGAACCTCCGCGGCCCGCTCCGGGATGCCCTCTGGCAGCTCCGCTCGCTCACGCCGGAGCAGTTGGTTTCCGATCGCTACGAGAAGTTCCGCAAGATCGGGGTGTTCGAGGAGAGCGCCTGACAGCCGACAACCGCTCGTTTGACAGGCTCTGGGGCCGATGCTAACGTAAGTCCCGATCTTTTATGCCAAAACTTCACCTGATCACCTACGGTTGCCAGATGAACGAGTACGACTCCGAGCGCGTCGCGGGTCTGCTCAAGCGTGAGCGCTACGAGCTGACCGAGGTGGCTGAGGAGGCCGACCTCATCCTGCTCAACACGTGCGCGATCCGCGAGAAGGCGGAGGACAAGGTCTTCTCGCGCCTGGGGCAGCTCCGAACGCTGAAGCAGCAGCGGCCCGAGGTCCTGATCGGCGTGATGGGCTGCATGGCGCAGCTCTGGCAGGGAAAGATTCTGGAGCGCGCGCCCCAGGTAGATCTGGTATTCGGTTCCGCCGCGGTCGCGCGTGTCGCCCTACTGGTCGAGCAGGCACGGGCAGCGGGCGCGCCGATCGTGGAAGTCCGCGAGGCGCCGCTGGTCAAG
>WNFB01000340.1_pt1 | contig 38401 bp, 27 predicted proteins | sample 5400501 | NCBI WGS metagenome assembly WNFB01 (sample SAMN13153341, study PRJNA577476) | soil metagenome | isolation source: 200 cm saprolite under Douglas fir tree site 2 hole 1 | place: USA:California | collected 2015-04-18 | reverse complement strand
ACCTGCTGCATGGGAAGATCAACAAGTTTTCCCTCGACACACTGACGACCTTGGCATCGCGCGCGGGTCTCAAGGTCAAGATCGACGTTCGGTCGGCCGCCTGAGGCCGCCGAGCCGCACCGGCAGTTCGCCATGGGCGGCTGGGCGGGGCGCTATGGGACGCTCATTCGAAGAGATATGCGCGGGGTTGATCGGCGCCGCAATCGCCCATAGCTGATGCTCTCGAGAGCAGGCGACAACGGAAGGCGGCGGACGAATGACGGAGGAAGACCTCGAGGCATTGCGCGCGGCGGTGGCGGCGCTCGAGCATCCCGGGCTCGCGGCCCGTCTCGGCAACATCGCGGGCAAGCCGATCGAGCTCCTGGGCCGGGCGCTGCCGGAGGCGGCGTCGAAGGCGGTCACCTCGGCCGCCGCCAAGGCGCTCGAGGCCGCGCTCGCGGTTGCGCTGCGCACCATGCGGAACGAGCGCAAGGCCGCATCGGGCTTGCTGCACAAGGCGTTGGCGACGGCGTCGGGAGCGGTCGGCGGCGGCTTCGGTCTCGCCGCGCTGCCGGTCGAGCTGCCGGTCTCGACCATCATCATGCTGCGCTCGATCGGCGAGGTCGCGCGAAGCGAGGGCGAGGACCTCGCCGATCCGGAGACGGCGCTGGCTTGCCTGCAGGTGTTCGCCCTCGGCGGGCGCGACGAAGCGGATGCGACGGAGAGCGGCTATTTCGCGGTCCGCGGGATGCTCGCCAAATCGGTCGCGGACGCCGCACGTTTCATCGCCGAACGGGGCGTGCTCGCCGAAGGCGCACCGGTCCTGGTCCGGTTCATGGCGCAGGTCGCATCCCGCTTCGGCGTGGTGGTGACGCAAAAGCTCGCCGCGCAAGCCGTACCGGTCATCGGCGCCCTCGGCGGCGCGGCGGTGAACTACGCGTTCATCGAGCACTTCCAGCAAGTGGCGCGGGCACACTTCGCGGTGCGCCGGCTCGAGCGACGCTACGGCAAGGCCACCGTCCGCGCCGCCTACGAGCGGGTTTACCGGGAGACCGAAGTCGCCCCTGAGCGGCGCGACGCGACGGACGCGACGCCCAGTCTGCAACCGGCTTTGCCGGATCATTAATGCGACGCACGAATTAGAGCGTGTTCCGATGTCGCTGACGCGCAACAGCGCGGCATACTCGGTCTGCTCCCTCCCCCCTTGTGGGGGAGGGGAACACACCGAGTATGCGGCGCCGCTGTGCGTCAATCTCATCGGAAAACGCTTCAAGTGCAGAGATGCATTGATATTGCTTGAAGAGATGCCGAGACTCCAGCGCCAGGTCGGCATTCGTCTCGATTGAGCATCAAATGTCGATCCGACCGCGCAGGGGTCCGGGCGCTCGCTGTCAGCGCAAGTGGCGTCCGGTCCAGTCCGGCGGATTGCTGTGCTTGATCCGGCGGCCTTCCTTGACCAGCTCCTTGATGGCGCCCGCCAGCGGCAGCGCGAGACCGGCCTTGTCGGCCATCTTGGAGACGATCTGCATGTCCTTCAGCGCCCACGTGAAGGAGACGTTCTCCCAGTTCTTCAGCGCGTCGGAGGCACCCGAGCTCATCAGCAGCGCCTGCCGCAGCTTGACGAGATCCATGCCGTTCGCCTCGCTCAATCGCCCGGCCTCGATCAGTGCCATGCCGTTCACCCACAGCAGGAAATTGTTCATGGCCTTGCCGCACTGCCCGGCGCCGACGTCGCCCAAGTGCGCGATATCGGAGCAGAACGTCCGGTAGATCGGCCGGGCGCGCTCGAACACGTCGGGCTTGCCGCCGACGAGGGCGAGCAGCGTGCCCTCATCGGCCGCGCGCGCGCCGCGACAGATCGGCGCGTCGAGCACGTCGACCTTCTTCTCCCTCGCCCGCGCGTCGAGCGCCTTGACGTTCTCGGGCGTGCAGGTCGACGAGATAGCGATGATCGATCCCGCCGCCAGGGCGTCCAGCAGGCCGTGCTCGCCGAGCATCACCGCGTGCACCTCCTCGTCGTAGCCGACGCCGATGATGACGAACCGGGCGAGCTTGCCGAGCTCGGCCGGAGTGCCGACGATGTCCGCGCCGGCGGCACGTGCGGCGTCGCATTGCTTCTTGTCGAGGTCGCACGCGGCGACCCGGTAGCCGTGGTGGAGCAGGTGCTTGGCCATCGCCAGGCCCATCCGCCCGACGCCGACGATGCCGATCCGTTCGCCCGATGTCTCTGCCATGGCTTGTCCCTGGTCCAAGTGTCCTCGGATTTAGTGTAAACCGGCGAATGCCGCTGATGGAAACGGCGTGGTGGACTTCACCGAGCTGTGCCCCATCGCGCAAGTGCGCCCGCGCCACCGATTTGATAAAGGGCCGCGCGCAAAGCCGGGAGGATTCATGATGCCGCGAACCGTATCATCGTTCAGCAGGGCGAGGCGCGGTCGTATCGGTACCGCCTTGGCAGTTGCGGTGACAATCGCCTTGGCGGGCGTCACGGGCGACGTCGCCCATGCGCAGGCGAATTACCCGGCGAAGCCGATCCGCCTCGTGGTGGGATTCGCCGCGGGAGGGCCGGCCGACATCGTTGCGCGCGTCCTCGGCGGCAAGCTTGGCGATCTTCTCGGTCAGCAGGTGTACATCGAGAACCGGACCGGGGCCGGAGGCACCATCGGTACCGAGACCGCGGCGCGCGCCGATGCCGACGGTTACACGCTGCTGATTGCGCCGCTGGCAAATGCCGTGAACGAGACGCTGTTCAAGGACATGCGATACAAGGTCGGCGAGCACCTCACCGCGGTCGCGCCGATTGCCGAGACCGCGAATGTCCTCGTCGTCCACCCCTCGCTCGACGTGAGAACGGTGTCCGACCTGATCGCGCTCGCCAAGAGCAAGCCGGGAGAGATTTTTTATGCGACCGCCGGCCGGGGCACGGCGACGCACCTGGCCAGCGAGCTCTTCAACATGATGGCCGGCACCAGGCTCGTGCCGGTTCACTACCGAGGCGGCGGCGACACCATCAAGGACCTGCTGTCGGGGCAGGTCAAAGTGATGTTCTCGAGCATCGCGCCGGTGCTTGCGTATGTGAAGGACGGGAGGTTGCGCGGAATTGCCACCACCGGGCCGACGCGCGATGCCGCATTGCCCGAGCTGCCGACGGTCGCGGAATCCGGTCTCTCCGGCTTCGACATGCGACTTTGGATCGGGCTGCTGGCGCCCGCCGGCACCCCGCGCCCCATCGTCGATCGGCTGGCGGCGGCCACGGCCCAGGCCCTCGATACGCCCGATCTGAAGACTGCGTTTGCGGCCCAGGGCTTCGAGGCGCAGATCGGCACGCCTGAGCAATTCGACGCCTTCTACCGCGGCGAGGTGGCAAAATGGGCCAAGGTCATCGAGGCAACCGGCATGACCGCCCAGTAGCGCCGGGGGCGCAACCGCGCTTTCCCTGCCGGTCGGGCGGCGGCGCCGCACCGGCCGCCGCAGGCCGGCAGCCGAAAATGAGTGAACCTTGTTGACTCGAACCGGATCGATCCGCGAGCGCGTCGCGATGTACAACTATGCCAACGTGGATCACGCCGATTGGGGAGCGATCGAGCGAATGATGCTTCTTCGCGGGATCACGCGGGACAACACGGGCCCCGAGGAATATGCCGCCCAAGCGGCGCTATTTCGCCGCCAATGCGATCGGCGGATACCCGTTCGTCGGGACGCCTGACCACGTCGCCGCCGAGCTTGCGACGATCGGCCGGGCAGGCGTCCGCGGGATCGCCGTTTCGTTCGTCAATTACCTCGATGAATTGCCGTATTTCTGCGGCGAGGTGCTACCGCGGCTCGTGCGAATGGGCCTGCGGGAAAGAAATTGATCGCAAGCGCCCTCGACTGAAATCCGGCGGGCCTCCGCTCGTCCCCGCGTAAGCGGGGACCCAGGGCGGCAGATTCGGTGCCTCGGACTTCTGGGCCCCCGCTTACGCGGGGGCGAGCGGAGAGAGTGGCCAGCCCAGCTCAATCCGGGCAGAATGAAGCAAGCTCAAATAACCAAAAGCCGCTGTGTCGAGGTACTTGGTCGGACGGAGCGCCGCGGGACAGGGAGGAAACGATGCCACCGCGCCGGATCATCGTGCAGGCAATCGCCGCCATTTCCTTGAGCGCATTCGCGGCCGCGCCGGCCGCGGCGGAGGACATCGCAGTCAGCAACTATGGGATCTCCGCCAACGGCATGCCGTTTGCGGTGGCGCTCGCCAAGCGATATTTCCACGAGGAGGGCGCCAACGTCACCGGCATCATCTCGTCGCAGGGGGGCGGCACCTCGCTGCGCAACATGATGGCCGGGGGGATCGCCTATGGCGAGGCCAATCCGGGCGTGACGGCGGTCGCGATCAAGCAGGGCGCCGACCTCAAGATCATCAGCGACAACGTGCTTACGGTCGCCGAGTTCGCCTGGATGGTGCGGCCGGATTCGCCGATCCGCTCGCTCGCGGATTTCAAGGGCAGGAAGATCGGCTACACCAACCCGCGCTCCACCAGCCAGGCGCTGGCCATCCTCCTGCTGCAGGCCGCCGGCTACAGGCCAGACGAGGCGGAACTGGTGAAGACCGGAGGGTTCGGAGAGGCGGTGGCCGCGCTCGATCTCGGACAGATCGACATCGCGCCGGTACCGGAGCCGATCTGGTCCAAGTACCGGTCGAAGTTTCGCATGGTGACGACGGCGAGCGCCGCGCTGCCTCCGCTCGACAATGTCGTCGGCGTCACCACCGCCGCGGCCGCCGCCAGCCGGGGCGACTTCATCCGCGCCGTCATTAGAGCGCGCCGCCGCGCCGTCGAATTCATGATCGCCCATCCGGACGAGGCCGGGGATATCGTGGCAAAGCCTTTCAACATCGAGCCCGAGGTGGCGCGCAGCGCCGTGCGCAATCTGACGACGAGCATGACCAGGGACGTGCCGTATTGGGGTTCGGGTCAGTTCCACCTGGAAGGCATGAAACGCATCATCGACGTGCAGAAGATGGTGGGCGCGATCACCGGCGAGCTCGACGTGGCGGCCATGATCGATCCGCAGTTCCTGCCCGACGACATCAGGACGCCGAGATAGCGTCGCGGCGTGGCGCCGGCGCCGCGCAATGCCTGATTCCGTAGCGGTCGCCCCGCGACTTTCCCACTCGGTAAGACGGAGAATATCAGGATGGAAGATCTGATGCTTCAGCTCTTTGGTCCGGGCGGCGTCTCATTCGACACGCTATTCAGCCGTCTCAGGGATTTCGTGCACGCGAACATCACCCTTGCGAATACGCTCGGTGTGCTCGGCACGGTGTTCTATGCCGGCACGCTGTTGATGCGGACGATCGTGCCGCTGCGTATCGCCGCCATCATCGGCGACATGTTTTTCATCGGTTACAGCGTGCTCGCCAGTTCCATCATGATGTTTATTTTCTACGGTCTGTTGCTGCCGGTCAACGTTTTCCGTCTCCATCAGATGCTCAATCTCGTGAAGAAAGCGCGGATCTCCGCGCAAGGTGAGCTGTCGATGGACTGGCTGAAGCCGTTCATGAGGCGACGCAAGTACCACGCCGGCGATGCGGCATTTTTCAAGGGAGATGCGGCCGACGAGATGTTCTTGATCGTCACGGGCAAGTTCCTGGTGAAGGAGCTCGACATCGAGCTTGCACCGGGGCGGATGGTCGGCGAGCTCGGATTTCTGTCGCCCGACAACCGGCGCACGCAGACGGTCGAATGCATCGAGGACGGCGAAGTGCTGACCGTCACCTACGCCAAGCTGCTGGAGCTCTGCTTTCAGAATCCGGAGTTTGGCTACTATTTTCTCCGCCTCAGCGGCAAGCGTCTGCTCGAGAACGTCGCGCGTCTCGAAGCAATCATCGAGCGATACAACGCCGAGCGACTGAAAGCCGACGCCCCGCAGGGGGAGATGAAGCATGGATTGTGCTAGTCCCCCGCGACGGCCGGCGGGGCCGTGATGCGGACGGTCACGATCTATCAGCTCGTCCTCACCGCGGCCGCGCTGCTGGTCTTGGAGGCCCTCTGTCTCTCCGGGATCATCGACCGAATCACGATGCCGCCGCCGCACCGGATCGCCGGCGATCTCGTGACCGTGCTCCTGTCCGGCGCCCTCTACCCGGCGATGGGGAAGACGCTCGCAAACGTCGCGCTGTCGTTCGCGCTCGCGCTGGGGGTCGGAATTGCCTTCGGCGCCCTGCTGCATGGATGGCGGACCTTGCGCGAGATACTCGATCCGCTGTTTGCGACCTACTACGCCGTTCCGATCTTCGCGCTTTATCCGCTGCTGATCGTCGTGTTCGGCCTCGGTGACGGGCCGCAGATCCTCATCGGCTTCCTGCTCGGCGTGGTTGCCGTCATCGTCAACACCTTCATCGGGTTGGACCGCCTCCCGGGGGTGCTGAAGAAAACTGCCCGCATCCACCGCATGAGCCGGGTGGAGACGGCCGTGCGCATCTCCCTGCCGTATGCGGCGCCTTATCTCCTCGCCGGCGCGAAGCTCGCCCTGGCCTATGCGTTGGTCGGCGTGATCGGCGCGGAATTCATCATGTCGCGCGGCGGCATGGGATACGAAATCAGCTTCGCCTTCGCGAACTTCGACAATGCCACGATGTATCCGCTGATCGTGCTCATCCTGGCGCTGTCGATCGCGGTGAACGCCGTTCTCTCGCGTTGGGAACGGATCGTCCTTTCGCGCCGGGGGCAGTGATGAGCGGGGAAACCGTCAGGTTCGTCCGCAACTCGCTTGTGCTCATCGTCGGCCTGGTGGTCGCTTGGCAGATCCTGTTCTGGCTCGCCGGCGACGCCGCCATGCGATCACCGTGGCAGACGCTACGCTTCACCGCCAAGCTGGTGACGACGGAGACCTTCCGGGACCACTTGACGGAATCGGCGCGGGCCTTTGCGGCTGCGCTCGCCATCTCGGTGCTGCTTGGGCTGCTGATCGGCTTTGCTCTCGGCCTGCATCGCCTTGCACGGGAGGTCATGGAGCCGATGCTGGTTGCCGTCTACTCCATCCCCAAGATCACGCTCTATCCCATCCTGCTGCTGGCCTTCGGCATCGGAACGTCGGCGAAGGTCGCGTTCGGGGCGATCCACGGCTTCATTCCGGTCGCTTTGTTCACGATCAATGCCGTGCGCAACGTCAGGCCGATCCTCCTCAAGACCGGCCGCGTGCACAAGCTCAGCCCGCCGGTCATGGTGCGATCAATCCTTTTTCCGGCGGCGATTCCCGAAATTTTCACCGGAATCCGCGTCGGGTTCTCGCTGACCCTGATCGGGACTTTGCTCGGAGAGATGTTTGCCGCCCAGCGCGGCGTCGGCTATCTGCTGATGAACGCGATCGGTCTCTACAACGTCGACCTGATCATGGCGCTGACATTCCTGCTCTTCGTCTTTGCCGCGAGCGCCAACATTATCCTGCTCGCGATCGATCATCGACTGCATGGACGCGCGTGATGACGGCGGGCGCAGACTGGCCGACCCGGGCTTAGTCCAGCGCCGGACATTCGGGTTGATGCTGCTCGATCAGCCGGACCATTTGCTGCCAAGGCTCGCGCCGGCGGCCCAGTCCCTGAACGCAACGCTCGCGGCTTGGCCCTCTTCGGGAGCCCATTGCGCAAATTCGTTTGGTCGATAGGGGCCGGGCTTGACTTCCAAAACCAGGCTTTCCGACTGGAGCGCCACGCCGCTGTGGCAAATTCCGCGGGGGATTTGAACGACCGGCGATCCCGCGCTCATCGACAGCCGCTGTATGAGCTCGGCCTCTCGGCTGAAGATCAGAACGTCCATCCGACCCCGCAGCAGCACGATCATCTCCCATTGCTCGCTGTGCACGTGCGGACGGACGTAGCTGTCCGGTTCGAGCCCGATCAACAAGCGCTGAACCGGGTCTTCATGGTTTTCGTGCAAGAGGATATGTGAGCGCCTTCGGCTGCCCGCTCGTGCCTCCCGCGCGAGCTGCGTCAATTGCCCGTCGTCGATGAACTGTGGTCGCTCGGACTTGGTCATCAGGCTCGTGTCGGATGATCGAGAGGACCGACTCTTTGGTTCATGCGCGGGCTCGATCCGATGCGGCATCCGCCAGCGGATTTACGGCCGGGGGCTCGCTTCATCGATTGACGCTTGTCGTTGCCGGCGGGCGCCCGTCGTTCAGGTAAATCTCGCCCAGCAGCGACGAATTGGCCCAGGGCACTTGCTCTCTTTTGGTGGCCTCGACGACGTCGACACGAACGCGAGTCAGCATCTGGTTGACCTCCAGTTTCGGAGTCTTGAGATGCTTCAGCAGCGCGGCCGTAAAAGGACTGTGCGAGCCTTCCCCATCTGCCGCGGTCTTGCCGGGAGCGGTTGCAAAAGCGATCAGCATGCCCGACGCCACCGAGCTGTAGGCCGCCAGCCCGTCCCGGGCCGCGGACCGTCCGGATGCGCTACGCGACGCGAGCGGGTTGTCCCGGCACGCGTCAAGCAGAACGATGTTCGCCCGCGCTTCATCGTCGAGACCGGCGAGAATCCGATCGACGTCGACGAGCTCGAAACTGACGGTGGTCCGACTGATGTCCTTGGTATCGATCGGCACCAGATAGTTCTTGCCGTCGATGGCGACGCCGTGACCGGCATAAAACAGAACGGCAATACGCGCCGACAAGGCCTTGCGCAGGAATTCCAGGATCGTGAGCTCCATCTTGTTGCGGTCGAGATCGGTCGCGGCGATCACGGAGAAACCGACGGCACGCAGCGCGCTTGCCACTTCGCGGGCATCATTCGGCGGATTCGGCAGCTTTGGCGCATTGACATAGGCGCCATTGCCGATGACGAGCGCTATCCGATCTCCGCTCGCCGCCGGAGCGGTCGCTACCGGCGGGGTGACCGCCGGTGGGGTGACAGCCGGCGGGGTGACTGCCGGGCGAGTCACAGCCGGCGGGGCCGCCGCCCCCTCGGGCGGCAACAGCGCCAGCCGGGCGCGCGCGGTGTCTTGCGCCCATTTCCCGCTCTCGTATTTCGGTGGCGATGCCAGCGCGGCGGTGTAGTCGCTGCGCGCCTGCGACATCAGCCCCTTGCCTTCGTAGGCGAGCCCGCGGTGGGTGAACGCGCCCGAATAACCGGGATCGAGGCGGATCGCCTCGGTCAGGTCGACAATGGCCTGGTCGACGTTGCGTTGACTGCGCAAAGCGCTGCCGCGATTGCCGTATGCCACTCCGTATTTGGGATCGGCGCTGATCGCCTCGCTGTAGTCGGCAATGGCGCGATCGACGTTGCCTTTGGCTCGCCAGGCGTTGCCCCGGTTGTTGAACGCGACGGCGAATTTCGGATTGATCCGGACCGCTTCGCTGTAATCGGCGATGGCGCGATCTTCGTCGCGTTTTTGTCGCCAGGCGTTGCCCCGGTTGTTGAACGCATCGGCATAGTTCGGATTGAGCCGGATCGCCTCGCTGTAATCGGCGATGGCGCGATCGTTGTCGCCTTTGGCCTGCCACGTAAAAGCGCGCTGGAATACGGCGTAGGCATAGTTCGGCTGCAGCCGGATCGCTTCGTCGAGATCCGCCAGCGCGCGATCATGATCGCCCTTGTTTCTCCACGCCATGGCGCGGTTGGCCAGCACCATGGCGGATTTGGGGTCGATGCGGAGGGCCTCATTGTAATCCGCGATGGCACGATCGTTGTCGCCTTTATCTCGCCAAATGTTGCCCCGGTTGTTGAGCGCGTCGAGGTAGTTCGGATTGAGCCGGATCGCCTCGGTGTAGTCGGCGATGGCGCGCTCGAGATCGCCTTTGGCCCGCAAGGTATAGGCACGCTGGAACACGGCGTAGGCATAGTTCGGCTGCAGCCGAATCGCTTCATCCAGATCCGCGAGGGCGCGAGCATGATCGCCCTTGTTCCTCCATGCCGTGCCGCGGTTGGCCAGCGCGTGGGCATATTTCGGGTCGAGGCGAAGGGCCTCGTCGTAATCGCTGATGGCGCGATCGTTGTTGCCCTTGCTCTCCAGCGCCCAGGCGCGGTTTCGATAGGCGATGGCCAAATCCCGTCCGCCGAGCTCGCCGGAGCTGATCCGGCGCGAGCAGGCGGCGATCGACTCCTCGCCGGCCGCCTTGGCGCAAACCGCCGCGTCGTCGGCCCCCGAGGGCTGGGAAACCTTGCGCTGGCCGGCTGGCGTGATGTTGACGACCTGAACGCGACGATTGACGCCGTCCTCCGGCCGCGCCGGATCGAGAAGCTGCGAGCTGCCGTAACCGATCGACGACAATCGCGTCTGCGCGATCCCGTATTGCGCGACCAGATAGCGTCGCACCGCGTCCGCGCGACGCTCCGAGAGCTTCTGGTTGTATTCGGCGCCGCCCTTGGCGTCGGTGTGACCGGCGATCATGAAGGCGAAGCCTTCGAGGCGCGCGTCACGCAGGGCGGCGCCGAGCCGGTCGAGGGTGATCCTCGCATCCGATCCCAAATCGGTGGAATCGTAGGCGAAGTTCACATAGAGGTCGACCGAGGGCGAGCTCGTCTCGGCAGTGCCTCCGGTCGCAGTGACGCCGCGCCCCATGTCGCGGCTCACCGGCTTGCGACAGGCCGGGTCGAGCCCGCAGACAATTTCGTCCTTCGAGAGATCGCGTGCCGATGCCGACACCGTCCAGAGCGCCAACACGAGCCAGCAGACGACCCGTACTGCTTCGTTCATGGCTATCTTTCTCGCGTCTGCAACAGTTGCATCGATGCGCTCACCTCGCGCTCGGGCATCCCAGGCACGGGCTTGAAGATCAGTGCGCGCCGCAGCGCGCTCAGATATTCGCGTTCGGTCTGCACGGCGGGCAGCGCGTTCTCGAACATCGGGCTGCGTGATGCAAGCGCGATGATCATTTCCCGGCCGAACGGCGGACTGACGGTAAACTTCTGCCTGCCGTCCATGCCGTCGCCGAACACCAGCCTGCTGTTGGGCAGCGTGGGTTTCGGCACCAATCCGCCCGGCTGCACCAGGTTCACGACCGATCCGTCGGCCTGCACGTAGGCGACGTAGACATAGTCGAGCTGCGAGGGCGATTGGACCTCGATCCGCAGCGTGTCGCCGCGGCGAAAGTCACCGGCCGAATCGATTCGGATTTTCGGCTTGTCGCTCTCCGCCAGCGGCTTGTCCAAGGTGAGAAGCGCCTCGCACTGCGGCCAGGGCGCGACGACGACGCTGCCGAGCGACGTCCCGGGGACGTTCCCCGCCACTCGTCGGACGAACTCGAGATCTTCGTCGGACGATACGAATCCGGACAAAAGGTTGCGCTCCCCCCGCTTTTCCGTGCCGACCGCGGCACATGACAGGGTCTGCAGACTGGACAGCTGCAATGGAGGCTCGGGCCGCGCCGGTGCGGGCGGCGGCGAAGCCGGCTGGACTTTGGCCACTGCCGGAGCCGGCGGCCGCGGATCGGGTGGAGGAGGCGCAAGCTTCGCCGGAGCCGCTGGTGCCGGCTGCGGCGGCAGCTGGACTTTGGCGAGAGACGCAGGCGGCGGCGGCGGTGGTTGCGGCGGCGGGCTCGGCTGCGAAAATGCCACCGGGCGGTTCGGCTTGGCGACGTTGAGCACGGCCGCCCGCCGGATCCGTTGTCTCAGGACGTTGTAGTCGATCCAGGCATACCCGCCGTCCCCCCATTTGGCGCCCCAGGAATTGATCAGTCGAAATGCTTGCCGGCGATCGTCGTAACCGACGAGCACCATCGCATGCCAGCCGTTCTTTTTTTCGTCGGGGTCGAATGACAGGTCCGTGAAAGTGACGTCGCCACGATGGCGGTGCCATGCGGGAGAGTCGTGGAACGAGATGATGACGGGATCGGAGCGGGCCAGCTGGCCCTTCATGTCGTCGATTTTGTCCTTGTCCACCAGGGTGACGCCGCGCACGCGGAAGTCCTGCGCTTTCGCGACCACCTCGGGCCCGGGCGGAGGCGCGCATTGGTCGGTGTATGGATAGTCCGCGAGCGATATCGCTCCTTTCTTGAGCACCTCGGAGACCGCGAAAACGTTCGTGCCGCCGCAATCCTTCCCGCGTGCAAGATGGTAGACGTAGCTCGGGCTCGGCACGTTCGCCTGTTGATGGGGGTCGCGACCTTCGAACGCGGCGCCGTAATAGCTGCGCGCGGCATAGGCGGTCGCCCAAGCCGTGCATGAGCTCAATCGCCCCTGGCTGCCCGGTGATGGCATCAGCTTGGACAGATCGACGCTCGCCGGCAGGAAGTCCCGGTGCGGTGCGCCGACCGGCAGTGTGCGCAAGATCCCGGCATCGATGTCCGCGTCGTCTCCCGAGGTGTACGGGGTGTCGGGCGGATCGAAGCGGGCGGCTGGGGCCGTGACCTGCGCGCGCAGCGGAGCCGCGCATGAGATGAAAGCGAATATAAAGCCCAGAAAGACAGCACGAGCCGTCATCGCTGCCCACCGTTCGATTTGCTGATGCATCCGGCGTCGAGCGCAATGGTTGACGCACGGACGATACCAATCCTCGCAGTGCAATACAATCCAGGTCGAGGCCGCAATGCCGGCGCATCAACAAAGTTCGCGCCGATTTCCGTGTCGGCGCGATGAGCGCGGCGATTCGGGTCGACCTCGAGGCGCAGGGGAAGTCGACGATATCCAGAGGCTATTGCACGCCGAGTTCCCCGGCCGGTGGCGAGGAATTGTCTCGGTGATGCGTTTGATCTAGACGGTGCGGGAGTTCTCACCTCGCGTCGGCACTTTCGTCGATGCCCAGCCGGCTGGTCGATCGCCGGCGGACCCCTGAACCAGCCCGTAATGATGCCACCGACCCAGAGTGATCCGGCACCCGCTGCCAACGAATTTCTCGGACATCCGCGCGGGCTTGCCGTCCTGTGCGCGACCGAATGCTGGGAACGCTTCTCCTACTACGGCAATGCCGCGCTGGTCGTGCTCTACATGATGAAATATCTGTTCGATCCCGGCCGGGTCGAGGGCGTGCTCGGCCTTGGCGCGGTCACGGCGGCGCTCGAGTTCCTGTTCGGACGGCTCGAGGCGCAGCCGCTCGCCTCGCAACTTTTCGGCTTCTATACCGGGCTTGCCTATTTCACGCCGATCCTGGGCGGGCTCATTGCCGACCGCCTCATCGGCCAGCGCCGGACCGTGATCATCGGCGGCCTGCTGATGGCGGCCGGTCACTTCATGATGGCGTTCGAGTCGCTGTTCCTGGTCGCGCTGCTCGCATTGATCCTCGGCATCGGCGCGTTCAAGCCCAATATCTCGACCCAGGTCGGCGACCTCTATCCGCTTGGTGATGCCCGGCGGGACCGGGCCTATTCGATCTTCTACCTCGGTATCAACATCGGCGCATTCCTGGCGCCGCTCGTCTGCGGCACGCTCGCCGTTCAATACGGCTGGCATTACGGTTTCGGCGCCGCCGGGATCGGCATGCTGGTGGGCCTCGGCATCTACCTCGCCGGCACCCGGACCATGCCGGTGGATGCGCCGCGTGCCGCCTCGGTCAGCCGCAAGCCGCTCACCGCCGCCGAGCGGCGCGCGATGCTGGGGCTGATCGCGGCCTGGGTGCTGGTGACGCTGTTTTGGGCCGCCTACGATCAGCAGGGAAACACAATCCTGCTTTGGGCGGAGGATTTCACCGACCGGTCGATCGACCTCCACTTTTGGCGCGGCGAGATCCCATCGACCTGGTTTCTCTCCCTCAATCCGCTGATGATCTTCGTGCTCACGCCGCTGATCGTGCGGCTGTGGGCGTGGCAAGGCCCGCGCCAGCCGTTGCCGATCAGCAAGATGGCGTTCGGCTGTCTTTGCGTCGCGCTCGCCAACCTGGTGTTGGCGGCGGGGGCGTGGAGCGCCGCCGGCAAGGCGAGCGTGCTGTGGCTCGTCGGTTACTTCACGCTCGCGACGATCGGCGAGCTCTATCTGGCGCCGGTCGGGCTCGCGTTGATCTCGCGGTTCGCGCCCCCGGGGATGCTCTCGATGATGATGGGCCTATGGCTCGCAACCACGTTGCCGGCCGATATCCTCGCGGGGTTCCTGGGCGGTTTCTGGAGCCGCATGGCGAAGACCGATTTTTTTCTGATGATCGCGCTCATCGCCGCGACCGCGGGGGCGGGCCTTTGGGCCGTTCAAGGCGCGGTGATCGGACCGTGGCGATCACAGCCGTCAGGCGTGCCCGACCGCTGACTTTCCGAGTGAACTTTCCTGCGGCGCCGTCCCAGGCAGCAACTCCCCTCGAATTTCCGGACTTGCGCAGGGCCGTTCATGAAGTGTTCCCGCGGCGCAAATCGACATTTGTGTGATGGCCAACACATTCGCCCGGCCGGCCAGCCCCTAGTGTCGCTGCCGTCAGCTGCGCCGGTCGGTCCGGCGAATCAGCAGAGAGGAAGCCATATCATGCGCTCCACACCCCAGGCGTTCATGCTCAAGGTCGGCATCATCGGCTTCGTTTTCGCCGTGTGCGTCGGTGCGACCGCGATTCACGCGTGGCAGGGACGAGAGGTCCAACCGGCCACGGCGGACGGCACGGCATCCTACTTTTGGGCGCTTCACAACAGCGCTCATATGGACAACCTGCCGGTCCAGACGATCGAAGATCACAACTAGACCCGTCGAAGCGAGAGCAACCATGCTTACCGCAATCACCGCGCTCGCGATCACCGGCGCGATTTTTATCCTGCACCTCGGAATTCCCGAATCGTTGTGAGCAAGCGGGTATTCCTTGCGTGGCGGGATTGGAGGTGGCGGGGACATTCCGCAAGCCCCGCCTGATCGTCGCCGGCAAGATTTTCATTCCCGGATAGATTGGCGACGTCTCGGAACCGTCCTGCGGCGATCCATTGCCGCGACACGACGCCATCGATTCAATTGGCCCGCCCCTTGTCGCGGTGGAAGTACACCTCGACCTTCATTCCGACCACGAGCGGGGAGGGCTCGGTCAAATCGACCAGGACCTCGGCCACATTGGCGTCGGTCGGGTTGCCCGGCTCGCGCGAATTGATGCGCCCCCGCTCGAGGATCGCAGCGATGGACGAGACCTTTCCGGCGAATTCATGCCCTCGAAAGTCGAGGGGACGCAGCGCCACCGGCTGGCCGAGCTTGATTTCGCCGAAGCTCGTCTCATCGAGCTCCGCGCGCACGCGCATGGCGGAAACATCGCCGAGCAGCAGCAGCGGCTGCGTCGAGGAGGGAGCGGACCATTCGCCGACCTTGGCATTGACCTGCAGCACGCTGGCGTCGATGGGGGCGCGGACGGTCATTTTTTCGAGCTTCGCCCGCGCCGCCGCGAGCTCCCTGCGCGCGACGTTGAGCTGGCCTTCGGCCTGGGTCGGCAAGGGGGTTTCCGCCTCGAGCCTGCGAAGCTCGGCCTTTTGCTGCTTCAGTTGGTCCTGCGCGCGCGACAATGCCGCCTTGGCCTGGTCCATGTCGGCATCCGAACCGCTGCCGGCCCGCCGCGCGGCCGCGGCCACGTCCAACGCGGACTGCGCTTCGACCAGGGCGTTTTCCGAATCGGCGACGGAATCTTCCGCGCTGCGTCGGATGGCCGACCCGCTCGAGGCGGATTGTTCGTTCCGGGCACGCTTGCGCAGGAGAACCTGCGCTTGCGCGGCGACAAGCCGGGCCCGGACTTCGTTGTCGTCGAGCCTGACCAGCGGCTCGCCGGCGAATACCTTGTCATGGGGCTTGACCAGAACTTCCATGACGCGGCCGCCGACCGGCCCGGCGATCCTGATTTGCCCCGACCTCGGTTCGACCACGCCGGGTGCCACCGCTTGCCAGCCCTTGTCGTCCTGCGCATTGAATCTGGCCGCGCGCACCGCTTCTTCCAAAGTGGGTCCCGGCGTGACTGCCATCATCGAGCGCGCGACGGTAAGCCCGAGCATGCATAACGCCGCCAGGTCGGCTTTGCTTTTCGACCTGAGCCAGGGCTGCACGGCTGCCTCACGCTTTGGTTGACTGGTCGAGCCGCATCGCCCCGCTCGTCGGTCGACGCGCGGCGTCCGGCGCCGCTCGGGCCGGCCGCATGGCGCGAGGCGGGTGCCAGACCCGGCTCCGGTTACTGAATGGAAGGTTAGCACGGTCTCGCGACTTTTAAGGACTGGCGTAGCCGGACGTCAAAATGAAGTTGGTAGACCACGGTAGCCGAGAGATCGCCCGAGGTTACCGTGGACACGTATTCCTTCGCCCTTGTCGGCCCGCAGCAGTCGGAGCTCGATTTCCCAATTGGCGAGTTTCCGAGTGCCGAACGGGCCCTTCAGCTGGCCGAGCTTATCGCTCTCGATCTGAGCATCGAGAGCAAGTGGTCGGGCTGGGCGGTCGAAGTCCGCAATTTCCACGGACGACAATTGTTCGCGATACCCGTACGGTCGCCTGCGGCCGCCTAGACGCCGCTGCGGCCGAAAACGGATTCATCGCGACGACGATCGTCCTTCCGGGTTCGCTCGGTCGGGACTTTCCCCGCTCTCCCCAAGTGGCCGGAGCAGAACGGCGAGTGCGCACCGTCACTCCGCGGCGCGGCCGACGGTGTCGGCCATGACCGCGCCACGGGCGCCGAGCGGCTTCGCCGGCCCGACAGTCGAGTCCTGCGCGGTCTGATGCTCGATTTCGGAATTGAGCTCGGCCCCGACCAGCACCACGATGGCGGAAAGCCACATCCACATCATCATGCCGACCACCGCGCCGAGCGCGCCGTAGGTCGCATTGTAGTCGGCGAAATGGCCGAGGTACCAGGAGAACAGCGCGGAGACCGCGAGCCAGGCGAGCGCGGCAAGGACGCTGCCGACGCTGAGCCAGCGCCACTTCGCCCACCGCCGGCTGGGTCCATAGCGGTAAAGCACCGCCAGACCGAAGAGGATCAGCACGAACATCGTCGGCCAGCGCAAATATCCGACCACCGGGTAATCCAGGCTCGTGAGGCCGAACGCGGCCAACAGCAGCGGAAAGACGACCACGAGGCCGATCGCCAGCCCGGCAGCGGCAATCGCGCAGACGGTGAAAAACAGCGAAACCACGTTGACCCGGATCAGGCCGCGCTTTTCCTCTTCGTCATAGATGACGTTGAGAGCGTCGAACATCGACTTCATGCCGGCATTGGCGCTCCAGAGCGCCACGCCGAGGCCGAAGGCGAATCCGAAGGTGAGCTTGCCGTCGCTCTTGGCCGCGATGCGCGTGATCTCGCCGCCCAACAGGTCGAGCGTGCCGGACGGCACGATGCCCGCGGTGATCGAGAGATGCTTGGTGATCGTGGCGGCGTCGGCGAACAGCGCGTAGCACGAGACCCCCGCGGCGATCGCCGGAAACACCGCGAGCAAGGAATAGAACGCCACGCCCGCGGCGAGTGCGAACAGACGGTCGTCCAATATTTCGTGATAGGTGCGGACAAGGACGTCCTTCCAGCCGCGCCAGGGGATCTGTTCCGGTGCCCGCGCCCCTCGGCCGCGGCCCCGCTCGGCGGCGCGCAATTCCTGCAGCGTTCGCGGCTCCTGCGCCGGCGTCGCGCGCGGAGGAACGTATGCGGGCCTGCGGCTACGCGCCCGTGGCGTGCGCGCGTAAATGACGCCCGCCGTCACCAGCACCGAAGCGGCGAACCAGGCCAAGAGGTTCTCGATCCAGGAGTCGGCTCGGCGGGACACCATTCGTTGTCGACCAAGGTCGTGGGCCGATGATCACGCGCGCATCCCGCGCCTCGCCCGGGTTTGCGCGTGTTTGCGGGGTTTCGGAGCGGATTCGTCCGCCCAACAACGTCAAGACCGACAAAGAGTTCCATTGCGAGGCGTTCCTGCGGTGCGCGCGCAGGAGAACGAAACGAGGGAGCGCAAATAAGGCTGCTCCGCAGCCGCATCAAATGCTACACGGCAACATGTCGCTTGGTTAATAACGAAAACCGGACCGAGCGCGGCCATTGCGACTCAAACCGTCTTGCATGCATAATGGCGCGGCGGAGGGAGGGAACCGATCCTTGGTCGGTCGGCACGACATCCGCGAGGCCGTCCGGCTCTTGAGATCCCGGACGGCCTTTTTCGTTGAGGGCCTGCGTCGCGGTCACGAGCGGATCGCTTGTCCCTTGACCGGCACCCGTTCTGCCCGCAACAGCGCGACCGGGATTCGATCGAACAGAGCCGCAATGGGCAGCCTTGGTCCCGTCAATTTCCTTGCGTCCGCGAGCACATTGCTGATCCCGGAAAATCCTTCGACCGCCAGCATGGCGTTCCACGCTTGGCCGGATGGCCATCGCCTCCCGTTGTCCGTTGCGCGACCGAATAGCCGGCCGCAGGCAACGATGACTGCATCGCGGCCGCTGATCCGTGCGAATGCCACGATCTCGTTCCGATGGGCACCGGTGACCTCGAGCGGGCGGTAGGAGCCGTTGGTGAAGACCTCCGGGAGCTGCCGTCGCAGCGCCAGGTGGCGGGAAATGAGTGCCAACTTGATCCGGGCGTCTTGCCAGCCCGCCGCCGGCGCGAGCCAATCGAACGGGTCGGTCAACGCGCTCAGCATCGATGCTCGCGCAGGAAAGTCGACCGGCCGTCGATTGTCGGGATCGACCAACGACAGGTCCCAGAGCTCGCTGCCCTGATAAAAGTCGGGAACCCCCGGCAGGGCCATCTTCAAGGCGGTCTGCGTCAGACTGTTCAACGCGCCCAGCAACGCAATCCGGCGCGCGAATGCATCGAACGCCTCGATGAATCTTTGCGATTGGAGCGGATCGAGCAGGCGCACGACAAACTCCTTGAGACCGGCCTCGTAACTTTCGTTGGGAGCAAGCCAGCTGGTTTGCTGCTTGCCCTCGCGAGCCGCCTTGATGGCGTAGCCCGTCATCCGCTCGACGAACGGCGGGTCGATGCCGGCCAGCGGCCAAGCGCCCAGCAGTGCCTGATAGAGCATGTATTCGTGTGCCGCCGACGGAACCCGCGCGGATCCCGAGGCGCCGATCAAACCGACATTGAGCTCCCGCCATTCGCGCACGTTCTGCGTCCACTCCTCGGCAAGCTCCGAGAGCGCGATCAGACGCGCACGCGCGTCCTCTCCGCGCTTGGTGTCGTGGGTCGCCGTTGCCGTCAGGTCATGCGGCGATTTGGCGGCGCGCTCCTTCATCCGCCGGTGAAAATCGGCGACCAAGATTGCGCCGGCCGCGGGATTGCCGCCGACCTCGTTAAAGGCCAATAGCCGATGGTACCGATAGAAGGCGGTATCCTCGAGCGATTTGGCCATCATCGGGCCGGTGAATTGCTGGACCTTGAACGCGAAACGGCGGGTGCGCGCAATGCTGTAGCCGGCCCGGCCGTGAGCGACGAGGTCGAGCGTCAGCACGTCGCGCAGGAAATCAAAAATACCGATGTCGGGCCCGAACCAATCCGCTCGCGCATTGGCAAGCGCGGTCTCGATGATCGCCCGGTCTTCCCGGCTGGGACCGGAGGGAGTGAGATAGGTGCGGTAGATCGGAAAATGCAGGATGAACAGCTCAAACGCGGCGCGCAGGCGCTCGCTCGCATAGTCGCGGGTGGTGTAATGGCCGGCCGCGATCCGCGCGAGCAGACGGGTCAACACGGTGAATTCGCTTGCCAGGATGTTGGCGATCACCCGCCGCTTGGCCTCGATCAGAACGTCGTCGAAGCCGCGTCGGTCGCCGCCGGTCTCCTGCCAGGTCTGCTCGAGCCTGCCGAGACCGCGATCATCGACGAGCACGCGTGATATCACGTTGAGCCATTCATAGCCGGTGGTTCCGGCGACGCCGGCAAAGCGCGGCAGACGCTCGCCGTCGGCAAGGATTTTTTCCACGATCACGTAAAAGCCTCGGCTCTCCGGAGGCCGGCTCACTTCGATCAAACGTTGCAGCCGGCGGAAATACTGATGCGGGTCGCGCAGCCCGTCGATGTGGTCGAGGCGAAGACCCTGGAGACGTCCGCGCGCGATCAGTCGGCGGACGAGCGCGTGGACGGCATCGAAGGTAGCGGCGTCCTCGATCCGCAGCCCGGCCAGCGAGTTGATGTCGAAAAATCGTCGGTAATTGATCTCGCTGCCGGCCAGTCGCCAATACGCCAGTCGATAATGCTGGCGCTCGAGCAGGTGGTGCAGGGCAAGGACGGCTCCGGCCTCGCCCGATCGCGGCTGATAGGCGCGCAGCCCGCGCCCAATCACGTCGCTGCCCCCCGCGATCGCGGCGAGCTCGGCCTTGAAGGCGGGTGCCTGGCGGCGCGGCGGATTGTGCGGGCCGGGATATCGTGCCGCCAATTCCAGGAGCTGGCGGCCGGCCGGCACCTCGAGCGCATCGGCTTCGGTAACGACCTTTTGCAGGATTTCGCCGTAACGGCTCGGGCCGATCGGCAGCCGATGCTCGTAATACCAGGCCGAGAAGCTGCCTTCGGCGGCGTCGTATCGAAGCTCGATCTCGCCGCGCTCGATCGCCTCGCCGTAGGAGCTTCCCAGCACCGGAATCAGGACGCCGACGCGCGGCAGGGATTGCCAATCGATATCGAACGAGGCCGCGTGGGGAGACCTCGGCCCCCATTCCAGGACGTCGAGCCACCACGGATTGTCGGCGTGATGAATGCCCATGTGATTGGGCACGAAATCGAGAACGAGCCCGATATCCGCTCGATCGAGGGCGGCGCACAAACGATCGAATGCCGCTTCGCCCCCGAGCTCCGGATTGAGGGCATTGTGATCCACGACGTCATAGCCGTGGCTGCTTCCCGCCCGCGCCTTCAGAACCGGTGACGCATAGAGGTGGGTGATGCCGAGCGCCTTCAAATAGGGAACCGCGGCAGCCGCGTCGTCAAATCCGAAGCTCGGAGTGAATTGCACGCGGTAGGTTGCAAGCGGGATCGCGGGCGGCATCAGACCGCTCCGATGCTCCAGAACACCGCCCAAGGCGGCAGCCTGCCGTCCGTCTCGCCGCCCCAGATCGGCCGTCCCGGTCGAAAGCGCGCAGGCCGGTCCGCCGCGGCGTTCGACAGGTTGGCGAGCAGAATGAGCGCCGTCCCCTGACCGAGCGGCCACTGCGCCGTCAGCACCGTGCCGTCGCATTGCGCCGAGCCGAACGTCGCGCCGGCAAGGCGCGGCACGATCTCGCGCCGCCGCACGCGCAGGAGGTCGCGGACGAGCGCCAAGCGCTTGCGGCCTGCAGGCGTGTTGCGCCCTTTCCAATCGAGCTTAGCCGCGCGAAAGGTTGCCTCCGCGAGCGGATCGGGGATGGATTGTCCGAGCTCGGCATAGGCCGCCTTGAACTCCTCTCGCCGTCCGTTGCGAACGGCCGCCGCCAAGGGCTCCGCGAAGTCGCAGAAGAACGGAAACGCCTGCGTCGATCCCCATTCGTCTCCCATGAACAAAAGCGGGGGCATGGGCGCGAGCAGCGTCACCGACAACGCCGCGGCGAGCGCGGGTTCGTCCACTTGGGTCGCCAGGCGATCGCCCAGCGGCCGGTTGCCGATCTGGTCGTGGTTCTGCAGGAAATTGACGAACGCCAGCGGCGACAGCGAGCCTGAGCTCTCCCCGCGACGCCGGCCGCGCCGGTGAGCGGAAACCTCGCCCTGGAAAGCGAAACCGGCGGACAAGGCGCGCGCAAGGTGAGGGCAGGGGGCCGCGACATAGTCCCGGTAATAGCCCTGGCCCTCGCCGGTCAGGAGAACGTGCCAGGCGTGGTGATAGTCGTCGTTCCACTGCGCGCGATATTTTCCCTGCGGTTGATCCGCGCCCGGATCGAGCAGGCTCGCACGGTTGTCGTCGTTCTCGAGCACGAGATGGATCGCGCGGCCGGTGGCCACGGCAAAGTCCCCGACGGCGCGGCTGAGATCGTGCAGGATCGAGGGTTGCCCAGGCTCGAGGATGGCATGGACGGCGTCAAGCCGCAGGCCGTCGAAGCGATAGTGCCCGAGCCAATGTAGCGCATTGCGGATCGCGAATGCGCGCACCTGCGGGACGCGGTAGTCGATGGCGTCTCCCCAGGGCGTGGGCGTCGAGGCGAAGAACGCCGGCGCATAGCGGTTAAGATAATTGCCCTCCGGGCCGAAGTGATTGTAGACGACATCGAGGAGGACCATCAGCCCGCGCGCATGCGCTGCGTCGATCAAGGCCCGCAGATCGCCGGGACGGCCATAGGCGCTGGCGGGCGCGTAGAGCAGGACGCCGTCATAGCCCCAGTTTCGCCGGCCCGCGAAGTCGGCGATCGGCATGAGCTCGATCGCGGTCATTTCGGCGTCGACGACGTCGTCGAGGCGCTCGATCACAGAGCGAAACGTGCCGCCCGGCGTGAAGCTGCCGACGTGCAGCTCGAGAATGACCGCGTCCTGCCACGGCCGGCCCCGCCATTCCCGCGTCCGCCACTCGAATTGCTCGTGATCGATCACCTCGCTCGGTCCATTCACGTCCCGCGGCTGAAAATGTGAAGCCGGATCCGGAACCTCGAGCTCGCCGTCGATTCGATATTTGTAGAGCGTGCCCGCGCGCAACCCGGATATGGTGGCTTCGTGCCACCCCGGCGCCGACGGTTGCATCGGATGCGCCCGATCGAGCATGACTTCGACCCGTTTCGCCGCCGGCGCCCACAGGCGGAACGTGACTCCGGCCTGATGCAGCTCTGCGCCGAAGCGCAAATCGGCCGTCATGCCGTCCCCGCGAATGCCAGGACCGAACGGGGCGGCGCCGGCAGCGCGGAGCGCGAGGCGAATTGCTTTCCGAGACGCGGGGTCGGTCCCGTCTCGATAAGGACGGTCCAGTGCCCGTACGGGGGCAGCGTAGGAAGCGTGAATTCGATGGTCTGCTGCGCGCCGTTGAGCACGACATAGAGCGGCGGCTCTCCCTGCCGGGTCGAACCGAGGACGTAGGAAAGGAACCGTCCCTCCGGAAAATTCCAGTCCTTCTCCGTCATCTCCGTCGCTTGCGGCGTCAACCACAGGACGCCGAAGGAGCCGTCGGGCCGCCGTCCTTCGACCCACCGCCGCGGCCGCAGCTGGGAAAAGCTCCGGCGCAGCACGCTGAGCTGCGCCAGCAAGCTGGTCATGTCCTCGCCCTCGCGCCCGAGCGCGGACCAGTCGACCCACCCGATCGGGTTGTCCTGGCAATAGGCATTGTTGTTTCCGTTCTGGCCGTTGCCGACCTCGTCGCCCGCCAACAGCAGCGGCACGCCCTGCGCCAGCATCAGGCTCGCGAGGAGATTGCGCCGCAATTGCCGTCGCAGCTCGATCACGGCGGGATCGCCGGTCGGTCCTTCGAAGCCGCAATTCGTGCCGTGATTGTCCTCGGAGCCGTCGCGATTGTCATCGCCGTTGGCTTCGTTGTGCTTGCGCTCGTAGCTGACCAGATCGGCGAGCGTGAAGCCGTCATGGACCGTGACATGATTGATGCTCGAGCGCGGCGCGCGACCGTCGTGCTCGAACAGATCGGCGGAGCCCGTCATTCGGCTGCTGAGCTCGCCGATGCGAGGGCCTTCGCCGAACCAGTAGCCGCGCAGCGTTCGGCGAAAATGATCGTTCCACTCCGACCAGCCCGCCGGAAAGCCGCCCACCTGGTAGCCGCCGGGACCAACATCCCAAGGCTCCGCAATCAGCTTGATCCCGGCCAAAGCCGGGTCCTGCCGGATCGCGGCGAAGAAGGCGGCGCGCCGATCAAAGCCGGGACGCCCGCGCCCGAGCGTCGTCGCGAGATCGAAGCGGAATCCGTCGACGTGGCAGGTCTGCACCCAATAGCGCAGCGAATCCATCACCATCTGCAGCACGCGGGGATGGGTGAGGTTGAGCGCGTTGCCGCAGCCGGTGAACTCGTCGTAATAGCGGGGCTGATCCGGCAACAGCCAATAGTACGAGGTGTTGTCGATGCCGCGGAAGCTCAGCGTCGGCCCGAGGTGATTGCCTTCGGCGGTGTGGTTGTAGACGACGTCGAGGATGACCTCGATCCCGGCATCGTGGAGCCGCGACACCGTGGACCGGAACTCGTCGAGCGGAGCATCGAACGCGTAGCGTCGCTCGGGTGCGAAAAAGCACAAGGTGTTGTAGCCCCAGTAGTTGCTCAGGCCGCGCGCGATCAGATGCCGATCATCCACGAAGGCATGGATCGGCAGCAGCTCGATCGCGGTCACGCCGAGCCGCTTGAGATGATCCACCACCGCCGGCGCGGTCAGTCCGCGGAACGTGCCTCGCCACGCCGGCGGCACATCCTCGCGCTGCTGCGTCAATCCCTTGACGTGCGCCTCGTAGATGATGGTGTCTTCCCAGGGGATCTCGGGCCTGCGCTCCTCGCCCCAGGTGAACGCCTCGTCGACGACGACGCACTTCGGCATTCCCCGCGCATTGTCGCGCCGGTCGAACGACAGGTCGGCGCGCGCGCTGCCGGCACGATAGCCGAAATGCGCGTCGCTCCAGACCAGCCGCCCGGCGACCTGCTTTGCGTACGGGTCGATCAGCAGCTTGTGGGAATTGAAGCGGAACCCGCGCTCCGGCGCATAGGGTCCGTGCACCCGGTAGCCGTAGGGCTGTCCGGGGAGAACGTCGTTGAGGTAGCCGTGCCAGACATCCTCGGTCCGCTCCGGCAGCGCGATGCGCTCGATCTCGCGGCGGCCGTTGCGGTCGAAAAGGCAAAGCTCGACCTTCTCCGCGTTCGCGGAAAACACCGCGAAATTCGTCCCGCGCCCGTCCCAGGTGGCCCCGAGCGGGTGCGGAACCCCGGCCGAAAGGCGCACCCTAGCGCTCCGGGACGAGAAAAATTGCAGCAAGGGGCGGAACAACAAGGCTGACCTCGGGAATCGTGCCTTGCTCCAACGTATTGATCGTGCCGCCGTTCCCGGCGTTGCTCCCGCCGTAAAACGCGGAATCGGTGTTGAGCACCTCGCGCCACGCTCCGGAAAACGGAACCTTGACGCGGTAATCCCGGTAGGTCTCGGGTGTGAAGTTGACCACGACCAGGCAGCGCTCGTGCGTTTGGCGTCCCTTCCGCAGCCAGGCAAAGATGCTGCGCTCGGCGTCGCCCATGACCAGCCATTCGAAGCCGGCGGCTTCGCAATCGAGCTCGTGCAGCGCCGGCAGGCGGCGATAGAGGTGGTTGAGATCGCGGATCAAGGCCTGAATGCCGGCATGCCGTGGCCGCTCGACGAGGTGCCAATCCAGCGAGTGGTCGTGGCGCCATTCGTTCTCCTGGCCGAACTCCCCGCCCATGAACAGAAGCTTCTTGCCGGGATGGCCGAACATGAAGCCGTAATAGGCGCGCAGGTTGGCGAAGCGCTGCCACTCGTCGCCGGGCATGCGGCCGAAGAGGGAGCGCTTGCCGTGCACGACCTCGTCATGGGAGAGCGGCAGGATGAAATTTTCGGAGAATGCGTAGTGCAGGCCGAACAGGATTTGGCCGTGGTGATACTTGCGATGGATCGGATCTTTGCCGATGTATTCGAGCGTATCGTGCATCCATCCCATGTTCCATTTGTAGCCGAAGCCGAGGCCGTTCCACTCGACCGGCTTCGAGACCATCGGCCACGCGGTCGATTCTTCCGCTGCGGTGGTCGCATTCGGAAACCGCGAGAACAGCTCCGTGTTGAAGCGCCGAAGCAGGCTGATCGCCTCGATGTTCTCGCGGCCGCCGTATTGGTTCGGGATCCAGCCGCCCTCGGGCCGGCTGTAGTCGAGGTAGAGCATCGAAGCGACCGCATCGACGCGCAGCCCGTCGACGCGGTAGCGGTCGAGCCAGAACAAGCCGCTGGCCATCAGGAAGTTCGCGACTTCGGTGCGTGCGTAATTGTAGACCAGCGTGTTCCAATCGAGATGGCGTCCCTGCATCGGATTGGCATGCTCGTAGAGCGCGGTGCCGTCGAATTGACCGAGGCCGTGGGGATCATCCGGAAAATGTCCGGGCACCCAATCGAGGATGACGCCGAGGCCGGCGCGGTGGCAGGCATCGACCAGGGCGGCAAAGTCGGCGGGTGTGCCGAACCGGCTGGTCGGGGCAAACAGGCCGGTCGGCTGGTAGCCCCAGGATCCGTCGAACGGATGCTCGCTGATCGGCAGAAACTCCACGTGAGTGAAGCCGAGGTCGCACGCATAGGCCGGCAATTCCTTCGCAAGCTCGCGGTAGCTGAGCCAGCGGCCGCCCTCGTGCGTCCGACGACGCCAGGAGCCGAGATGCACCTCATAGATCGAGATCGGCGCGTTCAATGCATTGACGTTGGCGGGCGCGGCTTGCGGGCGGGGAACCGCATCGAGGTCGACGACGATCGAAGCCGTCCGTGGCCGCGGCTCCGCCGCGAATGCCAGCGGGTCGGACTTCAACGGCAGCATCCGGCCGTCCGGCGCGATGATCTCGTACTTGTATTTGTCGCCCGGTTCGGCCTCGGGCACGAAGATTTCCCAAAAGCCGTTGCCGCGCACCCGCATGGCATGGCGCCGGCCGTCCCATGCGTTGAAGTCGCCTACCACGCTGACGCGCCTGGCATCCGGCGCCAGCACCGCGAAGGCGACCCCCGAGACCCCGTCCAGCATCATCGGGTGGGCGCCGAGCTTCTCGTAGAGGTGCATGTGCGTCCCTTCGCCGAGCAGATAGAGGTCGAGATCCGACAGGATCGGCGGGAACCGATAGGGATCCTCGATCTCGAGCTGCCGCTCGCCGTAGCGGGCACGCACGCGGTAACGTTGGGAGCCGTTGGCCAGCCGGCCTTCGAACAAGCCGGCATCGTGAATACGCGCGAGGTCGCTTTCGTGGCCCTGTTCGTCAACGATTGCGACGCCTTCCGCATCCGGAAGAAAGACGCGGACCAGCGCTGCGTCGCCTTCGACATGGGGCCCGAGATAGTGGAAGGGGTCGGAATGGCGACCCTCGATCACCGCGTAAGCTTCCGGCGAGAGCGAGTTCATTCTGGCGTAACCTCCGAGCGCGTGAGAATGCGCCAAGTACCGGCCAACGGCACCCGCAGCCAATCTGGCCGATGCGCGAGCTCGTATTCGATCTCGTAGAATGCCTTCTCGAGCAGGAAGAAATCGAGAAGGCGGTCGGCGTCATCGAGCGACCGCGGCCAAAGCCTGGCATCGCCCAACGATTGCCGATAGGCGGCGAGAAACGCGGCGACCGAGTGCTCGCGCCAGCCGTCGAGCGCGTGCGCGAGCCTGCCCTGCTCATCGGGCGCCGACTTGAGCGCGCGCTCGAGCGCCGCGGTCGCGGAATAATCGATCGAACGGATGAGACCCGCGACGTCGCGCGCGGCCGGCGCCTTGTGCCGGCGATCCTCGATCGTTCGTCGCGGCTCACCTTCGAAGTCGATGATGAAGACGTCGTCCTTCACGATCAGCATCTGTCCGAGGTGAAAATCGCCGTGATGCCGAATCTTCAGGGTATCGAGGCTCGCGGGCAGCAATTCGCCGAACCGATCGGGCAGCGTCCGGCGCCTCGTCAGGAGGTCGTCGACGAGCTGGCGGTCATTGTCCTTGAGCTCCGATCGACAACGCGCCAGCTCGTCGAGCGTCCGCTCGGCGCGTTTAAGGACCCGGTCGGTCCAGCTGCGGACGTCGGCAGCGGTGATCGGTTCCGGTGCGAAATCGACGACGTCGTCCCGGCTCGCGAGCGCGAGCTGCAGCTCGGCGACGCGCCGTCCCACTTGCTCCATCCGTCTCGCATAGGCCGTCTCCTCGTCGCTGTGCTGCGCCGCCTCGGCCGTCAGCAAGCGCTGCTCCTCGGCGAAGCGGTCGAGATAGGCGCCCGTCAGCGTCCAGGCGTCGCCCTGGTTTTCGACGAACCCGTGAACGACGGCGACGGCGCCGCGAACGCCTCTTTCCTTGAGCTCGATCGTCCCAAAAAGCGGCGGCGTGTTCGGGAACGCCACCGTCTCGGTCAGGAACCGGCCGATCTCGATCTCGGGATTGATGCCGGCCTCGAGTCGGCGGAACAGCTTCACGACACAATCGGAGCCGACGAGCGTGGTGGTATTCGACTGCTCGGTGTCGACCGCGCGCACGTTCTGGATGGCGATTTGACCGCGGCTCGAGAACACGGCAGTCGGCCTGAACTCGAGACGGCGTTGTCCGCTCTCGATGGTCCGGGAGGCGCGCAGGTTTTCGAGAACGCCCGAGATGAAGCGGGGATCGGCGGCGGCGTCGAGCAAGACCCCTTGGCGCGGGCCGCGGCGGACGGCCGCAAGGGCGTTGGGATTGGGCCGCATCGGATCGAAACGGGTCCAATCGATGGCCATCGGCAACAGGTAATTTGCGGTCTCGTGCCGGCCTTTTGCTTCGACGATCGCGATTCCGAGATCCTGACCGGCCGCGTCGAAGGGAATGCCGCCGACGACGTGGGCGTGCGGCGGTGAATGGCCGCGCTCCGCGAACCAGCGCCGGCCGGCCAGGAAGGCGGGCAGCACGTCGCGCTCGAGGCTCGCTCGCGAGCGGTCTTGCAACAGCGACCGCCAGCCGTCGGTGGCCACGAGCGTGACGAATTCGACGGGCGTGGTCTGGACGTCGCTCGCCGATTCCGCCGTCTCGCCGAGCAGGAACCAGTAGAAGCCGTAGGGGCCGAGCGTGACGAGGTAGGGGCCCTCGCCGATCGGCGGGAAGCTCGTCCGCCCGAGCATCTCGAAGGGAATCCGTCCACGCCAGGGCGAGAGGTCGATCTCGGCCGCCTGCGCCGAGCGCGACAGATTGGCGACGCACAGCAGGACGTCGTCCTGGTATTGCCGGACGTAGACGAACACCGAACGGTTCGCCGGCCGGATGAAGCTCAACGAGCCCCGCCCGAATATCTTGTTCGACTTGCGCACCGATATCAGCCGCTTGGTCCAGCTCAGCAGCGAGGCAAGGCTGCGGGATTGCGCCTCGACATTGACCGCCTCGTAGCCGCAAACCGGGTCCATGATCATCGGCAGGTAGAGCCGGGCAGGGTCGCAGCGCGAGAAGCCGCCGTTGCGGTCGGGCGTCCACTGCATGGGGGTGCGCACCCCGTTGCGGTCGCCCAGATAGATGTTGTCGCCCATGCCGATCTCGTCGCCGTAATAGATGATCGGCGTGCCCGGGAACGACATCAGCAGCGAGTTCATCAGCTCGATCTTGCGCCGGTCATTGTCCATCAAGGACGCAAGTCGCCGCCTGATGCCGAGATTGAGGCGCGCCCGCGGGTCGGTGGCGTACGTCGACCACAGATAGTCGCGCTCGCTGTCGGTCACCATCTCGAGCGTGAGCTCGTCGTGGTTGCGCAGGAACATGGCCCATTGGCAATTCTCCGGAATGTCCGGCGTCTGCCGCAGGATGTCGGTGATGGGGAAGCGGTCTTCCTGCGCGATCGCCATGTAGATGCGCGGCATCAGCGGGAAGTTGTAGGCCATGTGGCACTCGTCGCCGCCGCCGAAATAGGCGCTGACGTCCTCGGGCCACTGGTTGGCTTCGGCGAGCAGCAGCTTGCCCGGCGCATAGCAATCGAGCGCGGCTCTGATCTTCTTGATGACGGCATGCGTCTCCGGAAGATTCTCGTTGTTGGTTCCTTCCCGCTCGCAGAGATATGGAATCGCGTCCAGCCGGAAGCCGTCGACGCCGAGGTCGAGCCAATGCCGCATGACCTGGATCATTGCCATGATCACGCGGGGATTGTCGTAATTCAGATCCGGCTGATGCGAGAAGAAACGGTGCCAATAATAGGCCTCAGCCATCGGATCCCAGGCCCAGTTCGATTTCTCGGTGTCGTTGAAGATGATGCGCGTTTCGGCGTACTTCTGGTCGCTGTCGCTCCAGACGTACCAATTGCGGGAATCGGAGCCCGGCTTGCTTCGGCGGGCACGCTCGAACCAGGGATGTCGATCCGAGGTGTGATTGATGACGAGCTCGATGATCACCCGAATCCTTCGACGCTTGGCTTCCTGCATGAACCGCCGGAAGTCCCGCATCGTGCCGAAGTCGGGGTTGACTTGTCGATAATCCGAGATGTCGTAGCCGTCGTCGCGGCCGGGCGAGGGATAGAACGGCAGCAGCCATAGCGCCGTGACGCCGAGGTCCTGCAGGTAGTCGAGCTTTTCGGTCAGTCCGACGAAGTCGCCGATGCCGTCATTGTTGCTGTCCGCGAACGCCTTGACGTGCAGCTGATAAATGATCGCGTCCTTGAACCACAGCTCGTCACCGTCAAGTTTGGGATCGGCCCTGATGTCGGGAGCTACGTTCACGACACGACCTTCATGCGAAGCAACGAAACACGAGGACGGGGTCCTGTTGCTGATCGATGCGCAGCCGGACCCCGCCCCATTCGAGGATGTGCCGCTCGCCGGTCACCAGGTTCTCGATCGACTTGACGCGTTGCCGCGACTCGGGAGGTCCGATCTCGATCTCGCCGAAATGAAACCAGAACTCGAGCGGACCCTCCTTCGCCAAGGCCACCGCGACCGCCACGGCATTATCGCCGCTGGCCGACTCCTTGACGAAGCCGATCACCTCGTCATCGTCGACTTGCGCGAAGCGCAGCCTGCTGGTCTGCAGCAGGGCGGGATTGTTTCGCCGCATGCGATTGAGACGGCCGATGTAGGACTTGATGTTGCCCGGCTGGTCCCAGTCCCGGAACTTCAGCTGGTATTTTTCGGAGTCGAGATATTCCTCCTTGCCCGGGATCGGCTCGTGCTCGAGCAGCTCGAACCCGTTGAAGATGCCGTAATTGCCCGACAGCGTGGCGGCGAGCGCGACGCGGGCTTTGAAGATCCACGGCTCGCCGGTCTGCAGATGAAGCGGCAGAATGTCCGGCGTGTTGACGAAAAAGTTGGGCCGGAAATATTCGCGCTCAGGATAGCCGGTGATCTCGCTCAAATAGGCTTGCAGCTCCTGCTTGCCCGTCCGCCACGTGAAATAGGTGTAGGACTGGGAGAAGCCGAGCTTGGCGAGCGCCTTCATGACCTTGGGCCGCGTGAACGCCTCCGACAGGAAGACGACGCCCGCATCCACCCGCTGAACTTCGCGGATCAGCCATTCCCAGAACGGAAACGGCTTGGTGTGCGGGTTGTCGACCCGAAAGATGCGCACGCCCTGTCGCACCCAGAACAGCACGACGTCGCGCAGCGCCCGCCAAAGCCCCTCCCTGTCGTTGCCGTAGAAGTCCGGATTGGCGATATCCTCGTACTTTTTCGGCGGGTTTTCCGCGTATTGGATCGAGCCGTCCGGCCTGCGCTTGAACCATTCCGGGTGCTGCGCGAGCCAGGGGTGATCCGGCGAGCATTGAATGGCGAAATCGAGCGCGACTTCCATTCCGTGCTCGGCGCAGGCCCGCACCAGCCGTCGGAAGTCGTCGAGCGTGCCGAGCTCGGGAAGCACGGCGTCGTGGCCGCCTTCCGCGGCGCCGATCGCATAGGGGCTGCCGGGATCGCCGGGCGCGGCGGTCAGCGCGTTGTTGCGTCCCTTGCGGTTGGTGCGGCCGATCGGGTGGATCGGAGGAAGGTAAAGGACGTCGAAGCCCAGCGCGGCGATCTCGGGGAGCCGACCGATGCAGTCGTCGAATGTGCCGTGGCGGCCGCGGGTGGCCGCCTGACTCCGCGGCATCATTTCGTACCACGCGCCCGCCCGTGCAATCGGCCGGTCGGCGATGAGCGGATAATGCGCGCTGCGCGTGAGGTCGGCCTGCGCGCCCTTGCGCGCGGCCGTCGCCAGCTCTTCCGACAACAGCGGGGCCGGCTCCTCGGCGAGATTGGGCTTGCGGCAGACCTCACGGATCAAGCGGGCCGGCGCATCGTCCCGCGGCTTAAGCCGCGCCAGCAGGTTGCGACCCTCCTCGAGCTCCAGTGCGACGTCCATGCCCGCCTGGCGTTTGACGAGAAAATCGCGGCGCCAAGTCGCGAACAGGTCCGTCCAGGCTTCGATGGCGTAGAGGTAGCGGCCCGGGCGGGGAGCGACGAAGCTCGCCGTAAAGCGATCGTTCTCGCGAAGACGCAGGGGGACGCGCGACCATTGATCGGTCTGTTCCGGCCGCCACAGCAACTCGGCCGCCAGCACCACGTGGCCATCGCGCAAGATATCCGCCCATACCTCGACCGGCTCGCCGCTGACGCGTTTGACCGGAAAACGTCCCGCGTCGACGAGGGGAAAGACATCTTCGATGTGGATCCGGCGGCCGGAAACGTCGCCGACCAACGGAATACTCACATTCGCAGTCATGGCGCGGTCATGCTTGACCATCCGGTCCGACCCCTCTGGACGGCTCGGAGACAGGGATGGAACCGATATCTGCCGGCTTTGGTTCCCGCCGCCGGAGGGCCTGGGCTCATGGCCGAGGGCGCGAAATCGCGGGGCTCTACACCTACTCGGCCACGGAACCAAGGGGTCAGCGGCTCGGTTGTCGGCCCGGAAACGCTACCGGGCTCATTCGCACCGCACCCGAGTTCGCAACCTTCCCCCTAGAATGGATCCGCGATGGACCGGATGCTCGAGCGCGCGGCGGTTTGGGGTATCGAGACGGAGTATCGGGATGGATGCGGACGCCTGCGTACCGTCGAGCCCGAGGTCCTTTCCCGATTGCTCAGCGCGTTGGAACGCGATCGCGAATTCTCCCGGCGAATGCTGCCGCGGGTCGTCGTCATTCGTGCGGGGCGCGAGCGCAGCTTGCGGCTGGCGGCAGCAGAAGGGCTGGCGCTGCGGTGGGAAATATTTTCGCAGCACAAGATCGCCGAGGGCACATCACCCCTGCTGGCTATTCCGCAAGACCTGCCGACCGGCACGTTCCGCTTGCGCGTAACGGCAACCGGCCCGGCCGTCGAACGGAGCGAGGAGGCTCCGCTCGTTGTTTGTCCTGATCGGGGCTGTCAGGGCGGTGCAGCCGCGCCGCAACGGATGTGGGCGCTCGCCGTGCAGCTTTACGGCATCCGCTCGGCCCGTAATTGGGGCCACGGCGACTTCACCGATCTCCTCGCGCTCGTCGATCTTGCCGCCGATCTCGGCGCCTCCGGCATAGGGCTCAACCCGCTGCACACCCTGTTCGATGATCGACCCTCGGAGCCAAGTCCGTATTTCCCGAGCAGCCGTCTGTTTCTCAACCCCTTGTACATCGACCTTGCGGCAGTGCCGGAATTTCCGGGCCTGCGAGTCGCCGCGTTGGAGGAGAGCGTCGGGTATCTTCGAAGCACCGACACGGTCGATTATGCCCTGGTCGTCGATGCGAAGGTACGGGCCCTCCGGCTTGCGTATGCCAACTTCCGTGAGGCCGGCGATCCGGACCGGCGCGACACGTTCGATCGGTTTCGGCGTGCCCGTGGTCCGTCGTTGACGCGATTTGCGTGTTTCGAGGTGTTGCGGCGCAGATTCAAAGGTCCATGGTGGGAATGGCCCCCGCCGTGGCGCAGCGTGGACGAAGCCGCGCTCGATAATCTTCGGCGGACCGAGGAGGCAGAGCTCGGGTTCTTCGAGTTCGTGCAGTGGCTGGCCCACGACCAGCTCGATCGCTGTCGCGCGCGAGCGCGCGAGCGCGGTCTGGCGATCGGGCTTTATCTCGACGTTGCCGTGGGCGTTCGCCGCGACGGCTTCGATGCCTGGTGCGAGCAGGACGCTATTCTCTCGGGCATGTCGATCGGGGCGCCGCCGGACGCGCTCAATGGATCGGGCCAGAACTGGGGTTTGACCGCATTCAATCCCGTTGCCCTCGAGGACAGCCGGTTCGAGCCGTTCCGTCGCATGTTGTTGGCGTCGATGCATTATGCCGGCGCGATCCGGTTGGACCATGTCCTGGGCTTGAATCGCCTGTTCCTCGTTCCCGACGGCGCGTCGGCGGAGAAAGGCGCCTACCTTCGCTATCCGTTCGAGGCGCTGCTGGCGGTGACCGTCCTGGCGAGCGTCGAAACGAGCTGCATCGTGATCGGGGAGGACCTCGGCACCGTGCCGGAGAATTTTCGCGAAACCCTCGCCGACTGGGGCCTATGGTCGTACCAGGTCATGCTGTTCGAGCGCTCGCCCGGCGGAGACTTTTGCCTTCCCGAATCCTATCGAGAGACGGCGCTGGTCACGTTTGCAACTCATGACCTCCCGACTTATGCCGGCTGGCGGGAGAAGCGCGACTTGGCAGTGAAACGGGCGCTCGGCGTCGATCCCGGCGAGACCGACGACGAGCGGCAAGGCGCGTTGAGCGCGTTGGGCCGGGCGCTCGCCCAGCGCGGATTGGAAGCGGGGAGCTTTGCGTCGGTCGCCCGATATCTGGCCGATGCGCCGTCGCGGTTGCTGGTGATATCGATCGAGGACCTGTTGGGGATGAAGGAGCAGGTGAATCTCCCGGGGACGATCGATCAGCATCCGAATTGGCGCCGGCGCCTTCCGGTTGCCGTGGAAGACTTGAAGCACCAGGAAGGCGTCATCGCGGTGGCGGACGCCATGAGGTCGGCGGGACGGAGCGGGTCTCGCGAGGCGTTGCCTCGGCCATCCTAGGAATGCAGGATCGGAAAAAACCATCCGCAGCAAGCGAGCCCGCGCGGACGGGCGCAAATCGGCGCGATCGTGTTGCGCTCATCTTGCATTCTCGGGTCCCTTCGCCCATTCAGGGGCAGGGCGGCACGGTTCAGCGGACTTCCCATGGCGACATCATCGTTCGGTGCGCGGATGGCATTCTTGGCGGTGGCGGTCACGGGCGCCGGCATCGGCTTGGCGGCGGCCGAGGAGACGTGGCCGACGCGGCCCATTCGCCTCGTCGTCGGCTTTGCCGCCGGCGGCGGCACGGACATCGCCGCGCGCTTGGTCGCTCAACCGTTGGCGGAGATTCTCGGTCAGCCGGTCGTGGTCGAGAACCGGCCGAGCGCCGGCGGCATGGCGGCCGCCGACGGCGTCGCCAAGTCCGCGAAGGACGGCTACAGCGCGCTGATGATGAGCAACGCGCACGCGGTGTCGGCGGTGATGTACAAGACGCTGCGCTACGACCCGGTCAACGATTTCCAGATGGTGTCGATGGTCGCGACCGCGGGCCTGGTGCTGGTGACCAGGCCCGACTTCCCGGCGAGCGACCTGGCGGGCGTATTGGCGGCGGTGCGCGCCAATCCCGGCAAGTTCAACTTCGGCAGCGCCGCGGTCGGCAGCACCCAGCAATTCGCGGGTGAATTGATGAAGCAGACCGCCGGGCTCGACGTCACCCATGTGCCGTATCGATCGACGCCCGCGGCGGTGACCGGCTTGCGCGCGGGCGACGTGGAATATCTGTTCGAGCTGGTGCAGCCCGTGCAGGGCCAGATTCAAGCGGGCGATCTCAAGGCCATCGCGGTCACGTCGCCGGAGCGCAATCCCGTTCTGCCCCAGGTCCCGACCTTCGCGGAGTCCGGCATGCCCGGCTTCGACGTCACCAGCTGGTACGGACTTGCCTTCCCCGCCGGCACCGCGCCCGCGATCGTGGCGAGGACGAACCAGGCGCTGCGCGAGCTGCTTGCGCGTGAAAGCGTCGACAAGCAGCTTCGCAACATGGGCGCGCGGGTCCGCAGCTCGTCGCCCGAGGCGCTGAAGGCGCATATCGCCGGCGAGATCGCGAAGTGGAAGGCTGTTCGTGAAAAGGCCGGCATCGAGCAGGAGCAATAGGCCGTCGCTCGTTCCCGGCAAGAACGCGAAATAGAGCGCAAGGAACACGATCAGGCTGACCTGGCCGCCGAACTCGCGCTCGACCACGAGCCCGATGAAGTAGGCTGCAAAGTCGCCCGCGATCATGAAGACGAGATAGTAGGCGATGAGCTGCACGTCGTCCTCCTCGAACGCCTATCGCATTCCCGGAACTTTAGCACAGAACGATCCGGGATTGAAAATACCGAAACGTCAGGGATTGCGACGCCAATCGCACCCAAGCGTCGATCGTCAGCCCCGCTTCAGCCGAAGCAGCGCCGCCCGGTCGTCCTGGACCTGGTCGATCAACCATGAGCGAAATTGGCTGATCTTCGGCGTGTCGGACACCGATTTTCGGCACACGATCCAATAGCCGAGCTTGGCCGGCATGGCTTCATCCAGGGGACGAACCAGCCGGCCGGCGATCAGGTCGAGGGACGCCAGCGCGGTCCGTGCCAGCGCAATGCCCTGGCCGGCAAGGGCGGCGTCGATGGCGAGCGCGGTCTGATCGAACACCGGTCCGCGTTCGTCGGCGGGGCACTCGACCCCGAACGCCGCGAGCCACGCCCGCCAATGCTCGCGAGCCGCCGAGGCGGGGGACCAGCCATTTGCTGGCGAAGTTCGGCGAGACGGTAACGGTGAGAACGGAAGGTCGGGTCGGGCGGATCAAATCCTCGGCGGTCCGTAGGCGATCGAGCGCATCTCTCACCAGCGGCAGATATTTCTGGCCGGCTTCGGTTAGCTTGAGCCCGCGCGCCTCGCGCACGAACAGCTTCAGGCCGAGGCGGGCCTCCAGCATGTTGACCTGGTGGCTGATCGCGCCCTGCGTTTGACTGAGCTCTTCCGCCGCCCCCGTGAAGCTGAGGACCCGGGCGGCGGCTTCGAAGGCCCGCAGCGCGATCAGCGACGGCGGAACCCAGGTCGGCGCCATCATCAATTTCCTTCATGCCAGCCCGAATACAAATGATTTGTAATCAGCCGTTTATTGGCCTGATCATATTGGAAATTTTGAGAGGACACCGCAATGCCTTCCGCTACCTCCATCTCCGACCTCGCCCAGGTCCTGGGCACGGCGAGAGCCCCGTTGCTCATCGACGTCCGGCGCGATGAGGCATTCGACGCCGCCGGCCATCTTCTCGCCGGCGCGATCCGGCGCTCGCCGCAACGGGTGCAGGAGTGGGGCGATGCACTGCCCAGGAACCGGCCGGTGGTGGTTTATTGCGCGCACGGGCAGGAGGTCAGCCAGGGCGTCGCCGAGGCCCTGGGCGGCGCAGGCGCTGGCGCGTCATATCTCGCCGGCGGCTTCGGCGCCTGGAACGCGCAAAATCTTCCGCTCCGGCGCAAGCGCGCGGGAGAGGGGGAGGGACCATCGAAGTGGGTGACCCGGGAGCGGCCGAAGATCGACCGCATCGCCTGCCCCTGGCTGATCCGGCGTTTCATCGATCCGACCGCAACCTTCATCTACGTGCCGGCGGATCGCGTCCTGGCGACCGCCCAGGAGACCGGCGCCACGCCCTACGACGTCGCCGGCGTCGAGTTCACCCATGAAGGCGATCGCTGCTCGTTCGATACCCTCCTGCGCATCTACGGGATCGCCGATCCGGCGCTCGACCACCTCGCGGCGATCGTGCGCGGCGCCGATACCTCGCGGCACGATCTGACCCCGCAGTGCGGCGGCCTGTTCGCCATCTCGCTCGGCCTCTCCGCCAACTTTCCCGATGATCACGAGATGCTGGTGCACGGCATGGTGATCTACGACGCGCTCTACAGCTGGTGTCGCAGTCTCCAGGCGGAGACGCACAACTGGCCGGCCGCACGCCCGCGCGAGGCCGGACGTGGCTGAGCTTTCGACGGTGGAGATCCGCAACACGGCGCCCCGGCACGGGGTATCGCTGCGCGAGGCATTACGGGTCTGGCTCAAGATCGCGCTCCTGAGCTTCGGAGGCCCCGCTGGCCAGATCGCGGTCATGCATCGCATCCTGGTCGAAGAGAAGCGGTGGATTTCGGAGAGCCGTTTCCTGCACGCGCTCAATTACTGCATGCTGCTGCCGGGCCCGGAGGCGCAGCAGCTCGCGACCTATATCGGCTGGCTGATGCACCGCACGCTCGGCGGCATCATGGCGGGCGTGCTGTTTGTCATTCCCGGCATCATCGCCATCATGGCGCTGAGCTACGTCTATGCCGCCTACGGCAACGTGCCGATGATCGTGGCGCTGTTCTTCGGCCTCAAGGCCGCGGTTCTCGCGATCGTGCTGGAGGCGGTGTTTCGCATCGGCAAGCGCGCCCTCAAGAACGACGTGATGGTTTCGCTCGCCGCCGCCGCCTTCGTCGGCATCTTCTTCTTCAATGTTCCGTTTCCCGTCATCATTTTCGGGGCGGCGCTGATCGGATTTGTCGGTGCCCGCTCGGGCACCGCCGCGTTCCTCGTCGGCGGCGGTCACGGCGACGGCAGGCGCGAGGTCGGCGTGGTCGATAGCATGCTCGGCAACGAGCTGCCCGAGCATGCGCGACCGAACATTGCCCGCGCGCTGCGGGCGGCAAGCGTTTGGCTCGTGCTCTGGCTCGTCCCGGTGGTCGTGCTGCTCGCCGTGCTCGGAACCGGCAATGTGTTCAGCCAGATCGCCGTGTTCTTCAGCAAGATGGCGGTCGTGACCTTCGGCGGCGCCTACGCGGTCCTCGCCTATGTCGCGCAGCAGGCGGTCGAGAACTACGGCTGGCTCAAGCCCGGGGAAATGCTCGATGGCCTAGGTATGGCCGAGACCACGCCCGGCCCGCTGATCATGGTGCTGCAATTCGTCGGCTTCATGGCCGCGTTCCGCGATCCCGGCGGGTTGCCGCCGATGCTCGCCGGCACGCTCGGCGGCCTGCTCGCGACCTGGGTCACCTTCACGCCGTGCTTTCTGTGGATCTTTCTCGGCGCGCCGTTCATCGAGACCCTGCGCGGCAACAAGGCGATCAACGGCGCGCTCTCGGCCATCACGGCGGCG
>WNFB01000268.1_pt1 | contig 38596 bp, 42 predicted proteins | sample 5400501 | NCBI WGS metagenome assembly WNFB01 (sample SAMN13153341, study PRJNA577476) | soil metagenome | isolation source: 200 cm saprolite under Douglas fir tree site 2 hole 1 | place: USA:California | collected 2015-04-18 | reverse complement strand
CAGCGGGAGGGATCCGAACCCGATCGCTCGGGCTGGAGCTCCCGCTTGAATGTCACATCACTGGCGTTCGTCGACGTAAACTGACTCATTGCGTCACCTCGCGAGGAACCGAATTCATGACCCAGCGCGTCGCCCACCGTTCGAGGTCTCGGATCGCCTCGAACAGTGCGGCGCCTTTCGGCGACAGGCGGTACTCGACCGCGACCGGACGGTCCAGATGGACCTTCCGCTCCGCGATCCCGACCTCCTCGAGTTCCTTCAGCGTCTTCGCGAGCGAGCTCTGGCACATGCCCGTCGCCACGCGCAGCTCGTTGAAGCGCTTCGGCCCGGAAAGCAAACTGTGGAGGACCGTGAGCTTGAGCTCGGAGCCGATCACCTCGAAGGCGATCATCGCCCCGCACCCGGGGCCCTCGCAGGGGCTTTCCTCCTCGGCCATGACTTCGCATCCTTGCACTATCTAAGAGGTGCCCGGGGTATAAGTAGTTTCGTTTCCGTACCACGTTTCGGGTTCAAACCTAGTCCGGCTTGGAAACGACACACCGGCATGACGTACCTCTACTCGGAGGTATGAAGAGTTGTCGAGTCGCGCGCGCCGCAACCACCGCGGCACCGGGTTCCGGCTACGGATCACGGCCACCGGGTGATGGTCACCTTGCTGTCCGTGAAGAATCGAATCGCGTCGCGGCTCTGGGGGTGAAGGTCGCCGAAGAACGAATCCTTCATCCCGCCGAACGGGAAGTAGGCCATCGGGGCCGCAACGCCGACGTTGATTCCGATGTTCCCGGCGCGCACGCGGGACCGGAACTCCCGAGCGTCCTTGCCGCTCGACGTATAGATCGTCGCCGCATTCCCGTACGGACTGCGGTTGATCATCTCGACCGCATCCGCGAGGCCATCCGACTCAAACAAGCTCGCGACCGGCCCGAAGATTTCCTCCCGGGCGACGCTCATTTCGGGCCGGACGGCATCGAGGACCGTCGGGCCGATGAAGTAGCCATCGTAACCGGCGACGCGGATCGACCGCCCGTCCAGGGCGACCTTGGCGCCTTCCTGCTCGCCCCGGTCGATGAAGCCCACGACCCGGTCGCGATGGGCTGACGAGATCACCGGGCCCATCTGGACCGTCTCGTCCAAGCCGTATCCGACCTTCAACGCGGCCGCGGCGTCCGAGAACTTGCGGCGGAGATCCGCGTGGACTTCCCCGACGCCAACGACAAGGGAGCCCGCGAGGCACCGTTCGCCGGCGCAGCCGTAGCAGGACGAAACCAGGTTCGATACGACTTTGTCGAGCTTCGCGTCCGGCATGACCACGAGGACGTTCTTCGCTCCGCCGCCGGCTTGGACGCGCTTTCCCCGCGCGGCGGCTCGTGTGTAGATCAGCTTGGCCACTGCACTCGAGCCGACGAACGAGACCCCGCGAATCTCCGGATGATCCAGGATCGCGTTCACCGTGTCCTTCGCTCCATGGACGAGGCTCACGACGCCGGCGGGAAACCCGGCCCTCTGGACCAGCTCTATCACGAGCTGCATCGGGGCTGGATCCTGCTCCGACGGCTTCGCGATCCAGCAGTTCCCCGTCGCGACGGCGTACGGCCAGAACCAGAACTGCACCATCACGGGGAAGTTGAACGGACTGATTCCCGCGAACACGCCGAGCGGTTCATACGAGACCTCCTCGTCGATTCCGGCTCCCGCGCCGTCCACCAGGTTGTACCCCATCACGAGACTTGGAATCCCCGCCGCGACTTCGACGTTCTCGATCGCGCGGCGGACCTCGCCCCGCGCCTCGTCGATCGTCTTGCCCATGTCTTGGACGACGACCCGCGAAAGATCCTCGAACCGCTGCTCCATCAGGTCTCGGAGCGCGAAGAAGTGTCGCGCGCGGTCCAACGGGGGCGTCCTCCGCCACGCGTCCCAGCCCCGGAGGGCCTCCTGAACCGCAGCGTCGACGTCGGCCTTCGTCGACAGCGGAACGCGCGCGATGACGCGGCCGGTGGCGGGATTCGTGTCCTCCAGCCAGTCCGTGGCCTCCGCCGCGCGCCACCCACCGCCAACGTAGTTCTTCAGGTCCCCATAGTGGGACCTCACCTCCGAAAGCGGCGCGGTGGCGCGAACCATCAGCGCCCCTCAGGAGGCCTTCCCCGCGAGGGCCAGCTCGAGGCTATCCTCGAGGAGATCGAGCGCCTTCGCCATGAGCGGCAGCGGGATGTTGATCGGCGGGAGCAACCGGACGCAGTTGTTGTAGAAGCCGGCCGTGAGCAGGATGAGGCCGTTCTTCAGACCCGCGAGCTGAACGGCCCGCGCGAGCTCCACGTCCGGCTCTTTCGTCCGGCGGTCCTTCACAAACTCGAGCGCCCACATCGCGCCGATGCCGCGCACCTCGCCCACGCGATCGTGGCCTTCGAAGACTTCGCCGAGCCGTTTTCGGATGAGCGCCTCGAGCTTCTTCGTCTTCGGGAGGGCCTTCTCGATTACATCGATTGATTCGAGTGCCGCGGCGCAGACGACCGGATTCCCGCCGAACGTCCCGCCGAGGCTTCCGGGGCCCGGTAGGTCCATCACCGCCGGCTTCCCGGTCACGCCGCCGAAGGGCAACCCTCCTCCGACCGCCTTGCCGCTCACGAGGATATCGGGGATCGTGTTCCAGTTCTCGATCGCCCAGAGCTTCCCCGTCCGGCCCATCCCGGCCTGCACCTCGTCGTCCACAAAGACGATCCCATGGGCGTCACACAGTTTGCGGAGGAGCGGGAAGAACTCCTTCGGAGGGACGATCATCCCGCCTTCCCCCTGGACCGGCTCGGCGAGGATCGCGGCGACGCGGCCGGCGACTTCCGGTTGGTTGATGAGCCGCTCGATCTCCTCGACGCGCGCCTTCGCGCACTCCGCGGGCGGGAGCCCCTTCGGGTCCCGGTACGGGTACGCATAGTCCGCGAGGATCACCTCCCGCACGAGGGGACCGAACCCTTCGCGGTACGGCTTCTCCTTCCCCGTGAGGCTGATGTCGAGGAGCGTGCGTCCGTGGAACGCGGTCTTGAAGGAGAGGAGCCACGCCCTCTTCGTCGCCGCGCGCGAGATCTTGACGGCGTTCTCGATCGCCTCGGACCCGGAGTTCAGGAAGATCGACTTCGTCAGGCCGGGCGGGCAGATCTCCGCCATGCGCGCCGCGAGATCCGTGTACGGGGCGTACGTCGCCACCATGAACGAGATGTGCGTCAAGCGGTCCAGTTCATCTTTCGCCGCCCGGACGACGGAAGGCGGGCGATGGCCCGCGGTCTGAACGCCGATCCCGCCTCCCAGGTCGACGTACACGTTTCCATCCGCGTCTTGCACGAAGGGACCCTCCGCCGAGGTGACGTCGATGGGAAGGGCGACCTTCACCCCGTTCGTGATGAACTTCTCTTTTCGCGCGAGCGCGGCTCTTGACCTAGGTCCAGGCGGGACCGTGACGATTTTCGGTCCTCGGAGGGCTTTCGTCGGGTGTGTTGCCATCCTATCGTCGCAGGCCGTCCTTGGCGGAATCGGCCCCGAGGAAGGGAAGGGACCTTGGGATTATAGCCTTTCGATTTTTCCTGCCAACAACCAGACGAATCTTCCGCGGGAGTCAGTTTCGAATCAACTCACTCGGCTCGCCGGCTCCGGGCCACCCTAAGGCGGACGAACGTACTTAGGAGAGAGAAGCCACCAAACCCCACGATTAAGAATACAATGACCCATTCTCGAAGGAGGACCATCACAAGAGCGAAGAACGTCATAGAGAACAGCACGCCCCTGCCGAACAGCCCCATTGTCCTCGCCCAACCGTGCGTCGTCCGGAAGTCCCATTTCGCTCGGGTCAGGCAAACAACGCCGAAGGATCCGGCACCACCAACCGAGGCTGCGAAGCTCGCCCACCATTCGGTTTGAATCCCGAAGCTGGTGGCCGAGCCTACGCTCGGATTCAACCCAACCAAGATTAGCGCCGTCCCCGCGCCAAAGATGCAAGGGGGCATTTGGGCGCTGACCACGGGAAGGACGCGGCTAAACCCATTCCTCGTCCCCACCGCGATTTCGATGCAACGAAAGTAGACCAGGGCGATTCCAAAACCGGCGAACGACGCAGGGACTCCGTAAGCTACAGCGGCAGGTTGGAGAGCGATTCCAGTGTCCGTCCCGCGGTCGAGCGTCAAAAAGAGAACGCTGAGCCCAAGGGTCGGCAACAGACAAGGAAGGAGAGTGAGGGTGAGTAGTCGGCCCCCAGCCTCGCGTCTCCACCGGTTCTCCGTGGCGGAGATCCACGGACGAGGGAGGTTGTGGGCGGCTGCCACCCAGGCTGCCACCATGGTGGTTGATGGCAAGCCCAAGAGGAACACGAAATCCAGCACGGACAATATGGAGCGGGATGTTCAATGACGGCATCAAGTCTTGGCAACCAGTCCAAACCTTTACGTCGAACTAGGCTTGCTGTTCCTCTCCGGAACTGCTCGCCACGAGTCGCGCTTCCCGCACCGCGCGCAACTGCCTCTCCCACGCCGACCGGCCCCAGAAGTAGTAGACGACGACCACGAAGGCCATGGTCGGCAACGCCGCGGAAATCGTTTCGCGCAGGATCGGTAGACCAAACGCGATGATCCAATAGAGCGCGGTCCCGCTCAAGAGCGTGATGACCGCAGGCCAGTTCCATCCGCCTCGGTACCAGTAGTGGCCGCCCTCTTGAGCAAACAGGTCGTCGTAGTAGCGACGCGCCTTCACAAGGAAGTAGTCCACGAGGGTGAGGCTCCACAGCGGCACGACAATCGCTCCGAGGAAGTCGAGGAAGAAGATGTACGTAAACACAAAGTTCGTCTCAAACAGCGGCAGGAGCGCGAGCGGGACGACGATGACGGAGGACAGGAGAAGGAGCCTCCGCAACGAAGATTTCCACCGGGTCGCGATGTTGCTGATGCCGAGCGCGGACGCGTAGATGTTCCCTGCGTTCGTGGAAATCGTCGCGAACAGGATGATCAGGTACGCCCCCAGGCCGAATCCGAGCTGGGTTGCCTTGTAGCTTGGGTCCGAGATCGCCGCGAAGTTCACGGAGCCGGGAGACGCGGTGACCAGGAACGCGACTGTCATCAGGGCGCCGACGGAGAAGAACCAGTACTGAGCCAGGGACGCCCCCGCGAACGGCCCCCAAGTCCCCGCTTTCTTGGTCCGGGCGAACCGGCTGAAGTCTCCGATGAATTCCCACGTCCAGTTGTACGCAATCAGCAGGTCGAGCAGGAGCGGAAACGTAAGCGTGTACGTGAAGCCGGTCCCCAGGGCGCCAGCCGTGAATGTGAAGGAAAGGGGTTGCGCGGGCCGCCAGGCCCAGAGCTGTCCGAAGTCGAAATCCTTTAGGACAATGTACGATGCATAGGCGCCCAAGACGACGAGAGCGACGGTGGACGCCCAGTTCAGATATCGGATCGCGCGATGTCCCGCGGTCGCGAAGAACCCTTGCAGGAAGCAGACTAAGAGAATCGACGGCACGAGATAGTAGTTGATCGGGGAGCCCGCGGGGGTGTGGAACGCATCGGGCCAGCCAAGCGTGAGGTTGAAGACGAACGACATCGAGATCGCCGCGATGAACACATTCACCGCGGCCCATCCATACCCGAAAAAGAGGTAGAAGACAGACGGCAGCTTGCTCCCCCGCAATCCGAACGCAGGTCGGAGAAGGGACACGGACGACGCGCCCTTGTCTGCGGCGATGTAGCCGATGAGGGCCCATGGGATGAACGTAAGCGTGGAGGCGAGGAAGATAAGGGCGAAGGCCCCCGGGAGGCCGTAGGCGCCCGTCATGTAGCCGCCGTACAGCCACGCCGCCGGCAATGACGCCGCCGCGAACCAGAGGGCGAACTGATCCCATCCGGTGAATGCGCGGGCCTCCACGGGCACCTGGTCCGTCGCCTTGTACTCGGCCGCGATGACGTCGAGGCCCTTGAAAACCTTCACGCGAGCGACGCATTCCACGAGGCTATTTGAGGGTTCTGACCGGGGCCTCACGCCGCCGGGACCGCGGGGAATTCGATTGGCATCGCGGCCCTCGGATCCCGGCGCGGGAACTCTTTCACATACGCGCCGTAGAACGGGACGCGGTTTGCGACGACGCGCCGGAAGGCGTCTCGCAAGCCATCGTCATCGAGGCCGCGGGTCGGGATGAGGTCATCGTTCCGATTCAAGCACCCTTTCAACTCGCCTTGGTGGGTGACGCGGATCCGGTGGCAGTTCATGCAAAACTCCGCGTTGTAAACCGGGTCCACGACTTCGACCTCCGCGCCGTTGAAGATGTAGATCCGGCGGTGGTGCATCTCGCGCACGAGGATCTTGTCGGCGCGACCCTCGAGCCACTTCTTGAGGGCGTCGATGTCGACCATCCATTCTTGTTGTCCGACGAGCTCCGGCATGAACTGGATGAGCTGGAGCTTCAGCCCGTCGCCGTCGGAGATGTACTCGATCATCCGAGGGATGTGCGGGAGCGTCTGTTTGAACACGACCATGTTGAGCTTGACGGGTTTCAGGCCGACTCGGAGCGCCTCCCGGATTCCGCGGAGGACGGACGCCAGCTCGCCTTTGCGGATGTCGCGGAATGCGGCAGGATCGAGCGAGTCAATCGAGACGTTCACGCGTTTCAGCCCCGCGTCTCGGAGTGCTTCGGCCCGCTTCGCGAGCATCGACCCGTTCGTCGTCATCGAGACGTCGGGAATCTGGCGGACGGAACGATCGATGATCTCCTCCATGTCCAACCGGACGAGGGGTTCTCCCCCGGTGAACTTCACGGACCGAATGCCGAACTCCCGCGCGACCCGAAGGAGTCGCTCGATCTCCTCCACGGACATTTCGTCTTCGTGGGGCATTCGTGGCTTGAGGATCGGACCGAGACCCTCGTCGTGGCAATAGATGCAACCGAAGTTGCACCGCTTCGTGACGCTCACGCGGATGTCCGTGACCTCACGACCGAAGGCGTCGACGAGCATTCGTAGATGGGAACCCGCGGACTCGCTAAATACTTGGTGCCGTGGAGCGCGCCGCTCGAGGGAGTTACACCTCCAGGCATGCTCGACTTCCGAAAGTTCGACTACTTCTTCACGGCCCGCCAGACGACAAGGAAAATCAGGACCCCGACGGCGATTATCAAGGCGACGGTAAGCAGGAAGGCGATTGGGTCTACCCACCAAAACGGCGGTGTTATGCATTCGGTCTTGAAACCGTCCGCAAGAGTGAAGCTCGCCGCCTCGTAAAGGGCGGTTTCGTTCGGCCCCCATCGGATCGAGAACGAGTGGAGTGTGGAGTTCGCATCCCAAATCTGAAACGTGTCGGACGCAGAGAGGAGCCCATCCCCGTCCCGATTCTGAAGCGTCACCCGTTCGGCCGCGGTTGCGTTTCGGCCGACATGGGGACCGATCCGCTCCACGGACCCGTTCCATGGGTCGACGTACCACGTGTCGCGAATCATCGCCCACCCACCCGCCTTCAATTCGACCACCCAAGTCGGAGTGACGTAATTCACCGCGTACGTGCGAGCACACGAAAACGCCGCCGCGGACGGCGCTTCGAGAATCACCGCGGTCAGCATCGCAGCAATTGCGACGCCCGATGCGACATGTGAGTGGGGCGCACTCGGGCGAGACATCACAACCCCCGACGTGTCAGCCACCGACGAGGATAATCGTTTGGGTTTCGTTCGTCGCGCTCCGAACATTTTTATACCAGCGGCCCGTAGGGTGAGACGCAGCCCACATCGTCTGAATTCGCCTGGTGACGGTTTTTCCGGCCTTTGCGACTCGGCGGCTTGTGTCGGCAGAAGTGAGAACATGGAAGACAAGGCAATGACCAAAGTGAAGGACCTGACCCCGTCCACCAAGCAGGTGAACGTTCGAGTCAAGGTCCTCGGATTGAGCGAAGAGCGAGAGATCACGTCGAAGTTCGGCGAGGCACGAAAGCTCGTCGAGGCGACGGTCGGTGACGAAACCGGCACGGTCCTCCTGACGCTCTGGAATGACCAGATCGGGAACGTCCATAAGGATGAGACGCTCTTGATCGACAACGGCTACGTCACCCTCGTGCGGGGCCACATCCGGCTGAACGTCGGAAAGTACGGCACGATGACGAAGTCGGACCAGGGCATCGAGACCGTCAACACCGCGCTGGACGTCAGCGCGGTGGAGTACGAGCGCGAGCCGCGCTACCGAAGCGGTGGCTACAGCGGCGAGCGACGGGAGCGCACTGGCGGAGACCGGCAGTTCGAGTTCGGGACCTTCAGCGGCAACCGCAGTGGTGGCGGCGGCAGCCGTGACCGGGACCGACGGGACCGCGGTCGGCGCCGGTACTGATCGAAATCGATTTTCTTCTTCCTGGCCTTCGGGCCAGGGCCCATTTTTTCGCCTTCATGAGCGGGAGCGCTAGAACGCTCCAACACGGTGTATCCTTTGGAATCGAGAGTGGGTCCCGTCAACGGCGCCGCGGGGGGCGACGTTCCTCCGATCGCTCCGGAATCTGGTAGAGGCGCTCGGGCTGGCGGACCGCGAGTCGGCCGTTCCAGAACGCGCGGGCGTTCTCCTCCGTAACCTCGACATGCAGGACGTCGAGCTTGGATTTCATCAGGTTTCGGAACTTTTCCCGCTTCGACTTGTTCTCTTCGTTCCACATACGCGTGAACTGCTGGTCCTTGTCGTCGGCCATCGTCATCACCGCCTCAACGCTCGATGAGAACGTGGGTCGGTGCGCGAAGCGGCCGACTCGGTTCATCACGGGAATTGACGGACGAACCGAGCGAGGGACCGCTCGTTGATAAGCCTTTTCTCGCCAATTCGCAAGCGTGTACGTGGACAGCGTCAGTACGTGAACGTCACGATTAGGTCGTCGCCCACCGCTTCGGCGCGGTACACGGTCAAGGGGAACTTCGCCGGAGGACCTCGCGGCTGTCCGGTCTGAAGGTCCCACGATCCGCTACAGTCTTTGCACGTAATCACGAGCTTGTCCCGGTCCACGAGCCCATCCGTCAGCATGGCCCATTTGTACGTGCACGCCGCATCCACACAGAAAAAGCGGTCATCGAGCCGCACGACGAGGATGTCGTATCCCATGATCTCGAAGTGCTTCATCCCGCCGTCCGAGAAGTCTTCGACCTTGCACAGATTGACATCCGTGTCCATTGCGCGGGGCGAACTCCCGGGGGGCCTTAAGGGTTTGCGGGCCTTTGCGCTTCCGAGCCGACGGCGGCCGCGAGCCGGATCACATCCGGGCAAACATCGCGGCCATGTGCTTTGCACCGCCCACGAAATCGGCGAGGCGGAAGTGCTCGTTCGGCGCGTGATAGTTAGAGCCGTCGTACGAGACGCCGGGGCCCGAGATGGACGGCACGCCGACGACTTTGTTGAAGAATCCGTGAGCGGAGGCGCCGGCAGACCAAGGCCAGACCTCGGGCTCGCGTCCGTACGCGTCGACGGAGCCCTTGATCGCGGCTTTCACGACCCGCGCGTTCAGAGAGATTGCGGCGGCCTCGAGGGACTCCTTCGCTGGGGACAGCTCGATGTCTCCGAAGCCCTTCGTGGTCATGTGTTCTCGCAGTTTCGCGAGCTGCTTCTCCTGCGTCATGTTCGGGACGAGGCGGAAGTCGATCTTCGCTTTCGCGACCGCGGGATTCACGGTCTTCGTGCCCTGTTCGATGTACCCGCTCACGAAGCCGCAAATCGTGCACGTCGGTGAGTAAATCAGGCGGCGCAGCAGCTCGAAGTCCGTCCCATCGCCGATGAATTCGGAGACGCCCCAGAACTCTTTGAGGGCCTCCGCTTTGAAGGCGCTCGCGCGCAGGTAGCGCAACTCCCGGGCGCTCGGGCGCCGCGCGTCCTTGTACCAGCCGGCGATTTTGATCCGACCCTTCGCGTCGCGCAACGTCATGAGCACGTGGATCAGCCGCCACGCCGGGTTCGGCGCGATCGCCGCGTACGACGAGTGCTGGTCCACCTTCGCCGTGCGGCTGGTCATCTCGACGTACAGGATGCCTTTGCATCCGAGCTCGATCTTCGGCGTGCCCTCGTGCAAGTGATCACCGCCCTCGATCGTCGCGCCGTCCGCGCCCAGGATCTCCTTGTTCCCGTTCACGAAGGAGGCGAAGTGCGGGCTCCCGACCTCTTCCTCCCCCTCGACGACGAACTTCAGGTTGATCGGGGGCCGCCCTTCGACGGACTGCCACGCCTGGACCGCGAGGAGCTGCATGATCAGGTTGCCTTTCGTGTCCGCGCAGCCGCGACCCCAGAATTTCCCATCCTGAATCGTGGGATCGAACGGATCTCGCTTCCATTCGTTCAACGGATCGACGGGCTGGACGTCGTAATGCTGGTACATCAGCAGCGTCGGCTTCCGTTCGTCGACAATCATCTGGCCGAAGACGACATTCGGGCCGCCCTCCGTCGGGACCTCACGGGCCTCGAAGCCGTTCTCGGCGAGGAGCCGTCGCACGAAGGCGGCCGTCTCCGGCTGCGCACGCTTGTGGGCCGAGATCGTCGGGAATCGGACGTATTCCTTGAGGACTTCGAGGGCTTTCTCCGAATCAGCCTCGACGCGGGCTAGGACATCCGTCAGGGCTATGCTCCGCACCCGCGGCGGGTAAGTCGGCGCCCCATAAGAACCCGACGAGTTGCGTCCGCTGCAACACAACGCACGAAAGGAATAAGTCCGCGGACGGTCGTCGGTTCCCCGGGCGTTACGATGGAATTCCTGAAAGGCGTCCATGTGATCGAGACGTATGCGACGACGACCTTGCTCGTCGACGACCGGCTCGTGCTCGTCGACACATCCGCGGACGCGGATGCGGGGAAAGTCCTCGACTACCTTTCGCGGATCAAGGTGAAGCCGAAAGACCTCTCGACGATCTTCATCACCCACACCCACCCGGACCACGTCGGCGGGCTTGCGGCGATCAAGCACGGTTCGCCCGCGAAAGTCGCCTCGTCGCGCGTCGAAGCGGAGTTCATCGCCCGCAAGCGCGTCTACGACGGACCGCCCGGCATCCAGCGCCATCCCGGCACCGTGGTGGACGTGCCCCTCGACGACGGACAGGTCCATGACGGTCTGCGGATGATCTTCACCCCTGGTCACACGCGCGGCAGCATGTCGCTCCTCGACGAAACGCGTTCCTTCTGCATCGCAGGGGATGCCGTGAACAACGAATCGGGCCTCCGGCCGATGCCGGACCAGTACAACGTCGATCCAACTCAACACCGCGAGTCAATCAAGAAGCTCGCGAAATTCCATTTCGAAAATGTCGTCATGGGGCACGGCACTCCGATCAAAGGCGGCGCGAGCGCGAAGATCGCAGAACTCGCGAAACGCCTCTGACGACCGCTCGGATGTCAACCGCTGACAATCACGGGCAGAGGTTTATGAGGGGGCGCGGGACATAGCTCACTTCCGCCCCTCGAAATCGCGGAGGCCTCCCCCGTTGTCGGCCCGAATGAGCGCCCTCGTCCGGCGGTTCGCCGCCACTGTCGCCGTGTTGGCGATCGCGGGCGCGTTCGTCCCCGGGGCCGCGGTGGGCGCGACGGCGAAGCCGACCGTCATGACGAGCTTCCCTGTGCATACGGAGTTCCCGAACGACCCGTTCTACGTGGACGAATGGGGATTGCAGTCGATCGGTGCACCGAACGCCTGGGGCGTGACCCTCGGGAATAGCTCGGTCGTGGTTGCGGTCGTCGACACGGGCGTCTGGTGGACCCACCCGGACATCCAGGCGAACATGTGGACGAACCCGATCGATGGAAGCCACGGCCACGACTTCGTCGACGGGGACTCCAACCCGATGGACATCGACCCGTCTGGGATCTATCACGGCACCGGGGTCGCGGGCGTCATTGCGGCGATCACGGACAACGGTCAGGGAATCGCAGGCACCGCGCAGGTGAGGGTCATGGCGGTCCGAGCGCTCGGGCCGAACGGTCAGGGATCCTCGTTCAACGTCTCGCAGGCGATCCGATACGCCGCGGATAAAGGCGCGAAAGTGATCAACCTCTCCCTCGGGACGAACCAGACCTTCCTTCCGGGACAGGATATGGAACTCGCGATCAACTACGCGTGGTCAAAGGGCGCGCTGATCACCGCGGCGGCCGGCAACTCCGGCGTAGGGACGCTCGACTATCCGGCCCGCCTCCCGAACGTCGTGTCCGTCGCGGCGATCGACGAGACAGGTTCGCGCGCCTCCTTCTCCAACTTCGGTCCTGGGCTCAGCCTCTCGGCCCCGGGAGACCGGATCCTCACGCTGGACGGCAGCAACAACGGCAACGCGGTCCACTACCTTCGCGGGACCTCCTTCTCGACGCCCTTCGTGACCGGCGCCGCGGCCCTCCTGCTCTCCGAGGACCCGAGCCTTACCAACTCGGAATTGTGGGACATCCTGAACCGAACCGCGGTCCAGCCGGGCGGAGGGAACGGCTACAATTCGAACTACGGCTGGGGCGTCGTGAATGCGTGGAACGCGCTCAACGCCCTCAATACGCCGTTCATCTACGTGAACACCTACCCGTCATCCGTGTCGAGCAGCTCGAAGTTCGACGTGACGTGGTCGGTCCTGGGACCGGCCGGCATGACCGTATCGGACACCCACGTCATTTGGGGGACAACGCCGGGACGGCTTGGAAACTCGACGGCGGCACAAACGGGACAGACGCGGCAGTCGTACACCGCGAGTGGACTGTCCTTGCCCTCCGGCGCCGGCACCCTGTACTTCAGAGTCGTCGCGACCGTCAACGGAAACCTGTACGAATCCCAGGAGAAAGTCGTGACCGTGTCCAGCGTCCCGGACTTCCTCTTCGTCCTGTACCAGCTCCTCGCATCGAACCTGCTGTATCTCGCCTTGTTCATCCTGGTGCTCGCGGGGGTCGTCGCCTTCATCCCGCAGCGCCGCGCGGCGAGGGCCCGACGCGCTGTTGCACGCCCGGCGCCGATGTATCCGCCGACGTACTACATCCAAGCGGCGCCGCAACCTCAACCCCCGCCCGCGCAACAGCCAAGTCCGGTGGCGGCGACACAATACCCGCCGCGCGTCGCGAGTCCACCTCCATCCGCTCCCGCGCCGGCGAGCCCGCCTGCCGTGCCAACTGCCGCGATCCCGCCCGGGGCCAAGAAGCGGTGCCCGAGCTGTGGGACGATGGTGAACGCGGACAACACGTTCTGCTTCTTCTGCGGTCACCCGTTCCGCTGAGGTCGAGCGGTCGTTCTCGGGCCGAAAGTATACCTCTACTCAGAGGTATGGCTCGGAATGACAACGAGCCGCCATTGCGGCCTCCTCACGTTCGGTGTTGGTAGAACTCGTACGCGGACATTGGCTTTTTGTAGTCCACCCGCCACGCCCGGTCCGGGGGCGCTTTCCCGAGGGCCCGCGCCATCTCGCGGACGTGGACCGGCATCGAGCCGCAACAGGAGCCGATGTAATTGATCCCCGCGGCCTTCGCCTCCGCGGCGTAGGCGCCCATCACCTTTCGTGAGAGCACGAGGGTCTCCGTCTCGTACGGGAACTCCTTCGTCGCGGTGAAGTCCGGCACACCACGCGGCGTGCGGTACGCGGTCGGCTGGCAGGCGACGAACCCGGTCACGGCCTGACGCATTTCCTTCGCGATCGGCAGTAGGAGCAACGGGTTCCGCAGGCAATTCACCCCGACGACGTCCGCGCCGAAATCGCGCAGGGCCCGGGCGCAGTCCGCCGGCGAATAACCGTCGTACGAGCGCGGCTCCTTGTCAAACGAGACGGTCACCATGGACGGCATGCCCGTCCGCAAGATTCGCTCAACGGCAAGGGTGGCCTCTCCGAGCCACGAGAACGTCTCGGCGATCACGAAGTCGGCCCCTTCCCGCAACTGGGCCTCGAGCTGCTCGTCGAAAAGCCGGCGGACCTTGTCCGCCGACCGCTTGTCCTTCGGATCGTACTGCCACGTGAGGCTGAGGTTTGCCGCGACCAAGGCCTTGTCGCCGGCGACCTCGCGCGCCAGCCGCACCGCAGCGCGGTTGATGTCGCGCACCTTGTTCGCATACCCGACCGTCGCGAGTTTCTCCTTGCTCGCGTAGAACGCGAGGGACTGCAGGACCTCCGCGCCGGCATCGAGGAATTCCTGATGGAGCTCCCGGACGGCCGCCGGATGTTCGAGGACGACCTCCGGCGTGAAGGGACCCGGCTGCACGTACCCGCGTTTCTCGAGCTCGAGCAGGTAACCCCCGTCGCCGAGGACCACGCCTTTCTCGAGCTTTTCGAGGATGCCGCCCGAGCCTTTCCGGCGGCCGCCCCCTTTCGCGACCACGCAACGCAGAATGAAGGCGGCCGCTTATAGTTTGACGGAGCAGCCTGATTACACCATGCCCCACTAACGATACATACGAATCCCGCGCTCCCCGCCCCGTGGCTGGCACGTGGGAGGCCATCGTCGTCGGCGGAGGCCACAACGGTCTCGTCGCTGCCGCATACCTCGCCCGAGCGGGACGGCGTGTCCTCGTCGTAGAACGCCGCCCAATTCTCGGCGGCGCCTGCATCACGGAAGAGGTCTTCCCCGGCGTCAAGTTCTCGCGGCTCGCGTACTCCGCCGGCCTCTTGCGGCCCGAGATCATCCGCGACCTCGAGCTCGCGCGATTCGGATACGAAGCCCATCCGTTCGACCCGCAGTTCTTCTTGCCGTTCCCGAACGGCGACTCCCTCCTCCTCTGGAACGATGCGAAACGGAACGAGAAGGAACTCGCTCGGTTCTCCCGGAAGGACGCGGCGGCGTATCCGAAATACGTGGCCTTCTGGACCGAGGTCATGGAGCTCATCGAGGCGACCGTCCTCGAACCGCCACCACCGTTGCCGGATCTGCTCGGACTGTTCAAAGGTCCCGAGGCCGAGGAACTCGCCCGTCGCATCCTTCTGCAGAGCGCCGCGGACCTCCTCGACGAATTCTTTGAGTCCGAGGAGGTGAAAGCGATGCTCGCCACCGCGACGACGATTGGCTTGCCGGCCGGACCGCGGACGCCCGGGACCGCCCTGATGCTGGGCCACATGCTCCTCCACGAGATCAACGGAGTCAAGCAGACGTTCGGCTATGCAAAAGGCGGGATGGGTGGGATCGCCCAGGCCCTCGCCGCCGCGGCGGTCCATCACGGCGCCAAGATCCGGACATCGACCCCGGTCCAAGCGATTCTGACGCGCCGAGGGCACGTGACCGGCGTCGAGCTCGCGGACGGAACGCGGGAGATGGCCCCCGTGGTCCTCGCGAATGTCGACGTGAAGACGACGTTCGAAAAGCTCGTCGAACCCGATGCGATCGATCCGGCGTTCCTCGCGCAGGTGCATCGGATTCGCGCGACCGGCGTCGTGACGAAGGTGAATTGCCTGCTCACGGAACTCCCGGACTTCACGTGCCGGCCCGGGAAGACGGTTCAACCGCACCACCAAGGCTACTTGGACATCTGTCCGTCCATCGACTATTTGGAGCGGGCCTGGGACGATGCGAAATGGGGCGACCCGTCGAAGGAACCGTTCCTTGACTGCGTGTTGCACTCCGTGACCGACCCGAGCCTCGCACCCCCGGGGAAATTCACGCTGTCCATCTACTCGCAATACTCGCCGTACCGCTTACGGGAAGGCACGTGGGACGACCGCAAGGACGAGGTCGCCGACACGATTCTAGAGACCCTGACCGCGTACGCGCCGAACCTCCGCCACGCGGTGGAACGGAAGGACGTGATCTCCCCGCTGGACATGGAGCGGGAATGGGGCCTGCCCGGCGGGTGCATCTACCAGACGGACATGACGCCGAACCAGCTGTTCTCGCTGCGTCCCGTGCCCGGCTGGTCGGGATACCGCACGCCGATCGGGGGCCTGTATCTCTGCGGCAGCAGCTCCCATCCGGGCGGCGGCGTCACGGGAGCGCCGGGGCGGAACGCCGCAATCGCGGTCCTCGAAGACCTTCGGCAGCGGAAACCGGGTTCGCTTTAGACGGCGATCCGTCCGTTCTGGACGAGAGAAAGTCCGTCGATTTCGAGGGTCGCGTTCGGAACCGTCACGGGGAAGAAAAACGACGACTTGTTGACGCCGCCGAGATCCTCATTCGCCCCGACGCCGATTGTGACGGCGCCTCGCACGATCGCGTTCTGGAGGAATCCGAGCGCCGCCTTCGGATTCAGGCCGATTGACAGCCCGGCGACGCGGTCCTTGTCCCCCGTGGCGTTCGCATAGACGGCGGCGAGGGCTTTCGCATTCGCATCTCCATCGAATGCGGTCAGCCGTCCGTCTCGGAACTCCCACCGTAGTCGTCGGATCGAACGGCCGGCCCACGGGCTCGGCACGCTCCCCACGACGACGCCGTGTGCGCTGGTCTCCTGCGGAGCGACGGACACGTTTCCGGCCGGGATGCTCGCCGAGAGCGCGCCCGCCGCGATGTCCTCATCGTCCACCACGCCGTCGAAGACTTGAGCCCGGCGACCCGCGAGGGCCACTTCGAGATCCGTTCCGTTCGGGGCCGTGATCCGCGCCTTCGCCGTCGTGTCGAGTTTCGCCGCGAGGCGTTTCCCATCCGCCGACAACTTCGAGGCGGAGACCGAGGACGCCTGGGTCATCATCCGCTTCCAACGGGCGAGGGGGAAGCCGTACGCCTTGGCACGCGGAGCGGTCGCGAGCCCGAGGTCGACGCTCAACCCGCGAACCTTCCGCTCCCTCGCGATGTCGAAGTGAGCCGCGGTCTCGCCTTCGTCCGCGGCCGCGAGCTTCTCCGCCGAAGCCTTGCGGAAGATGGATGGGTCGTACGCCCCTCCAACCCAGAACTGGGCGGTCGAGAGCTCCGTCAGCCCGCGGCAGTACACGGACGGCTGCCGCAAGCTCTCCACGGGGAGATACTTGAGATACGCGGTGTAGTACGCGTCCGTGTAGAGGTTCAGCAAGGCGTCCGCGCCGACGCGGAAGCACTCCGTCGCGATGTCTTCCGCGAGCGCCGTGTTGTGCGGATAGAAGAAGACGGTCACATTATCGGTCGATCGAATTCGTAAGCAGTTTCGCACCAGGTTCTCGGCAAGCTTCGACATTTCGCTCCCCGGGCGCCGCATCGCCCTGAAACTATATCACGCTGCGTTCGAGAGGTGGTCGAATCGGCGAGATTTTTCTCCCGGACCACCATGGCCCTGCGACATGAGGGCCGCCCGGAACCCGGCTTCATTGCGGAAGGAGGTGACGCCGCCGACTCCGGAGCATTGCGACGTCTGTGGCGGGCCCACCTACGAGCGGAACTGCAAGCTGATTTGCCGCCGGTGCGGGTACACCCGAGATTGCGGCGACCCGTGAATCGCCGGGCTTCGACGGACGCCGGGAAGTTCGTCAACTGACGGATAATCTCACGGCAAAAGATATAACCCCCTCTTCGTGTCGCCGACGCTGCCTATGGCGGAGTCGGAACGAATCGCGGCTCGCACGGAATTCGTCCGCCGGGCGATTCTCGAGCGAGAGTACGAGCCGGACCCGGGATATGCGGGCGATCTTCTCGCCCTCGAGCGGTTCTTGTCGGCGCGATCGGTGGGCATGGCGGAGTCGATGGCCTTATCGAACCTGATTAGCCGCTACCCGCGCGAGGCCGACGCGATTGCGAAGGAACTCGGCGTCCGGCGGTTCGTCCCGTTCGAGGACGAGCGAATGTCCGCCCTCGTCGCCGAGCGGCTACAATTGGCCCTGAGTCGCCATCCGCTGCGCCGACTCCGACCTGAGGAACCGTCCAGCCTCATCGAATTTTGAGTCTCACGACCGAGCTGTAAATCTCATTCGATAGCGGCCGTCCGCCGGGAGCGATGGATGGCATCCAAACCGAGCCGCGAAAAGTCGCGGTCCGACATCAACATTATTAAGTATCAGGTAGACGAATGGGCCACCGGGTTGCGGCGGCTCATCCTCGCCGAGAAATTCAGTGCCGCCCGCCGCTTGGCCCAAATCCTGTCAGAAGGGATGGCTGAGAAGGTCCGGGCAGACGGCTCCAGCCACTTCACGTTCTCGATCCACGGCGACGACATCATCGTGTTCCCGCTCCGGGGCCACGTCGTCGAGCTCGATTATCCGGAGGCCGCTCGGGACTGGGCCCGGATGGACCTCGACGACCTGATTGACCTCGAGCCCGTCCGGGAAGAGACGCCCGTGGCGCTCCACGACGCGCTGCGCGGCTTCGCCGACACGATCGACGAGGTCGTCCTCGCCACGGACTACGACCGGGAGGGGGAGCTGATCGCCGTCGAGGCGCTCGAGACCCTCCGCGGCCGGAAGCCTGACCTCCCAGCCCGCCGCGCCCGCTTCAGTGCGATGACGCCCGGGGAGGTCCGTCGCGCGTTCGAAACCCTGGTCGAGCCGGACTGGGCCCTCGCGGAGGCGGCCGCGGCCCGGCAGCGAATCGACCTCGCGTGGGGCGCGGTGCTCACGCGATTCCTCACGCTCGAGTGCGGCTCCGGCCGGCAGCTGCTCTCCGCGGGTCGGGTGCAGACCCCCACGTTGCGGCTCGCGGCGGACCGGGAACGCGATCGCGAGGATTTCGTGGCCCGGCCCTTCTGGAACGTCACGTTGGTTGCGGGAGACCCGCCAATCGAGGCCACCGCCGTTGGCGGACCGTTCTGGGACGAAAGCGGGGCGCAAGCGCTCGTGGCCCTTGCGGGCCTAGGCGACACCGCCGTCGTCGAACGGGTTGAACACCGGGAACGCCGCGACCCACCCCCGGCGCCGTTCAACACGACCTCCTTCCTGGCGCAAGCTTCCCGACAGGGAACGACGCCCTCCCGGGCGATGCTGGCCGCGCAGGCCCTGTACGTCAGCGGAGAAATCAGCTACCCCCGGACCGACAACACGGTGTATCCCCCGTCCACGGCCTTCCACGAGATCCTCGGACGATTGGCAGAGTCTGCCTATGCGGCATACGCGGAGAGGCTGCTCGCTCGCCCGCAGTTGACGGTGAGTCACGGCCCGATCCAGACGACGGATCATCCGCCGCTCTATCCAACCGCCGCGCCCGCGAAGCGACGCGCGGGACTCCGGTCCTGGGTGTACGACCTCATCGCCCGCCGGTTCCTCGCGACACTGTCGCCCGCGAGCGTCGCCGCGGTCACGGAGGTCCATCTCCGGGTTGGCGACACGGAGTTCCTCGCGGTCGGCGAGACGACGGTCGACCCGGGTTGGCGCGAGATCCTCCCGGACGAAAATCCGGTGTCGGCGTTGCCCGAGCTGAAGGAGGCCGACGCGCTCCCCCTCCGCGAAATCCGCATCGTCGAGGAGCGCACGAAGCCTCCGCCCCTCCATACCGCCGGAACACTCCTGTTGACGATGCAACGCCTCGAACTCGGCACGAAATCGACGCGGCACGAGATCCTGGACCTGCTGTTTCGCCGACAGTACGTGACCGGCCGATCGATCCGGACGACGGCCGCAGGTCGCGCCCTCGTCGACGCCCTGGCCATCTACGGCTCCGACGTCACGACGCCGGACATGACCCGCCATCTCGAGGAGCGGATGAGCGACATCGCGGAGGGTCGTGCGACCCTGGGCGAGGTCGTGGCGGAATCGCGCCACGCGCTTCACGGCGTGTTGGCGGAGCTGAGCGCCCATCGCGAATCGTTGGGTCGCTGGGTCCGCGACGCGACCTTCTTCGAGAGAGACTATGGCGCCTGCGATGCGTGCGCGGACGGACGGCTCGTGCGTCGAAAGGCGCGCAACGGATGGGCGTTCTTGGGATGCTCGCGGTTCCCCGAGTGCCGGCAGCGCTACCGGCTCGGCGCGCTAGGGCAACGGCTCCCATGGTCGGAAAGCGCAGCGACCGCCGACGCGGCGGAAATTCCGTCGACCGCTGCGTGACGGCCGCCGACAAATCGGGGCGCGTCTACCGCATCATCATCGCGGGTTTCATCATGGCCCGCGCGTCGCGCGTCGACAAGTCCGACTTATGCGTGTCCTTCACGTGCATCTGAGCCATCTTGACGATCTCGTTCTCGTTGTGGCTCTGCACCATGAAGCCACAGTCGCACTGGACCATCTTGGCGCCCATCATCTCTCCCGGCATTGACAACCAACCTCCCCGCCCACAGGCAGGACTGTTAGGAATATTTCATGCAATATAAGAATGCGTGCCCAAGGCCGCCTGCGTGGGACGGCCATTTTGATGCAGGGACGCCCTATCCTCCCACGGTCGCGCGATGGTCTTTGTCCGGGATGTCATGACGCGCAGCGTGATCGTCATCGACCCGGACCGCACGATCCTCGACGCCGCGAAACGGATGGCCGCGAAGAAAATCGGCGGGCTCGTCGTCGTCGAGCACGGGCGACCGATCGGTCTCGTCACGGACCGCGACATCCTGTGGGAGGTCACCTCGAAAAGCAAGGATCCCGGGAAGGTCTTGGTCCGGGAGATCATGACCTCGCCGGTCGCGACGGTCAGCCCCCTCACCACGCTGCGCGCTGCGGCCCGCGTGATGCTGGAGCAGAACACGCGCTGGGTCGTCGTGACGCGCCTGGACAACGTGGAAGGCATCATCACGGCGAGCGATTTGACGTGGGGGTTCCTGGAGACGTTCGCCCGCGCGTCGAAGCGCGGCATCGCGCGGAAGTGACTCGACCCGCGTCATCCCGGGAACAGCCGGACCCAGATCAAGATGTAGAGGTACGCCCGGGCGATTCCGCCGATCAGGTTGGAGAGCACGAATCGCCAACGGCCGATTGCGTGGCCCTCCTCGTTCAGCAAGGAGTAGAAGTAGTTCACCGCGGTATCGCTCATGAACGGGATCGCGAGGAGGACCGTGAGGCCGATCCAACCGGTCCGCCGGACGAACGTCTCCATGGCCTTCAGGATCTTCGCACCCCACGGATGGCGGCCCATCCAACGCTCGATGAACGGGTTCACCTTGTTCCCGACGTAGAAGACGGCGATCGCACCGACGGCTTTCCCGAGGCCGAGCACGATCGCCTTGATCGCAGGGTGAATCTCCGGGTAGAACGGGAGTAACGCTTCGACCGGAATCGGCAGGATGATGGCGGCCGCGATGGAGTAGACGAACAGGCCGGCGAGGTAGCCGAGCGCGCCCGCCGAATCTAACCCGAGCTGGAGCGCGGCGAATCTCACGACGGCGATGCCGGACCCTCTCTCCCCGGCGTCAACGGATTCTGGAGCCTAAAGACTTCCGCGAGGCCCCGCGAACTTCGGCAGGGGGACGCCCTTCCGCCGAGCGAGGGCAAGCAGGTCCGCCCACGAGGCCTCCGCGACCCGGCGGGTCTCGACCAGCGAGAGGGTCTCGTGCCGGAGCCGTCGGATTGCCTCGCCCACCGCGCCATACCGGCGAATCTCGATGAACCAACGCCGGCCCGTCCGGATGACGTGACGATGGAGGTCGAGAAGCGCGCCCGCAGCGGCCCCGGCGTACCAGACCGCCATCTCGCGCGCCTCCTCTTCGTCTTCGACATCGACGGCGTTCCGAACTTTTCCGAGATCCTCGTACGTCTCGATGAGCGCCCGGCGCGCCGCCTCCCGGAATTGCGCCGCGGTCGGGGCTCTCGCCCGTTTCATGAGCTTGCGCAGGAGCCCGGACGGATCGTACAAGGGTCTCAACGAACGCCAGCCGCCGAGGGCGACGTTCAGGTCCCCCCGGGAGCCCGTGACCTCGGCCCTGGACTCCTGGGGCGTTTGTTGCAGGATCGTAATCAGGATGCCGTCTCGCACGAAATGACGAATCGCAGCCCGTTTGCGGCGGACGACGACGAGCATGTCAACATCGGAATGCGCACGGTCCTGGCCGCGAGCGACGGAGCCATACACCCCGACGGCCACGAGGTTCCGACCCTCGCGCGTACGGAGCTCCCCCGCGAGGGTCTTCGCGAGCGCAAGCCGGCGAGAGGTCGCCATGTCCGGCACATTCCGCGAGGGGCCATCAGCCTTTCCGCCAGCCCGCTGCCTTTATGGACGGCGAGCGAATCCCCGCGCCCATGATGCGCCTCACCACAATCGCTCTCGTCGTGTCCGATGCGAAGAAATCGGCCAAGTGGTATGCGGAGAAGCTCGGCTTCGAAATCCGAGACCATCAAGGCCATTGGATCACGGTGGGCCCGAAGAACGAGAACATGGCCTTTCACCTGTGCGAGGGATTCTATCCGCTGGAACCGGGGAACTCCGGGATCTCCTTCGTCTCGAAGAACGTGAAGAAGGAAGAAGAGGGGTTGCGCAAGCTCGGCGTCCAGTTCACGACGCCGACGACGAAGGAAGACTGGGGCACCTACGCGATGTTCAAGGATCCCGACGGAAACGAGTTCTGGCTCATCGAGGAGTAGCCGCGAGCCGCTCGTGGACGAACCCGGTCATGCGCGCGGCGAGGGCCATGATGGAAATCATCGGATTCACGCCAGGCGCCGTCGGCAGCAGGCTCCCGTCCCCGATCCACAGGTTCCGGACCTCATGGCATTCCCCGGTTGGTCCCGCGGCCGATGTCCTCGGGTCGAGCCCCGCTCGCGCGGAGCCCATGGGATGTGCCGAGAACAGGCCGAGCGCGTTCTCCCGAACGCCGAGGCGGCCCACCCGATCGATGAACGCGTCGAGTTCCCCCGGACGAATCGGGGAGCTACCGTCGCCCACCGAACACTCCCGAAGGTGGAGTGATCCGATCCGGCACGCGCCCGCGGCGCGGTGCAGCCGGGCGGCCTCTTGTAATCCGCGGGTGAGGTTTCGGCGGTCCCGTGAGGAAAGCTGGTAATCGAGGATCGGTTCGCCCCGGGTATCGATCGTCACGCGGCCTTCGGCGACATCGCGCACGAGTACAATCGTCGACGCGGCCCGGGCGAGACGGCGCATCGCGTCCTTGTGGGCGCGTCCTCCGGACCAAGGAATTGCCAGGGCGGCAAGCCCGGGATGGCCCGGCGCGCTCTCCAGCCAGGGACCATGGTGGCCCTCGTCGGAGCCCTGGAATCGGTGCACGACGATCGTCTGCATGGGCCCGCTCCACATCCGAATCGGCCTCGGGAATTCTCCGAAGAGGGCGGTCGTCGGATCGAGCCGCAGCCCCTGGCCGACTCCGGGAAACCGAATCCCGGAACGGAGGAGGAGAGCGGGCGTTTGAATCGCACTCCCGGCTGCGACGACGGCCCGGGATCGAATGTGCACCGGCACCTCGCGCCCATCGTGCCGAAAGACCGCCTCGACGCCGCGCGCCTCTCCCGCTTCGATCACCACGCGCTCCGCTTTCGTGTCGAACAGGAACCGCGCGCCCGCGCGGTACGCATCCGGAAGGTACGTGACGAGCGGCGCCTGCTTCGCGTTGTACACGCATCCGAAGAAACAGAAGTCGCAGCGGGCGTGGCAACCCTGCGAATTCCGCGGGATGACATCGTAATCCACGCGTTCCCTGTACCCGAGCGCCTCGCTCCCCCTCCGCAGGACGTCGTTCGACGGATTCACGACGCTCTCGTCGGTGTTCACATGGAGACGGCTCCACACCTCGTCGATGAGCGCGTCGAACGCGGGCGAGGCCACGCCCGCGAGGCCGGCCCTCTCCCACTCTTCCCGCGCCCACGATGGCGGCCTCAGGCAGGTCATCCAGTTGACCGTCGCGCTGCCTCCGGCCGTCTGGCCCGCTAAGACGGTGAACGCGAGGTCTCGGGTTGTGAGGATGCCGTGCTCTTGGAACATCGTGTCGTAAGCGTCTGCCTCCCGCTGATTGAAGTCTGCCGCGGTGCGGTAGGGCCCCGCCTCCAGCACGATCACGCGGTGGCCCAACGCTGCGAGCTTCGCGGCAATCACCGACCCTCCTGCACCGCTGCCGATGACGCACACGTCGGTCTCGAGCGTCGTCTCTCGTTCCGGGCGCAGAGGCACGATGCGAAAGTCCTCCGAGCTCTCGCGTTCGCGCTGATCGCTCGAATTCGGACCGTCGTACCCGATCCCGTGCCAGTTCGGATTCCAACCGTCCTCGACAGCCTTCGCGTACGCCAGGAAGACGACCAGCCGCTTCACGGCCTGGAAACCTTGTCGTTTGATTCCGAGGCGACTGCGGGACCACGCGAGGAGATATCGCTCCCGCTCCACGTCGTCAAGGTCGGAGAAACGGTGAGGATGGCCGGAGAGGAGCAGATTCCACCCGGGGCTCTCGACGGTCCGCAGGAGCCGACGGAAACCCGACCTACGGTCTGGCGAGAGATACGCCTCGACAATTCGAGCGACATCCGCGTCGACCCCGAGGTCACTCGCCTTCCGACGGTAGAACCCGTCGGGATCCGAAGTCACTCCGAGGGACGGAACGAGCGTGTCCGCGAGGGCTCGGAGCGTCGCACGTTCTCGTTGCGAAAGTTTCTCAGGCCGTTCCGCGCCGATCGCCGCCTCGGGAGACCGCAACACAAACCTGCGCTAAGGCGCTTCGTGCGGGATGGCGTATCTATTTATCCGCGGGTCGGCTTCGTCGCCGGGGGACTCCCAACGTCTGAATATGAGGCGCTCGCGAAGAACATCATCCGCCGAAGCTTGCACATCCAACCGAAGGAGAACGTCATCGTCGAATGCTGGAACCACACCCTCGACGCCGCGAAGGAGGTCCTTTACCAACTCCGCGCCGTCGGCGCCCGCCCGATGTTCCTCATGGAAGACGAGGACACGTACTGGCGATCCGTCGAGACGCTCCACACCGCCAAGCTGGGACACGTCTCCGCGTCGGAATGGGCCGCTCTTTCGAAGGCGGATGCGTACGTGTTCTTCCCAGGACCTGCGGACCTACCGCGATACCGAAAGAATCTCCCGAGGTCGGCGGCCGCGGCCGGGTACAATTCCGAATGGTATCGCCGCGCGGGGAAAGCCGGGCTCCGGGGCGCGCGGGCGCTCCTCGGCTACGTCAGCCGCGAACGCGCCCAGACGTATGGGTACGATTTCGATGCGTGGCGGGAGATGATCCTCCGCGCGAGCTCAATCGACTTCGGCCCGATCTCGCGGAAAGGAAAGAAGCTCGCGGCCCTCTTGGCACGGGATGCGGAGGTCGAGGTGACCGCCCCGAACGGCACGCAGTTCGTCTGCGAACTGAAGGGCCGCGACGCCCTGGTCGAGGACGGCATCGTCGACGCGCAGGACGTGAAGGACGGCGAGTTCATGACGGCCGTGCCGCCGGGCTACGTGATCGTGTGTCCCGACGAGTTGTCGGCGGAAGGCGCCATCCGATTCGACCGACCCGTCCCGTATCTCGGGATTCAAGTCACGGATGTCGCGTTCCAATTCAAGGACGGCAAGGCTACGTGGACCGCGGGCTCGAACGCGGACGAGATTCGGACGCAGTACGACAAGGCGACGGGAGCGAAAGACCGCCTGGGTTGGTTGCAAGTCGGCCTGAATCCCGAAGTGAAGTATGGCTTCCTTCAGGATGACCTCGTCGCGGGCGCCGTGGAAATCGGAATCGGCGACAACACGGACTATGGCGGCAAGAATACGTCGGGCTTCAGCTTCCAAGGCCGCTTGACGAACGCGACGGTCCGAATCGGCAAGAAGGTCGTCGTGGACCACGGCCACCTCGCCCCGTGAGCGAGCTCATTCTCAGCCGCGCGACGCAGGACCCTCAGCCTTAAAGTGAACCGCCGCCCTGAGCGGGCCCAGCATGGTGCCGACCTCCGTGGACCCGGCCGCGAGGGCCTCCCTCGACGACTTGCGGGATCATGACCGCGAGGTCCTCGAATTCCTCTCGCAAGACCCGTCGACCCAGGTCGCGTTCCAGGGATTGCGGCGGCGGCTCGGCATCCATCCGGAGCAACTATCTCGCGCACTCCATCGCCTCGCTGAGGATGAATTGGTCGAGCGGACGGACCTCGGGTATCGCGTCTCGCGGCGCGCCCTCGGAATTCTGAGTCCCAGTTCCCTGCCGCCTGCAGAACCAACTGTCACGATCCTCCAGACCTCGCTTCCGGCGCACGTGGACTTGCGAGGGCTCGTCGGTGCGCTTCGGGGCACCTGGATCGGGCCGTTGCGGTGGTACGGCTTCGCCGAAGCCGATGAGGGCCTTCGGCTCGGATGGGCGCTGGAGGACGACAGCATCGGAATCGAAATCCTCGTGCGGCCCGGTCAGCTCACGATGAGCGCAAAGGTCGATTCGGCAGGCCGACTCGACGAGGCGACCCGACTCGGCTACGAGCTGTTCCACCACGTGTCGCGAGAGATTTCGTCGAATGCGGGTCGCGGAATCAGCGCGTGAGCCAGCTCGTCCCAAACGATTCATCGAAACTGTCTCCCGTTCGCTGGACAGATGAACGCTTAAGCCTGGAAGTGCGGGTTTTGCCTCCCATGACCGTCGATCCGAGTCGAAGCCACCGCCTCGAAAACGACCCCGTGAACCCTTGCATCGGCTCCGGCCCGAACAATCCGCGGGGCCTGCGACTGGAATTCCGACGCGACGGGAAACGGGTCGAGACCGAGTTATTTGCCGACGAGACTCTCGAAGGATGGCCCGAGCGGCTGCACTCGGGCGTTCTCTACCTCGCGATGCTCGATGTTGCAAACTGGACCGTGTACGGGCTCCACGACCGCGTCGGGCTCCCCGTGCAGACGAGTGCCCTGACGCTCCTGCGGTGGGTCCCCACGGGCACGCGGCTCCGGTTGGTGGGCATCGAAAATTCTGAGACTACGGATCTCACGATCCAAGTCGAGGCGCAAGATGAACACGGGCCCGTAGCCCGTCTTGACCGTTCCTACGTCCTTGCCAGTCGGGCCGAGTTCGAGCGGCGCCTCGGGTACAAGCGGCTGCCAGAAGTCCTTCGGGAGGTCGTGCCCGATGAGGGATCGCCTCCGACGGAGCGGCGTTGAATGCTGCGCGTTCACTTCCGGGCGAGGACGCACCTTGCGATGCCCTCGGGCAAGGTTCTTGTCTCGACGGCGATGTTTGTGAAGCGGGCATCACGAAGGACCTGGACGACGTCATCGGCCGCGTAGATGGTGAAGAGGGGCGACCTTCCGAGGGCGAGCTTGTCAATCAATTCACGCGGGGCCAGATACAATGCTAGGAGACCCCCCGGTCTCAACACCCTCCCGAGCTCGCGCACCGTCTTTTCGAGGTCCGGCCAGAGGTAGATGACGTTAACGGCGAAGACCTTGTCGAACGAGTCGTCGTTGTATGGGATGGACGAAACGTCGGCTTTCTTGAGTTCGATCCTGCCGCTCTGTATCCCCTGAGCGTTCAGCTTGCCGGCCTCCCGCACCATCGTTTCGGAATGGTCGATCCCGGCCACGAACCCCTGTGAGGCGAGTTTGGCCGCTGACCGGACGGCTAGACCCGGGCCGAATCCCACTTCGAGGACCCGGTCATTGGGCTGAATGTCTAGCAGCGATACGGTCCAGTCATTGGACTCCATATTTCGGCGCGCCAGCGAACGGCCCGTGAGTCGGCCGACGAACCCTCGCGGCTGAAATAGTTGACCCGCGAATAGTCGACCGATGAGCTTGGATCCGAGACCCATCCGGCTTCCCTCCCACCTCGGGTCGACCCATGAGACTGGATGTCTAAGACCCTTTCGCGAGATGGTTGGAACACCGGCTGGGAACCGCTAGAGGCTTCCGGGCAGTCGAGTTGGTGCTCACGCTGGGATAGCGGCGAATTAGCGGCCCGGTCCAAGAGTCACAACGGGTTCAATCGAACGGGCTTTGCTCGAACAGAGACCAAAATCGAGGGAGGAAAACGCATGGCGTTACAATCGCTGTGAAGTGTCACGAGTGCACAAACGCCCATCAGATTGATTCTCGTCTTCAGATTAACGATTGCATCGACGTCCTCTCCTGATAAGTGTCTCCCAGAAACTCACCACGAAGGAACGTCGTGCGGCTCTCAGTCAAGCCTTATGTAACCGTGTGACGTGCGCCGTCTGTGCGAAGGCTCAACTCACGGTCCAGTCTGAGTTCGAACCAAAGAAGACGCGGCCCCGGAATCGTACAGACAGCTTTCGTGGGAAGCGCGGCGGGAAAGTGGAAGATCGTGAGGAGGGACGCCGTTCGCGGGCGATCGTTGGCTCCGGCGAGTCACCTAGAGGTCGTCCTCGACTCACCGGTGAAACCGCAGCGCGCCGCCTGGGTGCTCCGCGGGGTAGCCAGCCACGAAAGGTACGTAACACGGGCGGAGCACGAGCGGCTCGCCGCTGTGCAGCCTCCCTTCGAGCGCGCGGGGGCGACACGAGCCGCCCTCATCCCTATCAAGAAATCAGCCGACTGGTGGGAGCTCTCCCAGGACGAGCGACGCACGATATTCGAGGAGAAGTCACGCCATATTTCGATCGGCCTCGAGTACGTCCCTGCTATTGCCCGACGACTCTACCACTGCCGCGACCTGCGCGAGCCCTTTGATTTCTTGACCTGGTTCGAGTATGCACCAACCGACGCGGCCGCATTCGAACAGTTAGTCCTGCTGCTTCGGATGACGCGAGAATGGGATTACGTTGAACGGGAAGTCGATATCAGGCTGGCGCGGTAGCCTAGGCTGGGCTTTGTTTTCTGGCGGGCCATCTGCCTCCAAGAACCGCTAGCGAGAAAAACGACACGTGTGAAGTGTGACTGACGGTCCTCGATTCGAGTCAACATACTCAACCACCGACATACCGATTCGAGGTTCGACATGACCACAACGGTCGGCATACGAAGCAAGGACGGCGTCGTCCTCGCGGCGGACAAGCGCGCCTCGAAGGGATTCTTCGTCGGATCCAAGGTGGTCCAGAAGATCTTCTCCCTCGACGGCGGCACTGCCGTGGCGATCGCCGGTGCGATGTCGGACGCGGAGTACCTCGTGAACCTCGCGAAAGCCGAACGCCGGCTCCTCGCGCTGCGTCGCGGCTACCCGCTGTCCGTCAAGGAGAGTGCGAAACTGATCTCGAACATCGTCTACTCGTCGATGAAGAGCTACAACCCGTTCTACGTGGAGCTCGTCGTCGCGGGCGTGGACCACGATGGTCCGCACGTGTACACGAGCGACATGAGCGGCGCGATCACCTCGGAGGACTTCATGTCCTCGGGGAGCGGCTCGCCGATCGCGTACGGCGTCCTCGAGCAGGGTTTCCGCAAGGAGTTCTCCCTCGACGAGGCACGGAAGCTCGCGGAGGCCGCGGTTCGAGCGGCGATGGAACGGGACCCGGGGAGCGGGAACGGAGTGGACGTGCTCGCGATCCCCAACGGTCACTCGCTGGAGGTGAACTGATGGCGACAGAAATGGGACGGATGCCGTTCTTCTACAACCAGGAAGGCCGGCTCGTCCAGGTCGACTATGCCCTGCAGGCGGTCTCCCGCGGCTCGACGACGATCGGGCTCAAGACGAAAGACTTCGCCCTCCTCTCGAGTCAGGTGAAGCCGACGCGCCCCCTCATGGAGCCCGCGGAGAAGGTCTTCGTCGTCGATGACCACGTCGGGGCGACGGGGAGCGGGTACATTGGCGATGTGACCACGTTGCTCGACCAGCTTCGTGTCGCGGCGCAGCGCCATCGTCTCGTCTACGATGAGCCGATCGACCTGGTGACGCTCTCGCGGAACCTGTCGGAGTACCTCCATGAGTTCACGATGTACGCGGTGCGTCCGTTCGGCGCATCGATCATCGTGGCGGGGGTCGACGAGCTGGGCGTCCAGCTGATCCAGGTGGACCCGAGCGGCACGACGTTCAAGGGCTCGGCGTTCGCGATCGGCCAGTCGTCCGATGATGCGCTCGAGACGATCGTCAAGGGCTACCGGCCCGACATCAACGTCGAGCAGGCGATCGCCCTCGCGACGCAGGCGATCGAGGGCGTCAACGGCGGCAAGACGCAAATCGAACACGGCGTCGTGACGGCGTCCACGAAGCGGTTCGAACACCGCCCCAACGGGACCAACGCCGGGTAAACAACCGGCCCCTTCCCCTTTTCTCGCGGGTCTCCGGCTTCCAGGCAGACCAGTTCCCTTGGGCTCTCCCCAGACTCCGGTTGAACAACACTTTTAGCGGCCCTGGGCTATCGGGCGGCCGAATCGAATGCGGATCGTTTCGCTCCTCCCGGCCGCGACGGAGATTTGTTTCGCCCTCGGCCTCGGGAAGGACGTCGTCGGCGTCTCGCCGGAATGCGACTTCCCTACGGCGGCGCGCCGCAAGCCCGTCGTGAGCCGCTCGCTCTTGGAGTACGAGGGGAAATCGAGCGGGGAGACGAGCCGCATGGTCGGCGAACGCTTGGCGGATGGCAAGGCCTTGTACCAAGTGGACGAGCCTTCGCTCCGGGCCGCGAGGCCGGATCTAGTCCTCACGCAGGGCCTCTGCGAGGTGTGCGCGCCGACGCTGGGTGACGTCGAAGAGGTTGCGCGACAGATTCCATCACCACCTGAGATCGTCTCCTTGGATCCGCACCGACTCGAGGACGTCCTCTCGGACATCGCGAAGGTGGCCCGTGCTTGCGGCACCGCGGACAGGGCGGACGCCTTGATCGCCTCGCTTCGAGATCGAATCGACCGCGTGGCCCGACGGGCCGCACGAGCGACCGTTCGTCCGAAGGCCGTGTGCCTCGAATGGCTCGCTCCGCTGTTCCTCGCGGGTCACTGGGTCCCGGAGATGGTGGCCCTCGCGGGCGGGGTCGACGTCCTTGGACGAGCCGGGGAGAAATCCCGGCGGGTCGAGGCGAAGGAAATCGTGATGGCCTCGCCCGAGGTTGCCGTGTTGATGCCGTGCGGCTTCGACCTGAAGCGCACGTGGAAGGAGGCACCGATCGTTACACGAACCCCCTGGTGGCCCGATTTGCCAGCCGCCCGCACGGACCGCGTGTGGCTCGTCGACGGGTCCGGCTATTTCAATCGTCCCGGCCCGCGGCTCGTCGACGGCCTGGAGATCCTCGCCCACATCCTCCAGTCGACCCTCTTCCCGCGAACTCCGAACCGGAACGACGCACAGCGGTGGGTGGGCTGATGGCGAAACTCTACACCCGCCGCGGGGACGCCGGGGAGACGGGACTCCTGGGTCCGGACCGCGTCCCGAAAGACGATCCGCGGGTGGAGGCCATGGGCGCGGTCGACGAGTTGAACGCGGTAATCGGCCTCGTCCTTGCGGCGCAGAAGGAGAAACGAATTCGCGATCTCCTCCTGAAAATCCAAGACGACCTCTTCACGGTCGGAGCCGAGCTCGCGATGGCGCCCGCATCCGAGGACGCGAAGCTCCCCCGGATCACGGAGGCCCACGTGGCCCGTCTCGAAGACGGAATCGAGGCCCTCGACGTCGGCGAGATCCGGGAGTTCATCATCCCCCGCGGCTCGGAAAGCCTCGCGCGGCTGCACTGGGCTCGGACGGTGGCGCGTCGAGCGGAGCGACGCGTCGTGGCACTCTCCAGGCGCGAAGGACTGAATCCGAATCTGTTGCGGTACATGAACCGCCTTTCCTCCCTCCTCTATCAGATGGCGGTGTGGCGGCAGAAGCAAGAGCGCCAGAGCGCCGAGCACCCGTCGTACCGCGGCTGAATCAGCCCATGAGCGTCCGTCGATAGAACCGCAGGACGCGGTCCCACGCATCTCGCGCCGCGGCCTCGCGGTACGTCGTCGGGTTGCGGTCGTTGAAGAACGCATGGGGTGCGCCTGGGTAGATTCGCATTTCGAAGTCTTTTTTGTATTCCGCCATCGCCTTCACGAGCTTATCGAGATCCGCGTTGAGCCGTGTGTCCTCGGCGCCGTACAGCCCGAGGACGGGCCCCGCGATGTCCCGCACCCGCTCGATCGGGGTCGGATTCTCTCCATAGAACACGACACAGGCTTGGACGCCGATGTCACAAGCGAGCCGCAGCGACAGCCCGCCGCCGAAGCAGAACCCCACGCAGCCGATCCGGTCCGCCTTGACGTACGGAAGGGTCTTCAGATGGTTCACTGCGGCGGCGAGGTCTTTCCCGAACCGTTCTCTCGGCAGTCCGCCGAGGAGCCGCTCGACCGTCGGCGCGATGATCGCCCGCTCGTCCAGCGGCAGTTTCGCGAGCTCCTGCTGGGCGAGGACCGGATCGCGTCGCGGCAGCCGGAACATGAACGCCATCGCCTTCTGGACGTTCGACGGCGTGAGGACCGTCGCGAGCTCGGGACTCGCGAAGAGATTCGGCGCGAGGGCTGCGTATCCCTCGTACGCGAACCGTTCGGCGATGTCCCTCGTATGGTCCATGAGGCCGAACAGATCATGGATGACCACGACGGCGGGCCACACGCCCTCCCCGGAGGGGCGGGCCAAGTAGGCCGGGATCGAGCCGCTCGCCCCGCGGTACTCGACCATGCCGGTGGTCGTCGTGCGAGAGGGGATCGCCACCACCGCGCCCGCGACGTCCGACGTCAGCATAAGGACTTCGCCGCGGACAAACGGATAAGACGCCGGAGACCATCGTGGGCCCGTGGCGCTCGCGTTCACGAACCTCCTCGAGCTCGAGGACATGGCGCGAGCGAAGGTTCCGCGAGCGACCTTCGACTACATCGCGGGCGGGGCGGAGGACGAAGTCTCCCTGCGCCGGAACCGCGAGGCGTACGCGCATTGGGCGTTGCGGCCCCGCGTCCTCGTCGACGTCTCGAAACGGGATTCGTCCACGACGGTCCTCGGGACGCGGGTCTCGATGCCGATCCTCGTAGCCCCGACATCGTTCCACGGCCTCGTCCATCCGGAGGGAGAGTTCGCCACCGCGAAAGGCGCGGCCGCCGCGGGCACCCTGATGGCCGTGAGCACGATCGCGACGAAGACGCTCGAGGAGATCGCCGCGGCGGCGCCGGGGCCGAGATGGTTTCAGCTGTACGCGTATCGGGACCGCAAGGTCACGGAGGACCTCGTCCACCGCGCGGCGAAGGCGGGCTACCGCGCCATTTGCCTGACGGTTGACACGCCCCTCCTCGGCCGGCGGGAGAAAGACGAGCGGAACCGGTTCACCCTCCCGCCCGGGATGGGAATCGCGAACCTCAAGCCCGCAGGCCTCGAAGGAATGCCGGAGGCCGACACGGGATCCGCGTTCGCGAAGTACGTCGCGGATCTCCTGAACGAGTCCCTGACCTGGAAGGACATCGACTGGCTGAGATCGATCAGCCGCCTCCCCGTCATCCTGAAGGGCATCATGACCGCGGAGGACGCGAAGCTCGCGGTCGAGCATGGCGTCGCGGGGATCGTCGTCTCGAACCATGGCGGGCGCCAGCTCGATTCGACGCTCGGGACGCTGGACGTCCTCCCGGACGTCGTGCGAGCCGTAGCCGGGCGGGCGGAAGTCTACTTGGATGGAGGCGTCCGCCGAGGGACCGACGTCCTCAAGGCGCTGGCCCTCGGAGCGAAAGCCGTCCTCGTGGGCCGGCCGGTCCTTTGGGGTCTCGCCTTAGGGGGCGCGGATGGAGTCCAAGCCGTCCTCAATCATCTCCGGTCGGAATTGGATCTGGCGATGGCGCTTGCCGGTCGGCCGCATCTTGCGGAGGTGGACAGTAGCCTCGTCGCTCCCGTTCGCGTGGTGTGATGGAGACGCGCGAGGCGAGTATTCAACCGCCGGAATCTCTTTCGACCCAAGGACGCGTACAGAACCACCGAGGGAGACATTGGCGAAGCGCGCGCACCCCGCCCACCGTGGAATCTTGTCTCTGTTCATCGCGGCGATCTTTGCGTACCTCCTCCTTGTGTTCCTCGGACCGTTCGTCCTCGGTCCATGGGTGCTTCTCGTCGCCGCGGCGATCGGCGGGTTCGTTGTCGTCATTGCCCGCCGTCACGTGCGCCGCCGTGGGCGCCGGCCACACATCGACTTCACGCTCGGATGGAGACAGTCGGCACGGGCGAAGGAGGTGGCGCTCGCGAGGGAGGTCGCGTTCACGTTCATGCTCTCCGTGTTCGTCGTCTTTATCATTGTCCTCGGCGTCGCCTTGCAACTGAGCAGCCCCACGATTGGCAGCGGAGCCGTCCTCTTCGCGTTGGGCGGAGGACTCATCAACCTCGCGATCTTCATCGGCCTTGGCATCCTGGCAGAAGCGGATCCCCGATACGCCCTCGGGGTCCCGTTCATCGCCGAGGACCAAGATACAACGGAAGACCACTAACCGTCGCCCGAGTCACCTGATGACGCCGCCTATCGGAAGGACTCGAGGAATTCGGCGAGGAGCCGGACCGCGGTCTCGTTTCCGGTTGGGATGGGCGGCAAGCGGCCAAGTGCGAGCTTCTCGGGGATTAGTTGCTTCAGCCGGTGAAGGTCTTCGTATCGGTAGCCGAGCGCGGCCGCGTTCCGCTCTGCCTCTGCGTGGCCTTTCGGAGGAATCGCGATGATGGGGGTCCCCGCGGCCCGAGCCTCGTTAATCGTCCCTTTGCCGGCCGTCGTGATCACGAGGTCCGCGGCGAGGACGTAGTCATGGAGGTTCGGTAGGAATCCGTACGTGTACACGCCGGGTTCCGGCTGGATCTTCAACTTCGGCCCGCTCACGACGACCATCGAGACATCGTCCAAATTCAGCTCGTGAAAAGCGCGGATAGCCGCTCGCACCAGAAACTCCCCGATCGCCGTGCCGCCCCCGGTGACGAGGATCGTCTTCTTCCGAAGGACGAGGTCCTCCCGCAACGTCTCACGGGATGCACTGAACGGGCGGACGATTGGGCCGATCCGCCGGACGTTCGGCCATGGAGGGGCGGGCTCTGCGGTGAGGACGAGGTCGGCCCGCCTCGCGAGCCGGGAGGCCCAGAAGTTCCCGACCCATTCGACCACCCGGGAGAGCGGGTCCCTCGCAAAGTCGTGACGTGTCGAGTCGAGGATCAGCGCCGTCGGGACGCGCCGACGGATGGCCTCGCGCGCGGAGGCGAGTTCGCTGTCGGAGATCAGGAAGCGATAGTAGCTCCAGTCGGCCTCCTTTCGGAGGAACCGCCGGGCAGTTCGAAGGTAACGGCCGTAGTCCCGATACCACCGCCACGCGGGCCGGAGGACGCCGTCCTTCGCGGGCCAATCCGGCGCCGGCGGCATCGTGAGGGCGTCGAATCCGCTCGCGACGAGGAGATCCAAGGCCGGTGAGCCCGCGAGGAAGAGCAGATACACATCGCTGCGTCGTTCCAAGAGACCGCGGGCGAGGGCGACCGCGCGCGTCGCATGACCCAGTCCTTGCGAATGAGCCGCGAAGTAGCCGCGCAGCTCCTCCATCGTTCCGCTCATGGTCCGGGCGCAGAAAGACCTTCGGACCTGTCCTGCACGCACTCGATTTCGATGGGGTGTGGGTCTGCCGCCATCCGGTGCACGGACGGCGTTAAATAGCCGGCCGGCCCTAGGGGGATCACCGAGGGAGTCTCGGAGAGGAGGATACCATGGGAGAGGAGGAGAACAAGGCGACCGTGCGCATGTTTTACGATGAGGTCCTGAACCGAGGGAATCTGGACGTCGTCGACAAAGTGACCGCCGAAAACTACGTGGACCACACGGCCCCGCCCGGCATGGCGCCTGGCCGAGAGGGCGAGAAACAATGGTTCGCGATGCTGCGAATGGCGTTTCCCGACGGTCACACGACGATCGAGGACATCATCGCCGAGGGCGACAAAGTCGTCGTCCGCGGTACGATGACGGGCACGCACTCAGCGGAGTTCATGGGGATCCCGGCCACGGGAAAGCAAGTGAAAATCTCCGGCATCGACGTCACTCGGTTCCACGAGGGCCAGAGCGTCGAGCACTGGGGACAGTGGGATGTCGCGGGGCTGATGCAGCAACTCGGCGTCATGCCTCCGCCTCCGGGACAACCCGAGAGCGAGTGATCGGCCCGAATCGGCCGCCGTCATTCGTCAAGCCCGCGGGCGCGAGGCTCGTTTCGCGGTTCCCCGCCATGGGCTTTTATGGCCCCGTGGCGTTCCCACAGTGTGGAGCTCGCAACCCTTGCGAAGTATCCGTTCCTCCATGAAGCGTCGGCGCTCATCCGCTCCGAGAAAGTGAGTCTCGAGGAGATCCTCCTCGAACCTGCGTACGCCCGGGCGCGGAGCCTTGGCAAGGCGCGGGTGCTCGAAGCCCTCGAGCGAGGCCCGGAATCGGAGCGCGTCGCGATCGCGATCGCGGACCAGCTTGCGCAACTCCTCGCCTACCCTGTCGCGCGGATCCTCTCGTCCGCGATCGGAGACACATATTTGGTTCGACGCTACGCGCTTCACGAGGCGATCGCCGCGGAACGGCGCCTCGAATCGGAGTCCGACGACCTCATCCTCCATCTCGCGTCGGAGCTCGGCATGGACTTGCGGCGCCATGACGGCGGTTTCCGGCTCCATTTCACGGACTTCCTCCGATTCACGAACGCGATGCGGGATGCGCCATGGAAGCTGATCAATCAGCGCGTGGACCGCGGCTATGTGACGTTGCGCCGGGAGAAAGCGCTCCGCGTCATGCGGAACGCGATCCAGAGACACATCGAGGAGGGCCTCCCGTTGCCGGTCAATGACGACATCCTCGCGGCGTTCAAGGGAGACCTCGCGGAGATCCGCGGCGTCCTCGAGGCGAAGAAGGCGACGTTCAAGGCCGAGGACATCGGGAAGGTGAGCATCACTCGATTCCCGCCTTGCATGTACAACCTCTTGGCCCAGATCCAGAGCCACGAGAACGTGCCCCACATGGGGCGCTTCGCGATCGTCGCGTTCTTGCACCATATCGGCCTGGGGAACGAGGAGATCTTTCGGGTCTTCGGCGACGTGCCCGACTTCGCGGCCGACGTGACCCGCTACCAGATCGAGCACATCACGGGGACCTCGAGCCCGACGGAATACACGCCGCCGGAATGCGCGACCATGAAGTCGTACGGCATCTGCCCCGGACCGGATCGGATCTGCCTGACGATCAAGCATCCCCTCCAGTACTATCGCGTCAAGGGGAGGGAGCAGCGGCCTCGGGGCGAGAGCGCCTCGACCGCGACCTAGACCGAGAAGCCCCGCCACGTCGACACGGCGCGTTGGACCGCGGTCAGGTTTCCCAGGACCGCGAAGAGCACGAGGAACCATTCGAGCGGCTGAAACGCGACCGGAGGGATCCCCCAGACCACCTTGCCGGCCGGCGAGACGAGGAGTTGAAGGAGCGCGCCGAGGAAGAGGAGGACCAACCGGTCCGCGCGTCCGAGGAGGCCCGCGTAGCGACGCCCCTGGCCTACGGCCTGTGCTTGTGTGCCCATGTACGACGTCAGGAGGACGCCGAGGAGGGCCAAGGTCCCGATCCGAAGCTCGCAGTAGGCGGAGAACGCGATGCCGCCGATCATGAAGACGTCGGCGTAGCGGTCGAGGACATGGTCCAGGAAGTCACCGCGCACGGACGCCTTCCCCGTCATCTTCGCGATCTTCCCGTCGAGGGCATCGAGGTAGGCGTTGACGAGGATCAGTCCGAGGGCCAGCGCGAGGAATCCAGCGCCGCCGAGGAAGAACGCGACGCCCGCGCCGACGGCCCCTAGGAAGGCGACCCACGAGACGAGGTTCGGATTCACCCGGATTAACCGCGATGCAACCGGGACCAAGATACGATCCGCGAAAGCACGGTAGCGGTCTAGTACCACGATAGCACCTCGGAGGTCCAATCCACCGACCCGGGCTCATGTCCCTTCGTTTGGCCCTGCAGGATCGCCATGATCCTGTTCGCGGTTTCCGGAGGCGTCACGTCCGTCGTATCGACTTCGTATACGAAGGGCAGGTTCGCCACCGCCTCCTGGAGGATCACATCAATCGCCTCGGCCTCGACGTTCTCGTGAACCTTTTCCGGTCCCCACCCTCGGGCCTCCAGCCGCTGCCGAAGCACGGAAGGGCGGCACCGGAGGACGATCGCGACATTCACCCGCATGCGATGGGCGAAGTGCGAACGAAGGAAGGCAATCTTCGCGGGGACGTTCAGCCCGTCTCGAAGCGCTTCGACGTCGACCTCGTCCGTCTGGCGGACCGGGTCGCGCCCGGTGACGAAGCCGTCCCGCCGGGCGACCTCCTCGAGATCGATGACGGTGTACCCGCGCTTGGCCAACACCTCGCAGGCGGACGTTTTCCCTGTGCCCGGAGTCCCGGTGACCGCGATGAGCACGGCGGCACGATTCGTCCGGCCGTTAAAGTCCTTGCGGCAGGACGATCAGGGCGACAGGCGGTTGGGCACCCGACTTGCGCGAAACCGATCCCGAACCAACTGGCCGATGACCGCGCCAAGGAGGTTGACAGGGAAGGAGAGCACGAGGACGAGGACCGCGTAATGGGCCATGAAGAAGGGGACCGCGCTCGGTTCGAGGAGATAGAGTCCCGCGAAGCCTGGGGAGAAGGCCAACAGGACTGCGACGGCGAATCCGAGTGGGAGTGCGGCGACCGCGGCGACGAGCGCCTCTTGGAGATACTCCGCTTGCATCCCACCGACGACGCTCGCCGTGAAGAGCACGAGGAGGATCCAGGCGAACGATGCATCGCTCGAGACCGGGAATGTGGCCGACGGGAAGATCGAGTAGAACGCGGTGTATCCGAGGGCAAGCGCGGGCACGATTGAGGTGCGCAGGATCCTCAGGACGCGGCGGAATTGCGCCGACCAATCAATGTTCAAAGTCCGTCCCCTGTTGAAGCACGAGTCGCCCGACAGCAATTTGGTAAATGGGAGCCGTCGGTGACGTCGGTTGCGGCACCCCGTCGATCCACAGGCTCGTCAGGATGAAGAGCTCCCATGGGATCGCGGTGGCGGAGCCGCCCTTCGACACCG
>WNFB01000773.1_pt1 | contig 38777 bp, 41 predicted proteins | sample 5400501 | NCBI WGS metagenome assembly WNFB01 (sample SAMN13153341, study PRJNA577476) | soil metagenome | isolation source: 200 cm saprolite under Douglas fir tree site 2 hole 1 | place: USA:California | collected 2015-04-18 | reverse complement strand
GGTTAACATGCCATTCTCCTTGTCCTGCCAAAAGACTTTATTAAGCAACAGTCCTGTTTGATTCTTGCGCGCCAGTGCAAGAGGCTGGATTCAGACTCCGCGCCGCCTAAAAGGTTGATGCAAAAGATCGCTTTTGCATTTGGCAAAGCGAAAAACGCGCGGTATATCCCTCTACCGCAGGCTGATGGCCTCAGTCTGCTAACGGGATTTCTTGGCGGCGGACTCGGATTCCTCCTGCGCGGCAGCTTTCTCGCGCTGGACCCGCTCGTAGATTTCCTCACGATGCACAGCGATCTCTCGAGGCGCCTGAATGCCGATCCGCACTTGGTTTCCCTTGATGCTGAGCACGGTCACTTTCACCTCGTCGCCGATGTTCAAGGTCTCGCCTATACGCCGCGTAAGTATCAACATAATTCCTCCTATTCCAAATGTTTTTTACCCGCTCACGCTCCGTCGCAATTGGACCGCTTCATCCGTGGCGTGAGGCTGTCCCCTGCTAACTTCCTCGGGTGCCATCCCCAATCGGCCTAATTTAGTATAATAATAGTCTATTTATGGTGAATCTGCAGCCGGATTCACCTGGTGGCCGCCGGCCGCCGGGACTGGCCCTGATAGCAAGGGCGGGAAGGCAACTCAGGCTTGCCTCATCTAGCGGACCCACCCATGCTTCGTTTGCCAGTAGGACCCAAGTGATTCCGCGAAACTGCCCCCTGCTTTTCCTCGTACCGCTCTATTTGAGGGGTAAAGGGTATAAGAGGGGTAAAGAGTTTTACTGCGCAGAGCCGGATTGGTCGCCTTTGTTGCCGGACTGGCTTGATTTAACCCCCCATGCCGCCGCCAACCCGGCGCTGACGGTTTTTAAAACAGGCTGGGCGAGATCAAGCAGCAGGTTTTGCACCTTCCAGCGCGAGCCGGTCTCTTGATTTAACCTGTTTATGCTTTCCCGCCAGTCCGGCCATTGCCGCGGGGGATGGTTGCCGCGCTCATCCTCCCTGCCTTGGTGATAAGCCTTTTCCAATTCACGCGTGACATGAGCCTGTCTCCGCCGCTGATTCAGCTTCGGCGAGCCGGCAAGCAAAAATCCCGCCGCTATACTCAGTGTTAACGCCGCCAACGGATGTTCGCGGATCCAATTGATCGGCCGGTTAAACTGGTACTCGGCCTTTTGTACTGTTTGATTCAATTTGTCACTCAGCGCGTCCAGTGTCTCGGCGATTTCTTGGCGATGCTGTTCGGCTTCTTCACGCGCATCCTCGGATGAGCGCGGATCCATAGGCGGATGGGTCATGGTTTTACCGCCTCCTTCATTTTATAAAGCTCGCGCTTTACCAGCCGCTTATCTTTTTCAAATTCGGTTTGCGATTTAGGCAGGCCTATGTCTTTGCCGATTTGTTTTGCATGTTTAGCGGCCATGATGCCGCCGCCGATCGTGAATATAAGACCGATAATAAGTGCGCTCACCCAAAAGCCGGTGACCGGCGCGCCTCCTTCGATGAGCTGACCGAGGGCGATAATAAGAAAGGCGACTAAGCTGAGCACACCAAGCAGCGCGATGCCGCTGTAAGCCGCGGTTTTGATCCCGTCCAAGATCATGGCGCGGGTGCTTTCCTGCATTTCCAGCTTAATGACGTTGGCCTCGCTGCGCACCAATTCGCCCGTTTTCGATATCAGATTTTTGAGCAGCTCGGTTATTGAAACTTTATTATTCGTATCTATCCCCTCTTCTATTTTTATCGGTTTAGTCATTGACTGTCCCGGATCATTTTAAAATTTTACCCAGCAAGAAACCCACGCCGAAGCCGATGATCACAGTGCCAACCGGATAGTCACGCACGCGTCCTGCTAAATCATTTTTTATGGTACTAGTGTCGTGCGTTTTTAAATAATGCGCGGCGCCTTCAAAAATCCGGACTACATCTTGAATGTACTGCCCAAGCTGTAATCGCGGGCCTTCACCGTTGAGTTTAGTGCGCGCTTCCTTTTCGGTCAGGTCGTTGGCCATACAAATCCCTAAAACGGAAAGTATTCTCTTATAGCAGACGGCGTCAGCCCAAAGATCAGACAAAGGTAGGAGCGTTTCGAGATCCGGAGCGGATCGGAAGGTTCACAAGATGGTTAAGAAAAAGCAAACAGTCACCCGCGCCATTGACTCCACCAATAACCCAAGCGCTCATGCAGGGCTATGCTGCTCAATTGCAACGCGTAGGCTGCAGGTAAATAGCCGGTGATATTATATTCGCGGCGGGAAAGAGTGGTAAAGACAGTAGGCGCCGGCACGACGGTAAGGCCGGTTTTCTCGAATAATTGAACCGCGCGGCGCATGTGCCAGGCGTGGGTAACGAGGTAAATGCGCTTAACGCCGGCGGCTTGTAATAGTTCTCTGCTAAAGCGGGCGTTTTCGATGGTATCGCGCGAGCGCGCTTCCAGCCATTTTACCGGCACACTAAAATCTTGCAAAAGCGCGGCGCGCATCAGTTTCGCCTCGGTGGTGTTTTCTCCACGCGCCGCACCACCGCTTACCAAGATCGGCAAACCGGTTTTGCGATAAAGAAAAGCGCCGTAGCGCAAGCGTTCCAACGTGCTGCTGTCGACCGTCTCGGCATCATATTCCGCAGCGTCCGGATAGCGCCCGCCGGCTAAGATCACGATCGCTTCCGGGGAATCACGCTGGCCGCGCGGTAATGGATCTTTCAGCGCCGGGTAAATCTCCAATCCGGCCATGAGTTGATGCGCGGTTAAGGGTAAGCTTAAAGCGATTAATAGCGCGGTGCTGATGCCGAGGATGGTTATGCCCAGCCAGTTGTTTTTTATCTCGACCAGAAACCCCAGGAGAAAAAGCAGGATAAGCAGGCCAGGCAACGTCAACAGCGAGACCGCAACGTCGTGCCATACCATGGGCGTTAAAACACCTTTTCCCCGGCGGCTTGTTTTTCAGCGTGGTAGGACGAGCGCACCAGCGGCCCGCTGGCGACATTGCGGAAACCGATTTGTTTGGCAACCGCGGCGAAATAATCGAATTCCGCCGGCGTAACATAGCGCTCGACCGACAAGTGATAATCGCGGCTCGGCTGCAAATATTGTCCAATGGTTAGCAGTTCACAGCCGTGATCACGCAGGTCATGCATGACGGCAATAATCTCTGCGTCGGTCTCGCCCAGCCCCACCATCAGCCCGGATTTGGCGGGTATATGCGGATGGCGTTGTTTGAATTCCTTAATCAGATTCAACGACCATTGATAATCCGAGCCCGGTCGCGCCTTTTTGTACAAGCGCGGTACCGTTTCCAGATTGTGGTTGAAGACGTCCGGCGGAGCTTGATCAAGAATGTCGAGCGCGGTTTTCATCCTTCCGCGGAAATCGGGCACCAGGATTTCGATGCCGATGCCCGGCGTGTACGCGCGAATTTTCCGAATGCAGGCGGCAAAATGGCCGGCGCCGCCGTCGCGCAAATCATCGCGGTCGACCGAAGTCACCACGACAAACCGCAAATTCATCGCGGCGATCACGCGCGCGAGATTTTCCGGTTCCTCCGGATCGAGCGGCTCGGGCCGGCCGTGGGCGACATCGCAAAACGGGCAGCGGCGGGTGCAGAGATTGCCCATAATCATGAAGGTAGCGGTGCCGTGGCCGAAACACTCGCCGATATTGGGACACGAGGCCTCTTCACAAACCGTGTGCAGGCGATGTTCGCGCAAAATGCTCTTTAGACGGCCGACCGCGGGATTATGGGGTGAATGCACTCGCAGCCAGGCCGGTTTGCGCAAAGGCTCCGCGCGCGGCACGATCTTGATCGGGATGCGTGCGGTTTTGGACGCGCCTTTGCGCGGATCGCGCGCAGGAACAGTGACTCCGGGATGTTCGCCGTTAGCCTGATCGCGACTCATGGATTGATCCTGTGGCTTTGCATGAAGCCGCATTGTACCCTAAGTTATTGAGCAATTGCGCGCTAAGCGCAGCGCTGATGGTTTCCATATCACAAGCGACCCCGAGGTCGGCAAGCTGCGTCACCTCAAGGCCAGCATAGCCGCAGGGGGCGATATATTCAAATGGCGTTAAATCCATGCTCACGTTCAACGCCAGGCCATGATAGCTGCAGCCGTTGCGAATGCGCAGCCCGAGCGCGGCGATCTTCTTGTTTTCTACGTACACGCCGGGCGCGCCTTTGCGCCGCACCCCGGTTAAGTTGAATGTGTTGAGCAGATCAATGACTGCTTGCTCCAAGGCGGCGACCAAAGCTTTGACGCCTAAGCTCCGCCGGCGCAGATCCATTAATAAGTAGGCCACGAGCTGACCGGGTCCATGGTAAGTGATATCACCGCCGCGGTCACCGTGGACAAAGGGAATATTGTCTAGCGCCGGCCGGGTCTTATTTTTTCCATTCAACCCTAAGGTATAGATCGGCGGGTGTTGCAAAAGCCAGATCTCATCCCTGCTGTATGCTCCGCGTTCAGCGGTAAAACTGCGCATCGCCTGCCAGGTTTGGAAATAATCGCTTAGCCCCAGCTTACGCACGATGATATCCCTGGGGGGAGAATGGGTCGACATATGTGGCAGGCTATAATGCAATCAACACTTCTTTACAACCGGTGAGGTCGCGATAAATATTATCCAATTGCGCGCGGCTGCCGGCGCTAATGGTCAAGGTGACCGCCAGATACTTGCCGCCGCGGCTTAAGCGCGTGCTGCTCGCCAACAAATCGTCGGCGGTGATGTGCCGGGAGACAATGCTATGCACCAGGGCCTGGAAGCGGGTGGTGTGTTTTCCCAGCGCCTTGATATGGACGCGGCAGGGGAAAGTTAAAAGTTGGTTAATCCCCGCGTCGTGGCCGTTCGGCTTATTCGCAGTCATGATTATTCGGCGCGTCCCGCGCGGAATGCCTGTTTATATTCCTGATATAATGCGTACATGCGCGCGTGCAGCGGGCCCGGCTTGCCGGCGCCTACCGCCTTTCCATCCACACGCGTGATCGGTAAAATTTCTTTCGTCGAACTCGTCATCCAGATCTCATCCGCGCTAAAAAACTCGGTTTCGTTAATAGCTTGTTCAATACAAGCGACATTACTGGCGCTTGCAAGTTCCAAAACCAGGTCGCGCGTGACGCCCGGCAAGATAAACTGCCCTTTGGGCGGGGTAATAAGCCGGCCGCGGCTGACAATAAAGACATTGCTGGCCGCGCCTTCGGTGATAAAATGGTCGCGAATCAAGATCGCCTCAGCCGCGCCCTCCTCGGCGGCCCGTTGCCGCATCATGGCGTTAGGCAACAAGCAAATGGCTTTGATGTCGCACCGCATCCAGCGGGTATCCGGCAGGGTGATGGCGGCGACACCACTCGCGAGCTGTGATTGATCCGGATATTTTAATTTTTGCGCATAGACGAATACGGTTGGTATCGTGTCTGTCGGGAAAGCGTGATCGCGCGCGGCTACACCGCGGGTAATCTGCAAGTAAATGGACAGATCGCCGCCCGCGTTTTCCTTTATCAGGCGGATGAAAACCGCTTCCCACGCCTCTGCACGCATCGGGTTCTTAAGACTGATGGCATTAAGGCTATTTTCCAGTCGCTGCAAGTGCTGCTTCAATCGGAATAGGCGTCCGCCATACACCGGTATGACTTCATAAACTCCATCGCCAAAAATGAACCCGCGATCAAATGGTGAGATGAGGGCTTGATCGGGCGGCAGTAGCTTGCCATTAAGATAGACACACTGCATGGGTAGGTTTGTTATCGTCGATTTAGAATCTGAGCCTGCTAGAATTCTAGCAAATTTACGCAGGGATTCGGATAATATTTTTCCGTTCACCGGTACTGTAGAGCGGTTTGGAGAGGCAGTTATTCAATGGCGATCATCGCGTCGGCAATGCCCGCTTGGGTCGCGCGCGCAATGACTGCGTCACTCTCTTCGGCACTGGCCAGGGGCCCGATGCGCACACGATACAAGGTGGCCTGGCCTTGATGTTCGGAAAATATCCGCACCGGTTTGAGATCCGCTCCCTCCAGACGGGCACGCAGTTTTTCCGCATTCTCCCTGGCGGCAAAGGCGCCGACCTGCACGAATACCTGGGGAATCTTGACCGGGGGTTCGTCAGCGACATGCATGATCGCGGGTTCATCGAGGCTAATCGCCTCCACCTCAACCAGCCCGGTGCCGTTTCCTAAGATGTCTAATTTGCCGGCGGCGGCATAGGAAAGATCAATAAGCCGATTTTCCAGAAAAGGCCCGCGGTCATTTACCCGCACGATCACGGCGCGTCCATTGCGCAAATTGCGCACGCGTACGTAACAAGGCAAAGGCAGGGTTTTGTGCGCCGCGGACATGGCATACATGTCATAACGTTCGCCGATTGATGTTTTTTTGCCATGGAATTTCTTGCCGTACCAAGAAGCGACGCCGCGCTCACGATAACCTTTCATGGTTGGTAATGGATAATAAGTTTTACGAAAAACGGTGTAAGGGCTATTGCCGGAATTGCTCAAAGGCTCTTTTTTCGGTATCGCATCCGGGATTTTACTGATATCCCGATGCGGCCACGCATGCGGCCCGTCGTCTTCATAGTAGCCGCCGCTGCGCGGCAATAGGCTGCAGGCGGTTTGCAATACAATAATCACTAACGCAAGTGCAAATCTTTCCTTCTCGTTTAGTAGATTTTTTCCCACCTTCTCGTTTAGTAGATTTTTTCCCACCTTCTCGTTTAGTAGATTTTTTCCCACCTTCTCGTTTAGTAGATTTTTTCCCACTTGCTTCCAGCGGCCCGATAAGATTGAAAAACCCGCACTACAGACAATCGTCAGCGACCGTTTCATCATATTGTTTGCGGATGAGCTGGCTTAATTCGTAAACTGCCATGGCGTAGTTTTTATTGCGGTTATAGCGGGTGATAACATAAAAATTATAATAGCCCAGGCGGTACAGCGGCCCGGCCTGATCTTCCAAGATAATAAGGGCGGCTAATTGATTTTTATCGACAGCTTGAACCGGGATAATGCCGTATTTGCGTAGTTGCTGAACATTATATTTTGGCTCGACGCCTTGGTTCTCGATCTCGCCGTAACGCAGGCCGTCGATTTTCGCGTCATCGGCGATCGGCTCGCCGGCCTTCCAGCCATGCTGTTTAAAATAATTCGCGACGCTGCCGATCGCATCTTCTTTCCGGTTGAGATCGGGTTTTCTGTCTCCGTCAAAATCCACCGCGAATGCACGATAACTGCTCGGCATAAATTGCGCGATTCCAATCGCGCCGGCATAAGAGCCTTTTATGCTGAGAGGGTTGATCTCGAGTTCGCGAGCTAGCAATAGGTATTCTTTTAATTCAGAGCGGAAAAATTCTTTGCGCGGGGAGTATTTAAGCATCAAGGTAGTGAGCGTATCAAAGCTCGGAAAGCGCCCGGTATGCTTGCCATATTGAGTTTCCACGCCCAAGACGGCAATGATGATTTCCGGCGCAACGCCGAATTCGTCGTTCGCGCGCGCTAACGCCCGGGTATTTTTCTTCCAAAACCCGATCCCCTTGCGCACGTTTTCATCCGTGACAAAATTTTTTTTGTACTCAAACCAGGGCAGCGCTTCTTTAGGTTTTTCCATCGCCTCGACAACTTCGGGCCGGATCTCCGCTTGTTTAAACCAATTAATCAACTCAGCAGTGGAGAACTGATGTTTCTCCGCCATCTCGTTTATAAAGGCGCCTAATTCCGGATATTCGTCCAGATTCAATGCGGATGCGCGCGGCGCCGCCATGCCCAGGCAAAAAACCATTAACCATAGACCGAGACTAAATTTCATAGCATAAGTTTGCGATGCGTCTGGACGCTCATCAGTAACCCAAAGGCGGTCATGAGCGTCACGATGGAAGTTCCGCCGTAACTGATCAGAGGCAAGGGAATACCCACCACCGGCAGGACCCCGATCACCATACCGATATTAACAAAGAAGTATAGAAAAAAGATTAACCCGATGCCGCCGGCCAATAAACGCATGTAGGAGTCTTGGGCATAAAAGGCGATCGTTAATCCACGCAAGGCGATAAAAAGATAAATGCCTAAGAGCAGCAGGATGCCGATCAGGCCGAATTCTTCGGCAAATACGGCGAATATAAAATCGGTCGCGCTCTCCGGCAGAAAATCAAGATGCGCCTGGGTGCTGTGCAGCCAGCCTTTGCCGAAGAAGCCGCCGGAACCCACCGCGATTTTGGCTTGGATAATATGATAACCGGTGCCCAAAGGATCAGATTCCGGACTAAATAAGGTAAGGATGCGTTGGCGCTGGTAGTCGTGCAAATGCCCCCATAGGAGCGGTATAACAGCGCCCACGGTCGCTAATAACACCAGGATGGTACGCCAGCCCATGCCCGCCAAGAACATCATGGAAAAGCCCGCCGCCAGTACCAGGAAGGCGGTGCCGAGGTCGGGTTGCTTGGCGATGAGCAGCACCGGAACAACGATGATCACCCCGCCGATAATCACGTGGTGCAACTTGGGCGGCAATGGCCGGCGGGAAAAATACCAGGCGAGCATCATGGGCACGCCGAGCTTCATGATCTCGGAAGGTTGGAAGCTCACGAGACCCAGATTCAACCAACGCTGCGCGCCTTTATAGACCGAGCCCATCATTAGCACGGCGATCAGCAACGACAGGCCCAACAGGAAAATGGGCGGAGACCAGCGCATGAGGGTTTCAGGACGAATCTGGGCGACCGTCAGCATGATGCCGAAGCCGAGTATCAGGCGCAACAAATGGCGGGCCACCACTTCCAAATGTTGCGCGCTGGCGCTGTACAGCACCAGCAGGCTTAAGCCGGCGACGATCAAGAGCGCATAGAGCAGGGATTTATCGAGATGCCAACGTTCCACCGTCAATCCCCGCTATCAGTCTCGGTAGCCGACGGCGTTTTTAATTGGGTGCCGCCTAATAAATAATAATCCATCAACTTACGCGCGATCGGCGCCGCCACCGAACCGCCGTGGCCGGCATTTTCGACGATGACGGCAACCGCAATCTGCGGGTCGTCGGCCGGGGCAAAGGCGATAAACAAGGCGTGATCGCGATATTGCTCGGCGACTCGGTACTCGCTGTAAGTTTCCTGTTGGCCGACGCTTTTAACTTGGGCGGTGCCGGTTTTACCGGCGATTTTGTACGGCGCATTATATCCAATCCCCTGTCCCGTCCCACGCTTACTATGGACGACATCAATCAAATCTTGAATTATGGTATTCCAGTGCTGCGGATCTTTAAGCGGGACCATGGCGGTTGACCCGGCATCCAGATAGCGCACCGTTTTTGTGCCGGGGTCTTCGATGCCGTGCAATAAACGCGGTTTAACTCTTGTGCCATGATTGGCGATGGCGCTGATGGCTGAGACGAGCTGCAACGGAGTGACCAGTATCGGTCCTTGGCCGATACCGGTAACCACGGTCTCGCCGGGATACCAGGGCTGACCGATGGATTTTTTCCATGCCGGCGAAGGCACTAATCCGGTGGATTCCAATTCTAAGTCTACGCCGGTTTTAGCGCCGAAGCCCATGGTATTGAGAAACTCCTTGATGCGGTCGATGCCAAGGCCGACCGCGAGTTTATAAAAATATACATCGCACGATTGAACGATAGCGTCGTGCAGATTGATCGCGCCGTGGCCTTCTTTTTTCCAGCAACGGAACCGGTGGATATCTCCGGGGAGGCTGAACCAGCCCGGGTCGATCACCGCTTTATCGGGATTAAAATCCGGCGATTCGAGCGCCGCCAGCGCCAGGAACGGTTTGATCGTCGAGCCGGGCGAATAACGTCCGTTCAAGGCGCGGTTGATTAAAGGCTTGTCGCGATTTTCGCGTAACGCACGATAAGACTCGTTGTCGATGCCATTGACAAAAGGATTAGGATCATAAGTGGGGGTGCTGGCAAAGGTGATGATGGCGCCGGTACGCGGCTCCATGGCGACGACCGCGCCTTTGCGTTTCCCGAGCGCTTGTTCCGCTAACGCTTGGATCTTTGCGTCGAGGCTAAGATAAAGATTCTGCCCTGCTTGCGGCGGGATACGGTCCGGCGCCCGGATGGCGCGTCCGTGGGCGTTGGGTTCCGTTTTACGTCCATGGGCATCGGTTTCCGTCAGCTCAAAGCCCACTTTTCCGAGCAATAGATCTTCATAGCTTAATTCCACGCCCAGCTTGCCAATATGCTGCATGCCGCGGTAGGCCGATTTGTCGATTTTTTCCGCCTCTTGCTCGTTGATGCGGCCGACGTAACCCACCGCATGCACGCCCAGCCCGCCCAAGGGGTAATGTCGCTGCAGGCGGGCTTTAAGCTCAACGCCGTCAAACCGATAGCGATTCAGCGCGATGCGCGCGGATTCTTCTTCGCTGAGATGGGTGCGCAAAACCAAATTTTCATGCGCGCGGCGCTCACGCAACTGTTTGGAAAAATTTTTCAGATCCCTGTCATTCAGAACCACCAGGGTTTTCAATTCCGTCAGCAGCGCATTCATGTCCTCCACCTGGTCCGGCGCGATTTCCAAAGTAAAAACAGGAAAATTCTGCGCCATGACAACGCCATGGCGGTCGAGGATCAGCCCGCGTACCGGTTGGATAGGCACCGGATTGATGCGGTTGCCTTGGGAGAGGGTGGCGTAGTATTTATGGCTGATGACTTGCAGATGCACCAGCCGGAGAAATAACACGAAAGTGAAAATTAGAATCAAGGCGCCTGCGATAAGAATGCGGGTATTAAATACGCGGCTGTCGCGTAAATAATCTTTAATCGGTATATCGCGCATAGCTCAATTGATATTCGCCCGTCTGCGCACATTGCGCAAGATCACAAACAGCCATGGCCACAGCAGCATGCTGATGATCGTGGAAAGCCAATAGGTCCAGTTTTCAAACCGGTAACCGGTGGCGCTTTTGATCCAGAGAACGATCAAATGGCTGAGACCGATCAACACAAATACGGTAACGGCTTGCTGCCAACGCGGGAACATGCGGACTTGTAGATGCATCTTCACAGCAAGAAAGGCGATGATGGTTTTAGCCAGCGCCTGTTCTCCCAAAAGGGAACCGTACAAGATGTCCAGGACGAGTCCCACCGTCCAGCCGGTGCCGATGCCGACATATTGCGGTAACGCCAGACACCAATAAATTAATACTAATCCCACCCAGTCCGGCCGCAAAGGCTGCGCCCAGCTTGGCACCGGCATAATAGATAAAATAAACGCCATCACAAAGGTCGAGGTTAGAATTACCCGGCGGCGGGTTTTGAGATCCAGGTTCATTTGCCGCCCAGGGCGGCTTTACTGCCAACTGGTTTTCGCAGGAGGCTGTCGGGTTTATCGGTTATCGCCGGTTTCGCAGCAGGCTTCTGGTCTCCCGGCCAGATCAGCATCACTTCCTTGCCGTGATTCAAATGCGCCAGCGGTTGCGCCAGGATTTTTAAGAAGGCTTCGTTGGGGTCGTTAATGATTTTCACCACCTGCGCTACCGGATAGCCGGGCGGAAAGGTGCCGCCCATGCCGGAGCTGATTAAAACATCGCCGATTTGAATGTCGGCAGAGGCGGTCAAATAGGGCACTTCAACCTGATTATAGGCGCCGGTGCCAAAGACAATGGCGCGCAAACCATTGCGCATCACCTGCACCGGTATGGCATGGCTGGGGTCGGTAATTAACGTCGCCTTGCTGGTAAAAGGCCCGACTTCACTGATTTGCCCGATGATGCCGTAGGCATCGATCACCGGCTGTCCGCGGTATATGCCGGAAGAATGCCCTTTGGCGATGACGATCTTTTGCGTGTCAGGCTCCGGGCTCACTTCACGCAACTCCGCCACGATGGCCCGGTCGGCGATGCGGGTTGCCGAACCAAGTAATTGGCGTAAATGGGCATTATCCGCTTCCAGCGCCTCGTATTTTTGCAGCTTGGCCAGCAGCAGCAGCTGCTCCGCCTGTAAACGGTCATAATCCCGTTGCAGGTCTTCGTGCCCGCGGAAAAATTCCTTAGCCCAGGCAGCCATCTGCGGCGGAAAGGCGGCCATAAATTCCAGCGGGGAAAAAATCACTTTTAGGCCGGAGCGCATGGTTTCTAAATGATGACCGCGATAATCAAGGATCATTAACGCGCCGGAAAGCATGAGAAAAAAAACCAGCCGGGTGAGATTGGACGGGAATTTAATCGACCAACCGGCTAAGCGAATCATAACTAGGCGGCGGGGCTTAAGCCGGGTGGTTTAGCGGGTATGTTTCTGGCAAAAAGGGCGACGCGCGTATTTCCGTCAGTGTAAGTGCGGCTAACAAAGTCTCCAATAGGCTTTTCCGGCGTCCCGGCCGTGTTACTCGTAAGCAAACACATCACCCAGCGTTTCCATCTCCTCCAGGGCGCGGCCACAGCCGCGCGCGACGCAAGTCAATGGATCATCGGTAATTACGATAGGAAGGCCGGTTTCTTCCATGAGCATGCGGTCGAGATCGCGCAGCAGCGCCCCGCCGCCTGCCACCACCAGGCCTTTCTCGGCAATATCCGCGCCCAATTCCGGCGGCGTCTGCTCGAGCGCCACTTTGATCGCGGTGACAATGCCGGCCAGCGCCTCACTTAAGGCAATATGTACCTCTTTGCTGGTAATGGTCAGGCTGCGGGGCACCCCGTCGGCGATATGCCGTCCTTTGATTTCCATATGCCGTACCTCACTGTTATGCCAGGCGGTGCCGATTTCCTTTTTCACCCTTTCGGCGGTTGAATCGCCGATCAATAAACCATACTTGCGCCGGACGTAATTAATTATAGACTCGTCCATCTTGTCGCCGGCGATGCGCAGGGAATGGGAATAGACGATGCCGCCGAGGGAGATTACACCGACCTCGCTGGTGCCGCCGCCGATATCGAGCACCATCGAGCCGGTGGGATCAGAGATCGGCAGATCCGCACCGATAGCGGCCGCCATCGGCTCTTCGATCAGATAGACTTCACGCGCGCCCGCACCCAATGCCGATTCCCGGATGGCGCGCCGCTCCACTTGGGTGGATCCGCAGGGCACGCAGATAACGATGCGCGGGCTGGGTTGAAATAAGCGTTTTTCATGCACTTTGCGGATAAAATATTTGAGCATCTCGCCGGTGACGGTAAAGTCGGCGATGACGCCGTCCTTCATCGGGCGAATCGCCTGAATGTTGCCCGGGGTGCGTCCCAGCATGCGTTTCGCCTCCATGCCCACGGCTAAAATACTGCGGTTGTTGCGCGAGCCGAATTCCTGGCGAATGGCGACTACCGAGGGTTCATTCAGAATAATGCCTTTGTTGCGCACGAAGATGAGGGTATTGGCAGTACCGAGATCGATGGCAAGGTCGTTGGAGAAGTATCCGCGTAGGTTCTGGAACATAAATCAGAATTTAACCTTATAATAGTTTGGTATACAAAATCAGGCTACTCTATCAACCGGTGAGTATGGGTTCAACCGGATAGCAGGATATGATAACGTAGTTATAGCCTTCAAATGCGCTTCTCAGGAGATTTTAAGTGCCTTTCGATAAAAAAGACGTGGAAAAGATCGCGCATCTTGCCCGTTTGGAGATCGGCGGGCAAGAGGTAGTCGCCTATGCCGATCAGCTTTCCCGGATACTCGGCCTGATCGAGCAGATGAACGCCGTCGATACTACCGGCATTATGCCTTTGGCCCATCCTCAGGATATAAGCCTACGCCTGCGCGAGGATAAGGTGACCGAAACCGACCAACGCGAGCGGTTTCAATCCATTGCGCCGGCTACCGAAGCCGGGCTTTATTTGGTACCCAAGGTTATTGAATAACTTTGAATCGGGGTATAGCGTTCACCGCCTTTGACGGTATCCCATCCCATCGTTTTTAGAGATTGAGAGATGTTTGATAAAACCGTGGCTGAGCTGTCTAGCGCGTTGCGCGCGAGGAAGGTTTCAAGCCCGGAACTCACCCAGGTGTTTTTGGGCCGCATTGCCCGCTATAAGCGGTTAAATGCGTTTATTACCGTGCATGCCGAGCGCGCGCTGAAACAGGCGGGCGTGGCCGATCAGCGTATCCAACAAGGCCGCGGCGGTCCACTCACCGGCATCCCCATCGCGCAAAAAGACATTTTTTGTACCGACGGGTTGCCGACCACCTGCGGCTCCAGAATGCTGGCGAATTTTGTTTCCCCGTATGACGCTACCACTATCCGTAAATTCAAAGACGCCGGCGCCGTGTTGCTCGGCAAAACTAATATGGACGAGTTCGCGATGGGCTCTTCCAACGAGACCTCGTATTTTGGCCCAGTAAAAAATCCCTGGGACGTGAAAGCGGTGCCCGGCGGTAGTTCCGGCGGCTCGGCGGCAGCGGTGGCGGCGCGGTTGGCGCCGGCCGCGACCGGTACCGATACCGGTGGCTCCATCCGCCAGCCGGCGGCGCTGTGCGGCATTACCGGCATCAAGCCGAGCTATGGACGCGTGTCGCGCTACGGCATGGTCGCGTTTGCCTCTTCTTTAGATCAGGCTGGCCCGATGGCGCGTACCGCCGAAGATGCGGCGTTATTGTTGCAGGTAATGGCCGGGTTCGATCCGCGGGATTCGACCTCATTGGATAAGCCGGTGCCGGATTACACAAAAACGCTGACCGACGATATTAAAGGTCTGCGCATCGGCCTGCCGAAGGAGTATTTTGGCACCGGCTTAAGTGCCGATGTGGCCAAGGCGGTGGCGGCGGCGGTGGCGGAATACCAAAAACTCGGCGCCCAGATCGTGGATGTAAGTTTACCCAACAGCCGGCTGGCCATTCCTTGTTACTATGTATTAGCCCCGGCGGAGGCTTCCTCGAATCTCTCGCGCTACGACGGCGTGCGCTATGGCTACCGCGCCCCGGAGTACGCGGATCTAATCGATATGTACAAAAAGACCCGCGCCCAGGGCTTCGGGCCCGAGGTCAAGCGCCGCATCATGATCGGCACCTACGCCTTATCCGCCGGTTACTACGATGCGTATTATCTCAAGGCGCAGAAGCTGCGCCGGTTAATTGCCCAGGACTTTGCCCGCGCGTTTGAGCAGTGCGATATCATCGCCGGGCCCACGTCGCCGACCACCGCGTTTGACCTCGGTGCGAAAAGCGACGACCCGGTGGCGATGTATTTAAGCGACATCTACACCATCTCGGTCAATCTCGCCGGTTTGCCCGGGATGTCTATCCCCGCCGGCTTCGGCGTCGACGGGCGTCCGGTCGGGTTGCAACTTATCGGCAAATATTTTGACGAGGCGCGGTTGCTTAACGTCGCACATCGGTATCAGCAGGCGACGGATTGGCATAAGCGCGTGCCGAAGGGTTTTGATTGACTCTGAATTGATGTCGTTAAAGATCCATATTGCTGGTGTATGTCATTTTGATCCGTTAGGTAGAGAGAGGCTGATTTATTATCTTCGTAAGATACGCGACAAGTATTCGTTCCAGCCAGAATTTATCGCGGTTGAGTGGGATAGCTCCGCATTTGCCACGGTAAAAGCTCAACGTAATAAGCTGCGAGATTTATAGTAGGTGCTCTACATGCAAGTAATAACCTCAACCGAATGCGACATATTCTGGGAACCATTGGATTGGCCTGCGATGTCGAGGTACTCAGACCTTAGGCAGTCTATATGACTATGTGTATAGAGAGCTTGTTTTACCTGAGAGACTATTGAATATGGAAGGGGGAACTGTTATCGGGCTCGAAGTGCATGCGCAGTTGCTGACCGAGAGCAAGCTGTTTTCTGCCGCTTCCACGAAATTGGTTGTATGTTAATAATGATAATGCTATCATAATGCTATCATTCATGTTTGGAGCTTCTGGAGGATATGATGGCGCAGGTGCTAGTACGGGATCTCGATAAGGCGGTGATTGATCGGCTCAAGGCGCGGGCGGAGCTGCACGGGCGGTCGTTGCAGGTCGAGTTGAAGGGCATACTGGAACAGGCGGCAAGTGCTGATGCCGCCTCGGCGAGAAAGATAGCCGCGCGCCTGCGCCATAAGTTGTCGGGCCGTTCTCACAGCGACAGCGTATTGCTCCTTTCGCAGGATCGCAATCGTTGAGCCGTTACGTGGTCGACGCCAGCGTTGCCATAAAATGGTTTGTGCCCGAAGTTCACGCCGAGGCGGCGGCGCGGTTGCTTGAGGGAGACAACCAGTTGTTGGCGCCGGATTTGCTGTTCCCAGAATTCGGCAATATCCTCTGGAAAAAGGCCCGGTTGGGCGAAATCCGTGTGAGTGAGGCGCGCGAAATTCTGAGGGCGCTGGAGGCGGTGCCGCTGCAGGTACACACGACACAGCCGCTGATCGAATCCGCATTCGAAATCGCTTATGGCCTGGAGCGCAGCGTTTACGATAGCGTGTACTTGTCGCTCGCGGTCATCAATGAGTGCAGGATGATTACTGCGGATAAAAAGTTTTATAATGTTTTAAAGAATTCATCGCTGGCCGAGCATATAGAATGGGTCGAGGCGTCGGCGGCTTAAGTAAGGTATTTATTTATGGAATGGGAAACGGTTATCGGGCCTGAAGCGCATGCGCGGTTGCTGACCAAGAGCAAGCTGCTTTCCGCCGCTTCCATCTAAATTTCTAATTATGAGGTGGGACCGAATGATGATGGCAGTTGAGGAACAGCGCCGGCAGAAGCGGCGCGCCAGGGCAATCGACGCGTTGCTGGTATTGCGCTGTAAAGCGCCGGCCGTAAATGACGCGCGAATACATGCCGCACGCCAGCAGGGCCGTCCTTGATGCAATTGGTGGCCGACGCCAGTGAGCATTAGGGTGCGTCCCACGCACCATAAATGGGAAAAATGGAAAGCGAAGGAATGCCAAACTATCGTAGGGCGAAGGTCGTAGGCGGAACGTATTTTTTTACGCTTAATACCAAACAGCACCGGCCGGTATTAGCCGGCGTGGAGCAAGTGGCGCATAGGACGCGCTAGCTAATCGGTGCGCACGGCGCACCCTACGATGATAATACGACACAGGTGTAACGCGTCCTACGCACCATCACCAAGAGATTGCAAATCGCGTAACGAGTGAGCTAATTATGGAATGGGAAACCGTCATCGGGCTTGAAGTGCATGCGCAGTTGCTGACCAAGAGCAAGCTGTTTTCGGCCGCTTCCGCGCAGTACGGCGCGGAGCCGAATACGCAGGCGTGCGCGGTGGATATCGCCCTGCCGGGCGTATTGCCGGTAATGAATCAAGACGCGGCGCGCATGGCGGTGAAGTTCGGGCTTGCAATCGGTGCAGCCATCAATAAGCGCTCGGTATTCGCGCGCAAAAATTATTTTTATCCGGATCTGCCCAAGGGTTATCAGATCAGCCAATATGAGCTGCCGATCGTTGCCCAAGGGAAATTAAAAGTCGATGTGGATGGTGTGGAGAAGACCATTGGCATTACGCGCGCGCATTTGGAAGAAGACGCCGGCAAATCGCTCCACGAGGATTTTCACGGCATGAGCGGGATTGATTTAAATCGCGCCGGCACGCCATTATTGGAAATCGTATCGGAGCCGGATATGCGCTCCGCGAAAGAAGCCGTGGCTTATTTGAAAAAGCTGCATACGTTAGTGCGCTATTTGGAGATCTGCGACGGCAATATGCAAGAGGGCTCGTTCCGCTGTGATGCCAATGTCTCGGTACGTCCTAAAGGACAGAAAGAATTTGGTACCCGTGCCGAGCTGAAAAACATCAACTCCTTCCGCTTCGTCGAGCGCGCAATTGAATTTGAGGTCACGCGCCAAATCGAGGTACTGGAGGGCGGCGGTAAGGTCGTGCAGGAGACGCGCCTTTATGACTCGGTGAAAGATGAAACCCGCTCTATGCGCAGCAAGGAAGAGGCCAACGACTACCGCTATTTTCCCGATCCGGATTTGCTGCCATTAGTGTTAGAGGAGAATTTTGTACAGGAAGTCGGGCGCAGCCTGCCGGAATTGCCGGATGCGAAAAAAGAACGCTTTATGCGTGATTATGCACTCTCGCCTTATGACGCCGGCGTGCTCACGAGCACGCATGAGATGGCGGCTTATTATGAAGCGGCGGCGAAGGCGTCGCAGGTCGATCCTAAATTGGTGGCGAATTGGGTGACAGTCGAATTATCCGCATTCCTTAATAGAGATAATCGTGGCATCAGCGATGCCCCGGTAACCGCCCAAGCGCTCGCTGGATTAATGCGGCGCGTCGCTGACAATACTATCTCCGGCAAGATTGCCAAGGAAGTATTCGAGGCGATGTGGAACGGCGAGGGCGATGCCGATAGCGTGATTGAAAAAAAGGGCCTCAAGCAGATTACCGATACCGGGGCGATCGAAAAAGTTATCGGCGAGATCTTGGCTAAGAATTCTAAGCAAGTGGAGCAGTACAAGGGTGGCCAGGAGAAGTTGTTCGGTTTTTTTGTCGGGCAGGTGATGAAAGCCACCCAAGGCAAGGCCAATCCTGCACAAGTAAACGCCCTGCTGAAAAAGAAACTGCATAGCTGACATCGGGAGAAATAGCCTCCCCGGTTTTTGCGCCTCGGTTTGCCTTTCCATAGCAGCACCATGCGGAAAAAGTCCTTTTGGCCCATACCGGCCATCGCTAGCAGGCTGCTGAAAAACTCGTTTTCAGCATCCTGCTAGGCGCCACAGGGATGTGCCGCATCATTTTTCAAACACATATGTGTTTGAAAAATGAAGCAAAGCAAAAATCGCATTTTTTGCTTTGCGTGGCTGAAAAAGTCCTGGACGGACTTTTTCAGCATCCTGCTAGACATTATCCGACTTTCGTTGCATCGCCGGGCTCTGCCCATTGTGGTTATATGCCCCAGACTCAGCCGTTGTAGGTTGCGCGATACGGGCAACGGCAAAAGCGGTTGAGTTGAGTGAAGGATGAGCCACTTAAGGAGGCAGTATGCAAGCGATGGTGAGAACACGGGTGATGGCCGGATATGGCCTGTTTCTATTTGTGCTTTTGGTTTTAACCGACTGCGGAGGCGGTGAAAAACCCGGTGCCCCGGAAACCGGATTCAGCCCGGGGCCGGGTCTTGGGGACAGCATTGGGACGCCTGCCGGAGAGCCGTTCCAGTTGCCGGATGGCCTCACCGCCGGCGCTATTGTCGGCGCCTTGCATCCGCTTGATGAGGCCAACCAGAAGATCCTCACGCAGCCGCAATGCGGCAGTTATACTTCGCAACCGGTCGAGGTGGTCAACACGGCCTTTGGCTATGTCGATCTGTGTATGGAACTGGTGAACGGCGCCGGCATGGCTATCCCGGTCACGTTGCCCGGTGGCCTCATTTTCCCCTCGTTGGATGATCGCATCCAAAACGGCTTTTTAGCGCAAAGCGTTGCCATTACGGTGCCGGCCGGCGGGAAATGGGTGCTGCTGCGGCTTTATTGCTTGAACGCGCGCTTTCTCGGCGCCGATGGCGCGCACTATCAGATCGGGCCGATGACCGATTATGCGCCTCTGAAGGAAGTCGTCAACATCCTGCGGGACAAGCAGATAGATCAACAAGAAACTTTGCAGGTCCAGTGGGCGATATGGCAGGTGACGGATAATCCGGCCGGCCTCACTGACGAAGTCCGCGCCGTCTTAAATGGACTGTAGCGCCAAGGAACCTCTGACTAAGTCAGAGGTTCCTGCGGCATAGGGGCGAGGCGGTATGATGAGGAAGGTCCCGTGGACCTTCCTCCCGCCGAGCGGGGCGGCCACGGAAGGCCGGCCCCGGCTTTCAAGCGCAGCAGGAAAGCGCAGCGCAGAAAGTGCCGCCATTTTTGCTCGGCGCCTCCCTGCGCCTCACCCCTGCGGGGCTAACGCGAAAATCCGCTCCTGGCGGATTTTTGCTTGACGCAGGGAGGCGCCGAACAAAAATGTCAGGGATGACTTTTTCAGAGTTTCCCTAATAGCGAGGTTTTGTCCTCGCTTCGGCTTACAGTTTTAAGGGCTTGACCGGCTCTTCCATCCATTCCCGGTTATTTTTCCAATCTATCGTCGGGTTATCGACGAACAGCTCGACCTCATTGCCATCGGGATCACGCAGATAAATGCTCTGGCTTACGGTATGATCGGACATGCCGTCAATGGAATAATTCGCCGCGGTAAGGCGGTCGCGCATCAAGCGCAAAGTTTCGAGATCATCACCGATCTTCCAGCCGATATGATAAAGGCCGATGCGCCTGCCGGCCAGTGGCCCCGGCGCGTCACCGACTTGTATCAGCAAAAGTTCATGATGGGTGCTGCCGCCGGTCAGCATCGCGGCGCGTTCATTAAAGATCTTCCCTACCAAGGAAAGGCCGACGATTTCGCTGTAAAAAGCCACAGATGCCTTAAGATCACGAACATAAAAAACCACATGCGCCAGGTTTATCATAGGAAATCCTTATTGCTGGGGGAATGAAGCAGATTCATTTATCCTTAAAGTCCATGAAAATTTTGCTAAAGCATAGCAAGTTACTATTTAAATCAGGAATATTTTATGGCCTATCTTCTTAAAGATTACTCCGTTCCCGGAACTGCTCCCGGGACGCTGCCCGCAACACCACCTGAGGGCGGTGCATCGCGGATTTTTTTGACGAGCTACTATCATGACGCTGTGGAAAATAGGGAAATTACCGATCTAGGTGATTTGGAAAAACTCGCCTCTCAGCCCGCTAACGGGACCGTGACCTGGGTGCATGTTATCGGATTTGGGGATATGAATACTATCCGGCGGGCGGGCGAGATTTTTAATCTCCATCCGTTGGCGTTGGAGGACGTAGTCCACCGCGGGCAGAGGCCGAAGGTGGAGGATTATCCTCAACATGCTTTTGCGGTTTTCCAGTATCCGACAATGCGGACGGACAGAGTCGCTGCAATTGGCGTTATTTCTTAGTAAAAGTTTCGTCATCACTTTCCAGGCCAACGGTCCTGACATACTCTCACCGGTGCGCGAGCGGGTGATTCACGGTCGTGGACACATGCGTGAGCGGGGCGCGGATTATCTTGCCTATGCCATCATGGATCTGCTTGTCGACAGCGCTTTTCCCTTGTTGGAGAAGCTGGGAGAAAAGCTCGCGGCCCTAGAGGACCAGATTGTGGCCCAGTCTGGTGCCGGCGAGAACATCCGCAATATTCATCAAATGCGCCGGGATTTGCTCCGTCTTCAACGCGTGTTTTGGTCGCAGCGCGATCTCTTCGCGCGTTTGCTTCGGGAATGTGAAGATCGGTTTGAACCGTCTACGCGCACCTACCTGCGGGATTTATATGATCACGCGGTGCAAGTATTGGACATCGTCGAGAGCTTTCGCGAAACGGCCGCCAGCCTTTTGGATTTACATTTCTCCGGTCTCAGTCCGCTTAAACGATATCATGCGGGTGCTGGCGGTTATTTCCACCTTAATTTATGCCGCTTACGTTTATTGTGGGTATTTATGGAATGAATTTCGATCGCCGTTCGCCTTGGAATATGCCGGAATTGAGCTGGGAGTACGGCTATCCAGTGCTCTGGGGAGTGATGCTGATAATAGTGGCAGGAATGAAATGATCATCTTTTTCCGCCGCAAGGGGTGGTTTTGACGTTAGCTGGTGTTTGCCGGATATATAATATCTTCTACACTATTTTATTTATAAGTATTTTTTCAAATAATGACGGAAGGTCATGGCAAGCGTTGGATATAGGCAGCAAAGAATCGGGCTAATCCTGTCAGGCGGCGGCGCGCGCGCCGCTTACCAAGTGGGTGTGCTGAAAGCGATAGCGCAAATGCTGCCGAAGGAGGCGCCGAATCCATTTCCCATTATATGCGGCACCTCTGCAGGAGCGGTTAATTCCGCCGCGCTTGCGATTTACGCCCGGCGCTTTCAGGAGGGAGTGAGACGTTTAGTGACCATCTGGGAAAATTTCCATGTTCATCACGTGTTTCGCGCCGATACCGTGGGGGTCGCGGCGAACGGGGCGCGCTGGATTGGCGCCATGCTATTAGGGGGCATGGGAAGATATAACCCGGTTTCCTTGTTTGACCGCACGCCATTACAGGAGTTGTTGACCAAATATCTGCCGATCAAGCGTATTCAAGCTTCCATCGACGCCGGCGCATTGCGTGCAATCAGTATCACCGCCTCCGGCTATACCTCCGGCCAGTCAATCGCCTTTTATCAGGGCATGGAGTCATTAACTCCCTGGAAACGCGCCCGCCGCATCGGTTGCGCCACGGAGATTACCATCGATCATTTAATGGCCTCGTCCGCGATACCGTTTGTTTTCCCCGCGGTAAAATTAAACCGGGAATATTTCGGCGATGGTTCCATGCGGCAAATGGCGCCGATCAGCCCGGCGCTGCATTTAGGGGCCGACCGCGTGCTTGTGGTCGGGGTCAGGCAATCAAATATGGTCGCTCCGCCACGGCTTGAGCAACCCGCGGCTTATCCTTCTTTCGCGCAAATTGGTGGACATGTACTGAACAGCATTTTTCTTGACAGTCTAGAAACTGATTTAGAGCGTTTGCAGCGCATTAACCGGACTGTGCGCCTGGTTCCACCCAACCAGTTGAGAGATAACGGTATCGATCTGCGGCCGATTGAGGTATTGGTGATCTCGCCCAGCGAAGATTTAGGCAAAATCGCCGACCGGCACAAACATACGCTGCCACGGCCGGTGCGCTTTATGTTGCGTCGCATCGGCGCGCTTAACCGGGAAGGCTCCGATCTTGTCAGTTATCTTTTGTTTGAAAAACCCTATTGCAGCGAATTAATCGATTTGGGTTTTGCCGATACCATGAAGCGCAAAGAAGAGGTCCTGACTTTTCTGGGGTTAGGATTAACCGAGCCGGAAAAGATCGCTCAGTTAATTTAATTAAGCCAGGCTTATTTGAGCGGCAAGAGCTGGGGAGCGGCTATACTAGGGTTTAGGAGTAAGAATATATTTTAGGACTCTTTTCGCATCCCCCTTATGCAAGCAAAAATAGCCAAAATGATTAGCCAGAATCCAGCCTGTGGCGGCAGCGGGCGGTGGGCAAAGCCATGACCACAATCAAGCAACTAAAAGACGAGCTGCGCGAGAGCGAGGAGCGCTTCAAAAGTTTGTTTGAATTCTCTTCCGATTGGTACTGGGAACAAGATGCTGATTTCAAATTCACCCTAATCATGCGGAATGCTGCGAGCGAGGCGCGCTTTGCCGCGAAAAAAAGTATAGGAAAAACCCGTTGGGAGCTTCCTTATGTAGGCACGACTGAAGAGCAATGGGATCAGCACAAGGCTTTGCTTAACGCCCGGCAGCCGTTTTACGACTTGGTGTTAAAGCGTTACGATGCAACGGGTAATTTATGTTTCAGCAGCATCAGTGGCGCGCCTGTCTTTGACGTGGAAGGCAATTTCAAAGGATACCGCGGGGTTGGGAAAGATATTACGGCGCGCAAACAGGGCGAACAGCGGGAAGCGATGGAACATGCCGTCACGCGTTTACTGGCGGAATCAAAGGATCTGACCGAGGCGATGCTGAAAATTATTCAAACCATTTGCGAGACTTCAGGATGGCATTATGGCGCATATTGGGGCTTAGATAAGCAAAGTCAGTTCCTGCGGCGGGCGAACACATGGAGTTTTCCGTCTCTCGACGTAGCGGAATTCATAGCAAGCTCACAACAAGAGCCAAGTCAGGGCGCCAAGATGCGTTCGCATGGCGTGCGCCGGCGCGCCTGGGCCACGGGCGAACCCGTGTGGGTGTCTGATGTTACCCGCGATCCAACATTTCGGCGCGCAGCGATTGCCGCCAAGATCGGCCTGCATGCGGCATTTGCCTTTCCGATCTTAGTTGATGGCGTGGTTTTCGGTGTGATGGAATTTTATAGCCGTGAGGTCCGGCAACAAGATGAATTATTGCTTCGGAGCGCACGCTCCATGGGCGCACAGATCGGCCAGTTTTACCAGCGCAAACAGGGCGAACAGCGGGAAGCGATGGAACATGCCGTCACGCGCGTGTTGGCCGAATTTGACGATCCAGCCGAAATTATGCCGAAGATTATTCAGGCTGTGTGCGAGACTTTAGGATGGGATTACGGCGCCTATTGGGGTTTAGACAAGCAAAGCGAGTTGCTGCGGCAGGCCGATACCTGGCATGTTCCGTCCATCGATGTCTCGGAATTTGTAGACAGTTCCCGACAGGAGGCCATTACTATTCAGAGCACCAAATCACTAAAGCTGGGCGGGATAATCCGGCGCGCTTGGCTTACGAAAGAACCCTTGTGGATAGTCGATGTGACGCGCGACCCGACATTTCGACGGGCAGGGAATGCGGCAAGAGCGGGACTGCAATCGGCGTTTGCGTTTCCGGTCCTGGTGGGCCGCGCAGTGCTGGGCGTCATGGAATTCTTTAACCGCCAGATTCATCAAGCCGATGAGCTACTGCTCCGCAGTCTGCGTTCTCTTGGCAGCCAGATCGGTCAGTTTTATCAGCGCAAACAGATAGAGGCGCGCCAGGCCATGGAGCATGTCGTCACGCGTTTGCTGGCGGAGTCCGGCACGTTCGACGAAGCCATGCCGAAGATTATTCAAACGATCTGCGAGACCCTGGGGTGGGACTATGGCGGATACTGGAGTTTAGATGAACAGAAGCAAGTCTTCCGATGCACTGAGACCTGGATCACTCCCTCTCTTAATGCCGCCGAATTTGTGGGGCTGACCCTGGAAATCACCAATGCGTCGGGAACCGGAGGCGCCGGTGTGATTCGTCGCGTCTTGGCTAGCGCTGAGCCTATTTGGGTCGCGGATGTTACACAAGACACCGGCTTTTGGCGTGGCGCAATCGCGGCTAAAATTGGCCTGCGTTCGGCATTTGCCTTCCCGATTTTGATCGGGCGCGAAATCATCGGCGTGATGGAGTTCTTCAGCCACAACATTCGCCAACCGGATGAAATACTCATCGAGACGGCCCGCTCCATCGGCATCCAAATCGGCCAGTTTCGCCAGCGCAAACAGGCCGAGGAACGGATTCAATACTTGGCCTATTACGACGGCCTGACCGGCCTGCCCAACCGCACCCTGTTCAGCCAGCGCCTCAATCATGCGCTGGCGCAGGCGCAGCGCTATAAAAAGGCGCTGGCGGTGCTTTTTATCGACCTCGACCGTTTCAAGAATATTAATGACACGCTGGGACACGAGGCGGGAGATTCCCTGTTGCAGGAAATGGCGAAGCGGCTGGCCGATTGCTTGCGCGAGAGCGATACCGTGGCCCGTCTGGGCGGGGATGAGTTTGTCGTGCTACTCGAGGAAGTGGCCGATCCCAAGTATGCCGCCAATGTGGCGCGGAAGATCATCGCTGCCGCCTTGAACCCGTTCTTGCTCAAGGGAGGAGAATATCATATCACCGCCAGCATCGGCATCAGCACTTATCCCGACGACGGCGAGGACGAGCAGACGCTGATGAAGCATGCCGATATCGCCATGTACCTCGCCAAAGACCACGGTAAAAATAATTACCAATTCTATTCCGCGCAGATCAATGCCCATTCGTTTGAGCGTTTGGCGTTGGAATCCAGCCTGCGCCACGCGCTCGAGCGCAATGAGTTTCTGCTCCACTACCAGCCTAAGATAGACATGAAGACGGGAGACTTCACGGGTATGGAAGCGTTGATCCGTTGGCAGCATCCGGATCTGGGAATGGTGTCGCCCGCGCTGTTCATTCCCCTGGCCGAGGAGACCGGCCTGATTGTGCCGATCGGCCGCTGGGTACTAAAGACGGCGTGCGCTCAGAACAAGGCCTGGCAGGAACAAGGGCTGCCGCGTTTGCGCATCTCGGTAAACCTATCGGCGCGCCAATTTACCGAAGAAAATTTAGTGCAGGATGTGGCCAGGGTTCTTGAAGAAACCGGCTTGGAGCCGGAGTTGCTGGAACTTGAAATTACCGAGAGCATGGTCATGTACAATCCGGACCAGGCGGTGAAATTATTGTCCGAGCTAAAGGCCATGGGGCTTTATGTGGCGATTGATGACTTCGGCATCGGTTATTCCTCTCTTAGCCAGCTTAAGCGCTTTCCGATCGACACGATCAAGGTCGACCGCTCTTTCATTAAGGATCTTATGGAGAATAGAGACGATGCCGCTATTACGGAAGCGATTATTGCGATGGGTAAGAGCTTAAATCTCAATGTGATCGCTGAGGGCGTAGAGACCAGCGAGCAAGTCAACTTCCTGCGTGACCATCAGTGCGATGAAATGCAGGGCTATTATTTTAGCAAGCCGATCCCCGAGAATGAATTCGCCGATTTACTTCGCGAGCACAAAAGCTTGGCCCCGAAGGCGAGATCAAGTCCCGCTAAGTGATTGCCGCTTCGCATGCAATCAGCTTCACGGTTAAAAACTTTGATTTAACTTTCTATCGATCTCACCCGCTTTCCTGCCATTACGGGCAGACGCCGGCGTCGAATGGTTAAGAGTCTGATTTCCGTTGCAATAGCTCAGGCGGCGGGACGTAGGTGCCGGGGACGTGCTTGTTGCCCCAGCGGATGACCTCCTGCAGCACCGGCAGCAAGTCGGTGCCTTTCGGGGTGAGATGATATTCGTACCTCACCGGATTGTGTTGGTAGGGCTTTTTCACTACCAGCTCGGCCGCCTCCAGGCGCTTCAATCGATCCGCCAGGATATTGGACGGGATGCCTTCTGGAGATTGCATGAGGTCGCCCACCAAATCCAGGGTATTGGCGATCGGGCAGGTGGATCGCTTGAGACAAATTTTGGCGTCAGTGCTCGTTTCCCGGCTCATAAACTAAAACTTTATCATCCCCTCTAGCTACTTGCAATTTGCAAGTGACATGGTTAGAGTTGGCACTGTAACTTGCTATTTGCAAGTTACTGACTAGGGAACACTGGCAATGTTCAAAAAGCTTACTTAATGAATAGGAGGATCAGCGATAAAAGGCATCCTGGAACTATCCGCCGAAATTCTGATCCGGGCAAAACCGGAGCAGGTCTGGGCGATCCTGGAAGATTCTACTCTGCTTCCTTTATGGGCTCCGATGGTCAAGAGCACCACCGGCAAAACAGAAAAGGTTGGCGCTATCCGAGCCTGCCAGGTGGAGTGGGAAGGCCGAAAGGGGGAAATGGTGGAGCGCTGTGTTGAAGCGATACCTTACCAAAAGATCATGTGGGTGATGGAGCAGGGCGAAATGAAGAAGATGTTTTCCGACATCCGCTTCGGGTTCATCTTGGAACCTAAGCAATCAAAAAGCACCTTGCTTCGATTGGACGGATACTATCAGCCCCGAAATGCCTTTACCCGCTTGCTGTATGCCTTGATGCTGCGGCGCAAACTGCACGATATGATTCAAACCTTGGTTGGAAATTTAAAGGATCTGATCGAAAAGCGTGCTGTGGCAAGCGGTTAATGCTATGGGAAGGGCGTCAGCCGAAAATAAACTCAAGCTTAGTATGCAAGGCATCAGGAAAAATTAAACTTGATGGGGTGAATCGCGATGAAAACAAAAACGGTTAAGAAACCCGCCACCGCGCGTCCACAGACGGCGCTGGACGGCAAGGTATTCGCCATGCTGGTCAAGGGGAAGCTGGTGGTAAAGCTCCCGAAAGAGCGGGTTGATGCCTTGGTTGCATCCGGAGACGGACAGCATTTCGACCCTGGCCATGGGCGGCTGATGAAGGAGTGGGTGGCCATCGCCCCGGTCACCAAGGAGAAATGGTTAAGCCTTGCCAAAGAGGCGCGGGACTTTGTCGGATCAGGCCGCTGAGATCGCCACTCCGAAGACACTAAAAGAGGCATTATCGATTTGTCTTTCGTAACAGCATAAACCAGGAGGCAATGATGAAACTATACGGTCACCCCTTTTCAAGCCATGCGCGCAGAGTGCAGATGTTTTGCGAGGAACTCGGCGTCCCCTATGACTATCAAGTCGTTGATCTTTTCAATAAAAAACAGCATGCGGCGGAATTCCTGGCGATGAATCCCAACGGCAAAGTACCGGTGATCGACGACGATGGTTTTGTGCTGTGGGAAAGCCACGCGATTCTACGCTATCTGGCGGATAAGCACGGCGCGCAAAGTTGGTATCCCCGTGACATTAAGGCGCGGTCACAGGTGGAGCGATGGCTGGATTGGAACCACACCCGCCTGGGTCCAGAGGTAGGTAAAATTGCCTTTAACACCTTAGTTTTGCGCGAAAAGGGTAATGCGCAAGCGATTGAAGATGGGAAGAAGTGGTTGCTAATTATCTTACCGGTTTTGGACGGCGAGCTCGGCAAACGCCGCTATGTTTGCGGTAACGATATCACTATCGCCGATCTCGCGACCGTAACCAGTCTCGCGTATCTGGAGAAGTGTCAATACAGCTTGGCGGATTATCCGGCAATCGCGAAATGGTATGAGGCGATGAAGCAGCGCCCCAGTTTCGCGGCAACCGCCATGCAATCATGACAAAGCCTACGTCGTCAGCCGGCGATAGATGTCCGCCACCTTGAGCGGCAGTTTGCGCACATCATCGATCAGAATGTAGTTGGCGGCGCCGTACATGTGCGGCAGATAGTCGCGCGCGGTGTTATCGATGGTAATGCAAAACGGATGTATGCCATTGTGCTTGGCCTCGAACAAGGCCTGGCGTGTGTCTTCAATGCCGTAATCACCGCCGTAACCGTCATAATCATCGGGCCTGCCGTCGGATAAGGTGATCAACAGCTTGGTGCGCGCTTCGATGTCGTTAAGTAATTTGCTTAAATGGCGGATGATGACGCCCATACGGGTGTAGTCGTGCGGTTTCATGCCGGCGATGCGGCTTTTGACCAAATCAGAGTACCGCTCGCCAAAATGCTTGATATGGAACAACTGGCAGCGCTGGCGCGTGATGCCGGAGAATCCGTAAATCGCATATTGGTCGCCGAGGATCTCCAAGGCCTCGCACAACAATACCAAAGATTCACGCTCGGCATCGTTGATCCAGCCTTTGGTGGAACCGCTCATGTCCACCATAAACATGACCGCGATATCCCGCTCAACCTTATGCAGTTTAACGAACAGGTGCTCGGTCATTTCGCGCCCGGAACGCAAATCCGCATGCGCCTCCACCAACGCGTCTAAATCGATATCATCGCCATATTTTTGCCTCTTTTGCCGCTTGTTTTCATCGCGTAACATCTCGAAGGTCTTGCGCAAGTTAGCGGCGAGCGCGGCATACTTTTTCAAGGTATGCTGGACGAAAGGCTCATTGAGCAGATCGACATCCACCTCGCGTAACACGCACCACTCTTTCCGGTAGTGTTGGCGGCGGTAGTCCCATTCATTGTAAAGCAAGTATTTATCGTGCTCGGTGGTTTCCCACGCCGCTTGCGATTTTTCCGCCTGATTTTTGCGGTCATATTCACCGCCGCCGGTGGCGAGGCTTAAATAATCTTCCGGGATCTCGCCTAAGTCCTGGGCAATGGAATTCATCAGAACGCGCAGGCTATCCGGTATGGTGATAGGCCGGCCGTTTAGGTTTAACTCGAAGTCAACATCATCGCTGGACTTCCGGCCCGTTTTTTTATTGGCGCTGAAACGAGGAATCCCACCCGCTCCTTCGTTATTATCTGTTCGTTCTTTTCCTTGTTCGCCAATCAAGCGGGAAAGCGCTTCCCGGAGCTGTTGTTTTTCCAGCATGACGCGAGCAAGAATGACCTGCCTCGCGCGTTCGGGAAACAACCGGCCTTGATAGCACACGGGCGCCGGCAGTTCGTTGTCATACAGCGCCGCTACCGCTTCAAAAGTATCTTCGACGGTCGCGTGTGGCTGTTGCAGCCGCTTGATATGAGCCGCCCAGGCGGGCGGATAAGCCGCATCGCCCGACACGTTGCACAGTTGTTGCATCTCGCGATACAAACCGGGAAATTCAGCAGCGATGCAGCTATCCAAGCGAACGGTCTCTAAGGCGTGAAATAAACGCAATGCCTTTTCCGGATCGGCAAAATTCTTATACGTTTGCATAAGATCCAGCCGGAACGTGCCGAACCGAGTTTGCGCCCATTGGTGTACAACCATCGCTTTATAGAGTCGCAAGTTAGCGGCGGGCTGCGGGAAGCGGACTAGATGATGGGGAAGAAACAGCGTGTCGGTATCGGTATACACTTCATCGCTTGCCGCCAGAGTAAGTGGGCGGCCGGATAGGCCGGTGATAAAGAGCGTCAGCAGCCGTGCCACCTCCGGGAAGCCAACCCGGCTCGCGCGCTCTTTTGCGTTGGCGGCGAAACCGCGCACCTGCTTAAGAACGGCGATAGCGGGATACAGGCCGTTTTTGTCATACACATCCATGGCCTGGATAATCCAGGCCGCAACATCTTCCGGGTCCATAATATGGAAACTACCGGGCGCCTGACCGGCGAATTCGTATGCCAATTCAGCATTGGTTTTAGCGATAACACCGGCCCAGCGTAATACGAATTCCTGCTGCGCTCGCGTGAGCTCCGCTAATGCCTGCGCCGGTTCCGAGGTGATATGATGCGAGGATAATAACGAGTCGAGCAGGACATTGAGCCTTTCTTCCAGCTCGGCTGCGCTCAATGGATTATTGGACATAACATAAAAAGCCCTGAATAAAATCTGTAGCAGTGAATTCAACTTGACTGCATAATCTTGAGCTTATGACTGTACCGAAATCAAATCTGGAAAAATTGACAGTTCTCCTTTTCCTCTACTTGTGCGCTTCGCGCCAGAGCGCCACCGCCAGGCCGGCGACAATTAAAAAACCGACCACACTCACCCACATGGGAACGATTATGCCGTTCACTGTAACTTCCCAACCCAAAAAGAGCCGGAGAAGGTGCAGAAAAGCAAGTAGCGCGAAAAAGGCAATGGCGATAGTTGTGAATGGTTTCGTGTTTCGTTTCTTTTCTTTAGAAGATGGCATTTGCTAGCTCTCCTTATTTGAAAGATGCCTGACTAAATATCGGCACCCTAAAGGGCATAATTTTTGTACATCAAGCCTATCTTGGATAGGTGGAAGAGTGTCGACTAAAAAATAGGCGTTTATTTTAAAGACTAAAACAATGACGCGCCTAGCTCGTTGATAGCCGCCAGCATCTCCGGTTCATCGGTTAACGCTTCGGCGATGGCGCCGTGGCAGGCCTGTTGGGGCGGAATGCCGCTGGCCATGAGTTTACCGGCGTGCACCAGTAAACGCGTGCTGGCGCCTTCCTCGAGCCCGTTGCCTTTAAGATTACGCGTCATGCCGGCGAACTTGACGAGTTTGGCGGCGGTCTCGGCGTCCAGCTTGGTTTCATGCATGACGATTTTCTTTTCCAATTCCGGATTGGGATAATCGAATTCGATGGCGACAAAGCGCTGACGCGTGCTCTGTTTCAGATCTTTAAGCACACTCTGATAGCCCGGATTGTAAGAGATGGTGAGGCTGAACTCGGCGGGCGCCGACAAGACCTCGCCAGTTTTTTCTATGGGCAGCGTGCGCCGGTCGTCCGCTAGCGGATGAATGACAACGGTAGTGTCTTTACGTGCCTCGACGATCTCGTCTAAATAACAGATACCGCCCATGCGCACCGCGCGCGCCAGCGGTCCATCCACCCAAACGGTCTCACCGGCGGTAATCAGAAAACGGCCGACCAGATCGGAAGCGGTCAAATCGTCATGGCAGGAGACCGTGATCAAGGGGCGCTTGAGGCGCCACGCCATGTGTTCCATGAAGCGGGTTTTGCCGCAGCCGGTCGGCCCTTTTAGCAGAATCGGAATTTGATTGCGATAGGCCGCCTCGAACAAGGCGATTTCCTGGCGTTGCGGTTCATAATAAGGCTCAGACCTTACCAGGAATTCGTCGGATTTTAGTGCGCGTGGCTTCATGGCAGGCGCCAGTATGCCAAAAAAGCGGATTAATGAAAAAGAGTGCCCGTAATAAAAAGCCCGCTTGAAACGCGGGGTTTTTATTACAGTACCGCCGGCGTTTTTTAAGCGCATGCTTTTAAGCGGGTGTCGACGAGGACAAACCTTGAAGATAACAAGCAGATGATCATTTGTAGTTACCCCCGGCACAAAACCAAGGACCCCGACGAAAAATAACCCCAAACGCAGTGGCGAGATTTTTTAGCATTTTTAACCTCCATTTTTACTGTTGGATTTAATGTTCTCTTTTTGTTCTCGGTTTATTCATTGTAAACTATGCAAATGAAAAGATTATTGCCGCCGGAACGCTTGCACGGCCGCGGCACTGCGGTTAATCCAAAAAACCGTTTTGTTGCCTATGAGCACGTGCACGATCATACGGAAGATGAACCGCGGGCTGTGCCAGTCACCCAACTGTTCCTCGATACCACCAAGAGCATTATCGCCAAAAACGACAGCCCGGATGTCGGGTTTAACGCCGGCATTAATCCCTATCGCGGCTGCGAGCACGGCTGTATTTATTGCTATGCGCGCCCGACCCACGAATATCTCGGGTTTTCCGCCGGTTTGGATTTTGAATCGAAGATTCTTGTAAAAAAAAATGCGCCGGAATTATTGCGCGCGGCGCTGGCAAGCCCTAAATGGGTTCCTCAAGTATTGGCGCTAAGCGGGGTCACGGATGCGTTCCAGCCGATTGAGCGCAAACTACACATTACCCGGCGTTGTTTGCAAGTATTGGCGGAGTTCCGCAACCCGGTAGTGATTATCACAAAAAATTTTCTGGTGACGCGCGACATCGACTATCTTGCCGAACTCGCCAGGGTCAACGCCGCCGCCGTGATTATTTCGATCACTACGCTTAATGCAAAGCTTGCCCGCATCATGGAGCCGCGCGCGTCCCATCCCAGCAGGCGTTTAGAGGCGATTCAAAAGCTGGCCGCGGGCGGCATTCCTGCCGGCGTTAATATTGCTCCCGTTATTCCGGGGTTGACGGATGAAGAAATTCCGGCGATCGTACAAGCGGCGGTGGCGGCCGGGGCTAGCTTCGCCGGCATGCAGCCGGTGCGTTTGCCTTATGGCGTGAAGGATTTGTTTAGTCAATGGCTGGAAACCCATATGCCGGACCGAAAAGACAAGGTGTTGAACCGCATCCGCGCGATGCGCGGGGATAAACTGAACGATTCCCGTTTCGGTGCGCGTATGCAAGGAGAAGGTATTTTTGCCGAGCAAATTGCGGGTTTGTTCGAGATCGCCTGCCGTAAAGCAAAAATTTTGGGTAACAGGCCGCAACTTTCAACCGCGCAATTCCGGCGAGAGCCGGGTTCCCAAATGGCGTTATTTTGAGCCTATGCGTAAGCTCAAAATCACCCTGGGCGCGGTCGAGCTACGCGCACAGCTTTTCGCCACACCTACCGCCGAGGCGATTTATCAAAAGCTGCCGTTTCAATCCAAGGCGCTAACCTGGGGCGAGGAGGTCTATTTCTCCACGCCGGTGAGAGTAAAAAAAGAGGCGGATGCCAGGGATGTCGTGCAACCGGGTGAACTCGCTTTCTGGGTGGAAGGAGATTCCATCGCCATCGGTTATGGAAAAACACCGGTTTCACGCGGCGACGAAATCCGCCTGGCGGCGAAAACCAATATCTGGGGGCAGGCATTGGACGATGTTAAACGATTAAAAGCAGTGAACCCGGGCGATCTTGTGAAAGTCGAAGTATTAGCAGGCTGTTGAAAAACGAGTTTTTCAACAGCTTGTGGCGCGGTATAGGGACGTACCGCCATTTTTCAATCACTTAAGTGATTGAGGAATGAAGCAAAGCCCCCTTATATTAAAGGGCCATGCTGTGCAGAATGCACGAATGCCGGTCGCTCTCGGCATCCTGCCTCCCGCGACACTTGCACCTCCCTGTGCGTCGCGAGCGCAGGGAGGCGCAGGAGCGGCCGCTTTTTGCTTTGCGTGTTGACAATTTCTCCGGGAGAGAGTGGACGCTACCTGGTAGCGCCCGTAGGGCGAGGACCAGGGATGGTCCGAGTCAAAAAGGCCACGGAGGGATTTTTTCAATATCCTGTTGGAGTAATTCACGGTTCGCTTGGCGCGATAGATTTTTGGCTAAGCATCGATTTCCAACAGCCGCTGGGAAACCTCAGTGAGGTCCTTGCCGATCACATCCGGGCGCGGCATCAGCGGGTTCAACACCATGCCCGGGCGCGCCACGAACGCGGCCTTACCACCGGCTTTCATCGCCCCCGCCACATCCCAATCGTGCGCCGCCACCAGCCGCATGTCACCGATGTTCACGCCCAGGCGCTCGGCCGCCCAGCGATAAGGTTCGGGCGCGGGTTTATACCGTTTTACCGCATCCACCGATATAATCTGTTCGAAAAATTCTTTAAGCCCGGCATTGCTTAATTGCGCCTCCGCGGCAGCAGGGGCGGAGTTGGTTAAAGCCGCCAGCCGCAACCCGGCGTCATGCAAACGCTCCAGACTTACCTGCACCTCAGGATGGGGCGGCAGGTGCCTCATTTGGCCTAGAATTCCGGCGCGGGTATTTGCCGATAGATGCACTTCTCGCCGCGCCGCGACCATATCCAGGGCGGCGCCCGCAAGTGTAGTGAAATCATGGTAAGTATTTGTCAACGTAGCGATCATGGCGGAGCGAAGCAGTTGCGCGAACCATTCCTGCCGCGCCACGGCGTTGCCGAAGGCGTGCTGGAAATGATGGTCGAGCGCGCTTAAATCCAACAGGGTTTCATTGACATCGAACACAATCACACGGGGACTCATGGTTTCTCCGGGATCATAAATAAAACCACGATACAGGTTCTTCCCAATAAAAAATATCCCTCCTCATAGCCCGTTTTCGCTCTTATTGCGGTCGAACAATTCAGTAATAGCAACGCCGAAGCCCAGCGCCAATTTCTCGATATTATCCAGGCTGATATTGCGCTCGCCCCCTCAATTGAGCTGATATAGGTGCGATGCAATCCGCTGGTTTCGGCCAATACTTCCTGGCTCCAGCCGCGCAGAAACCGCAGTAATCGGACTTTATGCGCAAGCGTTTTTCTGGCGGTTGTTGCAATTGTCGGCATAGGGTTAGTCCCGAGCAGTTAGGGTTACAAAATTTCTCAGCCTGTGTACGCGCTCCGCCTCTATAAACTGCATGGCCTGCGGCCTGATCCCCACCCGGCGTGCTAACTCCGATTGGTTCATGCCAGCTTACTCCCGCGAATAACGCAGCCTTTCGGCGAGTGCATTCATAATTTTTAGGCTATCAAAATATTGGTAGGCGGGCATTGCCAATGTTCTTGTAATGCCAAGTTTATTTGTAATGTCTCACTTTGAACTTGTAGATTGCTTTAGTTATTCTAAAAATCTCCCCTGCTTTTCGGAATTTAGTTGGATATACCGGTGTTTACTTAGTGGTTATTATTTTTTAAGGAAAAAGCCGGTTGTGAGGTAGTGATCGAAGTCGCCTCAACCCGCACCCACAAAAGGCCCATTCAGCGCCTTCCGGCTGCTAAGGCAGCTCATTCCTTCTGATTTGGATGCTCGGCCAATCGAGTTTATTGTCAGTACGCCGCGATGGCAGCCGAGGAGCTGTTGAGCCAAATAACTTTTAAGGAGAGTCAGCGTGAAAATCGCACAAGTTGCGCCGCTCTATGAAAGTGTGCCGCCTAAGCTTTACGGCGGTACCGAGCGGGTTGTTTCTTACCTTACCGAAGAATTAATACAGCAAGGGCATCAAGTGACGTTATTCGCAAGCGGTGATTCCATAACCCGGGCGCGCCTGCGCGCGCCTTGTGCAAGATCATTGCGTATGGATAAAGCTTGCCACGATCCCATCGTTTACCATACCTTGATGCTGGAGCAGTTGCTGCGGGAAGCGGCTTCCTTCGACATTATTCACTTTCATATCGATTACTTTCATTTTCCTTCCTCTCGGCGGCAGCCGACCCCGATCGTTCACACATCGCACGGGCGCTTGGATATGCCGGAACTGGTGCCATTATTTCACGAGTTTCGCGATATCCCGGTGGTATCGATTTCTGATGCGCAACGCGCGCCGTTACCTTGGATTAATTGGCAGGCGACGGTTTACCACGGCTTGCCGGAAGATAGTTATACCTTTCAAGCGTCGCCGGGCGAATATCTCGTCTTTCTTGGACGCATCTCACCCGAGAAACAGGTGCATCACGCCATAGAAATCGCGCGCCGCGTCGGCATGAAGCTCAAGATAGCGGCGAAGATAGATCGGCGCGATTGCGAATATTATCAAACCGTCGTCGAGCCTTTGCTCGCAGATCCCATGGTCGAATACATCGGCGAAATCGGCGCTGAGGAGAAAGACCAGTTTCTGGGCCAAGCCTATGCGTTGCTTTTCCCGATTGATTGGCCGGAGCCTTTTGGCTTGGTGATGATCGAGGCGTTAGCCTGCGGCACGCCGGTTATCGCTTATCGGCGCGGCTCGGTGCCGGAAGTATTAGAAGACGGGGTGACTGGATTTATCGTGGAAGATCTAGAAGAAGCAGTGCAGGCGGTCAGACGTATTGAACATTTAGACCGGGGCGAATGCCGCCGCCAGTTTGAACAACGATTTTCCGTTTCGCGCATGACTTATGACTATCTTGAGGTCTATCAACGGCTTTTGGCTGAAAAAAAACCTTCCGCCGCGGTGCGATATGCATGAGGCAGCGCGAAGATGAATTTTACGTAGGAGCAACTTCTTCGCTGGCGGACAGCCGCACGCTGGTACTAAAGCATGGAGAGACTTTCGCGATCTTTAATCGGCACGGCGACATCACCACATCCGCACAAGAACATCAGGGGGTCTTTCATAAAGGCACGCGGTTCATTTCGCACTATTCGTTGCGATTGGAAAATGACCATCCTTTGCTCCTTAGCTCGACAATAAAAAAAGATAATCTTCTGTTGACCGTCGATTTGACCAATTCCGATATCTACGAAGACGGGCAACTATTTTTGCCTCACGGCACCCTACACTTGTTTCGCTCTAAGTTCATTTGGCATGGAGTGTGTTACGAACGGATGAAGATTATTAACTACAGCCTCAATCCGGTCACAGTTTCTTTTTCCCTGCAATTCGACGCCGACTTCGCCGATATCTTTGAGATGCGCGGCACCAAGCGCAAGCGCAAAGGCAGCCGCTTGCAAACAACGGTAACGGAAACCGGTGTTGTTCTAGGTTACAAAGGATTGGATGACGTCATACGCCGAACCACATTGGATTTTTCTCCGGTCCCGAACAAATTATCACCTATGGATGCACGTTTTGATCGAGTGCTTGCTGCCAGTGATGAGGCGGTATTTTTTATCAGAGCGGTTTTCAACACCGACGCCGCTGTCGTGCGCACGCTTTCTTACGATGAAGCATTTAACGAAATGACCGGGTCTGCTAACGCTGCTAAGGGCCGCCGTTGCGCGGTTAACACCTCTAATGTGCAGTTTAATAATTGGCTTGATCGTTCCGGGGCAGACTTACAGATGATGATCAGCGACACACCGGTCGGCCTCTATCCTTACGCCGGCGTGCCGTGGTATAGCGCGGTTTTCGGGCGCGATGGCATTATTACCGCGTTTGAATATCTCTGGATCGATCCGCAAGTTGCACGCGGCGTGTTGGCTTATTTAGCAAGTACGCAATCGACGGAGGTAAACAACGGCCAAGACGCGGAGCCGGGCAAGATCCTGCATGAAATGCGCGAAGGGGAAATGGCCGCTTTGGGCGAAGTGCCGTTTCGGCGTTATTACGGCAGCGTCGATGCGACCCCGCTTTTTATCATGCTTGCCGGTGCTTATTTTGAGCGCACCGCGGATTTAGCTTTTATACGAAGCATCTGGCCCAATATTGAGCGGGCCTTGCAGTGGATCGATGTTTACGGCGACAGCGATCACGATGGACTCGTGGAATATTTAGCCCACTCCGCCCGAGGATTGGTCAATCAAGGTTGGAAGGATTCCAATGACGCCATATTCCACGAGGATGGCCGATTGGCGCAAGGACCCGTTGCACTGTGTGAGGTGCAGGGTTATGTATATGCCGCGAAGTGCCAAGCGGCGGCAATGAGCGCGGCGCTTGGAACAGATGATGTAGCCGCGGTTTTGCGCGATCAGGCGGGAAATCTGCGCATCCGCTTTGAACAGGTGTTTTGGTGTGAAGAGTTGGGAAGTTACGCGTTGGCGTTGGATGGGGATAAACAACCGTTGCGCGTGCGGGCTTCCAATGCCGGGCACGCGCTCTTTTCCGGCATCGCGACAAAAAACCACGCGAGCCGCATCGCGCAGACGCTGATGACACGAGAATTTTTCTCCGGCTGGGGCGTCCGTACGGTGGCAAGCCAGGAGCGTAAATATAACCCCATGTCCTATCATAATGGTTCCATCTGGCCGCATGACAATGCCCTGATTGCTTACGGATTGGCCAAATACGGACATAAAAGAGAAGTGCTAACGATCATGGAGGGGTTGTTTGAGACCAGCCGGTTTATGGATATTAATCGGCTGCCGGAATTGTTTTGCGGGTTTATGCGGCGCCCGGAGGAGGCGCCCACTTTATATCCGGTCGCGTGTTCCCCCCAGGCATGGGCCGCCGGTGCCGTTTTCTTGCTGCTGCAGGCATGTCTCGGACTTTCTCTGCGCGGCTATCCGGCGCAGGTATGTTTTTCTTATCCGTGCTTACCGGATTTCCTAAAAGAAGTCCGTATCGAAAAACTTAAGGTAGGGCAGGCTTGTCTTGATATTTCCATACGCCGTTATCGCGAGGATGTCGGGATCCACATCTTGCAGCGGGAAGGTGATGTTGAAATTGTGGTGGTTAAATAGCGGGGTGATGAAAAACTTGTTTTTCATCACCCTGCGGTGGCCGCTCTCGCGCCTCCCTGCGCTACGGCCGCTCCCGGCGTCCCCGCCTCCCGCGGCATTACTACTTCCCTGTAGGGCACGGCACTTGGGCTTCCTGCCCGTCGCGGTATAGGGATGT
>WNFB01000264.1_pt1 | contig 38793 bp, 26 predicted proteins | sample 5400501 | NCBI WGS metagenome assembly WNFB01 (sample SAMN13153341, study PRJNA577476) | soil metagenome | isolation source: 200 cm saprolite under Douglas fir tree site 2 hole 1 | place: USA:California | collected 2015-04-18 | reverse complement strand
GCTGGAGTTTCGAGCGCGAAGAGGGCTACTGGACAGGGGCGGTTGCTGTCAACCTTGTTGTTACCGAACTATTGGTAACGTTGCTGGTGGTGCCATTGGCTGTCTGGTTGGCTATAACACAACAACCTATCACATTATTGGTGATTACCGGCCTACCCCTGGCCTTTATATTGCCGTTTATTTTTTTCAGGCACTCTAAGAGTTTCTGGATGAGCATTGACTTCATGATTCATCCAGTGGATCCTGAAGAACGCCTATAATTTGTATGCCATGGCTATAGGAAGTAACAGGTATAATTCTTTGGTTCGTGATTGAACATAGGCAAAAACCTCTATTTTTTAATGAGTGGTATTTTGTCTGCTTTGATTGAGTTTATACCCACCTATCATACATTATATGCTATCCATTCGATACACAAATAAGACTCGCCCGAGGGGAATGCACAGTACAGAGAACCCTTACCATCCCCCTTTCTTATGAGATACAATGAGAGAAAGCATTTGTTCTATTCACACAATGAGGTGTTTCAAGGAGTTCATTTGATGAAGAATACCATTGAGAGTGTCGCGTCACGCGCAAAGACGCCGTTTAAGAATGCCCCGTTTACTGACTTTAGCAAGGAGGAGAACCGCAAGGCGCAGATGGAGGCGTTGGAGCAGGTCAAAGGTGAGTTGGGGCGCATCTATCCCCTGGTGATTGGGGGGAAGAAGATTACCAACGAGACCACCTTTGCCTCTGTTAATCCTTCGCAACCAGAGCAGGTGATTGGCTATTTTTCACGCGCCACAGTTGAACAGGCGAACGAGGCGGTAGCGGCGGCGTCAGAGGCTTTTGAAAACTGGAAGCGGGTTCCGGCGGAAGAGCGAGCCGGGTATCTTTTCGCGGCTGCCGATTTGATGCGCCAGCGGCGATTTCATTTTAATGCCTGGATGATCTACGAGGTGGGCAAGAGTTGGGCTGAGGCCGATGGCGATACTGCGGAAGCTATCGACTTCATGGAATATTATGCACGCGAGATGATGCGGCTGACCGACGATCAGCCTCTTACACACATCGAGGGCGAGGATAACAAGCTGGTGTATATTCCCCTGGGCGTGGGTGCGGTCATTCCGCCGTGGAACTTCCCCTGCGCTATTATGGTCGGTATGACCAGTGCCGCCTTTGTAACTGGCAATACAGTCGTGCTCAAACCTGCCAGCACATCGCCAGCTATCGCTGCGCAGTTTATGAGTATACTGGAAGAAGTAGGTTTACCTGCTGGCGTGGTCAACCTCTTGACCGGCTCAGGATCGACCATCGGTGATGCACTGATTGAGAATCTCCAGGTACGCTTTATCGCTTTCACCGGCTCGCGCGATGTGGGCCTGCGCATCAATGAACTGGCGGCGAAGCCGCGCAAGGGGCAACGCTGGCTCAAACGTACCATCCTGGAGATGGGCGGCAAAGATGCGGTGGTGGTGGACGAGACGGCTGACCTGGATGCGGCGGCAGCGGGTATCGTGGCCTCGGCCTTTGGCTTCCAGGGTCAGAAGTGTTCTGCCGGTTCGCGGGCCATTGTTGTCGATAAGGTGTATGACCAGGTTTTGCAGAAGGTCACTGAGATGACGAAGCAGCTGAGTATGGGCGATGTGACAAAGCCAGAGACGCTTATCGGGCCGGTTGTCGATGAGAACGCGATGAAGAAGATCACCGAATATATAGAGATCGGCAGGGGCGAGGGCCGCGTGATGGCTGGTGGTGGACATCATGGCCCTGGCTACTTTATCGAGCCAACAGTGATCGCGGACGTAGACCCACATGCACGCATTGCGCAAGAAGAGATTTTCGGGCCAGTGTTGGCGGTGATCCGGGCAAAAGATTTCGATGATGCCATGCATATCGCCAACGATACCGAGTATGGACTGACCGGGGCACTTTACTCAAAGGACCCGCAGCGCATTGAACGCGCTAAGGAAGAGTACCACGTGGGAAACCTGTACTTTAACCGCAAATGCACAGGTGCGCTGGTAGGCGTGCATCCATTCGGCGGCTTTAATATGTCTGGTACGGATTCTAAGGCCGGTGGCAGAGATTATCTGCTGCTGTTCACCCAGGCAAAGGCTATTTCCACGAAGAAATAGCCAGAAATAGAGAGAAGAGCAATAGAGGGAGGATTCTCCTTGGCTAAGGTCAAACAAATTAGTCCAGGTGCGTGGTCAATTTCGCTGCCATTCCTGGGCGAAGATGAGATTATCGGCTCCTACCTGCTTGCCGGGGAGAACGAACTCGCTATTATCGATCCCGGACCGGCCAGTATGCTCGAAGAGTTGCTGGCATCGATCCGGGCAGCAGGCTTTGATCCACAGGAAGTGACGCATATCCTTGACACGCACGTTCACCTGGATCACGCGGGGGCAACAGGCTCCCTGGTGCGCCTCTTACCCAGAGCGCAGGTGTATGTGCATAGCAAGGGCGCGCCTCACCTGGCCGATACCTCAAAGGTGGTAGCCAGCGCGTCGCGTATCTACGGAGATCGTATGCAGATGCTGTGGGGAGAGATTGAATCGACGCCGGAAGAGCGGCTGCACACGATTGAAGGTGGGGATATTCTGAAAGTAGCGGGCCGCCGCATAGAGGTGCATTACACACCTGGGCACGCGGTACACCATGTCGTCTTTTTCGACGCGCATTCCGGCGAACTGTTCGCGGGAGATGTGGGCGGCGTGCGACTGCCGGGCGTCGATTATGTGCGACCACCGACGCCTCCGCCCGATCTTGATCTTGAGGCGTGGTCGGATAGCATCAGTCTTGTGCGAAGCCTGCGACCTGATGTGCTGTACCTGGGACATTTTGGCGCAGTCAGAGATATCCCACAACATTTCGGGCGACTGCGCGAGAAACTCTCGGCCTGGGGTGATTTTGTGCTGGACGCCATGCGCAAGGGCAAAGGCGAGGCGGAGATCATCGCAACATTGATCGAGAAGACACAGCCTGAGCTGCAGCGAGTTGCCCGCGATGCACACGCCCTTCAGAGGTACGAGATTGCGTCGAATTACGCGATGACGGTACAGGGCTATATGCGGTATTGGAGAAAGAAGCATCCTGAGCGGTTGTAGGATGCTCTTCCTTCGTTCAGGCCTTTTTTCGCGATTTATCGAGCCTCAAAGCTATACCGTTAATCTGACTTGGAGATTCTCCCCTCTTGATCGCTCTGATTTATTAGCTCCGACAAGGCAGTGTTTGTTGTATGCCTCAGTCTCCTGTTCGCCTCCTCCAGGTCAAGAACAGCCTGGACAAAGCGGTTATATTCCCGTTTAAATAACAGAAACATAATCACCAGGGTCGCAATCCACCAGATCGTTTCGATCACCATGATAAGAGGAAATGAGATAGTGCTACCAAGTGGGGAAAGAGTAAAGGTCGATTGCACAATAATCCAGCCAACCAGGGCGATAAGTTGAACCGTCACAAATCGTGTGATTCTGTAAGAGCGTTGTTGCATATTTTGCAGTACCATCGATGAAAGCCCTCCTTCTCAAACTACTTGCGTCTTGTTACACTGTTCACACGGAATCTCCGTAAATAAAGTTTCCATATACATTTATACCATAACTGACCCAATGTGCAAGTTTCTTTGCATTCTCGCCGCTTCTCGGCTCGCCAGAATTTTTTGGAGTGTCTGCAAAGCTCGCAGACACTCCAAAAAATTCTGGCGAGCCGCCAACAGTATCATATTTGGTATAAGCATGTTTCAAACAATTAGCCCTTTTGTCATAAAGTAATCTTTCTTTATGGTATGCATCGTTTTCTAACTTAGGACGTATTTGTGCCTTGAAGGTATCTTCTATTTAGTGTGACAAGTGAGTAGGAATGAGGAGCGTATGCATCAGTGTTTGCGTTGCAATCAGCCGTGTGTGATGACCTCAAAATTCTGTGAGAGTTGTCAGTCACTACTGCACAATCAATTACAGCTGAGAGCTTTTCAGACCTCACCTCTACTCTCGCCGGCAGAATACAGTAGCATCCTCTCAGGTTCGAGGGCTTCGGGCGATTTCGACTTACGCCATACCTCCTTATGGGAAGAGGAACACACTGCTATAGGAGATTTTACAGGAGAAGGTGAACAAGACAGGGACTTGAGCTATCTCATGCCGGATGCATGGCCAGGGCTGGAAGATTTTGACGGAGATGAAGAAGATGGCAGCCAGAGCGACGATACCTTGATGCGATCCGATCCGTTGATAGTACGGTTTGTTACCGAGAAGAAGAAGGCACAACGTGCGACCGCGAACGGTAGAAACGCGGCCACAATTCCTCAGCCTGGTCGACCCATCCTTCCTCGTCGCGCTGCGCCTGCGCCTGGACGATTGCGCACGCTTTTCATTCTGTTGGCTATCATAGCAGTGATCGCGCTAATCGTGGATGGCACGCTTATCTCTGTTGGCATTACTCAGAATCGGCATGCAAAAGAACCGAATGCCATTCCACCCTCTTCTCCCGTTTTGACCGTCACGCCGGGTACAGTGCAACCTGGTCAGGTCGTGTTGCTGCGCATAAGCCATTTCCCCGCCTCAACGTATGTATCCCTATCTCATGACATACAGGAACCTGTGAGAACAGAGATTGGTACTTCTCTCATCGAGGTAGGGCCAAATGGTAGTGCCGACCTGCATATTTTAGTTGAAGATAGTTGGGGGGCAGGCCCTCACATCATCGAGGGTGAAGATGTCACAACGCACTACACTGCCAGTGCTATCATCCAAATTATCGGTGCGGGCCCCTTGCAGTCGCCGCATCTCGAAGTAAGTCAGAGTTTGCTGAATATGGGAACGGGCTTGCAGGGCGCAAACACTATTCAATCGTTGATATTACACAATACTGGTGGTAGTTCGATTTCATGGGTGGCAAGTAGCGACCAAGCGTGGCTGTTTACTACTCCCACTCAGGGTGTCTTTAGCCAGAGCCAGGGTATTTCTGTTGCTGTTACACGCGCAAATCTCAAGCCTGGAAATTACAGTGGAACCATTACCATCGTATCCAATTCCGGCACTCCTGCACTCATACGGGTGCGAATGACCGTGCAGCCACTTCCAGCCAATGCCGGGCCTGTTCTGGTTGCAACACCACCTGCTCTTTCATTTATCGCCACGGATGGAGGAGCGAATCCTGCAGGCCAGTTCTTGACAATACGCAACCCTGGATTACAGCCCCTATCCTGGTCTATTGCCAGTACAACTGCACTGGTACCTGGTGATCAGAACATACCATTCCTATCTGACGCCAGCTGGATACATACAATTCCAGCTTCGGGTATGGTTGCCCCCGGCTCGCAAGCCCAGATACCTGTCGATGTGTATAGCGAAAATCTGTTGCCAAATGTCTATAGCGTGATGCTCACGTTTACCGCCGCGGAGGCCAGTCTCAATAGCCCTCAACCTGTAGCCATTTCTCTGACGGTACAGCCGCGTTGTGGTATAGCAACGAGCCAGGGAACTCTGGCCTTCTCAGCCAGTGTTGGTCAGAAAAGTCCAGGTAGTCAGGTTTTGGGGTTGGGCACCAGTACTGCTTGTACAGGTGTCATTAACTGGCAAGCGTTTAGCTCAGCCAGCTGGCTCAGCGTAACCCCTGCCAGTGGACGATTGCAAGCCTCCAGTGCCGGAACGGCAACGGTCAATGTGAGCGCGGGAACGCTCCTGCCGGGAATATATAGCAGCTTCATTCTCTTTTTAACGGCACAGCGCACGCAAACGGTGACAGTGCAGTTGACGGTTCTGCCATCATCATCATCGTTTTTATCACCAACCGCTGGATGGCAGCCAACCGTGACAGTTCCGCCTGGTCCAGGCACCCCCACTCCACCTGTCGGCCCGCCAGTATTGGGTGCGTCACCGTCCAATCTCAATTTTAGTTCGATACAGGGACAGGGGAATCCTGCCAGCCAGGCTGAGAAGGTCATCAACTCAGGAGGTGGCCCGCTCAACTGGCAAGTCGCTATTGACCCGTCGGCCTCCACCTGGTTGAGTATTGCCCCTATGAACGGTACTATCGATGCCGGGGGAAGCGAGCTGGCGACAGTGAGTGTCAATACAGGTGGACTGACAGCAGGCACGTACAGTACACAGGTCTCCGTGACGGCGACAAATAGCTCCGGCGTGCAGGCGCAAGGCAGCCCACAGCTTTTCACAGTGACGCTCACGGTGTATCAACCCTGCTCATTACAGGTAGCACCAGCCAATCTCACATTTACCTCTACGGTTCTGCAGCCAAATCCGCCTGCACAAAACATCACACTAAAAGAGGTAGGGTATTGTTCGCGCCCCATTTCATGGACTGCAACCGTGAATGCCAGCAGTCGCACCTGGCTGATCGTCTCAAGTGCCTCTGGCAGCAATGATAGCACCATCGTTGTATCCGTTAATACCAAAGGGATGCTCGTGGGCGTGTATAATGGACAGGTAACTCTTTCTGCCGATGATAAGGGGGGAAGCGAAGTACAGAATAGCCCTCAAGTTGTCCCGGTAACGCTCAATGTGATTTTGTGATGGCCTTCGCCGGTGGTCAGGATGTTTCTCGATAAACATGTAAGGAGCGTGGGGTTTGAGGAAAAGATCTGCCAGGTTTTATGCGCTTATGCTGCTTGGGATGAGCATAACCCTGGCTCTTTTAATTACCCTGAGCCGGGTTGTACCAGCGAGCTTCTCTCTTATACTTAACACGGCTCCGCAGGTCATCCCCAGCCTGCGCGAGTGGCAAGGGGCCACTGGATCTTTTACGCTTAGTCCAACTTCTCGCATTACCGTAGATCCTCCTTATGCAACCCAGCTGAAGGATACGGCGCATGTATTCCAAAGTGATCTCTCCCAGGTGATCGGGCAAACTCTCCCTATTATCGCTACAAGTTCGCCAGCCACAGGGGATTTTTTCCTGACGTTAAACAACCTGGATCGTGGCCTTGGCAACGAGGGATATTACTTTAACGTGGGAGACATAGTGGTTATTCGGGCGAATACGAGCAGGGGCGTCTTCTACGGTACGCGGACGGCACTACAAATCCTGGTTCAGGACCCTTCAAGAGAACATATTGCCAAAGGAACGGCCAGGGATTATCCAAAATACCAGGAGCGCGGCTTTATGCTTGATGTGGGGCGCAAGTTTTTCTCCATCAGTACACTGGAAGACTATGTGAGATTCATGTCGTGGTATAAGATGAATGATTTTCACATTCATCTGAACGATAATGAGATCGATGGAGGCAATAGCCCGGATTGGATGCATAAATACGCGGCCTTCCGCCTCAACAGCGACCGCTTCAAAGGGCTGGCTGCCAAAGACGGCTCTTATACGCGGCAGGATATCCGCGAACTGCAAGATGTCGCCGCACAGTATGCCGTCACAATTACACCCGAAATTGATGCACCGGCACATGATCTGGCTTTCACTCAATACCGGCCAGACCTTGCCAGTCAGAAATACTCAAAGGATTTTCTAGACCTGAGCAACCCCAATACCTACACCTTTATGAATGCCATCTGGGACGAATTTCTTCCCTGGTTTGATACGACACAGGTGGATATCGGCGCAGACGAATATACCACCAGTGACGCGGATAAGTACCGGCAGTTTATCAACACGTATGACGCTTACATAAAACACAAAGGCAAGACGCTCAGGATGTGGGGAAGCCTGACAAAGATGAAGAGCGGCGTCCAGGTCAATACCGATATTGTGCTCGATGTATGGAGCAACACATGGGCCAATCCTGTGGATATGGCGCAGCAAGGATATGAGATCATCAATGCCAATGACAATCTGCTCTACATCGTTCCCAAGGCTGGATATTTTCATGACTACCTGGATACCAAACTACTGTATGAGAAATGGGAGCCGTATATCTTTGACCTCTCTGATCAAAGCCTGAATCTAACCCCGGACGATCCCCACCTGTTAGGCGGCATGTTCGCGGTCTGGAACGACAAACTCGGAAGTGTGGTCAGCGATGCCGATGTCTATGATAGGGTCAAGCCCGCCATGCAGACGCTGGGCGAAAAAATGTGGAGCGGAACCACGACGGACATGACCTATGAGCAGTTCCAGCAGGTGGCCGGGGCGATTGGGGAGGCACCGGGGACGCATTTAGCCTCGACTTAGATCCCTCCCATGGCTCTTTCAGGGGAAGAAAATTTGCAAATCATTCAGTGCGCATGAAATAGAGTACCGCTTCGGTAAAGTCTATCCATTTTTTCAGGCGCATTCCTTTGCCATTGATGAGGTCTAGCACCTCTTCGCGTAACGGCGAGGCGTGGATAAATCCTGCCCTAATAGGCAGTTGGTACGTGGCGATGTGATGGAGCGTGGTGTACATGATGTAGTTGCAGAGGAACTCGCCCGCGGAGTCGGAGGGGGCTGCTTTAAACTTGACGTTGGTGAGCAAGTCCACGATCTCTGCGACGGGCAGGGTTGACTGATAGGTTTCAGGGCCATCAGCCACTACCGGCTGACCGTGCGGCTGGTATCCGTCATTGTCGCCTCCCACTGGAGAGCAACAACGGTTGACCGCGATACGCTCAACACGCACACCCACAGCATCGCCCTGTCCAAGGTTAAGAACAACGTCTGGATGGAGCTCATCGATTGCGGCAATCAAGGGCGCGGTAGCACGTTGAAACGACACCGGCAAAACGAGACCTGTGATTTCCGCGTCAACAATGGTGGCTCCATTGAGGTGTTGAGCGGTTTCACCACTGGGATTACGCTGCCATGGTCCATATGGCTCGAAGCCAGTTACCAGTATCTTCATCGGTCAAATAGTTGCCTCGACCATAACCAAATAGTGCATTTGGCCTGGGTTCTCAGCGTTAAGCTACGTCCGTTGAAGCTTCTGGGTGATCCCATAGACCCAACTGGACGGCGGGTTGGACTACGGCCAACCCATTTGTCTGTTTCCACGCTTCATGCCGCGAAATCAGGAGGGTCTTAACCTCCTTCTTGCCCTTGCAGGCTGCCAGTTCGTTGTCCCCAAACCGACTGGTCAGATTCTGTGCGGCGTTGCAGTCGGCGTGATTGCGATAGCCACAGACTCTGCACAGAAATGTCTGCTGGTTAGGCCGATTGGCTCGATCCACATCATGGCAGCGGCTGCACTCCTGCGAGGAGTACGCGGCTCTGACAGTGTGCGCCGCCATCCCACGCTTGGCTGTGGCCCAAGCAATCTGTTTGGGAATGTGCGCCAGGTTGGAAGCATAGAGGTAAGCATTCATGGAGCGAGCTTTAAAGCGCATGGAGGCAACCGAGAGATCCTCGTAAATGATGCGGGCGTGTGGGTGGTCCGCGATCATCAGGTTGACCGCCCGGTTGATCTCCTGCCGCACATGGCGACCAAGGCGTTGGCCACTGGCACTGCTCGTCGAGGGGAGCTTGGTGATCCCCTTTTTCTTGAGACAGGCCCGCAGTTTGGCCTTCCTCCGGCGCTTTTCCCGATCGCGCTTCTGACGGCGGGCGAGCTTGCCATGAAAAGTGCCATACCTTTTTCCCGTTGAGGTGGTGATGAAGTTCGCGATGCCCACGTCCGCTCCCACGCGAGGGGCGGATGGCTCGGTTTCGAGTGGAACGTCCTGATCGAAACTCAGAGTGAGCCACCAGATGCCTTTGCGCTTAGAGAGCGTGGTGGAGGTATTGAGCGTGTGGCCTTCGAGGGCTTTTTTGTGATAAGAGGCGAGTTTGACCGGGACACGCAGGGGGTTGCCTTTGTCCAGGGTGGAGATTCGTAGCCAGTAGTCGAACATCGAGTCCTCTGATTTCTCCACCACCAACACGTTGGCGTTGGCTTGAATACAGGGAACGCGCAGTTCTGGCATATTCCATTCACGCCATGCAGGTTCCTTGCGTTTGGGGTCAAGGGGCACCCCCGAGGTCTCTGCTTTGGCCTTGGCATCAGCGTAATCCGCTAGGTCTTCCAGGTAGGCAGCATAGGCAGCTTGCCGATTAGTGCGCCAGGACTTGGCGATACCTGCTGCCTGCTGCATGGAGACCCGCTGCCAGCGTTCGGAAAGCTCGCTCTCAAAAACGGGGTCTGCATACTTGTCTGGGGAAGTCTCGGTCGTACAGAACCGAGTGACGTACTGTTGGCAGAGGGCGGTAAACACCACGATGAGTTGATCTAACGCATCCAGCTTGCCTGGATTAGCCTCGATGAGACGAATATGCGTGACTGTGTGGGTCAGCGTCTGTTTCGTCTGTTTCTTACGCTTGCGTTTCTTTTTGTCCTCTTTAGTGGCTTTCCCTGGCTTCTGACTCACCTGAAGGTCCATTCTGCTGCAAGGCAGCCAGCACTTGTTCAGTCTTCCGTTTCGCGCGCCTGCGGCCATACAGCCGGGCGCAGAATGAAGTCACAATCGCTACAAAGTCGCCCATAAGATCGTCCTCTGCCGTATCAGCAGTATTGACCATTACCAGTTCCCGTCCCTGCATGGCGAGCAACGTCTGGATGTAGGCCACTCCAAAGCGGGAGGCTCGATCCTTGTGCTCCACCACAATCTGTCCGATCTTGGGATCAGCAAGCAGCGCCAGAAACTTGGGACGCTGATCATTGATGCCACTGCCACACTCTTTGACGACCTTAGAAACTCCCCACCCCTGGGCATTGCACCAATTGATCAGCCGCTCGGCTTGCCTCTCCAGGTTGTCCTTGTTCTCGCTACTCGATACACGGGCGTACACAGCCACTGTGCGTACAGGCGTTGAGCGCAATTCTGGCGGATCGATGATGACGGTGCCAGTGGGGAGTTGGTAGCCAGGAATCTGGCCTCGTTTCCACATTCTCCAGGCGCTGTTATAACTGATTCCGATCCGCTTCGCGTAGCTCGATAACTTCATGAGGACAGTATAGTACATTCGTTCTCATTTTGCAAGAGATGATGATACTTTGCCATGTCTAGTTACAAAAAATGAATACCTCCTGTTGATTGTCGATTTCTCGTAGTGGCTGCGCTCGCGCTAGCCACCTCAGCCATGCCGACCCCAGCCGCATTCGGGCAACGGAGTATAGTAGTGGCTGCGCTCGCCTCAGCCATGGGCGCTCGCGCTAGCCACCTCAGCCATGCCGACCTTGAAAGACGCCCAGACTTACCAGGGCAGAGCCAATATCGTTGAGGGCCTGGATAATCAGTTTGTGGGCATCTTCTTCTCCGATGATGGGGGAGCAGAAATGTTGGCAGGTGGCGAAGAGAGCGGCGAAGCCTTCGAGAAGTTCTCCACGGGGTGCCCTGTCGAGTTGCGAGCTCTGCGATACTCGCAAATAGCCACTGGAGGCAATCTGCAAGCCGGAGAGAGCGGGAAAGGCCGAGGAACAATCATCCAGGATATCGCGCAGGACACTCATAGCTTCTGTTGCTCCTACCAGGTGGGCGACGGCAAGGGAGATGCGACGTGTACCCTCAACCAGGAGTTGCCACTCCCACGGAGTGATCAGTTGCTCCGCCTGAGGTGTGATAACCAGGTGACTTTCGATGACACGGGGTTTGGGTGGAGCTTCGGGCCGGGTGACAACGCCAAAGAGTTGTAGATGTGCGATGACATCGTCTAAGAGCCGCTCATGCTCTTCGTTGGCACCGACATTGGTATCGCTCACAGAGATACCGCGTTCAAAGCGCACGATTGCACGTGCCCAATCTCTGAGATCACTGAGACTAGCCCTCGCATCGCCACGACTGCTCACGACGTGAACAAGCTTTCCACTGTGAAAGTAGAGGTGGGCAACGCCTAAACGCACGGTATTGCGCAGGGTGAGACGACCAGATGCATGTGAGCGCCTGATGGTATTGATAATGCGAGCAAGGTCACGTAAGGAACCTTGCCAGGAAGTGCCATGAGGTGTAGACTGAGCCACTATCTATAATTGCCTCTCTCACGGAATCGCAACATACCGGACACTCTTGTAATATACAGGTATTATAGTAGGATGGTCAAGACGGCGTATAGTAGTGGCTGCGCTCGCGCTAGCCACCTCAGCCATGCTCCACGGCGTATAGTAGTGGCTGCGCTCGCGCTAGCCACCTCAGCCATGCTGCGCTCGCCTCAGCCATGCCGACTATCCGGTTTTCGAAGATGATAAATACACTCGCTTCCCAACCGGGAGCCATAATTATTAGTATAAGGGCCGTAGACCTTTTTGATAAATGTATATGCTCTAGCGTTGTTAAGTATCCTGGCCATTCCGGGGACTGAGAGGTTATAGCGATACGTGGCAATCTGGTCCAATCTATGATGACGAAATTTTTCTTCTAGTGCTGCGCTGCTCAGCCGATTTAACGTGTACGGTGCCCATACTGGCGCTCTTCTAATTTTCGAGTAAAAGTTCAGCAAATGACTGAAGGGATGTTGGATATCAGAATTCTGCACGATTATGCTCCCACCAGGCTTTAAGAGGTACACCATTTTAGCGATCACATCTTCTGGAGAATCTACATGAGCCAATACTCCTAGACAGAGCATAAGATCAAACGATCGAGGTTGCCATGTCGCCTGCATGAAATCTCCATTGATCGTTTTCACATTCTCCTCCAATTCTGGAGGAATATTTGAGCGAGCAATAGACAGCATATTGCTGGAAACATCCAACAAAGTAAGGTGATTACACCGCCGCAATAGCGGTAATGATATGGCTCCGTTTCCACATCCAATGTCCAGTATTGAAGCGAACGTCTGATTTCCTACAAACCCCTGGACGACTTCTGCCCGGATGCGAATATTGAAATCAATCTTCAGATATAGCTCAGTCTGATTGAAAAAAGTCTTGACTTGCTCTACTTTGTTGCTCATAAGACTTACCCTACCTTCTCCAGCGTAGTGGCTGCGCTCGCGCTAGCCACCTCAGCCATACCAATTTTGAAGTAACCTACCGGCAAATGTACTTCATACCAACTAACATGTCCTGACTTAAGGACTGATTCAGTGTCATGGTTTGAGTAACTTTGCTATATGCTAGATTTCCCAATGTTTCTCCTACTTCCGCACAAGGGGGCAGATGAATTTCTAACTTTACAACCCACTGGGCGCCAGCTTGCCTCTGAATCTGATACTGGTAGTGCCAACCTTGTGCATCCTTTTTCGCCGCGTGAGGCACCGTCCAATCCAGGGTAATGGTAACGGTTTGATGGTAGTGGAAGATGAAGAAACCGGCTCTCACACCCTGGCCATAGGCAATGCTCGCACCTTCTGGCTGCCAACCCCCTTGCCTCAATAGCAAGCTGTTGAGAGGCATGTACGCTCGCACGTAATCTCGATAGTTATACAGGCCGTAGACATCGCCTTTTGTTCCCCACACATAGCGCAGCGTGGTGTGATGGAAAGCGTTGCCGTCCTGGTCAATCGTTACCACGTCAGTCAGCGTGTTGGTGATCAGAGCGTTGGCCTTGTTCGCGGAGATATTGGCATCGACGATGAAAAGGCCGTCGTCAACGGGAGTTTGGACTGCTGAGGCGAGGTGAATATTTTTTAAGATATCCTCCGCCGCATTCGAGTTGAGATAGATTTGAAGGTCTTTAGAGTGGAGGGAGTTCAGCAGCAGTTGCAAGATGGCTGGCATCGCTACCGCTGAAAGTTGGTGAATACGAGCCATGAAATGCTCCGACAACAGCTCAGTAAAGTGTTTGCGCACCGATGAATGTCCATCTGCCGCAGGGACATCGTCCCCCTCGCGACCTGATCCCAACTGGTGATAGTGGATGCGATCAATCAAGTTCTGTGATGTCACGGTCTCATGATATTCTGGAATGTAGATGGGGCCGGTGATGGTCAGCATCTGCTGGATAAGCGCGGGTGTGATGGCAATCACCCCTTGAAATGGCAGCGTGCCGCCCTCTCGCATATAGTTTATCTCGGCATATTGTGCGGAGGTTGGGAAATCCGCTTCGAGGTTAGAATCACGGATGCTCCAACTGGTACTTGCCAGGTACTTTGAAAACCATTGGTACTGCGCTGGATAGGGGATGCTATTTTTCGCGCTGAAAGCATAATCGAAGAGGTAAACATCGGTGATATGGGTATCAACTGGTCTTCCACCGCTAAGGGTTGCGACTCCAATATTGCCAATAAAGCCACCTGCGGGTCGTAGTTCAGTTGAGTCAAGGAGTTCAATGAGATAATTCGTAGGCGACCCTATGCCAAGCAGGGCAGGAGCGACGGCCACCAACCTCTCTGCGTCGTTGATCCATGCCTGGATTGCGGGTATGTTTTGGCGGAAGATGGGCAGATATTTGCTGAGGCGCGGATCAAGCTGCGAGACACTTGTATCGGTCGATGGCAACTGGTTGAACTGCTGTACTGCACCGTCAAATGTAGTCTTGATCTGGTGGAGGTTTTTGGCGATGACGCCGATATCGGCCATGGTCAGACCGGTGAGATTCTGGGTTGTATGCAGTGGATCAGCGAAGCGGGATATAAGCATTTTCAGGATGGTGCAAGTGGCTATCCCTGCTTGCGAAGCCTCTGCGGCCAGGGATGCCAGGTGTATGGCAGTACTGAGACGATTTCCGTAAACGGGGATAAAGGTGGCCAGTGACGGCAACGATTGGAGACTGCTATTCACCTGGTTAAATGCTGTAGAGGCCGCGGAAAATTCGAGTTGCGCCTGTGCCACAGCAGTTGCGTCGAGTGGTTTTTTGGGCAGCGTTGCGAGTAAGGCTGCGGCGTTGCGCAGGTGTTGCATGCCCGTTTGTGCTAAGGAGAGGTCGTCATGGTAGATGGGGTTGTATTTTTGATAAGCTAGCAGGGTGGTGCCAGAGCCTATGCTTGCCAGGATGATGGTGAAGAGGAGAAGCAAGTAGAGCTTTTTTGTTTTATGTTTTTTCTGTTTTGGTGTTCTGTGGTGTTCTATGGGTGGTTGTTCTGGGTATGTTGATATGCTGATGGTTTTTATGGTTTGCTTTTCTTCCATACTGATGTTACCCCTATCTATTGCATCCTCAACCAATCTTTTAGGAAAAAGGTGGAAACCAGGGGCACCCCTGGAACCCCGGCAGGCGATTCCCCTGCACCCCTTTCCCGTACTGTTCGGTTGACTTTGCACTATGGTATGTGTTCGTAGCCCTTCGCACCCTATAGTAGTGGCTGCGCTCGCCTCAGCCATGTGCGCTCGCGCTAGCCACCTCAGCCATGCTTACCCTCTTGATAGCTCTCTAATTCAAGTGTAGCATTGAGTGCTATAGCCATAAGTAACTATGCCGGTCTCCAGGGTGAGGATTGCCTTCACCATTCCCCTATTACCTGCCCCTCCCTACCCCGGCAGGCAGGGTGGCGGCTGCTATCGCCCTGTTTTCCCCCTGGCATTCAATTATAGATTCTGATCAAGCCGCACTACTCCGCGTTCTTACCTGACTACGCAGCCTGTCACTCAGGCGCATCGCGGGTTTCTCAACCTGGACATATACGACAAATGCAAAGGGGATAGCTACAAGAAATTCCCATAGCCAGACGAAGATGGAAGCCACATTGTGATTCAGCCCCACCAGACTGGGCCCCACAGCATTTTGAAAGGCATTGAGAATTGGCAGATGCCAGATGTACAAGCTGTAGGAGATCAATCCAATCCAGCGGAGCGGCGTCCACTCGAAGAGTCGTTTGAGTACACCGGTATCAAAGAGGATGACCAGGATGAAACAGCCATAGACCAGAGAGAAGCCAAGTTCGTTGATCCAGCCGATGGCCTGGAACAGGCGAGGAAACGCCGACCAGGTGTACATGTCGACATAGGTATAGTTGCGCATCGCCATGAACAGGAACCCCAGCATACTGATGCCCCACAGCCACGGACTGAGCTGTTGTATCCAGCGTGTGTATTTCTTCCTGGAGGTGGAGTTATACATATAGGTATAACAGAGCACCAGCAGCATGCCGACGGCAAAATCTTCCAGGTATTTGCCATTGACGCCGTATATGAAGAAGAGGATGACATTGAGCACCTGGCGCGACACCAGGAATGTTGAGGTGGGGTGAAAGGTGAAATGATGTCCCAGGAGGCGTGTGCCCACTCCCCAGACAACCATACCCAGCAGGCACCCAAATACCACCCAGAAACGCCTTTGCGGGCGCGCGGTCACCGCCTGTGCCACGCAACGTATCCCCAGCGCAATCAATGGCAGAAGCAGGTAGAATTGCCACTCAACAGCCAGCGTCCAGTATGGTCCATTGATGGTCTTGTAGGTGGCTGTGGAAGAATCCATGAAAAAAAGAGGGAAGAGCAGCAGGTTCTTCCAATTCTGTGGTTGCAGATAACCTGGATTGGACAATACGACGAGTAAAAAGAGCGAAAAGTAATAACCTGGGATGATGCGCAAGGCACGCCGTAGATAAAACATCCGCGTGTCTGGCCAGGGTTTCTCATACACAAGTACCTTCACGTAAGGAAGAAAGAGCAGGAAGCCTGACAAGACGAAGAAGAGTGTCACCCCCGATGAGCCAGACCAAAAGATCGAAGCAAGCAATGGCTGATCAGCCGCTTGCCAGAGGTTCATCTTCTCCGTTGCGACATGGGTGTGAAATACCATAACAGACAAACAGGCGAAAGCACGCACGCCATCCAGAGAGGCTACAGTCCCCTTTGGTTTCCCATCTTCAATTTGAACCGCAAACCAGGAGAATAGCAGAGAGTATTTGCTTTGGAGTGTCGAAGAGACACGCCGTATCACAGGTATCGAGAGACTCACGATGAAAACCCACCCTTCCAACATAATCCGAATACGTTATTTAAAAAATAAAATTTGATAGTTCTCTTATTTCAAGTGTAGCAGCGGCTGCTACGATGTGACATAGAGGCATGGAGACAAGATACACTCCTGGGGTGCTTATAAGATGCTGATGGGAGTAGAAAATCAGTACATTATGAGAAAAGTAAGTGTAAATTTGTACAAACTATATTAATAAATATCAATACATCTATTATCCGGTTGTTAAATATATACAGAAATGGCACGTTCGTAACATTATCTCAACAACTTTAACAACCTGTTTCATACATGTAAGCCTCTATCCTGTACAGCGTATGGAGGTGGAGGGTAAGGTGTGGTGTACTTCAGGTTTGCTTCGTAACGCCTTAAACATCCCTTTCATGAAATAGAAATCGTACGAAGATAATTTTGATATGGGTGGATTTGAAATGCAACAAAAACTGGGTCGCTATGCAATGCTCGCTAAGAGGTGGGCGTGGTTAGTCGTACTGGGAATAGTTATTTGCGGTGGCGCAACCTATATTGCTACCCTATTCATGGTTCCTACCTACCAGGCTTCAACTACCATTATCGTTAATCTCAAATCATCTTCATCGCCATTCGATAGTGTCAACGCAAGCGTGCTGGCTGTACCGACCTATGCGCAGTTGCTCACAAGCCCGCAGGTGCTTGAACCCGTGATAGCACAACACCAGGGGTTAACATTAAAGCAGCTTGTCTCGATGATAGCTGTGAAATCACAGTCCAATACAGAACTGATTGAGCTAGATGTCACCAATACCAATCCGCAATTAGCGACAGACCTGACAAACCAGATAAGCCAGAGTTTTGCGCAGTTCAGCAATGAGCAATTCTCGGTGAATGTGCAGGTATTGCCTGCTGTGTTTCCAAGTGATCCAGCCAGCCCCAAGCCTTTGCTTGACTCAAGTATCGGGGCACTGGTTGGTATGGGCCTGGCAATAGCACTGATCATTGTCTTTGAATGGTCTGAAGATAGGCTTGTGAATATCGATGAAGTGCATAAGCTTTTGAAGATGGAAGTTCTAACCGCTTTCCCGTTGCTTAACCGCAAACAACGCCAGAAGAAAACGCATGAAATAGCTACCGTACAAGAGTCATATCGCATGTTATGTGCTCGTCTCAATCTGTTACAGCAAAGCAATCCATTTAAGCTGCTCATGGTAACGAGTGCGGTAGCAGGGGAGGGAAAAAGTACCATTTCCGCTAACCTGGCTACGTTCCTGGTCAAATCCGGCAAGAAGGTGCTGCTCATAGAGGCTGACCTACGACTGCCAACGCTCAATAAACACTTTCAACTCGAAAAACGATTGGGATTTTCCAGTGCACTGACGGAGCCGTGGTCGCAGTTAGAGGCGAAATTAACAGGCCAGGCGACGGAAGTTCCAGGACTCTTTATTGTGGCGGCAGAGGTGCCGCTGCGCAACTCATCAGACTTGTTGCAAGCACCGCAAGTTGCGCAAATTTTCGAGCATTTCCGCAATGCGCCGTTTGACTACGTCCTTTTCGATACACCGCCTCTTCTGCCGGTAGCAGATACCCAGCTGCTGGCGGCGTATATTCATACAGCGGTGCTGGTTGTGGATGTATCCAAATCGTCACGCAAAATGATGACCCACGCGAAGGAAATTCTGAACAAAACCCGTACCAATGTGTTGGGGGTGATTATCAATAAGAGCCAGTTGGCGTATCAGGGTTATGGCTATGGCTACGGCTATGGCTATGGGTACACCAGTCATTATTTGGATGACGCGGAACAGCAGCCCGATATTGATGCTTCTCCTACTTTGAGTATGCCCCGCCTGGAAGTTCCCATGCCGGTACCTTCGTCACCTTTCTCAGTTTACCCAGAGCAACGTGAACCGTAAGTGGGAGTAAAATGATCATCTTCAACAGCTCTTGTGCCTGGCTCCTCGCCGACTGCTGCGGCCATCAATTCAATGATTACTGCTTCGCGGCTCGCCAGGAGTTTTAGTGTGTCTGCGGGCTTTGCTGCCTGCGGCAGCAAAGCCCGCAGACACACTAACAGAATAAACATGATATTGATGTGATGTATTTCTTGAGGTGTATATACTAACAAAGTGGAGGAAGAGGAAGATATGGAGCATGCGTTGCTAAAGAAAATTGCCACAAGGTCATTACGGGTTGCTGTGATTGGTCTGGGTTATGTGGGTTTACCTCTTACGATTACCTTTGCCGAGGCGGGATTTCAGGTCACCGGCATTGATGTAGATACGCAGAAAGTCGATCAAGCGAAGCGCGGTGAAAGTTATATTCCCGATATCTCCAACAGCACGCTGCAGGCGTTGATCGAGACCGAACGATTACATTTTACGACTGATTTCACCGCCCTGGCAGATTGTGACACCGTAAGTATCTGTGTTCCCACCCCTTTGCGCAAAACTCGCGACCCGGATATCTCCTATATTCTGGCGGCGACAGAGCAGGTACGAGCGCACCTGCACCCCGGGCAGTTGATTGTGTTGGAGAGTACGACCTATCCGGGCACAACGCGTGAAGTTGTGCTGCCGGAACTGGAGGCAAGCGGGTTAACGGTAGGAGTTGATTTTTTCCTGGCATTTTCTCCTGAGCGCATCGACCCGGGCAATCCCAATTTCGGCACGCGCAACACGCCGAAGATTGTGGGGGGCATTACAAAAACCTGTACAGAACTGGCACAGGCATATTATGGAACAGCTATCGAGCAGGTAGTACCGGTCTCCTCGGCCAGTGTCGCGGAAATGGTCAAGCTGCTTGAGAACACGTTCCGGGCAGTGAACATTGGCCTGGTGAATGAAATCGCCATTATCTGCGAGAAACTCCACATGAATGTCTGGGAGGTGATCGACGCTGCGGCCACCAAGCCGTTTGGTTTTATGCGTTTCTTGCCCGGCCCCGGACTGGGTGGTCACTGTATCCCGGTCGACCCGCAGTATCTTTCCTGGAAGCTCAAAACGCTGGACTACACGGCTCGCTTTATTGAGCTGGCGGCAGAGGTCAATAGCAGTATGCCGCACTATGTAGTGGACAAGATCAGCGAGGCATTGAACGAACAGAGGCGCAGTTTTAATGGCGCGACTGTACTGGTGTTAGGGGTAGCCTATAAACGCAATGTTCGTGATGTACGAGAGTCTCCGGCTCTTGACATTATCCAGGCATTGCTGGCACGCAAAGCGGTGGTGCTGTACAACGACGAGTATGTACCCTCCCTGACGCTAAGTCGGGGACGCGATACATCGGGTCACGGCAACAGCGGGACTAGTCCATACGAGGGTCGCGAACAGACACTGAATTCGCAGCCGGTCAGTAGTGGTCTGCTACAGGCTGCCGACTGCGTGGTAATTGTCACCGATCATGGGTATTACGATGTGCCGTGGATAATAGAGGAAGCACGCTGCATCGTGGACACTCGTAATATGACCCGCGGCTGCGATGATAAAAAGATATACCGACTTTGAGGGGAAATATGTCTCAGTCCTTAAGCGGCACTACAGGCCAGATGCGCGTGCTTCTCAAATCCGCCAATACAAAAATTTTTCGCGCCCTGTTGAGCATTGCATCGGCGGCACTGTTAATACGTGTGATGGGGATGTTCAATCAGATCATTGTGACGGCGCGTTTCGGTGAAGGGGCGACGATGGATGCGTATTTTGTCGCCTCCACCTTGCCCATCTTCCTGGCCCAGTTGATCCAGGCAGCGGTGGAAGCTTCGGTCATTCCGGTCTATTCGCGCGTGCGGACGCGAGGCGGAAAAGAGCAGGCATCTATCCTCTTCAGCACATTACTGAACCTGTTGATTATCAGCACCGCACTACTCACAGTGGCAATGCTGATCTTCCGTCAACAGGTGATCCTCATCTCGGCACCCGCGTTGGATCCGCTGCGTACCGCATTAGCCTATAACCTGACGCCTATCATCTTTCCAGTGCTCCTGTTGATGGTGATTGTTGGTTTCCTGGAATGCATTCTTAACGCGGAAGGACAATTTGGCTGGCCTGCCTATGCGGGCCTGGTGATACCTGTGACGACGGCTATTCTGGTAGTCGCATTTGGCAAATCACAGGGCGTAATGATGCTCTGTATCGGGACATTGCTAGGGTTGTGCCTGCAACTTTGCATCATTGTATTACGGGCCCGGCAAGCCAGCATCGTCTACCGGCCTGTGCTGGATGTGCGTAATAAAGAAATTGTTTTAATATTAGGAGCAGCATGGCCTGTTTTATGTGGTGCTCTCATTAGCCAGGCCAGTCCACTGGTCGATCAGATATTCGCATCCTACTTCTCGACGGGCAGTATTTCGGCATTGAGCTATGCGCTCAAGCTGATCAGCGTACCTACCGGCGTGATCATTGTTTCAGTTGGGCGGGCTGCCTTACCCTATCTTTCACGGCAGGCTGCCATACACGATTTGAAGGCCTTTAAGGGTACGTTCCGGCTGTATTTGTGGTATCTAGGCATTGGAACGACCCTGCTCAGTGTGTTCGTGCTCTTGCTGGCACATCCACTGGTACAAATCCTATTTCAGCATGGTGCCTTTACCGCCAACGATACTGATCGTACCGCAACCATACTGAGGGGCTTCGTCATAGGTCTCGCGCCTATGTCGCTTGGCTTTATCACAGCGAACGCATTCAGTGCTCTTGGCAAGACCAGGGTGCTCTTGTTTTTCAGTGTTTTCAGCGTGATTGCCAACTTCGTTTTTGACTATATCTTTGCACAACTCTGGCAGGGTTTTGGCATCGCCCTGGCGACCTCGACGGTGTATATTTGCTCGATGTGCTTACTGCTCTTTATTTTACGGCGCACGATTGGCAGGCTTGACCTGCTTACTCCCCCCATTGAAATAGTGACGATGATACGTAAAATAAGAAACTCGTATGAGTTGCATCAGCAAGTCATTCGTATTGGCCTCACGCTGGTGGTCTTTTCCGTTGGCATTCTTGGCGTCTTCCAGAATGCTATCTATACGCTGAGGATCTCGCTGGGGCTGGTTGCGGTGCTGGCCTTCCTGCGCTACCGTTATACTCTGCTGGTAGTCTGGGTGACGATCGATGTTTTCATTGGCACGACACTTCCCTTCTTCAATGGCAGCAATCTCGACACGGGGTTGACGGCATCAACCTTGTTATTACTGGTGTTTATGCCTCTCAATCAGACGTTTATGCGCATGCCTGCACTGGGATTGATGGTAGCCTTCCTGCTATGGGTATTTACGAGCATTGGCTTCTCCGCGATTGGAGTGAGTGCGTTTCTAACGGAATGGTTGATTCGCATAGATTTTGTAGCGATCAGCGTCCTGACTATACAGTTGATCACCACACGGCAGCGTATGTTGCGCATTATCGACGTCACGCTGATTATCTGCTCCATCATTTGCGTATACGGTATCTATGGCTACTTCACCAAACAAAACGGGGAATATGATGATACTATCGCGAATCTCTTTCGCATTGGCTCAACCTTCGGTTACAACGCACCAACGCTGGCACTTTTCCTGACTTTAATTCTCCCACTGGCGATTTACCGTGCATTCACGGTGCAAGGATACAAGCGGGTAGCTATCTTGCTAGCGAGCCTGCTCTTCGTGGTAACGCTGCTGATGACCTTTGCTCGAACGGCATTTATCAGCGTACCTCTCAGCATCATCGTAATGAGTTTTTTTCTCCCTGTGCGCAGAATGAGAAATATTTTCCTGGCTACCGTATTCGCGCTAGGCGTCGTAACAGTGATAGTGGCAACGGTGTATCACCTTCCAATCTTTGAGCGGTTCTTTAGTCAGGATATTCTGACACTCAATAATCGAACCTACATCTGGCAAGCGATCCTCGATCATTTTGACGCGACACAATTACTTGGCAACGGGCTTGACGCCTCCAACCTACTAATCGCCAGGCTGCAAGCAGGATATAGGGGTGCCGCCTCGCCACATAACCTCTTCCTGGGCGCGCTCTACGACCACGGCATTATCGGAGCAACCATGCTGATAGGGGTATTTGTTGTTCTGTTTGTCAGTTTAATTCGGGGAGCACTTCGAACGAGGGGAGAGCAACGCATCGTATTCGCCACAGCAATAGCAGTGACGATCAATATGGTCATGCTCAATCTTGACTCCAACGACTTCTGGAATCAAGGCATTGGTATCTACTTTTGGATCATTGTGGCCCTACCATTTGCGCTTTGCTGGTCTAATTCCGCACAAGCATCTGATGACGATGAAGGAATTGAAGACAAGGAGACAATACCCCACATAACAATTGTAAGAGGTGGTAGTGCGGTGGAGATTGGCTCCTGCCGGGACTATGGGAACGCGGTAGAGATCGACCCAAAGCGAGAGAACGAGGGCGCGGAAGTCGAAGAACCCGTCGTGGTTCCCCAATTCTCCCTGCCATTTTATATGTATTAGTTCTAACATGAAATGTAAAACACTGTTATAAGGAATAACATTATGCAAGAACATCAGAGGATCTGTTTTATATCCTTCTATTTCTCGCCGATGGTTGGTGGAGCGGAGACACAGTCGGAGAGGCAGGCTCGCCAACTTCAGGCTCTGGGGAACGAGGTGATAGTTGTTACTCTACGTGCTGACAGGCGGTGGAAACGGAGAGAGATGCTTGATGGCTTACCGGTGGTACGTATTGGTGGCATATATAAGCGGAATGGACAACTGCGCGTAGGGAGACTTGGATATCTGCCCTGTGATATAGGCATGTTCCTGACACTCTGGCAGTTACGCCACAAGTACGATGTGATACATGTTTTCCAGATGTCGCCTCTAGCCGCGGCCGCGGCACTGATCGGCAAAATAGCACATAAACCTGTGGTCATCAGCATCCAGAGCACCGGACCAAACGAGGAGCAATGTAAACGGCTTGAGCATGGCGCGAGGCTTATGGTCGACACGATCACCGGTGTGGATACAAACTTTCTGAATCTAGAGGCTCAAGATGTGGTAACAGGTGATTTCACCCATCTACCGCGAGTAGCACTGGGTGGCAACATTATCATCAACTTCCTGCGCAAGTCAAAGGCTTGTTTTCATGTGAACAGCACACGGAATTACGCCTATACCACCTCAAACGAGTTTCGAGCCGGGCAGATTGTCTGTATTCCACATGGCGTGGATACGGAAAAGTACCGACCGGCAACCAGCCTGGGGGTGGAGCACCGGAATGGATTGGCGAAGCAAGAGCGCACGATTCTCTGTGTGGCGCGGCTGGATTATGCCAAAGGGATTGATGTGCTGTTGCACGCCTGGGCAAGGTTGATGAAGGCTCGCTCAGCATTGGGCGCGATAAATCGGGCCACGGCAACAGCGGGGCTAGCCCCTACGCCGAGGCTGCACCTGGTAGGAGATGGCAGCCTGCGACCACAACTGGAACGCATGGTGTCCGAGCTGGACATCTCGGACAGTGTAGAGTTCATGGGGATGCGCAAGGACATACCCGAACTGCTACAACAAGCGTGGGGCTTTGTGTGTCCCTCGCGCTGGGAGAGCTTGCCCAACGCCCTGTTAGAGGCGATGGCTTGCGGGCTACCCTGTGTTGCCACTCGTGTAAGCGGTACAGAGGATATTATGATTGATGGTAAAAACGGCCTGATGGTAGAGCCAGAGGAGCCTGTTGAGATGGCTCTGGCATTGCAGCGCATCATAGAGGACAGCAACCTGGCGCAACAACTGGGCAAGATGGCACGCGCAACGATCATCCCAGATTACCAGTTGACGACGGTCGTCAAGCGGTTCACGGAACTCTATCGCTACCTGATTACGCACCACAAACACGGGGAGAATTGGACAGAAGGGCAAGTTCCATGGAGACCTCAAGGGCCGCCCCTGGGTCATTACCGGCAAGGAATGCTCCAAGGCGAGCAACGATGATTGATCTGCGTATCTACATCGCTATTTCCACCTTTCATCCTCTCGTGGGAGGAGCTGAAAAGCAAGCCCTGTTGCAGGCGCGAAGTTTGCGAGAGAGAGGCCATCAAGCTACTATAGTTACCTTTCACCATGAGAAACGCTGGCAGGTTCGTGAAGTGATCGAAGGTGTGCCCGTCCTGCGCGTGGCCGGGAGATTACTGGGCGAGCGCGAGAAGCTCCCCAGAGTGCTACAGAGATTGGTATATCTGGTGGCAATGCTGGTGATGGGTTGGACATTGTGGCAGCACCGTCATCGCTACGATCTATTGCATGTGTATCATCTCAACTTGCTGGCTTTGCCAGCAGCATTGGTGTGCCGGCTGACAGGTAAACCTCTTGTCGTTGCGGTACGCAGCGCGCTCTTACCAGGGAGAAGTGTTTTAGGAAACGGAACCAATGATCGCACGACCATGGATAGGGATCGCGTAACGACGCGCATCATTCACGACCTGGCGGATTTAGAGCGCTTTGGGTGGCCTGTTGTGCGCTTTGCGCGGTATCTGCTCAGGTGTAAACATGTGATGATTGTGTTACTTAGCTCTCGTATGAGAGAGTACCTGGCTGTGCATGATTTCAACTTACCGAATATACAACTTATTCCTAATGGAGTTGATACGCGGCGTTTCCAGGTCATGCAAGCGACTTGCGCGGCGCGAGTTGGAAATTATTCAGACAATTGCCTCGAGGCTCATTTGCAGACGGTGGTTTGCGTTTCCCGCTTGAGTTATGAGAAGGGAATTGATGTGCTTTTGCTGGCCTGGCAGCTGGTGCATAAGGAAGTACCGCAAGCGAGGCTGGTAATTGTTGGAGGTGGCCCCCTTGAAGCTAAATTGGTGGGCATGGTGGAGGCACTTGGGATGGCCGGATGTGTTGAGTTTATGGGTATGCAGGATGACGTTCCGGCACAACTCCAACAGGGCAGTTTCGCAGTATTGCCTTCACGACACGAGGGTATGCCCAACGCGATGCTGGAGGCGATGGCTTGCGGGCTGCCGTGTGTGGCAACTCGCGTGAGTGGCAGCGAAGATATTATCGAGCAGGGAGTCAATGGTCTGCTTGTCGAGATCGAAGATTACCGGGACATGGCACGGGCATTACTTGTGCTGTTGCGTGATGCGGCACTGGCTCGGAAATTGGGATACGCTGCACGAGCAACGATTGAACAACGCTACGCGATTGAGCGCGTTATGGATTCGTATGTAAAGCTCTATTACAAACTGATGGGACACGATAAATCTGAGGTGTGATAGTAAAGGATACTAGTTGATGTGTGGAATAGCTGGTTTTGTTGATGTTGAGCGTGATCGTGAGCATGCGGTCGAACTTATAGATCGTATGTGCAGGGTGATTCGACACCGGGGGCCGGATGATCAGGGTACGTGGGCGGGCGATGGTGCTGCATTGGGGATGCGGCGCCTGGCTATTATAGACCTGTCTGGCGGGCACCAGCCGATTTTTAATGAAGATAAGAGCGTTCTTGTGGTTTTTAATGGTGAAATCTATAACTATCGCGAGCTTCAGAAGGAACTTCAGGAACGTGGACATTGCTTTAACACCAAGAGCGATACAGAAGCGATTGTTCATGCCTACGAAGAATATGGTGATGATTGTGTCAAGCACTTGCGCGGCATGTTTACCTTCGCGCTATGGGATCGAAAGCGCCAACGCCTGCTGGCCGCTCGCGACCGCTTCGGGAAGAAACCGCTGAATTATTATTGGGATGGATCGAGGCTGTTCTTTGGATCTGAGATCAAATCTCTGCTAGAGGCAGGTATTCCACGAGAGATCAACGCTATTGCACTCGATGAGTATCTCGCTTACCACTATGTTCCTACCCCGCATACGCTTTTTAAGGATGTCTTTAAGGTGCCCGCGGCCCATATCCTGGTCTACGAGCACGGGAATGCCTATACAAAACGCTACTGGGAACTGCCCTTTACGCCAATATGTAGGGACGATGAGGCTACAGCTATAGAACGGACACGCACAATGCTCAAAGAGGCGGTTGAGGTGCGTTTGATGAGCGAGGTGCCGCTGGGGGCGTTTTTGAGCGGAGGAGTGGATTCGAGTACGGTGGTGGGACTGATGAGCCAGTTGATGTCGCAGCCGGTCAAAACGTTCTCGATTGGCTTTGAAGAAGACGACTTTAGCGAACTGGTCTATGCGCGGCAGGTGGCGAAGCAATTTGGTACTGAACATCACGAGTTTATAGTGCGGCCTGACCTGGTCTCGGTATTGCCACAGCTAGCGTGGGCCTATGATGAGCCCTTTGCCGATTCGTCTATGTTGCCCACCTACTATGTGTCTAAACTGGCGCGGGAATATGTCACGGTGGTGCTGACAGGTGATGGAGGGGACGAGGTGTTTGGGGGTTATTCACGCTATGAGCGCGAGATGACCATCAATCGCATACCGAGCTTCGCACGCTCCTTACTAGGATACGGCAGTACGCTGATGCCGGAAGGGATGCGCGGGAAGCAGCGCCTCGCGACTATGCGGCAAGGCCTGGCTACACGCTACGCACAGATCTTTTCACCCTTCTCGATGCATGTGCGTCCGGCCATGTATTCTTCGGACTTTTTCCGGCTGGTGGGAGTGCATAATCCATACGCGAGTCTGATCGGTCAATTTAATGAGGTAGCTCACCTGGATACCATTAGCCAGTTGCAATACGTTGATGTACGGACCTACCTGACCGATGATATCCTGGTCAAGATTGATAAGGCAAGCATGTTCAATTCACTTGAGATTCGCGCCCCCCTGCTGGACCAGTGCCTGGCTGAATATGTCACGTCGCTCCCCTCAACAATCACCAACCGTAACGGTGTGTTGAAATCGCTGTTGAAGAAGGCGGTGGCTGATCTGCTTCCGGCAGAGATTTTACAGCGGCCCAAGCAGGGCTTCATCGTGCCTATCAAGCACTGGTTTCGCGGCGATTTGACCAACTACGCTCTTGAGCTGCTCGACTCAGCACAGGCGCGACAACGCGGAATCTTTCGGCCAGAGTTTGTACGGAACCTGCTGCAAGCGCACGCCAGCACAAAGCTGGTAAATCACAGCGACACAATATGGGCATTGCTCTGCCTGGAGTTATGGTTCCAGACGTACATGGATCAACCACCTGTTTCCGTTGAGCAATACACAGGGAGCTATGCAATAAGCAAGCAATAAGATTTGGGAAAAGAGAGAAGTGTATGTGTGGCATTTGTGGTGTGTATAACCTTGAGAGTGGAATGCCCGTCTCGCAGAGGTTGATTGAAGAGATGACTGGCCATATCTCTCATCGTGGGCCTGATGATAGGGGAGCTCACCTGGAAGATACCCTGGGGTTGGGTTTTGCGCGCTTGAGCATTATTGATCTCAGTGGCAGCCATCAGCCGATGTGCAATGAGACGGGTGACGTGTGGATTGTCTTCAACGGAGAAATCTGGAATTATAAGGAACTGCGGGCAGAGCTTATTGAGAAGGGACACCAATTTCGCACACAGGGTGATACCGAAACGATAGTCCATGCCTACGAGGAGTACGGGGTGGATAGTATTGCCCGGCTCCACGGTATGTTTGGGCTGGCTATCTGGGATAGCCGACAAAAACGCCTGCTGTTGGCACGCGACCGTGCCGGCAAAAAACCTCTCTACTATACTCAGGTGGGTGGCGATGTGTTATTTGCCTCGGAGATCAAGTCGCTTTTGTGCGATCCCCGAGTCAAACGGCAGGTGAATCCGCAGGCACTGGCGGATTACCTGAGCGTGCGCTATGTACCTGGACCTGCAACACTTTTTGAGAATATTTACAAGGTGCAGGCAGGGTACTGGTTACTCTTCGAGAAGCACGCCGGGCAGCACAACAGCCGGAGCGAGTGTTATTGGGATTTCACTTTTGGTGAGACTGAACGCCGTCCAATTGCTGAGTATCTCCAGGGGATACGGCAGCACATTGCGCGGGCGGTCGAGGAACGGATGATGGCGGATGTGCCGGTTGGGGCACTGTTGAGTGGTGGGGTGGATTCCAGCATCATTGTCGGCATCATGAGTCAATTGACGAAGTATCCCGTTAAAACGTTCTCAGTGGGTTTCGATGTGCCGCAGTATAGCGAGCTGCCCTTTGCACGTATTGTGGCGCAACGCTTTGGCACCGAGCATCACGAACTGGTCGTGAAAAGCTCAGACCTGGCGCAGTATTGGCCTCTGCTGACCTGGCATCGAGATGAACCTGTAAGCGAGCCATCTGACCTGGGAGTGTATCTGATCTCACAACTGGCTCGCCAGCATGTGAAAGTGGTGCTCTCCGGTGAAGGAGGGGATGAACTCTTTGCCGGTTATCCTAAATATGTCGTCGATTGGCTGGCACGCTATTATCAACTTCTGCCTGCGACACTACGCGACAGGGGAATTACTCCACTGCTTAACCAGCTTCCGTATGGGATGCGGAAACTCAAGAACGCGGCACGCACGTTATCAGAACCGACTCCCCAACGCTGGATGAGCTGGTTTGGTATCTTTCATGGACAATTGAAAGATGCTCTGCTATCTGAGAGACTTAAGGCAACGATTGATAACGACTCAAGCCGTATCTTCCAGCAATGGTTGGAGCAGCATCCACAGCGTGACAACCTGTCGTCGATGCTGTACCTGGATACCAAAATCTGGTTGCCCGATAATCTTTTGATGAAAGGTGACAAGATGACGATGGCGGCCTCTCTAGAGGCTCGCATACCCCTGCTTGACCACAAACTGATTGAGTACGCCGCCAGTATCCCCTCAAATATCAAGGTCAAAGCATTTCAGGCGAAGTATTTACTCAAGCAGGCCTATGCCGATTTCTTACCCGAAAGCATCCTGGCCCGCAAGAAGATGGGCTTCAATGTACCGAGCGGGACGTGGTTCCGCGAGGGGCAGCGACAACTTATCACACAACTGCTGCTCTCCGAGCAGGCACGCAGCCGGGGATTCTTCAATGAAGCATTCGTAGCATGTTTACTGCGCGATCACCTGGAAGGGAAGACAAATTACCAGGCGCAACTGTTCACACTGGCCAGCCTGGAACTCTGGTTCAGAGTGTTTATCGATGCTCCTACACCAGTACGCCCTGAGGTAGCCATAGAGGAGAAAGTAGAAACACATATTTAGCAAGGAAAGGATGTGTACGATGATCGACACAAAATTCATGGAGAACATGGTCGAGCAATATTGCCCGCAGTTGCCTATCGATCAGCTAGTGGTAGAAATAAACAAAATATTTCACCGTTTCGATGCAGAAATTTATGACACAGAACATCTAGAGATAAGCGAACAACTTCCTCCCATCTGGAAAGAAATGAGTATGAAGGTAACTGAGCATTTTGGCTCAAAAGCATTGCGTATCCTTGATTTCGGATGCGGGACCGGTTTTGAAGCTCAGCAGCTGCTACGAAATATACCTAAGAGCAGCATTGCTGCATTAACCTGCTATGATCCGTCTCCTGAAATGCTGGAGAGGTGCCGTAAGAAAGTTACCCCTCTTTTTCCTGATACGAGGTTTTGTTCTTCCCTGGAAGACGCTTTGACTTCAAATGCGCCTTATATGCTTCTTATATCCAACTCTGTACTTCATCATCTACCAGATGTTACCTCAACGATCAGAAATCTGCTTCCGTCACTCGACACTCATGCGATGTGGCTGGCTGGTCATGAACCTTCACTTCGCTTCCACAAAAATAGTGAGTGTGTAGCTAATCTCGAAGCGTATCAACAAGAAAGGCACCGCTCGCCTGGCATTCATGCTCGTTTGCTTCATTATATTCGAAGGAAAAGCGACCCCTATACGAAAACTGCGCGAAAAGCGGTCCACACGGGCTTGTTTCAACAACGACCTCCCACAGAGATCATAGGTCGCCTTGTGGATTTTCATGTTGCACATTCAAAAGAGGAGGTAAGCACAGGACGAGGATTTGACTTTTCTACCTTAGAACAGGACTTTCAAGCCTCCTGGAAGCTGACCTGGTTAAAGACATATAGCTTCATGGGATCTTTTTACGAGGGAAGACTTCCAGATCGCTGGGCACGTTCATGCCAGGAATTAGCGCGTCGTTTTCCCAAAGATGGTGCTAACTTTTGCACGATCTGGCAACGGGTATAATCATGGGCATTTTTGGATGTAGTGAAGTTGAGCAATGAAGGATAGAAGTATGAAACCCTATCGTATTTTGATGGTGACAGGTATTTATCCAACGGAGGGGCGGCCACATTCCGGGACGTTTATCAAGAGCCAGGTTGAGTCGCTGATCGAGGCGGGGTTAGAGGTGGAGGTTATTCATCCCAGGCCTGGGCCGGTGCCACTGCGCTACGCGGCAGCAGCATTTCAGGTGTTTCTGAAAACCTGGAGGGGTGAGTTCGATATTGTGCATGGGCATTATGGTCTGTGGTGCCTGGTCTGTTGTATGCAGTGGAGAACGCCGGTCGTCGCCTCTTTCCTGGGAGACGATTTGTTGGGTACGCCAACGGCAAGTAGGGGCCGATTTATCGCACCCACCGCCGATTTATCTTGTCGGCAGGCAAGGGGAGCCGAGGCCCACCACCGTAAGGGCAGCTACACTAAAAAAAGCTTGCTGGTAGTGCGTATCAGTCGCTGGCTTTCCCGCCATGTGCAAGGCGTGATTGTGAAATCTGAGGAGATGAAGTCGGCGCTACCAGAGAAAAATATCGCGGTCATTCCCAATGGCGTGGATTTTGATCTGTTTCGCCCGATAGCACGTTCGGAGGCACGAGCGGCCCTGGGATGGAAGGAGGATGGCGATTATGTGCTTTTCGCTAATGATCCGCAGATAACGGTGAAAAATTATGCACTGGCACAAGCTGCCATCGAACGTTTACGAGCCAGAAGAATAGATGCCGAACTCGTTGTGGCAAATGGGCTGCCGCAGACCACGGTAGTGCAATACATGAACGCCAGTAATACACTCATACTGTCGTCGCTGGCAGAAGGCTCACCGAACGTGGTCAAAGAAACGATGGCCTGCAATGTGCCTGTCGTGGCCACAGATGTGGGCGACGTGTCCGAGGTAATCGGCCAGACAAAGGGCTGTAAGGTGTGTGCCTTCGACGCAGATGCACTGGCGACTGCATTGGAGGAGGCTATCCGGCATTCGGAACCAACAAGCGGCAGAAGCGATATCGTACACCTGGATCGCAGGGTTGTAGCGCGACAGGTGATTGAGGTTTACGAGAGGGCGATGAGGAAGAAAGGGATAAGGGCGACGCATTGCCTGCGGGCAAGGGGAGCAGGAGCGCCCAAGGTTCCCGCTCCCCTCTCAACCCAGCCCCCGCACCTACGGGATGAAGGGACGTTTGCTGGAGAACTGGTCCGTGTGGATAGCGGTGGAAGGATGGTGGATGAGGATGGGAAGAAGTTATAAGGTATTGATGCTGGTGGAAAATTTGCCGGTACCGGCTGATCCTCGTGTCTGGATTGAGGCCAAAACACTGCGGGATAGCGGCTTTAAGGTGTGCGTTATCTGTCCTAAAGGAGCGACAAAGTACCAGGAGGCGCATACCTGCATTGAGGGCATTCACATTTACCGCTACCAATTGCCGACTGGATCGAACAAATATAGCAACTATATTGCTGAATTTGCTGTCGCTCTTTTGATGACTTTCTGGCTGAGCCTGAAGGTGCTGCTGCTGCATGGATTTGATGTCATTCACGCTGCTAATCCCCCCGACCTGTTTTTTCTGATCGGTTTGTTTTATCGCCTGTTGGGTAAAAAATATGTCTTTGATCAGCATGACCTGGCTCCAGAGATGTTCCTGGTAAAGTTCAAGGGGCGTTTGAAATTTGTATACGGTTTGCTGCTCTTTTTTGAATGGTGTTCCTACCGGGTAGCTCAACAGGTGATTGTAACAAACCTATCGCAGAAGTGGAAGGCTACTGAACGGGGGGGCTGTTCTCCTGATAAGGTGGCCGTGGTACGCAATGGGCCTGATCTCAATCGCTTGAAACTCGTTGCGTCGGAGCCTGATTTGAAGCGAGGACGCCGTTACCTGCTGGCCTACATAGGTGTTATGGGTGTGCAGGATGGCGTTGAGTATGCGCTGAAGGCCCTGCATTCACTTGTACATAAACGTGGTCGCCAGGATGTCTCGCTGGTATTGATGGGAGATGGGGACCAGGTGCAAACGCTCAAAGCACTCGCTCACGAGTTGAGCATTGATAGTTATGTCAACTTTGCTGGTTGGACTGAGGGTAAAGATATCGTGCGTTACCTGTCGGTGGCCGATGTGGGGATTTCACCAGACCCACAAAACGGTTTGAATGAGTTGAGTACGATGATTAAAACCATGGAATATATGGCGATGGGAATACCTGTGGTGGCATTTGACCTGGTTGAAACACGCTTTTCGGCACAGGGCGCGGCACTCTATGCCACTCCTAACGTGGTGGAAGATTTTGCGGATAAAATCGAGGATTTACTCGATGATGAAGAGCTTCGCCTCAAGTTGGGAGCGATTGGACGCAAGCGCATCGAGGAAGAGTTAAGCTGGGAGGCAAGCAAGGAGTATCTATTACTGACCTATCAGAGACTTTTTCCCAAAAGCTTTGAGACGCTGGCCAGTCAGTTTGGAAAGAGGGTCGAGGAGAAGGAAGAGCATCTTTTACGAGTATAAAAGATGCTCTTCTGAGGAAGCGTTAAAGCATTTCAGCCTGGTGGGAACCGCTTTACTACGCTATCAACAGCACCATGCCGGAGTGAGGCGGCAATGAGACAAACGGGCCGACGCGATTGCCGTAGAGATCGACATAGTGAACTCCCAGTTTGAGCTTGACTTTATATCCGTACCGGCTATTGGGATTGACAATGCTGACTCCGTGGGAATAGTCACGCCAGTACACGTTCTGAGAGTGGTGCATGGAGTTGGTAGGACTACCAATCTGAGCATTGTACTCGTTAAACCGGTTTACGACGCCATATTTTTGCTGCAAGGAGATGTAGATCTCACTTGAGTGATCCTTGCTCATCAGGTAAGAGGCCAAAGCCCACTGCATATTGGGACGGTTGATGGCCTTGAAATTGTCGATGGTGTAGACAGGTTTACTCTCTCTCTGGATGTATTGATCGAGCTGGACGTGTTGTACCCAGTTATTATTGGTTATAAAGGCATCGCCATAGAAGGTGAAACCGCCTTCATCGAGGATACCGTCAGTGATGTCTACGGCCTTGAGGACACTTGGATCGAGCGCTGACATGCCGCCAAAGGCGAGATTTGGGATCAAGCCAATGGGGTGCGGCAGGCCATGGAGTGCGGCTGCCATATGTGCGAGCCAGTATAGTATTCCAGCCCGCCAGCGTGGATCCTGGTTCTGGCCAGAGTACAGTTGCACCCATTTACCATTTTTGTAGATGCCGCAGGCATGATACCAGTTACCAAAGTCAACATTGTCAGGCGCGAGAGCGTCATATCCGTTCTGGCTGGCGGGTATACCGTAGGTTTGCACCTGCCAGGCGATCATGTTGGGGTTGGTAAAATCGAGAGGCATATTTAGGTCGCCGTATTGATAAGCCGGTGTGACACGATCGCATTTATAGACGACCCAATCAGGATGAAGGGATTTCCAGTAGGAAAGGTCATGAATGAGCGTGTTGTTCGTGAATATGCCAAAGTCGCGGTGAAAAGGGATGTAGTAGGTGAGGATCATGTTTGGGTTATTCGCGCGATACGCCGGGACATTCGTCAATTGTGCATCGTAGAGGACATCGTAGGTATGAGCGACGGTGGCGATGGCAGACGGGGTGTTGATATAGTAATCAAAAGCTTGAAAGGGGTGAATGTTATTCCAGGTATCGACAGAGATCATTTTTCTGATTGCACCCTGCGGAGCTGTCCCTGTACTGGATTTGCCTAGCGTATTCGTACGATAAGCCTTTTGATTGGACGGTGTGTTACTCTGTGAGATAAAAACGAACAATGTGAGCACGACAAGGCCCGTAAGCGCGATAATCAGGCCTTTTTTCCAGGGACGGTTAGCTAGCATATTTTCCTCCTAAGTGGGCGCGATCAATCGGCCCCTACGGCAGCAGCTGGGTGAACCAGCATACTGTACTGTTATACATATCGGTTAAGATTTCTCAATGATTAGGGGGGAATGGGGTTGAGTTTTCTCAATATTGGAAAAGAGATTTTATGCATCCAGAAGTAGGAGGTGATAGGAAGTGACTTCAGCAAAATATCTTGTAACTGGAGGGGCTGGCTTTATTGGCTCGCACATTGCCGAGTCGCTCTTAGAGGCAGGTGGGACGGTTCGGTTGTTCGATAACTTCGCTACAGGAAGGGAGACAAACCTGTTAGCTCTTAAGGGGCAAGCCGAATTTCTGCATGGCGACCTGCGCAAGGTTGAGGATGTGAAAGCGGCGGTAAAGGGAGTCGAGGTTATTTTTCACCAGGGGGCACTGGCTTCTGTGCCGCGTTCGATAGCGGACCCTGTTACGTCGTTGGAGACAAATATCAACGGGACGCAGAATGTACTGCTGGCGGCACGGGACGCGGGTGTAAGGCGGGTGGTCTATGCCAGTTCTTCGTCTGTGTATGGTAACACGCCGGCACTGCCGAAACACGAGGAGATGCCGACGAACCCGATGTCTCCCTACGCTGTGCAAAAATTGACGGGCGAGCTGTTGTGCGGAGTGTTCACACGTATTTATAAGCTTGAAACGGTGGCTCTGCGTTATTTTAATGTATTTGGGCCGCGACAGGACCCTGCTTCGGAATACGCGGCGGTCATTCCACGCTTCCTCATGGCACTGATCGAGGGACGCCGACCGGTGGTGTTCGGCGATGGCGAGCAGACAAGGGATTTCACGTATATCGCGAACGTTGTACAGGCAAACCTCTTAGCGGCTACCGCACCTGATGCCATCGGTTATGCCATCAATGTTGGGTGTGGTGTGCAGATTTCTCTCAATGCGATGCTGCGCATAGCTGGAGAGATATTAGGGGTGGCGGTCGATGCTGAATACCGGGAGCCGCGCCAGGGAGATGTTCACGATAGCCTGGCCGATATCAGTCGCGCTCAACGCCTGCTGGGCTACCAACCCGCCATCGATTTTCGGGAGGGGTTGGGGAGAACTATAGAAGCATTTGCTGTAGCTCAGCAGTCACGATATTAAGCACAGATCTACTTGAACTTTGCAGGAGGGAAAGTTCAGAATGCTATATGCTTTTCATCGTCGATAACGTACATTCGGCGGCACAAAACGTATCATAAGGGCTGCCTGGCTATGCGGGCGATGATGCGAGGTCTGTAGTAGACAATGAGTTGGATGGCGGCCAGCAGGCTGCCCCAGATGATGATGATCAAGAGGGGGTTGAAGGGAGTATGATAGCGGGGATAACTGGCGAAGCCGCCCAGGGTTGTGATGATAACGCCATAGAGCACGAGTAGGATGATGGCTCCCATGGCATGTACGGTACGAAGACGCGCTGTACGCCGCCAGAAGAGCAGGAATATCCAGGCGACGGCGCACATGGGGAATAGCATATTCATTTTGTATAGCAGTTGATAGGCTGACTGCACTTTGAGAAGAGTACTGCCAAAGGGCCCCTGGGGGTCAATTTGAGATTCGTAGTAGAAGTCTGGCAGGGATGAGAAGGCAACAGGCACGGACTTCTCGATAAATTCGACGGGATGTTTCTGGATGATTGACTTCGCATAGTCTCCGACAAGCGAGTAGTGGTCGCTGGCGAGCAACGGGTATTGCTGAACAAGGTTGTAAGGATTTAAGCCTCCTTGGGAGCGAAATTTATTGGTGATTTGTGTGACCATTGCATATTGGGGAGGAGCTTCATTTTGCATACCGTACTGGATTACTTTGCCCCAGGCGTTGAAGTTCTGGGTATCTGCCACGCCGAGGTAGTTGTATTGTGTGGCGTTGATATAGATGTAGCCTCCCAGTATAGCGTAGATCAGAGCTACTGAAGCAAGCGCGTGAAACAGCAGGCGGCGGGTTGCACTACCATGTCGAACAGCTGCCAGGATGAGATAGGCAAATAAGGGCAGGGGCAGGTAGATCCATTCCGCACGGGTCATAAATAATGCTATGGCGAATGCAGCGGCGATCCAGAGGTGACGTACTCGCGAGGTGTGTACGAAGAGCACGGCGGCTAATGCCAGCGACACCGCTAACCAGAGTGACAGGGTTTCACTGAGGATCGGTTTGACGAAGGTGAGCAGACTTATATTGGTGCCGACAAGCAGTCCGACCAGGAAGGCTATCCATGCCCGCCGCAGCACGATCAGGGCGATGACGTAGATTTCCAGCGTGGAGAGGACGAATAACATGGCATGGACGATACTTACCGCCATGACGTTGCCCTGTCCACTCAGGGCAAAGACGAGGGTGATAAGCAGAGGGAAGCCAGGAACGCGATGAGGGTCGACGATTTGCCAATGTGTCTGAATGAGTTGCACCTGGCTGAGGTATTCGCCTGTGTCCAGGTAGAGTTCTGGTTTGGGATGGTTGATGTAGTATACCACGACGAGTAAGGTTGTTAGGATGAAGAGGATGACGGCAAAGGGATAGTATGTGTTGGTTCGCCAATCTTCCGTGAGTGTTTTCGTGATATTGTGGTAGAGTTTGTGTGGCCAACCGGTTATATGTTGAGTTGTTTGCTGGTTGTTCATGATTGGTGTTCCGTTTCTTTGTTTCTTTGGTTATTGGTACCTCTTCTTGAATCCTCACTGCCTTCGGCAGTTCGCACCAACTGATTTGGCATGCTGCGCTTTGAGCGCGATCAATCGGGCCCTACGTTTTGGGCGCGATCAATCGGGCTCCCACAGCGGCGCGGGTTTCTTGTTCTTCGAGGCTCTCCTGGGCCATCGCCAGCACGCGCACGACCTCCAGGCCGATGTGACCATGAGCGCGGGGTTGGCTTCCAGTGCGGATGGCGTTGGCGAAGTCCTCGCACTCCAGGCGCAGGGGTTCGATCCAATCTATGTGGGGAATGGTGACTGCGCCAAAGCGGTAGGAGACACCGGGGTCGGCGTGGACATCAGCTCCTTTATTGTAGATCTTGACCATTTCCGAGGGGTGGGTGTCATCGTAGACAGCCATCCTGGCATCGCCGATGATAGTGACGCGGCGTATTTTACAGGGATGCAGCCAGCTGACGTGGATATGGGCGGTCATGCCATCCGCAAATTCAAGGTCCAGGTGCGCGGTGTCATGAATCGGCGGTTGCAGGTGGGCATGGGCCTGCACTTTGACCTGCCTGGGCTTCTTGCCGAGCAGGTAGAGGAGAATTGAAACATCATGCGGGGCAAGGTCCCAGATGACGTTGATATCGCTGCGAAATAGGCCAAGGTTCACTCGTTCGGCTTCGATACTATAGATTTTGCCGAGTTCGCCGCTTTGTATGAGTTTGCGTAATTCGTTGACGGCTGGACTGTATTCAAAGGTATGGCCGACCATCAAGGTACGCTGCTGTTTTTTGGCGATGGCAACGAGTTCTTCGGCCTCAGCCACATTGGCAGTGAGTGGTTTTTCTACGAGCACATGTTTGCCATGCAGTAATGCTTCTTTTGCCAGTTGGTAATGCGTTCGTACAGGGGTGGCAATCACAACTCCATCGACATCGGAATGAAGCATTTCCTCAACCTGTGTTGTTGTTTGAATTGATGAATAGGTGAGTGCTGATGACGCCAGGCGACGGGCATCCATGTCTACTACCATGGAGACTGATGCATGCGGCAGTGAATCGAGGTTACGAGCGATTTTTGGCCCCCAATATCCCCAGCCGATGACTCCAAAACGCAGGTCTGTCATAATTATTTTCTTCCTCCCAACACGTGCCTCTTTTTCATGGGTGTATTGACGAAATACTAGCTCCTGACCCGTGAAGATGAAACCGCCAGGACACTACATTTTTTGACGGTATCCACGACTTTCTTTAGCTGTTCAGGAGTAAGTTCTGGGTACATGGGCAATGAGACGATGCGTGAGGCTGCAGCTTCTGTTACCGGCAGCATACCAGGGGCGTAACCATACTGTCGACAGGCGGACTGCAGGTGGAGAGGAATTGGGTAGTGGACGCCTGTGGCTATTCCTTCCTTCTCCAGGGCCTGGCGAAATCGCTCCCGCTCCTGTACCTGCACCACATAGGCGTAGTAAACGTGAGTAGAAGAGGGGCG
>WNFB01000596.1_pt1 | contig 38934 bp, 35 predicted proteins | sample 5400501 | NCBI WGS metagenome assembly WNFB01 (sample SAMN13153341, study PRJNA577476) | soil metagenome | isolation source: 200 cm saprolite under Douglas fir tree site 2 hole 1 | place: USA:California | collected 2015-04-18 | reverse complement strand
GATCTCCAGCGCGCGCCGCAAATTGAGATCAAGAAAGCAGTAGTGCTGGCTTATGGCGCCAAACAGCCGCAGGTCGTCGTTATCCAGTGGGGGCAACGCACCCAGCTCTTGGGATGACATTTTGGCAAGGGCCTCATTCACGGCCCGGACCTTCTCGGCATCCACTTCCTTCGGCAACGCCATTTCCGTCACTCCCTAAATCCCTCGCGAGGGACAACAACAATCGCGTGGATATTTTCGCTTTTCATGGCGAACAACGGTGCATAGATATCCACATCCACCGTTGGGTAGTAAATCTCTATTACACCGGAGAATATGAAGGATGGAAACTTACAGAAGCTCAAGATCGCGGCGAGGGCGGTACATCGACGGACTCTGACCCATTGGTCGAGAGCCCGCCCCGCGACTGTCACAACCGATAAACGCGCGCGGCGGTGCCGTGGAACATCGCGGCGCGCTCGTCGGCCGAATAGGCTTTGCTCAGCCGCTTGAACGAGTTCCACAGCACCGTATAGCTGCAGCTCAGCTTATCGACCGGGAAGTTCGACTCGAACATGCAGCGATCGGGGCCGAAGCGGTCGATCGTGTGCTCGAAATAGCGGCGCGTCGCTTGCGCCAGCTCGTCGCTGGTCGGGGGCAGGGGACGGTGCTGCCAGCCAAACCCATTGATCTCCATGTTCAACCCGCCGAGCTTTGTAACCACGTTTTGGCACCGCGCCAGCTCGTCGATTTGCGTCCGCCAATAGGCGAAGACCTCGTCCTGCTTGCCGGCATACGGGCCGGTTCCGATCGGGCCGCCGAAATGGTCGAGCACGATCGTCGTATCCGGAAAAACCCGCGCGAGGCTGATGGCATCCTGGATCTGAGTATGCGCGCACCAGACCTCGAAGCTGAGCTTGCGCGGAGCGAGATGCTTGAACCCGGCGCGGAAGTCATCGCGGAGAAGCAGGCCCTCGGGCGGGTTGGTGCGGTGGTTCGCAATGGCCGGGCTCGCGTGCCAGAATGCGCCGCGCCGGATGCCGCAAAATCGGCCGCCGCCTGCCGCGATCTGCGCATCCAGCACGTCGGCGGCCGCGTCGCCCAGCCGCAGGTCGGCCGTGCCGACGAGCCCGGCCGCGATGCGGGCCTTGCCGTAGGCTCCCGACGCACTCATGGCGGCGATGCCGTTCACGAACTCGGTCTCCCCGACGCATCGATAGGCTTCGGGTCCGTCGGCCTTGAACATCGCGCCGCATTCGATGAACACGGTCGACACGACATTGTGCCCGCCTGCGATATCATCGAGCATCTCGTCGAGCAGGTATCGCTCCTGCACGGCTCCGCGCCGCAAATCCCAAAGATGATGATGCGGATCGCAGATGGGGAGATCGGGCTCCAGCACCTCCTCCTTCAGGTTGGCCAACCAACTCTGATTCTTCGAATGTGCGACCACGACGACCTCCCACTGCTTGCGACGGGTCAGGCTAGCCCAACGGCGCATGTCTACGACAGTGGGAAACAACAGGTAACGTCCCCTTGTGGATTCGAACCAACTCGCACACCATCGACGCCGGTGCGAGGTGAACTCTCCATGGCGGAAACTTCGAGTGACGTGCAGGCAGACTATGTGGTGATCGGCGCCGGCTCGGCCGGCTGCGTGCTGGCCAATCGCTTGAGCGCGGACGGCGCGCGCGTCGTGCTGCTGGAGGCCGGCCCGAAGGACTGGCACCCGATGATCCACGTGCCGGCGGGCGTCTTGAAGCTGCTCCATAATCCGCTGGTCAACTGGAATTACGCCACCGATCCCGATCCCGGCATCGCGGGCAGGCAGATGCACTGGCCGCGCGGCCGCGTGCTCGGCGGCACCAGCTCGATCAACGGAATGCTGTGGATCCGCGGCAATCCGGCGGATTACGACGGCTGGTCGCAGATGGGCTGCCATGGCTGGTCGTTCGACGAGGTCATGCCCTATTTCAAGTCGATCGAGCGCTACGGACCCGGCGACGCCGATCGGCGCGGCAAGGATGGCCCGATCCTGGTCGAGGATTACCGCACGACCTTGGATCTGACCCGCCGGTTCGTCGATGCCGCGCAGCAGGTCGGCATTCCGCCGAGCAACGATCTCAACGGGCGCGTGCACGAAGGCGTCGGCTATTCGCAGATGTCGCGCAACGGGCGTTTTCGCGGCTCGACCGCGCGCACCTTCCTGGCGCGGGCAAAAGGCCGGCCGAACCTGCGGATCGAGACCAAGGCGTTTGCCACCAGGCTGCTGTTCGAGGGCAGGCGCTGCGTGGGCGTCGCCTTCCGGCAGAAGGGCCGGGACCGCCGGGCGATGGCCGCGCGCGAGATGATCCTGTCCGGCGGTACCATCAACTCGCCGCATCTCCTCCAGGTCTCGGGCGTCGGTGCGGGAACGCACCTGAAGTCGATCGGCGTCGCGGTTGTCCACGACCTGCCGGGCGTCGGCGCCAATCTGTCCGACCACTATGCGATCCGCATCTCGCACCGGGTCAAGGACGCGGTGTCGATCAACGAGCTGTCGCGCGGGATGCGGCTCGTCGGCGAGATTGCCCGCTGGCTCACCACCGGGCGCGGCGCGCTGACCTTCGGTGTGTCCAGCGCGCAGGCGTTCGCGCGCAGCCGCGAGGGGCTGGCGAGCCCGGATATGCAGCTGCTGTTCTCGCCGGCAAGCTACGACCAGAACAAATTCGGCGAGCTGGACCGTGAGCCGGGAATGACGATCGCGGTCAGTATCGCCAGGCCCGAGAGCCGCGGCACGGTCATGGCCAAATCGCCCGATCCCTTCGCGCGCCCGTCGCTCAAGCCCAACTATTTGTCGGCGCCCAATGACCTGCGTGTTGCGCTCGCCGGCATCGCCTTCGCGCGCCGCATCTTTGCCGCGCCGGCGCTGGCGCGGCACAGCGTCGAGGAGATCACGCCCGGTCCCGCGGTCGTCGCCGAAGAGCTGCTCGCCGACTATATCCGCCGGCAGGGCATGACCATCTATCACATCGTCGGCACCTGCAAGATGGGCAACGATCCGATGGCCGTGGTCGATTCCCGGCTCAACGTGCGCGGCCTCGGCGGGCTGCGTGTCATCGATGCCTCCGTCATGCCGACGGTCACCACGGCCAACACCAATGCACCGACAATCATGATCGCCGAGAAGGGTGCGGCCATGATCAGGCAGGACGCGGCGGCGTAAACCGCGGGCGTAACGGTAGAGCAAGCGCGCATGCAGACCGCGGAGCGCCTCGAATTATTGCTGGAGCACCTCGGGCTTGAGGCGGCTCATTTTGCGGCGCAAACGGCCGGCGATGTGGCCGGCCTCGCCGCACACCGGCCGGAGCGGATCGCCGGCCTCGTGCTGTGCGCGCCGACGCGCCTCGATCCTGCGCCGTTCGAGGGCGTCGCGCCGCGCCTGCTGATGATGTCGGGCGACGCGGGGATGAGCGCAGAGACGACGATGCGCGCGCACGAACGGCTGCCGCGGGCACAGCGGCATGTTCTGCCGCGCTACGACGCCGCGGCTTGGTCGGATGTCGTCGCCGACCGGACGGCGGAGGTTGCGAACATCATGATTCAGTTCCTGGCCGGCACGGTCCGGCAGGACCTGGGCGAACCGCAAAGGCTTGCCGCAGCCAGCGGCACCTACGCCGGCCTCACCTATCGCGTCGAGGGCCGCGGTCCGCCCTTGATCCTGCTGCCGCTCTTCTTCGCGCCCTCGCAATGGGACCCGGCGCTGCCCGAGCTCGTCCGGCATTTCACCGTGATCAGGCTCGGCGGCGCCCATATCGGCAGCGTCGCCACCCTCGAGGACCGCGCCCGCGCGCCGACCTACCGGGCGATGTTCCGCATCCTCGTCGATCTCATGGCGCCAAAGCCGGAAAACCGCATCCTCGATGTCGGCTGCGGCTCGGGCGCCCTCGATCGCCTGCTCGCCGACCGGCTCGGCCCGGCCGCGTGCATCGATGCGATCGACGTCAATCCGTTCCTGCTGCGCGAGGCGGAAAACCTCGCGGCGGAATTCGGCGCGCGCATCCGGTTCAAACAGGGGAGGGCAACGGCGCTGCCGTTTGCCGACGAGACCTTCGACTGCGTCTTCTCCGTCACCGTGCTCGAGGAGTGCGACGCCGATCGGGCGATCGCCGAGATGGTGCGCGTCGCGCGGCCGGGCGGGCGCGTCGGGGTCGCCGTGCGTGCGATCGACATGCCGCAGTGGTGGAGTCTGGCGCTGCCGGCGGGGATCAGGGCGAAGGTCGACATGCCGCCGCAGTCGGTCGCTGCGGGCGGCGTGGCCGATGCGAGCCTCTACGCGCGCGTGCGCCGCGCCGGCCTCGTCGATCTCGTCGGGTTTCCCGTGCTCGTCACCCTCGATGACCCGGACGGGCCGATCTGGCGCTATCGCGAGGATCACGTCCTCTCGCAGCTTTCGCCCGACGAGACCGCCCTATGGCACGCCGCCCGCGCCGCCGCCCAGGCGCAGGGGCCGCTCATGCAGGCCCACGCGCTCCATTGCGCGGTCGGGAGGAAGCCGGGCGGTTGTTAGGAACAGAAGTTGGCGAGCGTTTGCCTACAGACTTGGTGGCGCAGCCGCAATATTGCTACGGCTTCCCACACGCATCAAAACGATTGCCGCCGAAGCCGCTCAATCATCCGCCGCTTCGGTCCACAGAAGACGCTGTTCGAAATAGCCCGGACATCGGCGGATATGGAACAGCTCGAGGGAAAGTTGCTGACGCGAACGCTGGGCTTCTGATTGCAGCGCGGCTTTGCGCTTGGCGGCTGCGAACGCGACGAGCGCGGCAGTTGGTACAAGATGCTTTGTCATGGGATGCCCCCATCACCAGTGACGTTGCGCTTGGCCAGAGTACAGATTCGTGCAGCCGGAGGCTGTGACATTTTGGCAACATTCAAGAAAAATCGACTGTCGTTCGCCTTAAGGGGACTTGGTCGCGGGACGGCAGGACATGGGCGGCGCTACACAGGTCGCCCCCCTTCAATCCGGATTCCCGGGATCGACCTCGATGGTAGGCCCCTTCCGAACGCGCCAGAAGCTCGGGTGGAATCAATAGTCCAGTCGGCCGCGCAATTCGCCGAACGGAACCGTGACGTGCGCGCGATAAGCCGGCCTCGCTTGCAGGCGCCGGTACCACGCTTCCACGTTGGGAACGGTGGGCCGTTCTATCTCGAGATTGAAATAGCGATAGAGATGGGTCCCGATCGGGATATCGGCCAGACTGAGACGTTCGCCGAGCATGAACTTTTGGCCGGCAAGCAGCCGATCCAGCAGGTGAAAATGCCGGGTGCAACGGTCGATGCTCGCCTTGATGGCCGGCCAATCCCTCTGCGGCTCCGGGGTTCGATAGAAACCCCAGAAGACGCCGGTCAAAAAATCGGGCTGCAACGTGGTTTGCGACCAATCCATCCACCGGTCGAAGCGCGAGCGCTCCGCGGCGTCGTCGCTCCAGAACGCATCGCGTCCATGGCGTGCCGCCAGGTAACGTAGGATCGCGTGCGATTCCCACACGATCACGCCGTCGTCGTCGATGACCGGAACACGGCCATGCGGGTTCATGGCTTTGAACCCGGGCGTGTCCAGGCCGCCGAATTGACCGCCGGCCTCGATGTGCCGGTGCTCAATCCCCAACTCGCCGACCAGCCACATGACCTTTTGCAGGTTGAATGAACTACGCCGTCCCCAGATCGTCAGCATTGGTGAGCGGCTTTCGCAGGACCTCGCGGTCGGCTGCATTAATATCCCAACGTCATGTCGATTTCCTGCAGAAGTCGCCCGCCGGCCCGCAGGCTTCGGACGTTCGCGACCATTTCGGTCACGAGTCGGGCGACGGTCGGCCGGCGCGCCACGTGCGGCATCACCGTGACCTTGGGATGCAGCCACAGCGGGCTGTCCGCCGGCAGCGGCTCGGGCCACAGCGCGTCCAGCGCGGCGTAGGACAACTGTCCCGAATCGAGGGCACTGATCAGATCCTTGTCCACCACATGCTTGCCGCGTCCGACGTTCACCAGCATCGCGCCTCGCGGCATCATGGCGAACGTACGCGCGCAGAAGATGCCCTCTGTTTCTTTCGTCAGGGGCAACAGGCAGACGGCGATGTCGGTCTGATTGAGAAACGGCTCGAGCTGATCGCGGCCGTGCAAAATGGGGACCTCGGCGGCCGGCCGCGGCGAGCGGACCCATGCGGAGACCTTGAAGCCGAGCGACTGCAGCACCAGCGCTGGCGGTCTGGCCATCATGCCGAAGCCCAAAAAGCCGACGCGCCGGTGCTCGGGCCGGGCGATCGGCGCCCGGCGCCATTCCCGCTTCGCCTGCGCCGCCTGATAGGCCGGCATGTCGCGATGGAACCGCAGGACGTGCATGACGACGTATTCGGTCATCATCGGATCGCCGCCCGGCGGCTCCACCTTGCCCAGCGGGACCTTCGGCAGTTTCGGATGTCTGATGAAGGCCTCCACCCCCGCCGAACGGCTGAGCATGGCTTTCAGATTCGGGAAGGCGGGGAGCACGTCGAAATCCGGATGCATGAAGGCGAGGTATTCGATGTCCCTGACCTCGCCCGCATCGGGCCAGATACGAATGGGCAGATCGGGAATCTGTTGGTTGAACGTGTCGCGCCATTCCTTCGCATTGCCGATACGTTTGTCCAGCTCGATGATGAGAAGCGCCATGCGACCTCCAAAACGGCTTGTGCTCGACTGCTGCTGGGGCCCGCCCCCTTGGGCGGTTGTCTCCGTTGGGACTGTAGCGCAAAGAACGCAGGGCCACCGCAACCCGAATGACCATCCTGACCGGAACCATCCGCGATCGGGCCCGGCGCTGACCGTCAAGGCCCTCTCGGCCTTACGGTAAGGCCGTCGCCCGCATTGCAGGCAGGTCGGAAATGCGGCGCATCCATGTTATTCAAGCGGTGTCATCATAGCGGGCACGGACAGGCAGGAACAAAGGTCATGCGATTTGAAGAATACCGCCGCTACGACGCAGTGGCGCTCGCCGGCCTGGTCGGCAAGGGCGACGTCAGCGCCGGGGAATTGCTCGACGTGGCGATCGCGCGCGCGGAGGCGGTCAATCCCAAGATCAACGCGATCGTGCACAAGCAATATGAGCGCGCCCGCGCCACCGTCGACAAGGGGCCGCCGAATGGGCCACTCGCGGGCGTTCCATATCTGATCAAGGACCTCGCGGTCTTTGATGCCGGCGAGCCGGCGCGGCTCGGCAGCAGCCTCTACGCCGACTTCGTCGCCGATCACGACAGCGCCTACACGGCGCGCTGCAAACGCGCCGGGCTCGTCATCATGGGCCGCAGCTCGACGCCGGAATTCGGCATCAGCCCGAGCACCGAGCCGCGCCTGTTCGGTCCCTGCCGCAATCCGTGGAACCTGGCGCATTCCGCCGGCGGGTCCTCGGGCGGGGCCGCCGCTGCCGTGGCGGCCGGCATCCTACCCGTCGCGCACGCGACTGACGGCGGCGGATCGATCCGCATTCCGGCGGCGCAGTGTGGACTGTTGGGCCTCAAGCCGTCGCGCGGACGCATCTCGTTCGCACCCGATGCCGGCGAGGGTTGGGGCGGAATGTCGACCGCTCACGTGGTAAGCCGCAGCGTGCGCGACTGCGCCGTCATGCTCGACTGCACGGCCGGCGCCGAACCGGGCGATCCCTACACGGCGCCGCCGCCCGCGCGCCCTTTCGCAGAGGAGATCAAGCGTCCGCCCGGGCGGCTGAAAATCGCTTTGATGCGGAAAGATCACCGCGGCGCCGCTCTGCATCCCGAATGCCTGGCGGCGGTCGAGAGGACTGCGAAATTATGCGAAAGCCTCGGCCACGCGGTCGAGGAGGCCTATCCGGACTTGGATTTCGCCGAACTGAGGCCGAGCAATCGACTTGTCGCCAGCGCCAATACTGCACGCAACCTGGGCAAGCGCTGGCAGGCGCTGGGCCGCGCGCCGGATGCCAAGGACGTCGAGGCCGTCACCTGGGCGGCGTATAATCGCGGCCTCGCGATCACGGGTGTCGCCTACGTGGAGGCGATCGCCGCGATCCACATGGCCGGCCGCAAGCTCGCGGCGTTCCTGGCGCGTTACGACGTCATCCTGTCCGCCACGCTGCCGGCGCCGCCACCGAAGCTCGGCTATTTCGACATGAACGGCGACGTGGACGTTTTCACCAAGCGTGTGACCGAATACCTGTCGGTAACGCCGCTGCACAACGCCACGGGCACGCCGGCCGTCACGGTGCCGCTGCACTGGACGGTGGAAGGGTTGCCGGTCGGTGTGCACTTTGCGGGACGGTACGCGGAGGAGGCGATCCTGCTGCAACTCGCGGCACAGCTCGAATCGGCCCAGCCCTGGTTCGGCAAGGTTCCGGAGCTGTAAAATTCAAGGCCGTCTTCGGACCGCGTCCAGCTCGATAATGAGAAGCGCTCTACCCCGCCGCCTCGAGGGCGAGCGCGGCATCCTTCGTGGTGACACGGCGAAGGTCGCGGGGATAGGTCGCGTCGTCGTAGGGCCGGCCGCGATGCAGGGTGCATCGATTGTCCCACACGACGAGATCGCCGGCGCGCCATTGGTGGCGATGGACGAATTCGCGCTGGGTCGCATGCTCCATCAGGTCGCGCAGCAGGAGCCGCCCCTCCGGCATCGGCCAGCCGACGATGTGGGAGGCATGCGCCCCCATGTAGAGCGTCTTGCGCTGCGAGCCCGGATGCACGCGCACCAGGCGATGCGACACCGAGGGCAGCGCCGCGCGCTCCTGATCGTTATAGTCGGTGAAGCCAAGCTGGCCGCGTGAGTAAAAAATCGAATGCTCGGCGACGAGAGTCTCGATCATCGCCCGCATGTCCGCCGGCAGGGCGTCATAGGCGGCGCGCAGGTCGGCGAACTCGGTCTCGCCGCCGACCGGCGGCACCACATGGGCGAACAGCATCGACAGGGCCCCCGGCACCGGGCGGAACGACGCGTCCGCATGCCAAAGCCGGTTGCCCAAGGCATCGAGGCGGCGGTGGTCCTCGCGCGAGCGCAGTTTGTTGTCGGCGTCGAGGTTGGAGACGTCGGCGAGCTCCGCATGCTTTAGGCGGCGCACGACACGATGATTGCGCGGCGGCTCGACCTCGCCGAACAGCCGGCCGAGCGCCAACAGACGGTCGAGCGTTTGACCGGGAAAGACCAGCACCGCGTGCCGATTGATGGCGTCGTCGAGCGCCCGCACGGTTGCCGGCGCCAACGCGGCGGCGAGATCGACCCCGGTCACCTCGGCCGCGAACAGCGGATGCACCTGATTGACCTGTATGGGCATCGCTTCCTCCGTTCTCAGGCCATTGCATGATGAACCGGTGCGGCGGGCGGCCGGAGCGGATGCATCACATCGTTCGACAACGCTCTATTTCGGGCATAAGCCCTAACAAGCAGTATGGATCGGCGCGTCTCCCCACCGACAATCGATAGGGCCATTGGCGGACCTTCCGGCACGACAGCGCCCTCGCCGGCGTGCGCAACCGTGATGCCCGTCGGCGTCTCCAAGCATTGGGCTCCGGAGACCAGATACCAAGCCTCGGGTCCCGAATGTCGATGGATGGCTGCGCGCATTCCCGGAGTGAAGACTGCTTCCATATAACGCGCCGTATATTGCTTGCCGGCGACGATCGGGAACGGACCAAGCACGGCAATACGCTCGCCGCTTGGCGGGCGCCAACCCTCTTCGGCGATGGTGTAGAGCCAGACCTTGCCGAATGATTCGACGACGGTTCCGCGCGGTCCCTTGGCCGCCTCGGCCGCGGCGCGAGTCGGATAGTTGTACAAATGCCAATACATCGGTCCTGCGGGCAGCGAACCCAGAACGTCGGCAGCAGTGAGATAGCATCCGACCTCGCCGGTGCGCTCGCTGGCAGGCGTTTCGCACCGGCCGGGGGACTTGAGCCGATGCCGCCTCCGTTCCACCGAGGATCACCACCGAAGCAACCGGCAAGGAGCGCGCAGCTATCCACGACAGTCGTTGTGAGTTCAAGGTAGTACCTCCTTCGCCCGCGCCCGGTCGCGTGCGCGCCCGTGGCCGAGATATGACATTCGCAATGCGTCGTGGAGTCAATCATCCGCGCGGCCGGGGAGATCAACCACCAAGCGCTTCGTCTGGCCTTGATTGCGTTTTGGCAGCGTTCCGAAGGCAAGCCATTGCGCGCGATGAGCCTCGCTGGGCCGCGTCGATTGCGGCAGGACCGGAGGAGTGTTACCGAATTTGACCGCGCGGAGGCTTTGCTTCAGGAGGAGACAATGACCCGACTGCTGGGAGCAGGTGCACTCGCCGCAGGAATAATGTGGTGCGCGTCAAGCGTCGGCCCGGCCGCCGCCCAGACGTCTCCAACATCCGGCGGTCCCGTGGACGCGGCGATCATCGAAGATCTGGTGGCCGCCGGCCGCATCCTTGCCGATCAGGGCGTGCTCGATGCCTTCGGCCATGTCAGCATCCGGCATCCGGCAAATCCGAACCGGTACTTGCTGTCGCGCAACCTCGCGCCGGCCCTGGTGACGGCCGAGGACATCATCGAATACGACCTCGATTCCAATCCGGTGAATGCAAACGGGCGGTCAGGCTTCCTGGAGCGCTTTATCCACGGTGAAATCTACAAGGCGCGGCCCGACGTAAAGGCGGCGGTGCATAGCCACTCGCCGGCGGTGATCCCGTTTGGAATCAGCCAAATGCCGATGCGGGCGACCTATCACATGGCCGGCTTTCTGGTCGCCGGCGTGCCGGTGTTCGAGATTCGCAATGCGGGCGGAATGACCAACATGCCGGGAAACATGCTGGTCAGGAACGGCGCTCTCGGCAAGGCGCTCGCCGAGACGCTCGGCGACAAGCCGGTTGCCCTCATGCGCGGACACGGCAACGTGGTCGTCGGACCGAGCGTGCAGATCGCGGTCTATCGGGCGGTCTACACCGAGATCAACGCGCGGCTGCAAACGATCGCGATCGCGATGGGCGGACCGCTCAACTTCCTGGAAAAAGAGGAAGGCGAGCACATCGATCAGGCGATCCAGTCGCAAATCGCACGGCCGTGGGCCTTATGAAAGCAAAAGGTGATGGGAAGTAAATGATAGAGGCGCCGATACGCGAATATCGCCATCAATAGCCGCCGCCACCACCGCCGCCGCTATTGCTCGGCTCCGAGGCACGATTCATCCAGCGGTCGGCGTCGCTCGGCCCGCGCGGCGTTGCCGCCTGCGGCCCGCTGCGCACGGGCTTCTTGTGGTAAGTCGAATGGACCGCATTCTTGCGCGGCGGAGCGGCCTGGGCCGCCGCCGACATCGTGCCGATGAAACACACGAGGGCGAGAGCTGTCACCGTCGCGGGCGAGATGGTCATCTCGGTCTCCCTGTCCAAAGGTGAAAGGCGCCGTTGATCCGGACCCGGATAGGCTCGCCTGGCGCGTCGCCTGCGCCGTTCGCATCAAACACCAACAGTCGCGTGCGGCTCTTCTTCCGGCGCTTCACGCAAAAGTGACGGTCTCACGTGACCGCGGCTGCCATGGCGCGATCGCCGACCTTGCGCGTGGCGCCCTTGAAGGCGGGCATCACCTCCTTGGCGAACCGCTCGAGCTGCTCCAGGGCAACCGTCTCGGGCACGCCGACCGACAGGCTGACCGAGATGCGGTCGAGCGCCGGGTATTTCGCCTCCAGCGCCTTGAGGTGCGCGATCAGGTCGTCGGCGTTGCCGCACAGGAAGCCGCCGGATTTGACCGCATCCTCGATGCGCGGCAGCTTGGCGGTCGGCGCGCGCTTGGGATCGCGCATGATCTCGATCTGCTCCTCGGTGATCGCGCGCACGAGCCGAAGCTCGCCGAACATCTTCATGTTCTCCTCGTAGTACTTCGCGGCTTCCTTCAGGCCCTGCTCGCGGCTGTCCGCCATGTAGAAGTGGAAGCCGAAGCACAGCCGCTCGCCGAGCTCGATCGGCTTGCCGAGCCTGGCATGCGCCGCCTGCCAGTCGAGCACGACCCGATGCATCGCGCCCCCTTCGGCCGAGCCGCCGCCGACCATGCCCTGGATGCCGTGCTTGGCCATGAACTCGAGCCCGCGCGCCGAGCCGCCCTGGATCGGCTGCCAGCACTCGACCGGCAGGTTGAACGGCCGCGGGACGAGGGTCAGCTCCTTGAGCGTATAGCCGCGATAGGGCACCTCGGGCGGCAAGGTGTAGTGCTTGCCCTTGTGCGCGAAGCGCTCGTCGTTGAAGGCCATGAAGATGATGTCGACCTGCTCCTCGAACAGCTCGCGGTTGGCCTCCTGGTCGCGCAGCGGGGAGCCGAACGTTTCCACCTCGCGCGTGTGATAGCCGCGGCCGACGCCGAACACGATGCGGCCGCCGGTGAGGATGTCGGCGACGGCGAAATCCTCCGCCAGCCGCAGTGGGTGCCACATCGGCGTGATGTTGAAACCGCAGCCGATCTTGATGTTCTTCGTGCGGTGCGCGAGGTGCAGCGCCATGAGGATGGTGTTGGGGATGCACTCGGTGCCCTCGGACTGGAAGTGATGCTCGGCCATCCAGAAACAGTTGTAGCCGAGGCCGTCCATCAGCGTGGCCATGGACTCGGCCTTGCTCAGCGCCGTCGCCAGGTGCGCGTTCGCGTAGCGCCGCGCGTTGATGGGCGTGCCGCCGTAGCCGACATTGTCGAGATCGGCATGGCCGGCATAGAGGCTGTCGAACTTCGTGATCATCGCGAATGTCCCAGTTTGGGCGAGGGCGGCAATCTACGCCGTGCTGAAGCGGCCGTCGACCGGGTCGCGTGCCCCCCGGGCGAGGCGGTCCAGCGCATGATGTTCGACATCGCCCTGAACGCAGGTTAGTCGGCGCTGCGTCGGGTCATTCGACGAAGGCCGCACGAGCTCATTTGATGCTCAAGCCGGGGATCAGCAGCCGCACGCGTTCGACGGCCGGCTGCTCCGGGGCGTCGCCTTCGCGCGGCGGCCGGTCCGCCTGTGCAACGGCAAAACGATCGACGCCGAGAACGAGCGACGCGGCATAGCAGTCGCGCTCCTCCTTGAGGGCGCAGAAGCTCAACCGATTTGGATCGTGGAAGTTCGCGAACCGATCGTTGACATTGACGACCGCGCGCGGGTTCAGGCGGCCTGCATAGGCGGGAATGTTCGCATAGATGAATTCGTTCACCGCGTCGGGAAAATACATTTGTCCGGTGAGCACGTTGCGGTCGTCGAGAAGCACCTTGAAGTGAATGTGCGTGGCGCGACCCACGTACCAGCCCGGATAGATCGTTTTGAAACTGACCGCGCCGTTGGTGTCGGTGAATTGCGTGCCGCGGAGGAATTTTTGCCCGACAGTCGAGAGGTCCTGCTTGTCGCCTTGGCCCTCGTAGCCCGAATAGATACCCTGGGCATCGGCATGCCAGATGTCGACGCGGGCGCCCGCGCTCGGCTTGCAGGTGGCGCCGTCGATGACGCGCAAGTCGACCCGCAAGGGGACGCCGGTCCGGGCCTCGGCGATCTGCGCGCGGACGAGCCGTGGATCGAGATAATAAGGCCCCTCGATCGACTGCGGCGTCAGGAAACAGACATCGCGAAATGCGCCGGCATCCGCGAGCGGCGCCGCGTTCGCCGCGCCGATCAATGCATTCGCCGCCGGTAGCGAAAGAGCCGCAAATGCCGCGCGGCGCGAAAGCACAGGGACCTTCAGCATGTTCGACTCCCCAATCGCGTACCCATTACGAAGCGTAATTGCCGGCAATTGGAACGGTCAAATTAATTCGCGGTAATCTTGTCAGCCGGCCAGCTCCACTCTCATGACCTCAAATCGCGGTGCGTCGCCTTGGCGGCTCATTTTGCGCCGGAGCGGCGGATGCTCTTGACCGCCACGGCGGGCTTGCCGGACTTTTCGGCGATAAGCCGGTCTTGTTCTTCGATCACGGCGCGCGCGGGAGCATCGCCGTCGAGGCCGCCGAGGATGTCGCTGGGAACTCTGCGGTTCGACCGCTGGGAACCGTCCTCGTAGAACACGTCGAATAGGACGAATTCCACGCGTGTTGCCGGCTTTCGTGCCATTCCCGGTCTCCTGTCGTTGCTCGATGGCGCGCCCGCCAGCCGCATGGTCATCTCGACATCGCGAGAGTGCAAAAGGCCCGGCCTCTCTCGCCGGACCTTGATCTCCGACCTAAGGCAGAGCCTTGCGTCCGAATTCAAGTTGTCTTAGGAAGAGCCCGGGTTCGGTCAACAGCAAGACAGGCGAAATCGCGGACAACGCGTATATAGACCAGGCTTCGAAATCAACCCCCTTGATTAAGAGCGTTCCATGGCATTCAGGCCGAATTACAGGAGAGATCGCCTCGAACGAGACCGGGCGGCGCGCGCCCGGAGCGATGAAAAACGCAAAAAGAAAGAGGAGAAGACGGCGCAGCGCAAAGCCGAACGCGCCGCGGGCGAAGCGCCGCCGAGCGACGAACAGGATTGACGGATCGGAAGCCGCCCCGCCGGCTTGGCGATCGAGTCTCCGGTCGCAATTGCGCATTTTCCACCCCGGAGCGGGGCCTTTGCGCGGCCAATCCGGACAATCGGCACGGCAGGTCCGTCACGCAAGCGTCATGTCGGGCCGCTTCAATCCGCCTCCGCCGCACACAATACCTGTTGCAATGACCCGGGTCCGCGTGCACGATGCCTCGTTACACGCCGATTCAGACGCCAGGAGATCGAGAATGTCGACCGGTACCGTGAAGTGGTTCAATCCCACCAAGGGCTACGGCTTTATCCAGCCGCAGGGTGGTGGTCAGGACGTGTTCGTGCATATTTCCGCCGTCGAGCGCGCCGGGCTCAGCACGCTCAATGAAGGCCAGCAGGTCGAATACGAAGTCGTCAGCAATCGCGGGAAGTCCTCGGCCGAGAACTTGAAGGTGAAGTGACCCGCGCTGGCGCTCGCGCCGGCCGCCCCCAGAGATCGGGATGTACCATTCGGAAGGCCCCGAGCTGACGGTAGATTTCGCGGCGACGGCCGAGTGGTATTTGACAGTCCGGTGCAACAATCCGACCTGCACCCGATTGATCGCATTTCAGAAGACGCGATTTGGCTGCGGTCATCCGGACCTCCGGCTTGCCGTAACGGGCAAGCTTTCGGTCGCCTGTCCGCATTGCAAGCGGCTGGTGCGCTTCCACCGGGCGCAAATCGAGCGCAGGCAGGTCGTGCTCACACAGTAGGGTCTGTCTTTCCAGGGTCTGTCTTTCCGCGCATCGGGCTGCTTGCCCGGGTGGCGACGTGCGCAGGTCTGCTCAGGGCACCCAGCCTGCTTCCGTCGCGCTCGGCCCGTGGCGCGCGGCGCCTGCGGACACCGTGCGCAGCACCGCCTCGCGCGGCAGCACGCGCGGCTCGAGCAACCGCGTCACCTCGGTGAGGTCGGCGACCGTCTCGAGGGTTTCAAGGCGTTCGAACAGGGGCGCGATCTGGTCGTGCGCCAAGGCGCGCTGGGCGCAATCCTCGAATTTCTCGAACAGTTCCTCGGCCGACATGGGGTTGTCGCCGCCGCGGCAGACGAGATGGTCGATGCGGCGCGAGAGCCGCCGCCCGTCGTTCAAGGTGACCGTCACCTCGGCGCCGAACTGCTTCGGGCTGTCGTCCGGCATGTCGGGATGCGCCCGCGTCGTGATGAGCGGCAGCAGGCGGCGGACCCGCTCCTCCATCACCGCGCCGTCCTCGAAGTCGCGTATGCGCACCGCCGCGTCCGCGAGCGCGCGCGCGGCGACGTACTGGATTGAGAATTTGGCCGCGAGCGGCGTCCTTGGGTCGGGATTGTCGGTGTGCGGCAGGCGGCGGCGATGCGCCAGGATCTCGATGCCGCGCACCGCATCGGCCGTCACCCGCTCCTCGCGCACCAGCGCCAGCATCATCGCGATCGCGGGATGCGTCGAGCCGCAGCAGGGGAACTGCTTGAGGCCCATCTCGGCGGTCTCGATTTCCCACGGAGCGCCCCAGTCGGCAAATATCCGCTCGGGCCGATAGTTGCCCTCGCCGTTGAAAACCTTGAACCAGCCCTGGTGGTGCTCGAGCGCGCCGGGATTCGATTCAAAACCGCGCGCGGCGATGAGCGCCGCCAGCAGGCCGTTGCGGCCGACATGGCCGACGTGCAGCGGCTTCGTCATGGTGCCGAAATTCGCCTTGATGCCGCTCGCGAACGAGGCGGCGAGCGCCAGCGCCCGCGCCGTGCGCGCGACGTCGAGCTGGAGAAGGTGCGCGGCTGCTGCCGCCGCGCCGAACGTGCCGAGCGTCGCGGTCGGGTGCCAGCCCTTGTCGTAGTGGTGAAAGTTGACCGCGCGCGACAGGCGCACCTCGGTCTCGACGCCGACGATGTAGGCCGCGAGCGCCCGCCGGCCGGACGCCTTCAGCTGCTCGCCGAGCGCAAAGATCGGAGCGGTCACCGTTGCGGAAGGATGCCCGCCCATCACGCCGGAGACGTCGTCGTAGTCGAGGGCATGCGAGGCGGTGCCGTTGACGAGGGCCGCGTCCAAGGCGCTGGTGCGGCGGCTGGTGCCGAACACGAGCGCCGGCCCGGGCGCGTCGGCGACGCCGGGCGTCTCGAGCAATATCCGGCAGCACGGCTCCGGGATTCCGGCGAGCGTGCAGCCGACGGTGTCGATGATGGCGATGCGGGACGCCGCGAGAGCGCGCGCGGTGATGTGCTCCGGCCGAAAGGCGCAAATCTTTTCGGCAAGGCGCGTGGCGATGGCCGCGCCCGGCGCGCCGTTGCTCGTCATCGCCGCCGTCGCGGTTGTCGTCGCGCCGCCATTGGATGTCATGCAAGCCTCCATCTAATCGGCCCGTGTGTTGATCAGCCCCGCGCCAGCAGCACGGCGTTGCGTCCGGCGATCCGTCCGAATGTCGCGCCGGACACGAGGCCGGCGCCGGCGGGATAATTGTCGTAGAACAGGCCGCCGACCATCTCGCCGCAGGTGAACAGGCCCGGCAACGGCCGCCAGTCCGTGCCGATCACCTGCGCGTTCTCGTTGATCTTGAGGCCGCCGAAGGTGAACGTGATGCCGCCCGTCACCGAGTACGCGCAGTAGGGCGGGGCGTCGAGCCGCACCGCCCAATTCGTCTTGTCGACGGAGAGCCCCCTGGTCGCGTGGCCGTCCTTCCTGGTGGGGTCGAACGGCCGGTTGGCGCGCGGCGCGGCATTGTACTCCTCGACGCTTCGCAGCGCCTGCTCCCTGTCGTCGATGTCGAGCTGCGCCAGCAGTTCCTTGACGGTATCGGCAACGATCGGCTTCGACGTCGAATAGCGCGGCTCGAGCAGGTGCAGCACCTTGCTGTCGAACAGCTGGTAGCCCTTGGCGCCGGGCTGCGCGAGGATCGCCCGGCCGAACTTGGCGTAGGTGTAGAGGTTCTGATCCTCGCCCTCGTCGACGAAGCGGCGGCCCTTGCGGTTGATCATCACGCCGTAGAGATAGCTCAGGCGGTTGGAGCGGTCGGTGTACTCGCGGGGCGCGAAGTCGCCCCAGTCGGCGCTGATCGGCGTCGCGTGGCATCCGCTCCATTGCCCCCACGGCATGGCGCCGATCGCCATCGCCATGCGCAGCCCGTCGCCCTGGTTGTGCGGCGTGCCGCGCACCTTGGCGGCGCCGACCAGCGGGCCGATATGCTGCGTGCGCATCTGCACGTTGGCCTCGAAGCCGCCGCAGCCGAGCACGACGGCCTTCGCGTGGATCGCCGCGAGCCCGTCGTCGCCGCGCACCTTGACGCCGGCGATGCGGCCGCGTGCGTCGAGCAGCAGCTCGGTCGCGGCGCTCGCGTAGCGGATCTCGATGCCGCGCTTCTCCGCCGCCGCGAACCACGCTCGCGACAGGCCGACGCCCTCGTGCACCGCGCGCACGACCAGCCCGCGCGGCCAGACCACCATGTTGCCTTTCTTGACGCCCGCCACCGTGATGGCCGGCTCCATCTTCACCTCGCCGACCGCGTGCATCCAGAACACCGTGTCCTTCGAATTGTCGACGAGGATGCTTGACAGCACGGGGTCGGTTCGCCCGCCGGTGAGGCGCAGGAGATCGCCCAGGTAGTCCTTGCGCGTGTAGGGCGTGATGCCTTGGTAGAAATCCTCGTACTGCTCCTCGACCGCGGGCAGCAGCGGCGCGAGCTCGCGCGGATCGTCGAAGGCCATGCGCAACACCGCGCCCGACCAGTGGGTGTTGCCGCCGCGCATCTCGCGCGGCGCCTTCTCGAGCACGAGCACTCTCTTTGCGCCGTTCTCGTGCGCGGAGACGGCCGCCGCCAGCGCCGCGTTCCCCGCGCCGACCACGATGACGTCGTACTCCTGCATCGAGGGTCCTCTTGTGCAGTCGGAGCCCGTAGCCCGCATGAGCGTAGCGACATGCGGGATTATACCGGGAGGGCCAGACCCCGGATATCGCTTCGCTCATCCGGGCTACTTGCTTCTTAATACCCCCGTTCCCAGTCGATGACGTTGCGCAGCGGACGACCGTCGAGGTAGGCGCGCAGGTTGTCGCAGAACACGTCGATCCCGCCGTGACGGTCCTGGTCGCTGTTGTTCGAGACGTGCGGCGTGATCAGCACCTTGGGGTCGGACCACAGCCGCGCCGGCGGCAGATGCTCGAACTCGCCGACGTAGACATCGAGCGCGGCGCCGCGCAGATGATCGCGCGCGAGCGCATCGGCGAGCGCCTCCTCGTCGACGATCTCGCCGCGCGCGACATTGACCAGCACGCTGCCCGCCTTCATGGCGGCCAGGCGCTTTTCGTCGAACAGGCGGGTCGTCTCCGGCGTCCATTGGCAGCAGATCACGACGAAATCGCTGTCCGGCAGGAGGCGATCGAGATCCGCCGGCCCCCCGAGCTCGCGAAAACCGGCCGGCAGCGGCGCGCCTGGGTCGGGATTAAGCCGCGTGCCCACCACCCGTAGGCCGAGCGCGGCGCACAGCCTGCCGACGTCGCGCCCGATGCCGCCGGCGCCGACGACGCACGCGGTCTTGCCGTCGAGCAGCAGCGGCCGATAGGCGCGATGGTCGAATGTTTGCGCCGCGCGCTCGGCCGCGGCGTGGTGCAGGCCCTTGGCGAAATAGAGGATGCCCGCCAGCGCGTATTCGGCCATCGCCAGGGTGTTGCCGGCGCCGCGCGAGGTCGTCGCCGTCACGTCGCTGCCCCACAGGTCGCCGAGCATCAGGTTGCTGGCGCCCGCGGGACGCTGGTGAAACCATTTGAGGCGCGCGGCCCGGGCGCGCAGATCGAGCGGGAACGGCCACCCGCCCAGGATGACCTCCGCTTCGGCGAGCAGGCGGTCGCGCTCCTCGCGCGTTCCCGAGCCCGTGGCGCGCGCGGACAAATAGCGCGCCGACGTGAAGGCGGGCCAGGTGTCGCGGATTTCCCCGTCGAACCAGCCGCCGGCATCGACCAGCTGGACCGCCGGATCGACCGCCTCGATCTTCGCGCGTTCCGCGGCGCTCAGGCGCTGAATGCTCAGAACATTGATCTTCTGCATCGATGGCATTCCGGATCGCCGGAGCGGGCGACGCCAGCCGATAGACCATCCCGGCCGTTCGCGCTATAGCGTCCGGCGGGGAGGCGGGTGACCATGGCGTTCGAGTTCGGCGTCTTTCACGAATTTTCGCGCAGCGCAGGACAGCCGGACGCCGAGGCCTTTGCTCAAGCCTTTGCCCAGGTCGACGCGGCCGAGCGCTGGGGCCTCGACGTCATCTGGCTCGCGGAGTTGCACTTCCTCCCGGACCGATCGGTCGCCTCCGCGCCGCTCCTGATCGCCGCCGCCATTGCCGCCCGCACCCGGCGCGTGAAGATCGGCATCGCCGTCCAGGTGCTGCCGCTGTGCCATCCGTTGCGCCTGGCCGAGGAGGTCGCGACCCTCGACCACCTCAGCCAGGGACGCCTTATTTTCGGCGTCGGCCGCAGCGGCTTTCCCCGCACCTACGAGGCCTATGGGGTGCCCTACGGCGAGAGCCGCGAGCGCTTCGCCGAGACGTTCGAAATCCTCAAGCGCGCGTGGAGCGACGAGCGCTTCTCCTTCGAGGGCCAGTTCCACAAGTTTCACAATATCGCGCTCGTCCCGAAGCCGTTGCAGCAGCCGCACCCGCCGCTGCGCATCGCGGCGACGAGCCCGGACACTTTTCCGGCGATCGGCGCCATGGGCCTGCCCATTTTCGTCGCCGTGCGCCTCGGCAACCTCGAGGAGCTGGGTCCCAACATCGCGGCCTATCGCGAGGCCTACCGGGCCGCCGGGCATCCCGGGCAAGGCGCAGTCTATCTGCGCGTCCCGATCTATGTCGCGGAAACAGAGACGGCGGCGCGCGCCGACGCCGAGCAATCGATCATGCAGTTCTACCGGACGCTCGGCGTCCAGATCGTCGACTCGGCGAGCCGGCCGGGCGCTCGCGCGATCGAGCAGCGCGCCGCGCGCGGACAGGCGCTGCAGAGCATCACTTACGAAGAGGCGCTGCGCGACAAGCTGATCATCGGAACGCCGGGATCGGTGGCGGCCCGCCTTCAGGATTTGACCGGCAAAATCGGCCTCGACGGCGTGCTCGCTGAGCTCAACTGCGGCGGTCTTATTGCCGATGACAAGGTCATGCGCTCGCTGCAGCTCATGTGCGAGGAGGTGGCGCCGCGCTTCCGCTCGATTCGATCGACGGCGTAGGGGCAGGCCGTGCCCACCCCATCGACGGCGCAACACGGGGAGACGACGACATGCGAGCCGCGGTCCTGACCGAAATCAACAAGCCCCTGCAGATTCTCGATCTCGAGCAGGAGCCGCCGAAGGCGAACGAGGTGCGGGTGCAGGTCAAGGCCGCCGGCGTGTGCATGAGCGACTGGCACATCATGAACGGCGACTGGCCGCTGCCGCTGCCCATGGTGCTCGGGCACGAGGCCGCCGGCATCGTGGTGGAGAACGGGCCGGGCGTGACGGCGGTCAAGCCCGGCGATCACGTGATCTTCTCATTCCGGCCCCATTGCGGCCACTGCCGCTACTGCTCGTCCGGGCGTACCGTCCTGTGCATTGGCCACAACGATACGCCGCGCTGGGTGATGCACGACGGCACCGCGCGCGTGCGGCTCAACGGCGAGCCGATCAACCAGATGGCGCGGATCGGGACGTTTTCCGAATTCGTCGTGTGCCCGGCCGAGCAGGTGATCAGGATTCGCAAGGACCTGCCGTTCACCCACGCGGCGATCATCGGCTGCAGCGTCGCCACCGGCGTCGGCGCCGTCATTCGTCACGCGCGGGTGGCGGCGGGCGCCAGCGTGCTGGTGATCGGTTGCGGCGGCGTCGGGCTCAACGTCGTGCAGGGCGCTAGGTTAGCCGGCGCGCGCACGATCATCGCCTGCGACCTGCTCGACAACAAGCTCGCCTATGCCAAGACCTTCGGCGCGACGCATACGATCAACGCCAGGTCCGGCGACGTGGTCAAGCAGGTGCAGGCGCTCACCGACGGGCTCGGCGTCGACGCCGCCTTCGACGCGATCGGCAGCGAGGCGACCGCGCTGCAAATTGTCGACGCGCTGGCGCCGGGCGGGCACGCGGTGCTTGTCGGCATCCCGGCCGTCACGGTGCGGGCGCCGATCAATCCGTTCAACATGGTGTTCGCCGAAAAGACGATCAGCGGCACCTATTACGGTTCGGTGCGTCCCGACGTCGATTTCCCGATCCTCGCCGATCTCGACATGGACAAGAAGCTCAATCTCGACGACCTGATCAGCCGCACCTACAGATTCGACGAGATCAACGAGGGGTTTCGCCTGCTGTTGTCCGGCTCCGTGGCGCGCGGCGTGATCGTGTTCGATTGAGTGGATTGTCCTTGCTGTGAAACGCCATGCGGACATCGGACGCGCCACATCGCAATCTGCTCGCGGCCGTTCCGCAGGAGCTGGCTGGCCGTCTGTTCGCCAAGGCGCGCCCGACGCGGATCGCGGCCGGGCAGGCGCTGTTCGTCGCCGGCGAGCCGGGCACCGGCTGCTACCGGGTCGAGCAGGGGCTCCTGAAAGTGAGCGCGCTCTCGCCGTCCGGCAGCGAGCGCATCCTGGCGATCGTCGGACCCGGATCGGTGGTCGGCGAGTTGTCCCTGCTCGACGCGGGTCCGCGGTCGGCGACGGTGGTGGCGGTGCGCGATTGCGAGCTGAGCTTCGTCAGCCGCGGCGAATTTGAGGCGTTCGCCGAGGAGCACCCGCAGGTCTACAAGCACCTGCTGACCTTGCTGGCGCAGCGGCTGCGCAACACCAACGTGGTGGTCGCCGCCGCCAGCTTTCTCTCGCTCAAGGGGCGCGTGGCGCGCTCGCTGCTCGATCTCGCCGAGGCCTTCGGACACGAGGTCGGCGCCGGCCGCGTGCTCATCCGCCAGAAGATCAGTCAGAGCGATCTCGCCGCCATGGCCGGCATCGCCCGGGAGAACGTCAGCCGCATCCTCAACGACTGGAAGCGCCACAATGTGGTGACCCGGCTCGCCGGGTATTACTGTCTCGAGGACCGGACGGCGCTGGAGCGCGAGGCCGAGCTGTAATTTACTCCGACCTCATGGTGAGGAGCGCGGCGAAGCCGCGCGTCTCGAACCATGGACGCAGGCGCGTTGCTGAAGGCCCGATCCGCGTGCACTTCCATCCTTCGAGACGGCCCGCTGCGCGGGCCTCCTCAGGATGAGGTGATGAGTTCGTCGCGCATCAGGTTCAATTCATGCCCGCGTTCCCGATCCACGTCCGGTCCACGCCGGCGGCGGCGAGCAGGTGGCCGAGGCGCTTGCGCGCGTAGAACATGCGCGTCTTCACCGTGTTCTCCGGAATGCCGAGAATCTTTGCCGCCTCCTCGACCGACCTCTCGTGGTAATAGACGAGATCGACGATCTCGCGATGCTCCGGCGAGAGCGCGGCGAGGCAGCGGCGCAGGATGGCGCTGCGATCCGCCTTGGCGACCGCCGCTTCCGGATCGTCGGCCGGATCCTCGATCGCCGCCGCGACCGCATCGTCGAGCTGGTCGTGCGTCCGCCGCCGCAGCGAGGAGATCGCCTTGTGACGGGCGATCGCGAGCAGCCAAGTCGACACCGTCGAGCGGCCTTCGAACCGGGCGGCGTGCCGCCACAGGTCGAGGAACACCTCGCTGGTCAGGTCCTCGGCGTCGGCCGCGTTGCCGATCCGGCGCACGACGAAACGGTAGACGCGCACGTGGTGGCGCGTGAACAGCGCGTTCATGGCGGCCTTGTCGCCCGCGGCGATGCGGCGGACGAGGTCGGCATCCGTGGCGACTTGCGCCGCCGCGCCCGGGCGTTCGGTCGAGGCGGGGGCGGCGAGACGGACAGCGGCTTGCATGGGTACCTCCCTGATTGGATGGCACCCCGTTTTCGCCGCGCGGGCGATCGGCCGCTGTGACGGTGGTCACAAAATGTCGGAATGTGCCGCGAGCCTCTCCTGAGGCATGCAGCGCATTGCTATAGCTCACTAAATAGCTATAATATGAGCTATAGAAGGAGCGTCTATAACTCATGACCTGGAATTGGGAGCGGCCCGACTGGCCGAAGTTCACCTACGATTCTGCCGCCCTCGATCCCCTGGAGCGGCAATTCCTCCTCTATTCCGGCGAATCTTTTGGGGTGTTCAAGCATGTCGGGCCGGAGGATCAGGACACCCTCAAAATCGAGTTGATCAGCGATGAGGCGCTAAAGACCTCGGAAATCGAAGGCGAAGTCCTCGACCGCGACAGCGTGCAATCCTCGCTTCGGCACCAGTTCGGGCTCGGTCCCGACGAGCGGCGGGTCCCGCCGGCGGAGCGCGGCATCGCCGAAATGATGGCGAACCTTTACCGAACCTTCGGGGATGTGCTGACGCACGAGACCATGTCCGCATGGCATGGCATGCTCATGAGCGGCGGACGACGCGTCCAGGCGATCGGAGGCTACCGCACGCATTCTGACCCGATGCGGATTGTCTCAGGCAGCATTCACGACCCAAGGGTCCATTTTGAAGCTCCGCCGTCTTCTAAAATGAAAGAAGAAATGGATGCATTTGTTCTGTGGTTCAACAAAGCTGCTCCACGCGGCAAGGAACCGCTTCCTGCCTTAACGCGCGCCGGAATAGCGCATCTTTATTTTGTGAGCATTCACCCCTTCGAAGACGGCAATGGCCGCATTGCACGCGCGCTCGCGGAAAAATCTCTTGCGCAAAATTTGGGTCAGCCAAGCTTGATAGCGCTCGCATACACGATCGAGCAGGCCCGCAAGGCGTACTATGCCGCGCTTGAGCGCAACAACAAGGAAGTCGAGATTGCCGATTGGCTTGTCTACTTCGGCAATACGGTCATTGAGGCGCAACGCAACACGATCAAGCGTGTCGATTTCTACGTCGCTAAGGCAAAACTTTACGATAAATCGCGCGGCAAGTTGAATGCGCGGCAAGAAAAAGTGCTTGCCCGGATGTTCCGGGAAGGAATCAACGGTTTCAAGGGCGGCCTCAGCGCAGAGAACTACATCAGCATCGCCAAAACGTCCCGTGCAACTGCAACGAGGGATTTGCAGGACCTCGTCACCATTGGCGCTCTTACGAGAACCGGCGAACTGCGCCACACGCGCTACCATTTGAATATTCCTATGCGTGACTGACCCAGACTGGAAAGGCGCTTCGCTGATTTGGTTCGGTCTTCTGTTTCCGGGGAGCTTTGGCGATCCCTCCGGGAGGGGTTGGCGTGAGAATATATCCGACTTTGGCTGCGGCAGAGGTCGACAATTCGCGAGCTCGCTCGCGGATTGTCGGGTGAGGGGTGAAGCGCCCCCCTCATCCGGCTCGGCTTCGCTATCGCTCCGCCACCTCTCCCGCAAGGGGATAAGGGACGCCGCGTCGCCGTCGCGCGCGGTCACACACAAAGTGATCAAACGGATTACGTATCAAACGCAATTGCCCTGCGCCTCGGCCACCGCCCGCTCGGCCACGAGGAAGAAGGTGCGCGGCGTGCCGAGGCCCTTGATCGGCGTCGCGCCGCGATCCTCGAACAGGAACGCCGCGTCGGTCAGTCGGCGGAACGCCTCGCTGACCTGGATGCGGCCCGGCTCGCCGTGCGATTCCATGCGCGAGGCGGTGTTCACCGCGTCGCCCCAGACGTCGTAGGAGAAGCGGCTTTCGCCGATCACGCCGGCCGTCGCCTCGCCGCAATGGATGCCGATGCGCATGGCGAGGCGGCGGGTGCCGAGCGGGGGCTGGCGCGCGATCGTCTCCATCATGGCAAGCGCCAGGCGCCCGATCGCGACCGCCCCCGCCGCGCCGTCGCCGCCGAGACCGGCGACCGCCATGTAGCTGTCGCCGATGGTCTTGATCTTCTCGACGCCGTGGCCCTCGCACATCGCATCGAAGGTGCGCACCAGGTCGTCGAGATAGTCGACTACCCTGCCGGGCGACAGCTCGTGCGCCGCCGCGGTGAAGCCGACGAGATCGGCGAACAGCACGCTCAAGTTCTCGATGCGGTCGGCGATGCGCACCTCGGCGCCCGATTTCAGGCGCGCGGCGATCGACGGCGGCAGCACCGTGGTGACCAGCGCCTCCGAGCGCGCATATTGCTGCTCGAGGTCGCCTTCCGCCCGGCGCAGGGCGGCCAGCGCGTAGAACAGCAGCGCCGCGTTGATCACGATCGTGTTGATCATCGCATGGGCGGACAGGACCTGGCGCAGCCGCGCGTCGTCGGCGAGCACCAGTCCGCGCTCGGGAGCGAACTGGATGACGCCGAACAAAGCGGCGCAAGCGAGCGCAAAGAAGAGCAGGAACAGGAGCCAGTTCTCCACGCCGAGCATGAACAGCATCGCGCCCGCCAGGGTGAAATAGACGTGCAGGCTGCTCTGCAGCCCGAGCATCCACACGACGAACAGGTTGCCCACCATGATGACGAGAATGAGCGCGATCGCCGCCGCGTTGTCGCCGAACCGGTGCAGGCGGTGGACGCACAGGTAGATGACCGTCACGATGATGTTGTAGGCGTGGATGATCCCGAGGTCGCGCCACGCATAGGCGCCGTTCATGACGAAATGCGATGCCGCGTTCGACGCCGCCGCGAACGCCGCCACGTTGGTGAAACGCTGCCGTCGCGCCACCTGCGGGTCGGTGGTCACGATGCCGATCGACGTCAACCGGTCGAGCCAGGCCGGCATTTCGAAGCCCGGCTTGGACGGGCTGCGGACGAGATCGCGCAATCGGCTTGGCAAGGGGCAATTCCTCGCGTCAAATCGCTGATACACGGGCACCACGCCATCGGCAATACGATCCGGAAGCGTCAATGAGTTGCCAACGGTGCGTCGCAACGGCTCTCCTTGTCCTGCCGCTGCTCGTCGCGTGCGCCGCGTCGGGCGAGGCGGCCGGACCGGATCGCGCGCAGTGCAACCGGGCGGCCTTTCGCGTCATCGTCGACGTCGGGCATACCGCCGAGGTGCCCGGCGTGATGAGCGCGCGCGGCGTGCCCGAATACGTGTTCAACCTGCGCTTGGCGAAACAGATCGAGCAGAAGCTGATCGACGCCGGGTTCGGCCGGACCGTTCTGCTGATCACCGACGAGCCGCCCCGCCGCGGCCTGTTCACCCGGGCCGCCCGCGCGAACAGCTCGCGCGCAGATCTCTTTTTATCGATCCATCACGACGGGGTTCCGGACGCGTTTCTCGAAACGTGGGAGTATGAGGGCGTGGAGCGTCACTTCAGCGACCGGTTCAGGGGCCACTCCATTTTCATCTCCTACGACCACAGGGATCGCCGGGGCAGCCTGCGCTACGCCAAACTGCTCGGCGAGCAGTTGAAGGCGCGCGGCCTCGCCTACACGCCGCACTACAGGGAAAAGATCATGGGATCTCGGCAGCGGGACCTGGTGGACGCCGAGGCGGGGGTCTACCGCTACGACCAGCTGGTGGTGCTGCGCGAGACGCGCATGCCCGCCGTCCTGCTCGAGGCGGGCTCCATCGTCAACCGCGACGAGGAAGTGCTGCTCGCCACCCCGGAGCGCCAAGCGCTCATTGCCGCGGCGGTCGCCGACGCCGTCGAGCTGTTCTGCGCTGCACGCGCGCCGCGCAGAAATTGAACGCAGACCTCATCCTGAGGAGGCCGCGCGCAGCGCGGCCGTCTCGAAGGATGGACGCAGCCGCGCCTATTCCCATGGTTCGAGACGCCGACCTTCGGCCGGCTCCTCACCATGAGGGCGGAGTGTTACGAGGCTGTTGTTCGCGATGCGCACCGGCCTGCTTGACCGGGGCAGGCCCGTGCGATTTGCTCGATTGGATTGCGGCATCGGAGGGAGGTTCGCCATGGGCCGGATGCTTTGGCCGGCGGCGGCGACGGCGTGTCTGCTGGCTGCGCTCCTGATGTCGCCGGCGCCTGCCGGCGAGCCGAAGCACGGCGGCGTGCTGAAAATCTATCACCGCGAAAACCCGGCGAGCGCCTCCATCCATGAGGAGGCGAGCCCCTCGACGGTCGTCCCGTTCATGCCGGTGTTCAACAATCTCGTCATCTACCGGCAGGACGTGGCGCAGAACAGCATGGATACGATCGTGCCCGACCTCGCCACCGCGTGGTCGTGGAACGAGGATGGCACCACGCTGACCTTCACCTTGCGCGAGGGGGTGAAGTGGCACGACGGCAAGCCGTTCACCGCCAAGGACGTGAAGTGCACGATCGATCTGCTGCAGGGCAAGGCCAAGGACGCGCTGCGCAAGAATCCGCGCGAAGGCTGGTACAAGAACGTCGCCGAGGTGAAGGTCAACACCGACGTCGAGGTCGTTTTTCGTCTCGATCGGCCGCAGCCCGCCTTGCTCGCCCTGCTCGCCTCCGGCTACTCGCCGATCTACCCCTGTCACGTCTCCCCGCGCGACATGCGCGCGAAGCCGATCGGTACCGGTCCGTTCAAGGTCGTGGAGTTCAAGCAGAACGACTCGATCAAGCTCGCACGCAATCGCGATTACTGGAAGAAGGACCGCCCCTATCTCGACGGCCTCGAGTTCACCATCATCCCGAACCGCTCGACCGCCATCCTCGCCTTCGTCACCGGCAAGTTCGACCTGACGTTTCCGTTCGAGGTGTCGATCCCGCTGCTCGCCGACGTCGCGGCCCAGGCGCCGCAGGCGATTTGCCAGCTCTCGCCGGCGAACGGCACCGTCAACCTGATCGTCAACCGCGACAAGCCGCCGTTCGACAACGCGGACCTGCGGCGCGCCATTGCGCTGGCGCTCGACCGCAAGGCGTTCATCGACATCCTCGCCGAGGGCAAGGCGGACATCGGCGGGACGATGCTGCCGCCGCCGGCGGGACAGTGGGGGATGCCGGCGGACATGCTCAGGACGGTCCCCGGCTACGGTCCCGACGTGGCGGCGAACCGCGCCGAGGCGCGCAAGATCATGGCGCGGCTCGGCTACGGTCCCGACCGGCGGCTGGCATTGAAAATCTCGGCGCGCAATCTTCCCATCTATCGCGACCCGGCCGTGATTCTCATCGACCAGCTCAAGGAGATCTATATCGACGCCGAGCTCGAGATCATCGAGACGAGCAACTGGTTCGGCAAGGTGACCCGCAAGGACTACGCGGTCGGCCTCAACCTCACCGGCAACGGGGTCGACGACCCGGACCAGAATTTCTACGAAAACTACGGTTGCGGCTCCGAGCGCAACTACACGGACTATTGCAACAGGGATCTGCAAAAACTGTTCGACCGGCAGTCGAGCGAGCGCGACCCGCAGGCGCGCAGGCGCCTCGTCTGGGAGATCGACAAGAAGCTGCAGGAAGACCTGGCGCGGCCGATCATCCACCACTGGCGGGCGGCGACCTGCTGGTGGCCGCGGGTCAAAGGGCTGGTCATCATGGTGAACAGCCAGTTCAACGGCTATCGCTTCGAGGACGTCTGGCTGGACAATTGATATCGACCTCAATCTCCGCCCTCATGGTGAGGAGCGCCCGTAGGGCGCGTCTCGAACCATGGCAACAGACGCGCCTGCCGCCATCCTTCGAGACGCTCGCTTCGCTCGCTCCTCAGGATGAGGTCGGAGAAAGTTGCAACAACACCTCCGCCCTCATGGTTCGCGACGCGCAGCTTCGCCGCGCTCACCATGAGGTGGAGAGGCCGCCTCACATCGGCGGCGTTAGTCCGTCGCGACCGACCCGCCACGCACGACCCTGCAGGGTTCCATCGGCCTGCTTCACGGCAATGATGAAGACTTTCGCGCCGGGCTTGAGGTCGTCCTTGTCTCCTTTGACGTAGGTGACGATCGGCGTATTCGCGGGGACGAGAATTTTCTTTTCGCCGTCCTTGTATTTCAACGTCAGTGTCTGCCCGTCGACGGCGCTGACGACCTGCTCGACGTTCGCGTTGGTCATCGTGCTCTTTGGCTGAAGGTCCCAGGGGTAGTGGCCTTCTCCGGTTCCGCGCATCGCCTCGGGAAAAATGTGGACTTCCAGCGCGCTCAGGCCGCCGTCGGCTTGCGGCATCGCGGTGACGCCCACGAACGAGCCCTGCTTGATGTCGGACAGGGACGCCTTGACGATGCCGGCAATCTGCGGGTTGTCGGCGACCGTGATCTTCAGTTCGGCGCCGTCGCGGGCCTTGACGATATAAGTCGGGCCGTCGACGCGTTCGATCGTGCCGCGCACGCGCACGGGCGGCGCATCCTGACCCCATGCCGTCGGGGCCCATGCGGCGGACGCCGCCAGGATGGCGGCCAGACCGATCGTTCCCAGCAAACGTTTGAGTGCCGTGTGAGACATCACTTCCTCCTGATGGTCGCGGGTCCTGCCGGGGTAGGTTACCGCGAGGATGTGTGGCGGGGCAATTGAGACCGCCGCACGGTAAGGAGCCCGAGCGTAGCGAGGGCGTCTCGAACCATGGCCACAGACTCGCCTGCCGCCATTCCCCGCTTTCGCGGGGACAGGCTCTTCGAGACGCTCGCTTACGCTCGCTCCTCAGGACGCCGCGCTCGGCGCCGGGCGCTGGAATCGATGCTCGACAAATTCCGCCCCAACCACGACTCGATCTGGCTCGTCTATCCGCAGACGCGCCATCTCTCGCCCAAGGTGCGCGCCTTCATCGATTTTTTGGCGTCGCGATTGCGGTGACATGCCGGGGAGCGGCATCGAAACGCACCGGCCATTCAATGCCCGGCGAGGACGGCGGGCAACCACAGCGGGATGCCCGGAAACACCGTGATGAATATCGTGAACAGGATCATGATGACGAGATAGGGCAGGGTTACGCGAGCAATGTAGCCCAGTCCGTCGCCGGTCAGCCCCTGGATCACGAACAGATTGAACCCGACCGGCGGGGTGATCTGGGCCATCTCGACGACGAGTACCAGGAAAATGCCGAACCAGACCTCATTGAATCCAGCTCCCTTCACGATCGGCAGCACGATCGGCAGCGTCATCACGATCATGGAGAAACCGTCGAGGAAGCACCCGAGGATCAAATAGAATACGATCAGGGCGACGATCAGCATGAAGGGCGAGAGACCGAGGCTGGCGACGAAATCGGCGATCGCGCGCGGAATGCCGAGGAAGGCGGCGGCGCTGCCGAGGATCGACGCGCCGAGCAGGATGATCGCGATCATCGAGCAGGTCAGCACGGATCCGATGGCGATGTCGCGCAGCGCCCGCGCGGTCAGCTCCCGCTGCGCGCCCGCCACGATCAGCGCGCCGAGCACGCCGACGGCGGCGCCCTCCGAGGGAGTGGCGATCCCGCCGTACATGGACCCGAGCACCGCCATGATCAGGAAGATGGCGGGGGCGAGATCCTTCAACGCGCGAAGCCGCTCGAACATCGGGATTTCGCCAAGCGCCCGCTCGGACTCCGGCACGAAGTCGCGCCGCAGCGCGGTGTGGATCATCACCCAGGCCATGAAGCACCCGGCAAGCAGAAAGCCGGGAATGAAACCCGCGGTGAACAGCTTTATGATCGAAACGTCGCCGAGTACCCCGTAAATGATCATGATGTTGGATGGCGGGATGAGAAACCCGAGCGTACCGGCGCCCGCAAGGCTGCCGACCGCGATGTCCTTCGCGTAACCGCGCTTCAACAGTTCGGTGAGCGCCATGCGGCCGACGACTTGCGTGGTCGCGGCGGAAGAGCCGGAAATTGCCGCGAAGATCGAGCAGCCGACCACGTTAACATGCAAGAGCCGCCCGGGAAGCAAACCCGCCCAGGGCGCGAGCCCCTGGAACAGCGATTGCGACAGGCGCGTGCGAAAGAGAATTTCCCCCATCACGATGAACAGGGGCAAGGCCAGGAGTTCCTGGGTCGTCAGGATGTTCCAGGCATATTGGGCAAGCAGCTTGTCGAGCGGGATGTTGCGAAAGAGCGCGAGCATGATCGCGCCGGTCGCGCCAAGCGTGAGACCGATCCACAGGCCCCCGGCGAGCGCCGAGAACAGGATCGCGAACATCGTGCCGACGACCGCCCCCATCGCCCCACACTCCCTGGATCAGCTCGGCGCCGTAGCAACGAAACTAAACTATGACTCGTCATGCCCCGCGCAGGCGGGGCATCCAGTAAACACTCACGTCGCAGTTCTACCTGATACTTCAGTGTTCACTGGATCGTCCGCCTGCGCGGACGATGACAACCGACGGTCATTGCTTAGCGCCGTCGATCTCACTCCACTGGCGCACCCGCCTTGATCCGCGCGTCCTCGAGGGGCAATCCGAGCAGCGCCTGGATCGACCGCGCCAGGAACTGGAGCGCGAGCAGCACGATGCCGAAGGTCACGAGCGCCTCGGGAATCCACAGCCGGGTTCCACTCGATATGGAGGTCTGGCCGCGCTCGAATGCGCTCCAGGTGAAGCGCACCATGGCGACGGCGAGAAATCCGGTGAAGGCGAAGGCGCCGAGCGCGGCCGCGATCTCGAGCAGCCGCCGCATCGGCGGGGCGAGCCGCGAGAGGACGAGCGACACGCGGATATGGCCGCCCGCCCGCAACGTCATGGCCGCCCCGAAGGTGAAGCAGGCAGCCATGAGGTAGGAGCAGTATTCCCAGGCGATCGGAATATCCGCCGGCAGGAACGTGAACACGCTCGACAGCGCCCGCACGCCGATCTCGGCCAGCATGAGGGCCGTCAATGTGACGAGGCAACCGGCGCCCAGCCAGCCGTCGAGCCGGGCGAGCTTCTCGAGCGCGTCGAGCAGATGGCGCACGGGCGCCGGCGCCGCCGCGTTGAGGCTCTCTCCGCGGGCCATCGTCAGCGCTTGACCTCGGCGAGATAGGTCCTGATCGGCTTCTCCGAGGCGGGCACGCGCTTGATGAAATCATCGAGCAGCGACGCGGTGCGCGCCCTTAAGTCCTTCATCATCGCCGGCGGAATCTGCACGACCTCCATCCCGCCGTCGGTGAGCCGCTTGACGCTGTCGGTGTCGGCCTTGAGGGAGGCCGCCCAGAACTCCGGCTCGAGCGTCTTGCCGAGCTGCTCGATCGTCTGCTGATGGGTCGCCAGCGTCTTCCAGGTATCGAGGCTGATGTTGACCATCTGGCATGACCAGGCATGATTGGTCGGGTAGCTGTATTTCAGGAACTCCCAGAACTTGCCGTCGACGCCGGAGACCGCCGAGGTCGACACGCCGGACACCGCGCCGGACGCCAGGGCAGGGATCGTCTCACCCCATGGGATGAGCACCGGCGCCATGCCGATCGCGGCGCACATGTCCTGGGCGTTCTTGTCGGGCACGCGGATCTTGATGCCCTTCAGGCCGTCGACCGTGTCGGCCTTGACCTTGAGGTGCAGATACTGGGTCGGCCACGGCACCATGTAGAGGACTTTCTGGTTGTTCTTGGCCGCGATCGCCTCGTAAGCGGGACGCACGTGCTTGTGCAGAATCTTGAGCTCGCGCTCCGACTCGACGAGGAACGGGATCGACTCGATGCCGAGCAGCGGCTCGTCGCCGATCTGCTGGATGTTGAGGACGTCGGCGATCGGGACTAGGCCGTCGCGCACGGCGCGCAGCTGCTCCGGTCCTTTGAATCCGAGCGAGCCGCCGGAGTGCACGTTGATGGTCACGCCGCCGTTCGTGGCCTTTGCGGTTTCGGCGGCGAACCGCCGGGCGTTCTGGGTGTGGAAATTGCCTTCCGGCCAGACGGTGGCGAGGTCGAGGGCGAGCGCGGCCGATGCCGGGCGCGGCAGCACGGCGGCGGCCAGCATGGCGCCGCTCAACGTCGTCAGTTCACGTCGCGTGATCATGGTCTTCCCCTCCTCATTCCGCCGCTTCGCGCGGCACGTATCCGTAGATCTCGCGCGCGGCGCGCGTGGAGATCAGGGCGTGGTCGAGATCGCGGGCCACGCGCTCGGGCGCGCGCTCCCGGGGATCGCCGATGCCGCCGCCGCCGGGCGTGAGCACCACCAGCCGATCGCCCGGCGGGATCTCCTGAAACCCCTTGCCGCGCAGCTTGCGTCCGGACTTGAGGCCGACATAGCCGGCCGCGCCGCTGTGGCCGCCGTCGCGCCCACGCGGCGGATGCTCGATCCGGTCGAAGGCCGCCAACAGCTCGAACGTCGTGGCGATGCCGTTCTCGATCTCGATGATCTGGCCGTGGCCGCCGCGCGTGCGGCCGGGGCCGCCGCTGTCCGGGCGCAGCTCCTTGCGCCAGAAGATCAGCGGGGTCTGGCTTTCGGCGATCTCGACCGGCGTCCCGCGCACGCCGCTCGGATAGGCGGTGGCGGACAGCCCGTCGAGCCGCGGCCGCGCGCCGGTGCCGCCGTTGCTGGTGATCGCCATGGTGAAGCCGTAGTTGCCGCCGCTGCCCGATTGCGTCTCCCCGCGCACGTTGAGGTTCCACAGGCACGACGTGCCTTCGGCCGGCACGCGCTGCGGAATGATCTGGCGCAGGCACCCGAACACGACGTCGGGCAGCATCTGCCCGATCACGTGGCGGATGCACACCGGCGCCGGCTTGGGCGCGTTGAGGATCGAGCCCGGCGGAGCCGACACCGTGAGCGGCGACAGCGACCCCGCGTTGTTGGGAATCCGGCTCGCGACGACGCAGCCGAGCCCGAACACCGTATAGGCGGTGGTGTAGGCGAGCGGCACGTTGATGCCGTAGCGCGACTGCGCCGACGTTCCGTCATAGTCGACGTGAATCCCGGTGTCCGACACCGTCAAGGTCGCGCCGAGGGTCACCGGCTTGTCGTAGCCGTCGAGCGTCATGCTGTTGCGCCAGCGGCCCTGCGGCAGCCTTGCGATCTCGCCCATGACCGCTTCGCGCGAGCGGGCGACGATGTGCTCGGCGAGCGCGTCGAGCCCGTCGAGGGCGAACTCGTCCATCATCTCGTTGAGGCGCCGGCAACCGACGTCGTTGCAGGCGGCGAGCGAATACGTGTCGCCTTCGGTATCGATCGGCAGGCGCGTGTTGGCGCGGATCATCGCCATCAGGGTCTCGTTGACCACGCCCTGGTCGATCAGCTTGAGCATGGGAATGTACAGCCCTTCCATGAAGACATCGGTCGCATCCGGCCCGAACCCTATGCCGCCGATGTCCATGAGATGGCTGGTGCAGGAGAACAGCGCGACCGGCTTTCCGCCCCTGAAGCAGGGCGTGGTGATGACGAAGTCGTTGAGGTGCCCGGTCCCCATCCACGGGTCGTTGGTGATGTAGGCGTCGCCGGCCTTCATCGCGGCGATGGGGAAATGGCGGATGAAGTGCTTGACCGACTCGGCCATGGAGTTGACATGGCCGGGCGTGCCGGTCACCGCCTGGGCGAGCATGCGCCCCCTGAGATCGAACACGCCGGCGGAGAGGTCCCCGCATTCGCGCACGATCGGGCTGAATGCGGTGCGCATCAGGACCTGGGCCTGCTCCTCGACCACCGCGATCAGCCGGTTCCACATGATCTGGAGATCGATCAGGTCGGCGCCGCCCGCGTCAGCCATGGCCATCCCTCAGGTTCGGACCCGGTCCATGATGATACATCCGGCCGCGTCGATCCGCGCAACAAAGCTCGGCGACACGAAGGTCGAGGTCTCGTCCTCGGCGATGAGCGCGGGGCCGGGGACGCGGGCGCCGGGCTCCATCCGCTCGCGGCGGTAGAGCGGAACTTCGATTGCCCCTCCCGCCCGGCCGTCGAAGACGGCGCGCGTGCCGTCCGGCCGGGGCGGCGGCTTGTCGGCCGAAGCAGCGACGGGAGCCGGCCGGCGCGCCGGGGTCGACACCAGCACCGACCAGCTCAGCGCCTCGATCGCGGCGCCCGGGATGGCGCGATTGAACCGCGCGGCGTACTCCTCTTCGAAGGCGGTGCGCAGCACCGCGGCATCGTCCGGCGTCAGCGCCCGCAGCGGCACCGGCACGGTGATTTCGTGGCCCTGCCCGACGTAGCGCATGTAGGCGAGGCGGCGTTCGGATATCGCGGCGCCCCGCGCCCCCGGCTCGACCAGCGCGTGCGCTTCCCGCGACATGTCGGCGAGCAACGCCGAGGCGGCCGCGGCGTCGAACCGGTCGAGCCGCATGTGGCGGCTCTTCACCAGCTCATACGAGACCGGGGCGGCCAGGAAGCCGACGGCCGACCCGACGCCGGCATTGGACGGCACGATCACCCGCGCGACCCCGATCTTCTCGGCGACGCGCGCGGCATGCAGCGGAGCCGCGCCGCCGAACGCGATCAGGCAATGCTCGGCGATGACCTCGCCGCGCTCGACCGCGTGCACGCGCGCGGCGCCCGCCATGTTCTCGCACACCATCTCGTGCACCGCGTAGGCCGCCATGTCCGCCTCGAGCCCGAGCGGCGCGCCCACGTCGCGCAGGAGCGCCGCGCGCGCGAGTTCCGCGTCGAGCGCGATCGTTCCCCCGGCAAACGCGTCGACGTCGATCATGCCCAGCGTCACGTCGGCGTCGGTGACGGTCGGGCGCTCGCCGCCGCGCCGGTAGCACGCCGGGCCGGGCTCCGATCCCGCGCTCTCGGGACCGACCGCGACGCGCTTCAATTCATCGACGCGGGCGATCGATCCTCCGCCCGCGCCGATCTCCACCATCTCGATCACCGGAATGCGCACCGGCAGGCCGCTGCCCTTGAGGAAGCGTTGCGCGCGGTCGACCTCGTAGACGCGCGCGCTGTTGGGCTCGAAGTTCTCGATCAGGCAGATTTTCGCCGTCGTCCCGCCCATGTCGAACGACAGGACCTTCGTCTCGCCCGCCCGCGCCGCGACCTCGGCGGCGAAGATCGCGCCGCCGGCAGGCCCCGATTCGACGAGCCGCACCGGATAGCGCCGCGCGGTATCGATCGAGGTCAGCCCGCCGCCCGAGGTCACCAGATAGATCGCGCCGCGGAACTGCTCGGCGCGCAGCGCGTCATCCATGCGGGCGAGATACCCGCCGAGCAGCGGCTGGACATAGGCGTTGGCGACCGCGGTCGAGGTGCGCTCGTATTCGCGAATCTCCGGACAGACGTCCGAGGACAGCGTGATGCTCAGCTCCGGCATCGCCTGCGCCAGAATGGCGCCGGTGCGGCGCTCATGCGTGGGGTTGACGTACGAATGCATGAAGCAGACGGCGACGCTCTCGATGCCGCGCGCGCGCAGGAACGGAACATGCGCATGCACGGCGGCCTCGTCGAGGGCCAGCCGCACCTCGCCGTGCACGTCGAGCCGCTCGGGAACAGTGAGGCGCAGCGAACGCGGCACCAGCGGGTCCGGCTTCTCGATGGCGAGATCGTACTGGTCGTAGCGGCTCTCGGTCGCGATATCGAGCACGTCGCGGAACCCTTCGGTCGCGATCAACGCGGTGCGCGCGCCGCGCCGCTCGATGATGGCGTTGGTGGCGAGCGTGGTGCCGTGCACGAACATGTCGATGTCGGAGACGTGCAGGCCGGCGTCGCCCAGCACCAGGCGCGAGCCCGCGAGCACGCCCTCCTCGGGCCGGCTCGACGTCGTCAGGACCTTGCGGGTCCGGCGCTCGCCGCCGCGGTCAAGGACGATGTCCGTGAACGTGCCGCCGATATCGACCGCCATGCGGATGTCGGATCGCGCTGCCACCGAGGGACTTTCACTTGTTCCAGATCAACGCCGGCCTGTTGTCGTGGAAACGCCGGCTCGGTGTCAACGCCGATCTGGGTGCTCGCACCCGCGGACATGGCCCGCCGCGTGGCCCAGGCCCATTGAACGCGTCATGCCCAGCGGAGCAGGCGTAGGGTGGGCAAAATCGCGCGCAGTGGCCGCCGGCTTGCACTGCCTTCGCTGGCGATCTTGCCCACGCGGTCATGCCGAGAGATCAGACGCGTGGGCACGGCGCTTCGCGCCTTTGCCCACCCTACGCCGTGTCGTCTCACCTTCGCGCGCGGCGGATGCGCGGCGGCTCGTTCGTTGTCGGCGACGCAAGGAACTCGACCGACTCCGCCGTCAGGGCGCGGGCGAGTTGCTCGAGCGGGGCGACGGATGCGTCGTCCCCACCGCGTTCCGTCGAGGTCATCCAGCTTGGCGTCAGCTTGGCGTCGGCGGCAAGGCCTGCCTTCGCCACGGCGTGCTCGACCGGAAGCTCCTTGAGGTTGCGGGCGATGAGGTCGGTCGCCGGCATCCGGCGCGAGGATGTCCGTTCAGCCGTGTCGTCGCGATAGAGCTGGACCAATTCCTCGGCCATCTCGTAACACAGCGTCAGCCTGCGGCCCAGAAGGTCCCAGTGGGCGTCGGGCCCGCCGCAGCTTTGCATCGTCAGCGTAAAGGGAGCCCGCCAGGCGTATTCCTCGGCCGCACGCTCGGCGACGGTTTCCAACAACCGGATGGCGCGAAACGATCGGGCGTTGACGTCGAGCCTGCCCTTGCCCTCGCCGTAGATCGTTTCGATCCGGGTTTTCGGCTGATCGGCGGCGCGGCGATGCGGCTTGAGCACCAGGTCCCAGGAATACGACGCATTGCTGTAGTCGCCCTGGCAGCTCTCCTGGCGCGCCTCCGGCATCTTCGCCCGGTCGGCGAGGACCTTGAACCGGTCCGGATCGGCGCCGACCATCAGGCACACGATCTGATAGGCACGCTGCTTGTCGAGGCCATGCTCGTCGTAGAAGGCGAGCGTGTTGCCCTTCTTCTCGTCCCGCTCGGCGCTCAGGAACCAGCCCTGCGCCGCGTGGAGCAGCACGTTGTAGGAAAACTCGGATCCCATCTTGAGCAGGGCCATGGTGGCAAAGGAGTCGGCCGCGTCCTCTTCCCGGCCGAGGACCGGCAATCCCATTTCGGTCACGTGCACATGGGCCATCTCGTGCAGCAGCACGAAGAGCATGTTGCCGACCACGAATTCGACCATGTCCTGGCGCTTGTGCGCCGGAACGTTCCTGAGACGCGCGTCGCTGCTCGTTTCGCGCGCGGCTTCGTCGATCGTGGTCTGGGAGGGGCGCGATTTGAATTGGGCCGATTGTCCGAGCGCCGGTCCGGTGCCGATCAGCAGGACGCCCAGCACGGCAATGGCCCGCAGGCCGAAACCGACCGTGTCCGTCAGACCTTGGAATTTGCGGCGCATGGCAGTCTCATTGCTGTGACGACCGGGTTCATCCGGCCGCCTGCAAATGACACGTGCCGAGAAGATCGAATGTGATGCGCAGCACCATTGCCGGGCGATCGAGTGTGACGCAGTTCACCGTGGTGGAGTTACTGCGCTAGAGCATGTCCCGTTCCTTCGGAATCGGGACAAGCTCTAGAAGTTATTGAGTGGCGCATGTTCTTATCGGCGAACCGGTATCCACTTCGCCGGAACATGCGCCAGGCGGCGAATTGGGGGGCTTGCCGGCGATCGATCGGGCTGCCTTAAACTGTTGCGTCGTCACTCGGCGAGGAGGAGCGCGCATGGAACTGTCGAATCAGGTGGCCGTCGTGACCGGTGCCGGCCAGGGCATCGGCAAGGCCGCGGCCTTGGCCCTGGCGGCGGCCGGCGCCGACGTCGCAGCGGCCGACATCGACGGCCCGCGCGCCAAGGAGACGGCGGCGGCCATTGCGGCGACCGGGCGGCGCGCCTTGGCGATCGCGGCCGACGTGGGAAGCCTCGCCGACATCGA
>WNFB01000601.1_pt1 | contig 38963 bp, 29 predicted proteins | sample 5400501 | NCBI WGS metagenome assembly WNFB01 (sample SAMN13153341, study PRJNA577476) | soil metagenome | isolation source: 200 cm saprolite under Douglas fir tree site 2 hole 1 | place: USA:California | collected 2015-04-18 | reverse complement strand
AGGAAGGTCCGGTGGACCTTCCTCCCGCTGAGCGGGTTCGCCAGGGAAGGCGAACCCCGGCTTTCGAGCAAAGCCAGGACTGCGAAGCGAAGAAAGGTCCGAGTCAAAAAGGCCACGGATGGACTTTTTCAACAACCTGCTAGAACCGCTTATAGATGGTTTGAAACCATAATCTGTTCAAAGCGCGCTGAGCCTTATCCTAGCGCCGGATATGGTATGATACATAGAGTTTAACTTAAGGTGACGATGAATATTCTCACGGTAAACGATTTATTCGGCGCACAACAACTCCCTCTCCAACTAAAATGGCTTGCCGGATATACCGGCAAAGACCGATTGCTTGAGGGCGCGGCCGCCAAATTTCCCGGCATGGCGCTGGTTGGGCATCTGAATTTTGTGCATCCCAACCGTATCCAGGTAATCGGTTCGGCGGAAGTGAATTATCTGAGTAAATTGAATAAAGACGAGCGCAGCAACGCGATCCGCGACTTATTCGCCTGCGAGACCTCGGCCGTGGTGATTGTGGCAAACAATGAAGAGATCGCTCCTGATTTAGTGCAAGAATCGGAAACGTCCGGCCTGCCGCTGTTTTCTTCCCCCCTGCCGAGTCCCCGGATAATCGACGACCTTCAATATTATTTGACGCGGGCGCTGGCGGCGCGGGTGACGCTGCACGGCGTTTATATGGAAGTAATGAGTATGGGGGTGTTTCTTACCGGACAAAGCGGCATCGGAAAAAGCGAGCTCGCGCTTGAGTTGCTTAGCCGCAATCACCGACTGATCGGCGATGATGCGATCGAATTCTCACGCGTCGGACCTAACGTACTGGAAGGGCATTGTCCGGAGACATTATCTGATTTTCTCGAGGTGCGCGGGCTCGGCATTCTCAACGTGCGCGCCATGTTCGGCGAAACCGCCGTTAGACGTGAAAAAATCCTGCATTTAATCATCCGGCTGGAAGAATTGAGCGGCCATACCGGCGATATTGACCGCCTGCAAACTGAACAAAAAACCCGCGCCATCCTTGGGATTGAAATCCCGGAAGTGGTGCTGTTCGTCGCCCCCGGACGCAACCTGGCGGTGTTAGTGGAAGCGGCGACCCGCAATCATATTTTACGCCTGCGCGGCATTAACCCGCTTGATGAATTCATCAAAAAACAACAAGCCGATATGGCTAAAACCTCTTTTTAAATGAGTTTTTTTATTGTCAGCGGCCTGTCTGGTTCGGGTAAAAGTATCGCCCTGCAGGCCCTGGAAGATATGGGTTTTTATTGCATCGATAATCTGCCCGCCGCGTTACTTCCCCACTTTGCCAAACAAGTTATTACTACAAAAGCGGATAATTTTAAAAATGCGGCGGTAGGGATAGACGCGCGCAACCGCTCGTTCCTCGACGCGGTGCCGCAAAGCCTGGATGAGATCAAGTCCTTAGGTCTCAAATACCGGATCATATTTCTTGAGGCGGAAGAGTCGGTATTGGTAAAACGCTTTAAGGAAACCCGCCGCAAGCACCCGCTTACCGATAAGGAAACTCCGTTGCTGGAAGGTATACGTTTGGAAAAAACGTTACTTGAACCGCTCGCCTTTGGCGCCTCCAGGCGCATCGATACCACCCATACCGGCCCGCAGGAATTGCGCCATTTGATCCACGATTTCGCCCGTGGCGAAGACACCGAAGGCATGACGGTATTGTTTGAATCTTTCGGTTATAAACATGGGACGCCTTTGGACGCAGATTATGTGTTTGACGTGCGCTGCCTGCCCAATCCTTATTGGCAATCGGAATTGCGCAAATTCAGCGGCCTTGAGGCGCCTGTCATCGCATTCCTGGAACAACATGAATTAGTCAACACCATGTTTGAACAACTATGCAAATTTCTGGAAGACTGGTTGCCCTGCTTCGAGCGCGAATACCGCAGTTATATTACCATCGCGCTCGGCTGCACCGGCGGGCAACATCGTTCAGTCTATTTAGTACAGAAACTTGCCGACTATTTTTCTAAAAAAGGCCTAAAGACTCAAATTAGGCATAGAGAACTCACATGATAGGCATACTTATTCTTGCGCAAAAAGATATCGGGAGGGGATTTATCTATGCGGCCGAACACGTGCTAGGGCAGTGCCCGCCGCAACTCGACGTCTTACCCGTGAATTATGACCAACCGCCTGAGCAGCTGGCTCAATTGCTGCAGCAATACATTACAAAATTGGACCAGGGGCAGGGCGTGCTTATCCTTACTGATATTTATGGCGCAACCCACACTAACGTTGCCTGTCGTTTCTTAAAGAAGAACCATATTGAATTGATCGCCGGGCTTAATTTGCCGATGTTGATCCGTATACTTAACTATCGTAACCTAGATTTCCCTGGCCTCATTGATAAGGCCTTAAGCGGCGGCACTGAGGGCATAGTACTCGCTACCAGCGGTTCAAAAATTGCCGAGATACGCTGATGAAATGCCGCTTAATTATAATCAATAACAAATTGGGTATGCATGCGCGCGCTTCGGCAAAATTCGTAAGCCTGGCGGCGGAGTTTAAAAGCGAGATTACGCTGGCGCGCGCCGGACGACAGGTGAACGCCAAAAGCATCATGGGCATCATGATGCTGGCGGCGGGAAAGGACACTGAACTGGAATTGTGTGCTGATGGAAACGATGAAGAACGGGCGATGGAGGTCCTTTGCAAGCTGATTGAGGGCCGTTTTGGAGAGAATGAATAAATGCTTGCTCTTTATGGTAAAGGCACAAGTAAAGGGATTAGTATCGGCAAGGCGTATGTATTAAAACGCAACCGGCCGGACATCCCCGAATACGCCTTGCCGTTACACTTAATTGATGAAGAAGTGGAGCGCTTTCTTCAGGCGGTTGAGGCGGCGCGTCACCAACTCCAGCAAATACGCAACCACATCCCGCCGAACGCGCCGGCGGAAACCGCCAGCTTCCTCGATACCCATCTGCTTATTTTAGAAGACGCCATGATCTCCGAGGCGCCGATCGCAACTATCCGCGAGCGCCAGTGCAACGCCGAGTGGGCGCTTAAAACACATAGCGATTTGTTGTTGCAAGTATTCGACCAAATGCAAGACCCGTATTTTCGCAGCAGAAAAACCGATGTGAATCAGGTTGTGGAGCGGGTGCTGCGCAATCTGCTCATGCCGGAGGATGAAAAAAACGATCAGATGTTAGGCAACCTCGATGGCTATATCGTGGTGGCAAACGATCTCACACCCGCCGACACCGTTATCTTGAAGCACAAACGCATCAGTGCGTTCGTCACGAGTTTAGGCGGGCCGGTTTCGCACACGGCGATTATAGCCCGCAGCCTGGGAATACCCGCCATTGTCGGCGTACATGGCGCAACCCAATATATCCGCAACAATGATGAATTGATCGTGGACGGCAAACATGGCGCTGTCCTTATCGGCCCGGAAAAAAATATCGTTGCCGAATACCGTAAACGCCAAAAAGAGATAGAGCGGTTTCGCAAAGAACTGCATGCGTTAAAAGCGAGCGAATCGGTCACGCGCGATGGTCATTCCGTCACATTGCTCGCCAATATTGAACTGCCTGAGGATATTAAAGCCGTGCAACAAGCGGCGGCGGCCGGTATCGGCCTGTATCGGACCGAATTTCTTTTTATGAACCGCGCACAGCCCCCGGACGAAGAAGAGCAATTCCGGGCGTATATGAAAGTTATTCAGACATTATCCGATAAACCCATCACTATTCGCACGCTGGATTTAGGCGCGGACAAACAAGTGGATGGCGGCCGCAACAATATGGTAACCACCATTAATCCTGCCATGGGTTTGCGCGCCGTGCGCTTATGCCTGCACGACCCGGCGCTGTTTCGGCCGCAATTGCGCGCCATACTGCGCGCCTCGGCGCACGGGCAGGTCCGCATGATGATCCCCATGCTTTCCAACCTGGACGAAATTTTTCGCGTGTTGGAGCTCATCAAGGAGATTAAGGCGGAATTGGAGCAAGAAGGTAAAGAGTTTGATCCGCGGATGGCGGTAGGCGGTATGATCGAGGTGCCGGCGGCGGCGATCGCGGCGGATCTTTTCGCCTCCTCGTTGGATTTCTTGTCCATCGGCACCAACGATCTTATTCAATACACGCTCGCCATTGATCGTGTGGATGACGCCGTGAACTATCTTTACGATCCGCTCCATCCATCCGTGCTCCGGTTAATCGCCATGACTATCCAGGCGGGAAAATCCGCCGGCATCCCGGTGGCGATGTGCGGGGAAATGGCGGGCGATACGCGTTATACCCGCTTATTACTCGGCCTCGGGCTGAACGAATTCAGCATGCACCCTTCCCTGGTATTGGAGGTAAAAAAAGTGGTGCGCGAAAGCATGCTTAGCCGCTTGCAAGAATTTGCCCGCGAGCTCATGCAAATCCGCGACACCCGCGCGCTGCACGCCTTTGTCGATGGCATGAACGAAAAACTGGGATCGGAGCAACCCGCCTCTCTTTCCAAGGCCGAGAAAAACTAAGGAATCTCTGTTAAGTCAGAGGTTCCTGCGGTACAAAGTGCGATTTTTGCTTTTCTTCATTTTTCAATCCCTTACGTGATCGAAAAATCTGTCGGGAACAGATTTTCGCGCCAGCCCCGCAGGGGTGAGGCGCAGGGAGGCGCCGAGCAAAAATGGCGGTACATCCCTATACCGCGACGGGCAGGAAGCCCAAGTGCCGTGCCCTACAGGGAAGTAGTAATGCCGCGGGAGGCGGGGACGCCGGGAGCGGCCGTAGCGCCGGGATGCGCAAGAGCGGCCACCGCAGGTTGTTGAAAAACAGAGTTTTTCAACAACCTGCTAAATAAACTCGTCGTCGCCGAATTATCTTCGATAAGGATTTTTAGGCGGGGGTGGACCGACTTCTTGCGTCTGGCTTTGCTGGAACGGGTAAACAAATGTCCGGGTATTATCTTCCACCATGGCAATAAAACTTTTGTATTTTAATTTGTTCGCATTAAACCCTTCAGCGGTGCGCGGAGTGAAGGTCTCTTTAAGCACCGATAAGGCGGTAATCTTTTTAAGGCGAAACGGGCGCCAGAAGGGTGTCGGTCTACCGCCCGATGAGTAGCCGCGGGTTTGGTAGCCATCCACCACCATTTCTCCATTCTCGTCGGTGTAAATCGCGTGCGGCTCAAAAATACGGATTTGATGCTGGTCGCGATAACGGATCGCCACACAACGCTTTTCATTTACCGCCGTTGTCAATAATTGCAAAATGTTTTGCATCATACTTGCGATCTCAATACGGGATTTTTTGGACTCAAGTAGTAGTATCGACAACAAACCGAAGGCGTCCAAAGTCTCCGGATAAGTGGTCATTTTTGGCCCATGATCGGTAGTAAGGAAAAGAATCCAACGACGCCGGTAACTGTGGTCAAGGCGACGGTATAAGCGCCGGGTCGGTGCCGAATCTCCGCAACAGCAACGGCAAGAGCACGCCGCGAGCAGATTGATCATCGTAGCGGCGCCGATAGCTACGCCCAGCATATAAGTGCCGTAGGCGAAAAAAGCCACTGTTCCCACCGCCACCGCCCAAATAAGGCCATTAAGAAAGCCGACCGCCGGTTCTTTAATCAACACCCTAAAAGCATTGATGCCGCTGATCTGCCCTAAGGCGATGCCAGGATCACGACAGTCGAGGTCTGTTCTAGCAGATTGTTGAAAAAGTCCATCCGTGGCCTTTTTGATTCGGACCTTTCTTCGCTTTGCAGTCCCTGCGTGCTCGATCACCTTCCATGGCGAACCCGCTCAGCGGGAGGAAGGTCCACCGGACCTTCCTCTAATTCCGCCTCGCCCTTATACCGCGACGGGCAGGAAGCCGCGGGAGGTGGGACGGAGGGCACGGCCGAGCGCAGGCGACCCACAGGGACGTGGGAAGGTAGGGCAACGCCGGGAATGGTATTGCGCGAAACTGCGGCCGTTCGGACTTGACTACACGAAACGGTGCTTCAAATGCATGATGTCTCGATAGGGAATAACCCCAAGAATCTTATTTTCGCTATCAGTTACCGGGATCGCCCTGAAACTATAGCGGGAAAAAGCCTCCGCGGTTTCCAGTAACGTGTCTTGTGGGTTCAGACTGACCACGCTGCTGGTCATAATATCCTTTACTGTATCCTCATAGTTCGCTTGGAGTAGCTCCTTCAGATCTACCACGCCCAAAAGTTCCTCGTTTGGGCTTACAACGTAAATGTACATGATCACATCCTTGTCCTTTGCCACTTCCCGGTATTGATCGAGTATTTGTTGAACCTTAGTTTCAGGTGGCACTTCGATAAAGCGACGAGTGATAAAATTTAAGATATTTTCTTCTTGCTTATCGATCAGGAACTCGACTTTTCGCGCATACTCTCTGTCTATCAATTTTAAAATATCGTCCGCATCGGCAGCGGGCAGGATCGCTAGGATATCGGCGGCTTGAGCGGGGGTCATGTTGTTAATCAGCTCCGCTGCCCGCTCCTTTTTGATCGATGAAATGAGATCTCGCTGGACGCGCGGCTCGGCTTCTTCCAGAGTATCCGCAGCCCGTTCGGTTTCGAGTTGACTGAAGACAGCGACACGCTGTGCATGATCGAGTTCCTCTAGAATATCGGCAAGATCAACCGGGTTGATGTCCGCTAACTTTTCCTTCAACACCTTTAGCTTCACTTGCCCGGAAAAGCTGCCGATATGTTCCGGCAGGGGCTGAATGTAGGCCCAGGATAGCGATTCTTCTTTAAATCTGTTCGTAAAGAAATTAGCAAGCCATTTGAGTCTCATCCTCCGGAGTAATCCGTACCGGCTGAAGTCCACCTCGCTGGCGTAGAGCTTATCGTTACGTACAGCCATTTTAACGTCGTAAACGACTTCGACCTCATTGTCGTCAAGATCAAGCACCTTTTTATCTAAGATATAATCTCGCAGCAGGATATTCGACTTGTCTGGTTCTTTTTCGTATTGCTCGATGCCCTCTAAATGGACACAGATTTGTTTATCCTCGATGGCCGACACTTTATCCCATGGTACAAGCAGGGAGCGGTGTCCGAAAGCGCGTGACACAATGAGATGAGTGACTTCAGGCAATTTTCCAGTTTCGGCAATGATCATGTCGTCGAGCCTGCCTATACGCAGCCTCCCTGAGACTACTTTTCTTCTGATAATCTCAGTCAGAAAGAAGCTATCTTTTGTCACGGTAACCATCGGTCTCTCTCGTTTGGAGTTTATTTAAGGAGCGTGATGAATTTGAAAACAAGTAAGCCTACCAGAATCAGGAGGTAGATTCTTAAAAACATCAAGGAAATTTTAACCGCCATCGACATCTCTATTTTCGGCGTAGAATATTTTTTATTAATTTCGCTTATCTTTGCCCAATGGCGCCGGAAGTATTTGAACATGTCTTATTTCTTCTAGAACAGGTTTGGAAATATCACGCTGATTCCGTACAGTGTGGACAGTACGACGATGGCGGCGATAATGAAGCCGCCGATACTGTTTTGCGTCGGAGTGTTGGTATACCCTCCCATCGTTTTTTTATCATTTAACAGCAGGATCAGAAATACCAGCGCGGCCGGCAAGAGCGTGACCGCAATAACCTGGACGAACAGCGTGATTAAGACAAGCGGGGCATTCGGAATCAAAACGACCAGGCCGGCGGTGATCAGGGTGAGGAAGTAATTCACGTAAAACCAGGGCGCTTCCTTGATTTTATTATTAAGTGAGTGCGCCCAGCCGAAGATTTCCCCAAACGCCCACGAGCTGGCCAATGAAATGCAAATCGCGCCCAGGAGCCCGGCATCGAACAACCCTATCGCCATGATGGCGCCAAGATGTTTACTGGTGTTCATCAGAAATTCTGATGCTTGTGCTGCGCTTTCAATATCAACCCCCCTCAGCACGGTTCCGGTGACAATGACGATAAAAATCGCCACCGTGACCGTGAGGGCGGAACCCAAGAAAGTATCGAATCTTTCCCAGGGAATGTCCTTTTCCGCTATTCCCTTATCCACCACCGCGCTTTGCTGAAAGAACAGCATCCAGGGGGCGATTGTCGTTCCGATGTTTGCCATTAAGAAGAAGAAAAGGTCGGCATTAAAACCACCGGGGAGGTTGGGAATCAATCCACTGTGAAGGATAGAAGACAGGGGTGGGTTTACCATGAACGCGCCAGGAATGTAGATTAGATTGAGCGCGCAAAATAACAGGGTGATCTTCTCCCACGTCCAATAGCGGCCGTTCACGACAATGACTCCCATGAGAATGCATACACCGATCACAGTCAGGTAAGGAGGGACGCCGAAGATTTTGAGTGCCGCTGTCATTCCGATGAATTCGGTGACTAATGTCAGCCAGTTGACCAGCATCAGATCAAGCAGCGAGAACCAGCCCCAGAATGCACCGAAGCCATCGAAAATGGCTTCTGCATGCCCCCGTTTGGTTACAGCACCGAGGCGAACGGTCATCTCCTGGACGTAATAGGCGACAGGAATCAGGAGGAGTAGAAACCAGATCAGGTTATAACCGTATTTGGCTCCGGTGGCCGCATAGGTTGTTATTCCGCCAGCGTCGTTATCCGCAACCATCACCACAATGCCGGGGCCGGCGATAATAAAATACAGCCGAATCGCTTTCCATACCTTGCGGAATTGGTAATAGGCCCTCGGGAAGAAAGTCAGTTGCGCCATAGTAGGCTTTGCTCTTTTTGCCTGTAACAATACCTTACTGAGCTATCATCCTGCGCTAGATGGCGAGTGATAAACACGTATTAGAAAGCGACGCGCAGTTCAGCCAGAAATGCGCGCATCATCGGCCCTAGACTTATCCAGGACTCTGAGAATTTTCTTCAAACAGTCAGGCTGTTTACGTGCTTTTGCCACGGGCAGATTTTTTAGCTTGTTAACTCTCGAAGCCAAGAATCCTTCTCAGAACGCCCACCTTGGCCGGCTTCTCTTTATGTTAAGGCCGACCCATGATGGGGCTGTCTTAACTTTTAGCGACGCACAACAACCATGAGTTTAAAAGGTATGGACAAAATCGGAAAGCTATTTTATGGAGAAAATTTATTTTTGTGAGGAAAAAACAGAATCAGCTGAAAGTGCTACTCTTACTTACCGGCCACCATCATATTGGCGATCAGAATCGAGCCGGCGCGAATACTGCCGCGAGCATCGATATCGTTACCCACCTCGCTGATCTGCATAAACATATCCTTGAGATTACCGGCAATCGTAATTTCCTCAACCGGGTACTGGATTTCACCGCCCTCGACCCAAAAGCCAACGGCGCCGCGGGAATAATCCCCGGTTACCGTATTCACGCCAAAACCGATCAATTCGGTCACCAATAAGCCGGTATCCATTTGTTTCAGCAATCCGGGCAGATTATGGCTGCCCGGCTGTATGGTGAGATTATGCACACCGCCGGCATTGCCGGTAGTTTGCAACCCGAGTTTGCGCGCCGAGTAGCTATCCAATACGTAACCCAGCAAGACGCCTCCTTTTACTAAATCACGAGCGGCAGTCGCCACGCCTTCGTCATCAAACGGGGCGCTGCCGAGCGCCTTTTTTAAGTGCGGCTGCTCAAAAATATGTACGAAAGGCGAAAAAACCTGCTTGCCCGCGTGATCGAGCAGAAACGAGGCGTGGCGGTACAAGCTGCTGCCGCGAATCGCAGTGACGAAATGCGCCAATAGACTGGAAGCGATCGGCGCCTCGAAGATGACCGGGGTTGCACACGTCGCTAACTGGCGCGCGCCTAAACGGCGCAGGGTACGGGTGGCCGCCATGCCGCCCACCTGCGCGGGGGTTTCCAGCTCACTGGGGTCACGCGCCACCGTATGCCAATAATCGCGTTGCATACCCCGGCTGTCTTGACCGATCACCGCACAGCTTAAATTGTGGCGCGTGCTGGCGACAGAACCGATAAAGCCATGGCTATTTCCGTAGGCATCCAAGCCTTGATGCGTATAGACAGTAGCGCCTTCCGAATTAGTGATGCGCGCATCTGCCTGCCTGGCGACGTCTTCCGATTCATGTGCGAGCGCAATCGCCCGCTCCACATCCACCTTCCAAGGGTGATAAAGCGCCAAATCAGGGATATTTTTTGCCAGGCGCTCGGTATCGGCCAATCCGGCACAGGCATCCTCGGCGGTATATTTCGCAATGGTGCAAGCGGCACGCACACTGTCGCGGACGGCCGCGGGGCTAAAATCTGAAGTGCTGGCGCTGCCGCTTCTTTTACCGAAGTAAACCGTTACACTCAGGCCCTTGTCGCGATTGTGCTCCACGGTTTCCACCTCGCCCAGGCGCACCGTCACGGCTAACCCTTGGCCGGTGCCGATATTCGCTTCGGCTGCGCTCGCTCCCTGGCTTTTGGCTTCTTCTAAGATCTGTTCAACCAATTGCACCAACTGTTGCTCGGACTCATTTGTAGCCTGCGAAGGTGAGAGAGCGCCCATCGGATTATTCCGTTCCGCCTACCGTTAACCCATCGATCTTGAGCGTCGGTTGACCCACTCCAACCGGTACGCTTTGCCCGTCCTTACCGCAGGTGCCGACGCCGGTATCCAGCTGCAAATCGTTACCCACCATCGTGACCCGCGTGAGCACATCCGGGCCATTGCCGATTAAAGTCGCACCTTTCACCGGGCGCCCGATCTTGCCGCCTTCAATCAAATACGCCTCGCTTGCGGAAAACACAAACTTGCCCGAGGTAATATCCACCTGCCCGCCGCTGAAATTAACCGCATACAGACCTTTGTCGACCGAGGCGATGATCTCCGCGGGATCATAGCCGCCGGCAAGCATATAGGTGTTGGTCATGCGCGGCATCGGCAGATGCGCATAGGACTCGCGCCGGCCGTTGCCGGTGGACGCCACACCCATCAACCGCGCATTAAGCGTATCTTGCATATAGCCTTTAAGAATACCGTTTTCAATCAAAATTGTTTTCTGGGTAGGCGTACCTTCATCGTCAATATTCAATGACCCGCGCCGATTAACGAGGGTGCCGTCATCCACCACCGTGCATTGCTCCGAAGCCACTTTCTCGCCGATACGGCCGGAAAACGCCGAGGTGCCTTTCCGATTGAAGTCCCCTTCCAACCCGTGGCCGATCGCCTCATGTAATAAAATGCCGGGCCACCCCGGGCCTAATACGACTTGCATGGTGCCGGCGGGCGCCGGGCCGGCCGCGAGATTGACCAGCGCCTGGCGTACCGCCTCGCGCGCAAACCCAAGCGCGGTGTCTTGATCGATAAAATACTGATACGCGTAACGTCCGCCGCCGCCAGCGCTGCCCTGTTCGCGCCGGCCATTGTGCTCGGCGATCACCGTGACATTCAACCGCACCAACGGCCGAATATCGGCGGCCAGCGTGCCGTCGCTGCGCACAATCAGCACCACTTCCTGGCTTCCAGACAGACTCGCCATCACTTGCTTTACCCGCGCATCCTGTTTGCGCGCCTCCACCTCAACCTGTTCCAGCAGCAGCACCTTCTCGGCATCGGCCAGGCTTGCAAGCGGATCCAACGGTCCATATAAACGTAGATTACCGCCGCTATACCGGCGGGCCGGGATTTTCGCTTCGCCGCCCTTCTCGTTTGGTGGATTCTTTCCTGCTCGTTGGGTAATCGCGCGCGCGGCGGCGGCGGCGTCCATTAACGCCGGCAACAGAATGTCATCGGAGTAGGCAAAACCGGTCTTCTCGCCACTGACGACGCGTAAACCCACGCCCTGTTCGATATTACGGCTGCCGGATTTTACTTGCCCTTCTTCCAGCGACCAGGATTCGTAGCGGCTGTACTGGAAGTACAGATCGGCATAATCCACCGCGCGGCCGAGCATGCGGCCCATTAGCTGGTCGAGCTCGTTATCGCCGATGCCGGCCGGCTGCAATAAAGATCGTTTTACCTGTTCAAGCATGCCTTCTCGTTTAGTAGATTTACTCCTGCCTGTCTGCATAAATTCTCCGGTGATGAATGCTGGGGAGGCTGTCTCGCACTTGCCGCAAACGTTTACGGTCAAACTCGGCAATAACAAACCCAGAGCCGCGCGCAAGCCGGTCCAAGACCTCGCCCCAAGGATTAACAATCATGCTGTCACCGAAGGTTTCACGACCGTTGACATGATAGCCGCCCTGCGCCGCGGCAATCACATAGGCGAGATTTTCAATCGCACGAGCGCGCACCAGGACTTCCCAATGCGCCTTACCGGTCACGGCGGTAAACGCCGACGGCAAGGTAAAAACCTCGGCGCCGTCATCAAGCATGCGCCGGAATAATTCGGGAAAACGCAAATCGTAGCAAACTGCCAACCCCAAACGCCCGAGCGGCGTATCGACTACAACGGTTTTATTGCCCGGCTCGAACGCTTTGGATTCATTATAGCGTTCACCATTCTCCAGCGCCACGTCGAACAGGTGCATCTTGTCATAACGCGCCACCAGTTCACCCTTGTCGTTCAGCAATAAACACGCCGCGCGCACCTTGTTCGGTTGTTCCGCTCGCAGTGGAATCGTGCCAGCGACCAGCCAGATGCCATATGTACGCGCTTGTTGGGCGAGAAAACCCTGAATCGGCCCCTCTCCTTCCGTTTCCGCGATCTGCAATCGATCGGCCTCGCGCATCGGCATGAGCGCAAAATTTTCCGGCAAGACGACTAAAGCGGCCCCTGCCGTCGCCGCCCTATCAATCAAGCGGGCGGCTTCAGTCAAATTAGCGCTCACATTCGGTCCCGAAGCCATTTGTACCGCAGCGACCTGCATGAAGTCTTCCTCCTTCCTGTTTAACAAATTATTTACTAACGGGTTCCTTGATCGTCTTTTGAATCGTCGGGCTTTGCCATGGGCCGTTCACGCTATAAACCAAGCGCGTGCCCTTGGCGATTTCTTTTTTCAGCAATTTTTGGAGGAGCCACACACCCGCCGCCCCTACCGGCCCGCCCAGCCACCAGCCCCCGGTAGTGAGGCCGCCTAACCGCGGACTCACACTCACCTCAAGATCAAAATCTTCGGCGACAATACCAGCACGCCCGCTGATATGGATATCGGCCGAAGGCCCCTCAACCGTTATGCCGGTGGTATAAGCGTTGCCGCGTTCTACCACGACATTGCCTTTGACCTTGTCAAACGCAAAGCCTTTACCGAAAATGTTGCTGAAATCCAGCGTTAAGTAACGCGTGATGGAGCGTATATCCAGCACGCCTAGCAGCTTACCGGCCCCTTGCTTAACATTGAGGAAGCGTCCATCCTCGGCGGATAACCCGATTTTGGCGTTCAGACTAGCGAAACTGAAGTCCGCCGGAGCGCCGTCCCAGGCGAATGAGGCCTTCAGCTTGGTGTTGCCTCCTGCTACCTGGTCGGGAACGCCGAACGCCGTTAATGTCAGGCCCGCATTGGTGCTGTTAAGCTCCGCTTCTAAATTGGTTGCCTGCCGCCCACGGTTAATAGTCCAGTCACCCTTTAAAAACAAGTTCATTTCCGGCCGTGACAATACCAGATGGCGTATTTTCCAGCCCTGTTCGACGGGCGCGGCCCAGAAGCTCAGCTTGCCCAATTGCCACTTCCCCGCCTGAAAAGATTGGCTGCGGATGCTCACTGTCGGCAGCGCGCGCGGGTCGCTAAACGAGCTGGTAGTGCCGGGAAGCTTTTCCGGCAAGATTAGATAGTCCAGATTCAATTGAATTAAAGGCTCCGCGTTTGACAATGGCAAATAGATCTGCCCGCCGAAGGCAGCGCCCTTAAGCGTTCCATTCCAGCCCGACGGCTCTTTATTCAGGTCTGCGCTGAGCTTGCCGTATCTGCGATGTAAAACATCGAGCCCGCCGAAGTCAGCGCTGATGCGGGTAAAAATATCCAGCGAAAACGACGGCTTTGTTTCCCCCACCGGCTGGGATTTAACGTAGTTCAGCCAGCGATCGGCGTCCAGGTAAGGCAAACCGATATGAAAATGCAGTCCCGGTTTATCCGGTAACTCATAGTTACCGCTGCCGATATTTACCCGCGCCTTGGTTAAACTCCATGTATCGGCCTGCTTTTCCAGCCCAAATTTAGCGAATAACCGGTCGCCGACAACCAAATCCAGAACCTGGCTTCCCGGCCCGCGCGTCTCCGTCTTTAACACCAGCTTCATGGGTTTGCCGGCCGGCTTATCCAGCGGCGGCGGCAGTGTAAACGCCATATTCTGCAGATCAGCCTCTAATTGCACATTATTCTGCTGCTTACTCACTTGCACAACAGCGTTCCAGGGAGCCTCGCCGGTAAATGCGCCGGCCGCGGGCGCGAACGTTTTTTCCAGGCCGGCGCCGGTGATATTACCGGCTATACGGATTAAGGTTGTCGTCACCGGCTGCGGCTTCTGGGGTATAATTTGCAGCTTGGTATCGCCGCCTAGCCATTGCGCCTGTAACTGCCCGCTGCTGGCGCCCGACTCAGTAAAGGCCAGATTTCCCTGAATGTGGTCGACCGCCAGGTTTTGCCAAGGCAAATGTAAATCGGCATTAAAAAAGCGATATTCGCCGGTGAGCCGCACGGCTTGCGGATTACCGAGCGGGACGGCGATATCTAAACCGAGCGAACCATTACCCGCGCCTTGGAAACCGGTTGGGAACAGAGCCGGCCATTTGCCGGTTTCTCGCAGCACTGCCAAGGTCGCGTCGACCGGCCCGGTTACATTGCCGCTTACGCGTATAACTCGCTCGGCGGCGTATAAGTCCAACATCCGGACCACTATCTGATTGGCTTCGAGTTGGCGGATTTTACCCTTGCCGGTCACCACCATTTCGCCGCCGCCGACAAAAACTTCCGCCTCCACCTTTTCCAACGGCGGCCACTGCGATAGATAATGGACCACACCGTTGTTGACATGACCGGTAAGCTCGAGCTTTCCCCTAGCCTTGGTTGCACGAACCGGTCCTGCATAATTCACCTCACCGCGGGTAAGCGTACCCGAAAGCACGGTAGCGCGAAGCCACGGCAGGATTTTTTTCGCCAGCAGTGGATAAAAATCGGCAATGTTGGTGTTCTGCGCCTTGACATGCAAGGTCAGCGACGGTGCAACATTTACGTCGGCCGGCAACTCCAGGCCAAAACTCCCTTCCGCCTCACCATTCTTGGCCTGTAGTTTCAGGTCACGCCCATTTAGATACCAGCCGTTGTCTTGTTTTCCCCAATTTAAATAACCACTCGCCCGCCTGACTTCGAGCGGGGCGCGAAACAGGTTGCGCGGAAATAAGCTGCCGCCGGTGATATTAAACGCAAACGCACCCTCGGTTTTAGTGCTGGAAATATGCCCATTTGCGCCGCTAAATCCCGGGAACTGGCGGTAGGAAGATACCTTAAGGTTCGCCGCATCGGCTTCGAATGCATAGTCCTCGGGCGAAGACAGCCGCCCTTCGATGCGTAATTGGATATTGTTCAGCATGCCTTTCGGATCAAGCGCGCGCACAACATCCAGCGTCTTCGCCAACGCCTCCTGTTCTTCCAACCCGGTCGATAACCCCATCAGCTCGTCCAGGTCGAGATGTTCTAGTTGAAAAATACTTCGATCAGGCTTGGATTCAATATGAAATTTGCCGGCTGACCAGGGTTTTTTGTTCAGTTGCAGCAGCAAGTTTGTTAAATCCAAGCGCCATTCTTCTTCTGTCCGCTCCCAATTCAGATCGGCGCTGGTTTCTTTCATACGAATGAATTTCGTTGCCTTTCCGGTTTGTACATCGGATAACAAAGGATGCGCTAATCGCAATTCCGAAATCTTAATTTTGCCGTTGACGGCGTACGGCCGGCCTAGTTTCCACTGGCTCCATAACTGGACATCGAATAACCCTTGCAGCGGCAGCGACAATTGTTCCTGCGCAATTAATGGCAGCGCCTTTACATCCAAATTGTGTGCACGCAAATAGATTTTGCCGTCCCAAGCCTCATGAGTTAAAGGATTGCCTTTGATGTCGACGATAAAGGAACATCCACCGCAAATCTCACGCGGGAATGCCGCGCTTATCCCCAAGCGATGGCGTTCGCCGGAGTTGCGCAATCTTATATTGACTTGCCTGACAGCCAATGCCGGTTCCTTGGCGAGATCATCGATCCAATGGAAAACAGCGTCTTCGACAACAAGCTCGTTTTGACTAAACAGCCAATGGATAAATTTGCCGGTTTCCACCCCCTCAACCGGCGCCGGCGTATCAAATCCCCGGAGATTAAAGCGCCCGTCCGGCAGCCGCTGTAAAGATAAATCAGGCTGAACCAGCGTTAAGTTATTACTTTCAATTTTTCCCTGCAGCAAAGGCAGCCAGGCAAAACTGATCCGCATTTCCGGCAATTGCAGTGCCGGGCTGCTTCTGCCGGCGATAAAAACTTTTAATCCCTGTAATTCCAGTGCGGGGTGCAGGTCTTCCCAATAGGGACGCAGATTATCTATGCGCACAGTATGCGCTGACCGCTCGCTGAGGAAATGTTCAATCGCTGCTTTCTCGTCAGCCAACGTCGGCAGCCACAAACGCGCTGCCAGGAACACTAATGCAAACACCAGCAATAAACCGGCGCCGGCATACCAAACCCAGCGGCCCATCTGTAAAAGCAGGCGGCGTAAGCGGGGGGCATTCCAGAATGGTTGTGGTGTTGGCATTACCTTCTGCACAGGCAAACGAGCAAGAAAACCATGAAATTAAATCAGCACAGACAAAAATTACACCAGTATGACATCGAACTGTTCCTGATTATAAAGCGCCTCTACCTGCAATTGGATCGGCCTGCCGATGAATTCCTGCAATTTAACCAGGCTCGGCGCCTCTTCATCGAGCAGCATATCAACCACCACCTGTGAGGCCAGCACCAGATATTTATCGGCGCCAAACTGCCGCGCCTCGCGCAAAATTTCGCGGAATATTTCGTAACATACCGTCTCCGCTGTTTTTAACACACCGCGCCCGTCACATACTGGACAAGGCGCGCATAAAATTCGCTCCAGGCTTTCGCGCGTGCGCTTGCGCGTGATTTCCACCAACCCCAGCAGCGACATTTCGGTAACATATAATTTGGTGCGGTCGCGCGCGAGCGCTTTCTCCAGGGCGCGTAACACTTGCCGCTTATGATCATCATCGGTCATATCGATGAAATCCACGATAATGATGCCGCCGAGATTGCGCAGACGCAGTTGCCGGGCGATCGCCTGCGCCGCCTCCAGATTGGTCTTAAACAAGGTCTCTTCCAAGTTTTTGCGCCCGACATAGGTGCCGGTATTCACATCGATGGTGGTCATCGCCTCGGTTTGATCGATAATCAAGTAACCTCCCGACTTCAACAATACCCGGCGCTCGAGCGCCTTATGAATTTCATCCTCGACCGAATAAAGATCGAAGATCGGGCGCTCGCCGGGATAATACTCGATCCGGCCTTCCACCTCGGGGATAAACTCGCGCGCGAAATCACACGCTTTTTGGAAGGTCTCGCGCGAATCGATGCGCACTTTTTCCACGTTATCCTTGATTAGGTCACGCATGGCGCGCATCGCCAGCGTCAAGTCTTCGTGCACCAAGCTGCTGGGCTGCGCGGTACTGATGCGCTCCCGCGTAACCGACCAGGCTTTGCGCAAATACCGTATATCGTTTTTCAGTTCTTCTTCACTCACCGCTTCCGCCATGGTGCGCAAAATATACCCACCCTCTTCACCTTCCTCCATCACCGATTTGATGGCGTTGCGCAAACGCTCGCGCGCACTATCGTCCTCAATTTTTTGCGAGATACCGATGTGTTTACTGTAAGGCATGTAAACGAGATAGCGCGCCGGCAACGTAATTTGCGTAGTCAAACGCGCGCCTTTGGTTCCGAGCGGATCTTTCACTACTTGCACAATGATTTCCTGGCCATCGTGCAATAACTCACGGATGGGCTGCCCGCCATGATCAACATCCTCATTGCTGACATAGGGGTGTTTTATATCGGAACCCTGCAGGAACGCCGCTCGCTCTAGACCGATATCGACAAACGCCGCTTGCATGCCCGGCAGAATGCGGCGAATCTTGCCCTTATAGACATTACCGGCGATGCCGCGATTGCGCGTGCGCTCGATATGGACTTCCTGGAGCACGCCGTTTTCCACTACCGCCACACGCGTCTCTTGCGGCGTAACATTAATTAAAATTTCTTCACTCACCTTCGCTTAATCCAATCTTCTGTAGGATTTGCATCAACTCGTATAAGGGCAATCCCATCACGCCAGAATAACTGCCTTCGAGGCGGGAAACAAAACCGGCGGCGTAACCCTGGATCGCGTAAGCGCCGGCCTTGTCCAGCGGCTCACCTGTCTCCCAATAACGGAAAATATCGGCGTCGGTCAACGCGCGGAGCGTCACTTTACTGACGGATACAGTGTAATGTTCTGCATCCTGGTGGATAACGCATAAAGCCGTCAAAACTTCATGGGTGCACCCGGATAAACGGCGCAGCATATTGATGCCATCGCCGCGGTCGTGCGGTTTACCTAGGATATCGTCATCAATAACCACCGCCGTATCCGCGCCTAACACCGGGTACCGCGGCAATTTGCCCTCCGCCAGTAAATGCGCGGCGAACCGGGCCTTTTCCACCGCCAGGCGTTGCACATACGCACGCGGCGACTCTTCCGCGCGCCGGTGCTCGGAAATGGCCGGCGTCAGCACTTCAAACTCGATACCGACTTGGCGCAATAATTCTTGTCTGCGAGGTGAGGCTGAGGCGAGATAAATAGGCATAAGTTTTCAATCACTGCGATGATACGGCAACCGGTTGAGAATGCTCCAGGCGCGGTAGCATTGTTCCACCAGCATTATGCGCACCAATGGATGCGGCAAAGTGAGCTCGGATAAAGACCAGATTTCTCCGGCCCTCTCAAGGCATTCCGGCGCTAAGCCCTCCGGTCCGCCGATCAATAGCGCGAGATCCCTCCCCTGTATCAGCTTGCGTTGTAATCCTTTGGCTAATTGTTCGGTGGTTTTTTGCTTGCCCCGGCGTTCTAAAGCGATCACCTCCGAGCCGGCGGGAACAGCGGCTAACAAGCGCCGGCCTTCTTCTTGCAAAATCCGCTCGATATCGGCCTTTTTTGTGCGTTTTACCGCGGGAATTTCGATCAGGTGCACCCGGCATTGCGCCGGCATGCGTTTGGCGTAATCTTGATAAGCCGCGTCCACCCACCCCGGCATGCGGCTACCGACCGCGATAATATGGATGCGCATTATTTTATTGATTACTTGCGCCGGCGGCGAATTTTAGCCATTTTAAGCTCGGCCTCTTGTTTCTCCTGGTCCATATCGGTTTCGCTTTGCACGGCCATATCCTCGGCCCATAATTTTTCCAGGCTATAAAAATCCCGTGTTTGCGGATGCATCATATGCGCCACAACATCGCCGAAATCGATTAATACCCATTCCCCCGTATCTTCCCCTTCGACGCCCAACGGTTTATAGCTCAGTTCACGCATCTTATCGACTAACTTCCGCGCCATTGCGTTTACGTGCCGCGTGGAGGTGCCGCTGGCGATGATCATATAATCGGTGATATCGGTAAGCCGGCGCACATCCAGCACACTGATGTCCTGTCCTTTGGCGTCATTCAATATTTCACAAATAAGTTGTTGCATCTTTTTTGCCTGCATCATGCTCCTTATCAATAAGGTAAAGTTTATTTTCTCGTATATAGCGCCAGACCGTTTCCGGCAACAGGTCTTGCACCGATTCGCGGTCGGCAATCGCGGCGCGCAGCTTGGAAGCGGAAATCGGTTGCGGGGTAACGGCCTGAACCAGCAAAAGACCGGCGGGCTTGCGCATAAGCTGTGCCCGGTCTTGGCACCACCGCGTCTGCGCCCAATCCGGCAAGCCTTTCTCATCGCCCGAGCCGGGGCGATGCATTATAACAACATGCGCCACTTCCAGTAGGCGCGGCCAGCGATGCCAGCTTTCTATGCCGAGAAATGCGTCGAAACCCATAATTAGACACAACGGACGCGCGCCGAACTCCGCGCGCAAGGATTCGAGGGTGTCGACCGTATAGGACGGACCCGGCCGCTCGAGCTCGCGTCGATCTATACAAAAACCCGGCTTGTCGGCAAGCGCAAGCTCGACCATGCGTAAACGTTGTTCGACAGTGGCAACCGGCGGTGCACGGTGCGGCGGCTGCCGCGCGGGGACAAAACGCACCTGCTCTAACGCAAGCGCGCGCATCACTTCCTCCACCGGACGCAAATGACCATAATGAATGGGATCAAAAGTGCCGCCAAAAATAGCGATCATTCAAAGTGCGCGCGTCAAGCGCGCCTCGGCTCGCCTCCCTCTCCCAAAGGGAGAGGGAATGAGGGTGAGGGGAGAGCGAAGATGCACAGAATTCACGCATCCTTCACCCCATCCCTCTCCCAAAGGGAGAAGGATGATTCGGTTCGCTGATGCGATCATTTATGATCGGACATGGCCGTCGCCGAGGACGATGAACTTTTGCGAAGTGAGGCCTTCCAGCCCGACCGGGCCGCGCGCGTGCAATTTGTCGGTGCTGATGCCGATTTCCGCGCCGAGGCCATATTCGAAGCCGTCGGCGAAACGGGTGGAGGCGTTGACCATGACCGAGCTCGAATCGACCTCGCGCAGAAACCGGCGCGCGCGCGTGAGATCTTCGGTGATGATCGCATCCGTATGTCGCGAGCCGTATTGTTCGATGTGGGCAATCGCTTGATCTAGATCCCGCACCACCCGAATGGAAAGAATCGGCGCTAAGTACTCGGTGTGCCAATCTTCCTCGCTCGCCGCGCCGACGCCGGGCGACAATGCGCGCGTCTTCTCGCAACCGCGCAGCTCCACACCGGCCTCTTGATACAGCATGCCTAATCGCGGCAATACCCGGCCGGCAATGGCCTCGGCCACCAGCAAGGTTTCCATGGTGTTACAGGTGCCGTAACGCTGAGTTTTGGCATTGAAAGAGACGCTGATAGCCTTATCAATATCGGCTTTATCATCGATATAGGTGTGACACACGCCATGCAGATGCTTGATCACCGGCACCTTGGCATTGTCGATCACCAGTTGCACCAGACCCTTGCCGCCGCGCGGGACGATGACATCAACAAACTCCTCCATCCCCAGCAGCACATTGACTGCGGCGCGATCCGTGGTTTCGATCACCTGCACGGCGTCGCGCGGTAGCCCTGCGACATCCAAACCCCGATGCAAACAGGCGGCAACCGCCTGATTAGAATGGATCGCTTCGGAGCCGCCGCGCAGAATGGCCGCGTTGCCGGATTTAAGGCATAAGCCGGCGGCATCGGCGGTGACATTCGGGCGTGATTCGTAGATGATTCCTACCACACCTAAGGGTACGCGCATGCGCCCGACCTGAATGCCGGATGGACGCATATTGAGATGAGTAATCTCTCCCACCGGATCAGGCAGCGCGGCGATCTGCCGCAAGCCTTCGGCCATGGCAATAATGCGCTTAGGATCGAGCTCCAGCCGGTCTAATAAAGCGGCGTCCAGGCCCGCGGCACGCGCGGCATCCATATCTTTTTTGTTTGCCGTCAGTAAAATTTCGCCATCGCGCGCAATAATCTCGGCCATCGCGCATAATGCTTTATCCTTAACACCGGATTCCGCGCGCGCGAGTTCGCGCGCGGCCGCGCGCGCGCGCCGGCCGATCTCGGTCATGTATTGCTTGATATCGCCGGTCTTCGCTTTAGGAATAGTTTGCATCAGCTTTTCTCCGCCTAACCTGACGCTAATAAGTCTTCGCTTGGGCGCACGATCGCCAACGCCAATTTCTCCAGTTCATGCCATATATCACCGGGCGCCCGGCCCTTTAAGATTCGGTCCACACTCGCTGCGCGAGCAAGTAAGGCTAACCACGATGCCCGCGGTACCCGCCGCACCGCCTTGGCGACCAAGGCCTGGCGCTGCGACCAAACCCGATTCGCCTGAAATACCGCGGCTTCACTTTTACCCGCGGAAAGCTGGGTGGAAATCGCAGCCATATTGCGCACTTCGCGCGAGAGCGCCCATGAGATCAATACCGGCTCCACACCCTCTATCCGCAAACGCGCCAGCATACGCACCGCGCCTGCCGCGTCGCCCAGGAGGCAAGCGTCGGCCAGGTCATAAATGCTGAAGCGGCTATTATCACTCAGACTGTTCTTAACCTCATCCAGTTCCAGGGTGCGGCCGTCGGCCAACAGCGCCAATTTATCGATTTCTTGCGCCGCCGCCAAGAGATTCCCCTCCATATAATGCGCCAGCAGCTCAGCTACCGCTGGCTGCGCCTGCACTCCCCGCAGATCTAAGCGCCGGCGGAGCCACTGCGGCAATTTTGCCGCTTCGAGCGGCCACACTGCGACGGTAACCCCGGCCTGTTCCAAGGCCTGCACCCAGCGGCTCTGCTGCGCGGCTTTATCCAGCCTGCCGGTAATCACCATCAATAGCGTATTCGGCGCCGGCCGTTGCGCCAACTGGGTCAAAATTTCCACACCGGTATTTCCCGGTTTCGCATTAGGCAAGCGTAATTCGTATAAACAGCGCGGGGCAAATAAAGACGGCGCCTGCATCGCGGCGAATAAGCCGTTCCAATCAAAACCGGTTTCTACCGTCAGGACATTGCGCTCAAAGCCTGCGGCGCGCGCCTTCTCGCGCACGGCGGCGGAACACTCCTCTACCAATAAAAGCTCATCCCCGCAGATCAGATAGATCGGAGCGAGTTTCTGTTGTAGGTGGGAGTTTAATTGATTAGCGTCGAGGCGCATTATAATGGGCGTTTTATCTCGCGGGATTCCGGTACGGCTGGCTGGCTGGTGCCGGTATCTTGCGCATTAGGTTTAAAGGCAGCGAGCCGCCGCAGGATTTGCTGGACCGCGTCGCGGCGCATTTCGTCTCTTAAGTACCCCTCTTCTCTCTCCTTGGCCAAAACATTAAACCGATCGAACGTGTACTCACGCTGGAGTTTGACCGTCTGCCTGGTAATCAGGTCTTTTCCAGCGGCATCGGAGAGTTTGAAGTTGACCCTATAATTCAACAGATACGCACTGACCTTGCCGCTGGTATCCACCGCCAGCACTTGCGCGGCAAAGTATTCGCCAAATAGATCCAGCGAAGGCGCGCTTCCCTTGCTCGCGGGCGTGACCCCCGGCTGGGCATACAAGGCGTTGCGCATCTCCACCAACAACGGTGGGTAAGCCAAATGGCTGTCCGACATAGTAACTTGCAGACTGGAAAGACTCGCCGGCAAAGTCGCGCTGGCAGCGCTTCTTAAGTGAAAACCGCATGCCGACAAAGGCAGCGCCACGGCCAAGAGCAGTGAGAAAAGAATTCCTACTCGTTTGTTTGCCACCCATCCTCCGAAGTTAAATGACGATATTCACCAATTTTGCCGGCACCACAATCACCTTTTTGACCGGCTTGCCGGCGATGTGGCGTGCAATCTTTTCATCCGCCAGCGCGATCGCTTGCGTTTTAGATTGATCGGCGTTAACGGGTACCTGAATCCGCCCGCGCAGCTTGCCGTTGACCTGCACGACGATCTCAATCTGGTCTTGCGCCAACGCGTTCGCATCGTGTTCTGGCCACGAAGCTGATAATACATCATCCCCATACCTGAGTTCTTTCCACAGGCAATGGGTGAAATGGGGAATCATGGGCGATAGCAGCCGCAAGAGTATAGACAACCCTTCGAGCACAATGGCTTGATAAACGGGCTGGATTTTGTCGCCTTTTACAGGTTCGGACGGCATTCCCTCGAGGGCATTAAGCATCTTCATTGCCGCTGACACAACTGTATTGAACTGGGACTTTCTAAAATCGTGATTGGCTTGCTTGAGCGCCAAGTGGATTTCGCGACGTGCTTTCCTGTGTTCGCCGGGGGCGCTGGACCAGTCAATGAAAATCGGTGTGGAGTCTCCTCGGATAAAGTCCCGATTCTTATAGGCAAAACTCCAAAGACGTTTTAGAAACCGGAAGGCGCCTTCTACCCCCGAGTCCGACCACTCTAGCGTATCCTCGGGCGGCGCGGCGAACATCATGAACAGCCGCGCGGTGTCGGCACCGTACCGATCAATCAGCGTCTGTGGGTCTACGCCGTTGTTCTTTGACTTCGACATGGTGCCGATGCCGCCCGATTCGACCGGCCGGCCGTCAGATTTCAATACTGCGCCGATGCGTTGGCCCTTCTGGTCGTGCTGCACCTCGATATCGGCCGGATCGTAATAGACGGTGCGCCCGCTCGCTGGCGTTCTCAAGAAGATTTCATTCAGCACCATCCCCTGCGTCAGCAAACGCGTGAACGGCTCGTCGCCGTGCACCAGTCCGACATCGGCCGCTCCCGGCATCCTGCCTCCCGCGGCACTTGTACTTCCCTGTACATCGCGCATGACCTTCCACCAGAAACGCGAGTACAGCAGGTGCAGGATCGCATGCTCAATGCCGCCGATGTATTGATCCACCGGCATCCAGTAATCGACGCGCGCGTCGACCATCGCCTTCGGATTATCGGAACAGCAATAGCGCGCGTAGTACCAGGACGAGTCGACGAAGGTGTCCATGGTGTCGGTCTCGCGCCGCGCGCGCGCGCCGCACTTCGGGCATGCCGTATTGACGAAATCCGCTCGCTTGTTGAGCGGATTGCCCATGCCATCCGGCACGCAGTCCTCGGGCAACTTCACGGGTAGCCGGTCATCCGGCACCGGTACATCGCCGCACTGATCACAATAAATAATAGGTATCGGGCAGCCCCAGTAGCGCTGGCGCGAGATGCCCCAGTCGCGCAGCCGCCACATCACCTGCTTATCGCCGAGCCCCTGGGCCTTGAGATCGATAGCGATCGCATCGACGGCGGCCCAATAGTCGAGGCCATCGTATTTTCCGGAATTGAAGCACACCCCGTACTCGACATAGGCGGCCTTCAGAGGTTGCTCGAGCGCACCGTCTTTCGGCTTGATGACCGGTTTGATCGGCAGGCCGTATTTCTGGGCAAACTCGAAGTCGCGCTGATCGTGCGCCGGCACCCCCATCACCGCGCCCTCGCCGTAACCCATCAGCACGTAGTTGCCGACCCATACCGGAATAGGCTCGCCCGTTAATGGGTGTATCACCGAGATCCCGGTAGGCATGCCCTGCTTTTCGACCGCAGCGAGATCGGCTTCCATGACACTCCCGCGCTTACACTCCGTGATAAAAGCGGCGAGCTTGGGATTGTTCTTCGCCGCATAGGTGGCCAACGGATGTTCGGCGGCGGCGGCGCAGAAGGTGACGCCCATAATGGTGTCGGCACGCGTCGTGAACACCCACAGCAAACCATCATGGAGACTCTCGCCAACTTTCCCTACCCATGAACCTGCGGCCGGGGGCCGCACCAACTCACCCTCTCCCACCGGGAGAGGGTGGCCCGAAGGGCCGGGTGAGGGAGAGGGCAAAGGGTGAGGAAATCTTCCCTTGGCGTCGGGGAGATCTGACGCATCCCTCACCCCATCCCGATCGAAATGGAGATTCTCACCAACTTCCCCTCTCCCTTCGGGAGAGGGCAAAGGGTGAGGGTGATCACCCCTCACCCCCATCCCACCTTGGGGCGAGCCGAGCGCGCTACGCGCGATCCCATTCACCTTGAAGGCAAAGCGCACGCCGTAGCTCTTACCGATCCAGTTCGCCTGCATCGTGCGCACGCGCTCCGGCCACTCCGTGAGCTTATCGAGATCGGCGAGCAGCTCGTCGGCGTACTTGGTAATTGCCAGGTAGTACATCGGAATCTCGCGCTTCTCGACCGGCGCGCCCGTGCGCCAGCCGCGGCCGTCGATGACCTGCTCGTTGGCGAGCACCGTCTGGTCGACCGGGTCCCAGTTGACCACACCAGTCTTCTTGTAGGCGATGCCCTTCTCCAGCATGCGCAGGAACAGCCACTGGTTCCACTTGTAATAGTCGGGCTTACACGTCGCCAGCTCGCGCGTCCAGTCGATGGCGAAGCCGAGCGACTGGAGCTGCTGCTTCATGTAGGCGATGTTATCGTACGTCCACTTCGCCGGCGGCACGCCGTTGGCCATCGCGGCGTTCTCGGCCGGCAAGCCAAAGGCATCCCAACCCATGGGTTGCAAAACATTCTTGCCTTGCATACGCTGATAGCGCGCGATGACATCGCCGATGGTGTAATTGCGCACATGCCCCATGTGCAGCTTGCCGGAGGGGTAGGGGAACATCGACAGACAGTAATACTTTTCCCGCGTGGAATCTTCCGTTACTTTGAAGCTTTTATGTCTTTCCCAGTACGCCTGGGCCTCTCGTTCTACTTTTTCAGGGAAATAACGTTCATCCATAGCATGACAGTATACGGAAAACTTGCGCTGCGTGAAGGATACCGCATTCTTTGGTTTTGGTCTTGCCCTTAAATTGGGCCAGCGCCGGATAAATCCGCACTGGCCGCTTGCTGCAAGATGCTGCGTTAAACCCGCTACCTTGCTTAGGCCGACATCACCTTCATCTCGGCTGAGATCCGCCGTTGGCTGGGGGTTAAACGACGCCCTTCTTTTATCAGACTGACAAAGGCGTCCGCCGGCAGCGGCTTGCTGAAATAATAACCTTGCATTGAATCGCACTTGCGCTGGCATAAAAACGCCAATTGCTCGCCGGTTTCGACACCTTCGGCAACGACATACATACCAAGGCTATGTGCCATGGTGATAATGGCGTTGGCGATCGCGGCGTCATCCGCATCCGTAGTAATATCACGCACGAACGAGCGGTCGATCTTGAGCGTGTCAATCGGGAATCGCTTGAGATAGCTTAGGGAAGAGTAACCCGTGCCGAAATCATCAATCGATAGATGTATCCCGAGCGCGTGCAGCTCCTTAAGCGGAGTGATAGTCGTTTCGGGAGTTTGCAATAGGCTCTCCGTCAGTTCCAACTCCAGATAGCGTGCCTCCAGGCCGGTTTCTTTTAACGCCTGCGCCACCCTTTCCACTAAATTTTTTTCCTTAAACTGGCGTGCGGATAAATTTACCGAGATCCGCAGAGAAGGTAACCCAGCCGCTTGCCACGCCTTGTTCTGCTTGCAAGCGGTACGTATTACCCATTCGCCGATAGCAACAATGAGGCCGGTTTCTTCCGCCAACGGAATGAATTCCGCGGGGGAAACCAGCCCCAATTCCGGATTTTGCCAACGCAATAACGCCTCCATGCCGATAACGTTGCCGGTAACAAGATCGACTTTGGGCTGATAATGCAGAATGAACTCGTCCCGTTCCAGTGCTTGGCGTAAATTGGTTTCGAACGATAAGCGCTCCAACGCCCGCACGTTCATTTCTGAAGTGTAGAATTGATAGTTGTTCCGCCCTTGCTCCTTGGCGCGATACATAGCGGCATCGGCGTTTTTCAATAAGGTGTTTGCATCGTCCTGATCGAATGGATACAGCGTGATGCCGATACTGGATGTAATAAATAAGTCCCGCTCACCGATCCGGAACGGCGTAGTGAAACTATCGAGAATCTTCTGCGCTAACCGGCTAGCGTCATCGATATGCGCCATATCGGCGAACACCAGGGCAAATTCATCTCCGCTAAGACGGGCGACGGTATCGCCACGGCGCAGGCAATCCTTCAACCGCTCGGCCACGGCTTTCAGCAACACATCTCCGATTTCGTACCCCAGGGTATCATTAATCGTTTTAAAGCGGTCCAAATCCACAAACATCAATGCCACCAGCCGTTCGCGGGCAGCCGCTTCCATCATGGCCTGCTTTAAGCGGTGGTTGAACAAGATGCGATTCGGCAGGCCGGTGAGCTCATCATAATGTGCCATATAATTGAGGCGCTCTTCCGCCCGCTTACGCTCACTGATTTCATTTATCAGCTTGCTCACCAACGGAGCAACCTGCCAACGCAGCAGAATTATGCCGACAGTAATTATAATAAACAACAGCAACAGGGTGCGCTCGAATAGGGTATGTACAGGCTGATACATCTCCACTTGGTCCATCTTTACTATCATTCCCAAATTGGCATCGATAGGCGCATAAGCCGCGACCAATTCCTGTCCGCGCTGCCCGATCATGCTTACGACGCCGGTTTTACCATTGACTGCCATACCTATAGCGGAAGCCTTGCCGCGGATATAATGGGGGAATTGCCAATTTGTTTGTCCCGGTTTTGTCACAGGAGGACACAATACATACTGGCTATCATAAGCGGTACATATCGCCATACTGCCGGTTCGGCCTAGGCCTTTCAGGTTTTTATATAGGGCGTCGATATCCGGCAAAGGTTCATCAATATTAACTATTCCTATCCGCTTACCGGCATCGTCGATAGCATCCTGTTTAACATTGAGGATGAAACCGTTGTGCCAAAGCAGGGTGACTTTTGACTCAGCCGAAAACTTCTTAGAAGTAGAGCGATTATTAGAAGGCAGACTTACTTTAAACTCTGAATCTATGAATTCTCCGCGCTGCCCGAGTTTTCTGCCATTGACATCATATACTGCTACCGCAGGAATACCTTTTACTTTATGAAGTCGGTTTAAAACGGCTTCCATCTCTTTATAATCCTCTGCAGTATCGGCCCCTTTGGAAATTCTGCTCAGCGCTGCTCTTAAATGTATACGATTGCTTGTATTCACAGCATCCTCGATAGCGTCGTTTATCTCGCCGTGGACCACCTGGATGCGGCTGTCCAAAATTGTCGCTAAACTATTTTTCAACACCTCCTCTGTCTGCTGCGCCATCATAGTCGCTACCACCAGGCCGCCTGATAAGGCAATAGCGGATAATAGCAGGCCGCTGATGACGGTAATTTTCCTGTCTTCTCCGTTAAGGCCGAGTTTTACATACCAAGGCATGCGCCGGATCAGTACATAAAAACCCAGGCCCAAGAGACCCGTAGCACAAGCGGAAACCATAGAGATGTCTTGAAACTGATACCAGCTAAGAAAGGCATTTAATTCGTAAATATAGTCGATCAGACCTAAAAAGCCGATCAACATTAGCGCTACAGAAAACAACTGCAATAAACTTCCTAGCCATTTCACCCGGATGTCCTGTATCAATACCAGGATTAATCCGGCAAAAATGAAAGCAATAGCGGCATCCAAAGGTAATTCGGATACGGAGAGAAAAACTTTTTTGTGCAAAAAAATCTGGAATAAATTCTGCGCAAAACCCGAGCCGGCGAGCAGCAACAGGACGGCGCCGAACGCGCTCTGAAGCCAGCGGCGATGAGATTCATAGGATTGTGCTAACAGTGCCCCGCCGGAGAGAATAAAACACAACGCGGCAACCGATGAAAGAGAAAAGGCGCCAGACTCGGGGACGAACCCGGTCATTGCAGCAAGAAGTTCCGTCACCCCGAGCAGGGCAAGGGCGCCTCCGATCCAATCGGTAAAAGACCGCTTGGATAAAATCGTTAACTTCATGTTCATGGGGTAGTTAGCCGGCACATCCATTATGAATAAAGAGCAATAATTCCCATGCCAGCAGGAAACAAACCCACACCGTTAATCCGATATAAACGGCGGAACGGGCAACGGATTAAGCGCCGATGGTAAATATTTTTAAGGAGAGTTTGGGCTTAGGCTGGATTAATGGCGGATGGGTTGCAGGATTTGCGCGAATTGACCCGCGGTCACGGGTCTGCCGAAATAATATCCTTGTACTATCTCACTGCCGCGCATGCGTAAAAATTGCAACTGGGCCTCGGTTTCCACGCCCTCCGCGATTACTTGGATGCCAAGGCTGTGCGCCATGGCGATAATCGCCGTGATAATCGCGGCGTCGTCGGCGTCGACCGTGATATCCTGCACGAATGACTGATCGATTTTAAGCATATCGATCGGGAAGCGTTTCAAATAACTCAATGACGAATAACCGGTGCCGAAATCATCAACCGATATCCGGATACCCATGGCATTTAATTTACTCAAGGAAGAAACCGTAACCTCGGTATTCTGCATCAACACACTTTCCGTCAACTCCAGCTCAAGATAACGTGGATCGAGACCGGTTTCCGCCAATACACGGCCGATGACATCCGGCAAACTGGTTTGCTGAAACTGGCGCGCGGATAAATTCACTGAAACCCGTAACGCCTGCAGCCCGCTATCTTGCCAGGCTTTATTTTGCGCGCAGGCGGTGCGCAGCGCCCATTCGCCCAGCGGCATGATCAATCCGGTTTCCTCCGCGAGCGGAATAAACTCTCCCGGCGAAACCAGATCGCCATTGGCGCGTTGCCAGCGCAACAATGCCTCCACGCCGACGATTTGTCCGGTTTCAAGTTGCACCTGCGGCTGGTAGTACAATATGAATTCCTCTCTTTCCAGCGCCCGGCGCAACGCATGCTCCATTGCCAGATGCCTGAAAACAGCGGCAGTCATGTCAGAAGCGTAATATTGGTAATTATCGCGCCGGTGCTCCTTCGCGCGATACATGGCTGTTTCGGCGTTTTTAAGCAGGCCTTCTGCATCTTTGCCATCATTGGGAAATAACGCGATGCCGATGCTTGGAGTGATGAATAATTCCCGATCGGGAGCATAAAAAGGCTGGCGAAAGCTATCTAAAATATGTTGCGCCGCCTTTGCGGCATCATCCACCTGCGCTATCTCGTTAAGAATGATACCGAACTCGTCCCCGCTGATGCGGGCGACGGTAACGCCTTCAAGCACAGATGCGAGTAAGCGCGCAGCTACCGCCTTGAGCACCAGATCGCCGGTTTCGTGCCCCAAGGTATCATTGATATATTTAAAGCGATCCAGATCAAGAAACAGCACTGCCGCCAGGCGGACATCGCGACTGCTTTCCAGCAGGGTTTGCCTTAAGCGATCATTAAATAAAGTGCGATTGGGTAACCCGGTGAGGGCATCATAGTAGGCCAGGTAGCTGAGCCGCTTTTCGGTCCATTTGCGTTCGGTGATATTCTCCATGCTGCCTTCGTAATACAGCGCGCGGCCATCGTCGCCGTAAATGGCGCGCGCATTGCTTTCCACCCAGATGACGCTGCCATCATGACGCCGCAGCTGCAATTCAAAATTGCGCACGACGCCATCACCATTCATAGCAGAAAACCAGCGGCGGCGATCCTCGGCATCCACATACAAATCAGACAAAACCGCCGTCAGCAACTGCTCATGATTCACACGGCCCAGTATTTGCAGCATCGCCGGATTCGCCTCTAACATCTTGCCTTCCGGCGATGTGCGATAAAGCCCCAGGACCATGCCATCAAACAAGGTCCGATAACGCATTTGCGCCTGGTGTAATGCCAGGCGCTGGCGCTGTTGCTCGAGCATAAGCCGGGCTATTGCTGGCAAGCAGGCAAGATGGCTTGATGACATCCGCACATACTTCTCGGCCCCGGGGTCTATCGTTTGGCTTATCGCGCCCTCATTTTGAGCCAGCACAATCGCCGGACAAGCGGGTATCTGGGATTTAATCTCGCGCAATATTTCGTTGCCGCCCGGCCACAACCGGCGGGAAGTGATGACCAAATCCCAGGGTGTTTCCGTTAATGCCTCGGTAAATTCCTCCCTTTGCAAAATGCTTTTTAATTGAAGGAGGGGAAATGCCCGGCCCATCTCGGCGGCAATCACTGCGCACTGATCAGGATCATCGAGGATCAGCATAACCCGTAATGGATTGCTCACGCTCGGCTCCTTTTAGGGACAAAAATCAACTTGAATCCCTCATATTCCCGAGTCATGCGTTGGCCCGATAAAATTTTCATTAGGGTTAACGATTTGCGCCGACTGCCACTCGCTCGCCGGCGCGCCTGAACCGAACTAAGACGAGTATGCCGACAAGCAACAATAGGATCGGTGCGTTTCCGAACCGGACGTAAGGAGTGGCTCCCTGCATGGGCTGCACCTGGCCTCTTAATACATGGGTCGCGAACTGCGGCGTCCTCATGAGTAATTCTCCATGCGGACCGATAATGGCTGAAATTCCATTGGTCGTGGCGCGCAGTAGATAACGGCCGGTCTCAAGGGCGCGCATGCGGGAAATCTGTAAATGCTGATGTGGCGCCAAGGAATTGCCGTACCAGGCGTTATTCGTCGCATTCACTAAAAAATCGGCTTCAGGCAGGGCCCGGATCACTTCTTCTCCAAAGGCATCTTCGTAACAGATGGTTATTCCCACCCTGTGGCCCGCAACATGGAGCAAAGGTTGTTCCTCCGGGCCGGCGCTGAAGCCCGACATAGGTAAATCGAAAAAACGAATTAAACCGCGTAACCAATTTTCCAGGGGAACAAAGTCACCAAACGGAACTAAATGGCGTTTATAGTAAAATCGTTGCTCTCTACCCAGGCTCATCATGCTGTTGTAATAGCGGCGCGTATGCAAATCCATTACCGGTAGCCCGATGATCAGATCCATATTACGAACGCGCGCGATATGCTGCAACTCGGCAATATAGTCACTCGCTTGATGATAAAAGAAGGGAAGGGCGGCTTCGGGCCAGACGATAAGATTACTATCCGCATTTTCTTGTGTCAGACGCTTGTAGAGATCGAGGGTGTAAGAAAACACCTCCCGCCTCCACTTGATGTCTTGGGGAATATTGCCTTGGATCAAACTAACACGTAAAGGTTCATCTACGGGATGGGTCCAGTCCAGCCTAGCACTCAACCCCCCTACTACTCCGAGTAGAATCAGCCCGACCAGATAAGCCGCGCGAACAAGCCGATCGGTGCGCAGCGCGACTAGCAATAGCCCCGCGCTAAAGGTAGCAGCAAACGATACTCCATATACGCCGAGTAGCGGAGCGAAACCACGCAGTGGCGAGTTGATCTGGCTATAGCCCAAGTTAAGCCACGGAAATCCGGTCAAAAACCAGCCGCGAAACCACTCAAACAAAGTCCACATCGCTGGAAAAATCAATAACAACTTCGACCAATCAGAAACGGGGAACAGCCGCGCGGTCAGATAACCGAGCCCGGCAGGGAACAAGGCTAGAAAAGCGACGAACAGGCCGGTCAAGAACACCGCTAAGGGTATGCCGGCGTAACCAAAATCATGGATCGCTACATAAACCCAGGATACACCGGTACCGAACATACCGAGCCCGAATAAATAGCCGAGCCGTGCGGCTTGCCGCGGCGAGCTCGGCAGCCATACAGCGAATAAGATTGCAGGCAGTAAAATTGCGAGCAGGGAGAAATTAAACGGCGCAAACGCCAACGGCAAAAACGCGCCGGCAACCAGGGCGAGAAAATCCGGGCGGATACGCGCGACGCGGCGCAGCCTATCCGGAAGCTTGCTTACCAGACTTTGCAACAGGGATAACTTTTAATAAATGTACGCGGCGGCTATCGGCACGCAGAACTTCGAAATGCATGCCTTCTATTTCAACTTTTTCTCCGCGCTTGGGAAGATGCCCCAGGGTGATCATGATCAATCCGCCGATCGTATCGACTTCCGCGTCGCTGAAATGAGTATTGAAGTAGGCGTTGAATTCCTCGATCGAGGTTAACGCTTTCGTAACAAACTCCCGCTCCCCGCGTTGCATAATCATGACATCATCCGCATCAAAATCATATTCATCGCGGATTTCGCCGACTATTTGTTCCAACACATCTTCAATGGTCACCAGGCCGGCGACGCCGCCATATTCATCCACCACGATGGCCATGTGGTTGCGGCTCGAGCGGAATTCACGCAGCAATACGTTCAGGCGTTTGCTCTCCGGCACGAACACGGCGGGGCGCAACATATCATAAATATTAAAAGAAGTTTTTTTATCATTGTAAAAATAGCGTAACAAATCTTTCGCCAACAAAATGCCGATGACCTTGTCCTTATCGCCGTCGATCATGGGGAAGCGCGAATGCCCGGTTTCGATTATCGACGGCAGATAATCCTCCGGCGCGTCGTTCTTATCGACCACATCCATTTGTGCGCGCGGGACCATGATATCGCGCACCTGCATTTCCGATACCTGGAACACGCCCTCGATCATATCGAGCGCGTCCTGGTCCAATAAGTCGCGGCTTTGCGCCTGGCGCAGGATCTCGATCAGTTCCTGGCGATTATCGGGCTCGCCGAGCAAGGCATGGCCCAGTCTATTTAAAAACGAGCGCGACGGCGCATCGCCGTTGTTTTCTTCGTTCATGGCAATAGTGGATTTGAGTTTTCAGGATATGGATTATTAAATCCCAGCCTCTCCAAAATTTTGGCCTCTACCCCTTCCATAATACGCGCGGCTTGGTCAGTAACATGATCATAGCCGCGGAGGTGCATTATACCGTGAACCACCATATGCGCCCAATGCGCCTCCAGCGGCTTACCAAATTCACCTGCTTCGCGCTGGACTACCGGCGCACAAATGACTAAATCGCCTAAAAATCCGGGACTTATGAATGATAGCTCATTAAAAGAAAAAGATAATACATTAGTTGGCCCGGTTTTGTGGCGATAACGCTGATTAAGCTCGGCGCTTTCCGTCTCATCCACAATACGTACGCCGAGCTCTACTTGTTTGCCTGGAATATCGTTCAAAGCGGCATGCGCCCAAGTCGCGATCAAGGACTTATCCGGCAGACCGACGCAGGCCGAGGCATACTGAACGTGCAGGTTTAACTTCATGGCAGGCGCATCCCGGCCTCTATAGTTATTTGTCAAATCCGTTTTTTTGCGTATGCGCCTCGTAGGCCTCGACAATCTTCTGCACCAGAGGATTGCGTACTACATCTTGCGGCGTGAAATGCATGAAGCTGATGCCGTTGATCTCGCGCAAAATTTCCATCGCTTGACGCAGGCCGGACAATTGCGTCCGCGGCAAATCGGTTTGGGTTACATCGCCGGTAATGACAGCGGTCGCGCCGAAACCGATGCGCGTGAGAAACATTTTCATTTGTTCTACCGTGGTATTTTGCGCCTCGTCCAAAATAATAAACGAGTCGTTTAATGTGCGCCCGCGCATATAAGCGAGCGGCGCGAGTTCGATGACATTTTTCTCTATCAGTCTTAGCACCCGCTCCGACCCTAACATTTCGTGCAAAGCGTCGTATAACGGCCGCAGATAAGGATCAACCTTTTGCTCCAGATCGCCCGGCAAGAAGCCCAGGCGCTCGCCGGCTTCCACCGCCGGTCGCACCAACAGAATGCGGCGCAAGCGGTCGCGCTCCAGGGCATCCACGGCGCAGGCCACGGCCAAATAAGTCTTGCCGGTGCCGGCGGGACCGATGCCGAAACTGATATCGTGAGTAAGAATATTGCGGATATATTGTTCCTGGCGCGCGCTGCGCGCACGTACGACACGCTTAGGAGTATGTAGCTCCGTCTCCCAGGAACCTTCCTGTGGGGCGATTTCTGTGCCCTTCCCTAACGCCAATCTCACCCCGGTAGGGGTTAACGCCGGCTGATTCTCGGTTGAATCGTACAGCTCCTTTAATAATTTTTTCGCGTAGTTGGCCACTTCCGGATGGCCGGTGATGCGAAAGACATTGCCGCGATTGGCAATCTGCACCCCCAATTGTCCCTCAATATGCTTGATGTGCTCATCGAGCTGCCCGCATAGGCTGGCGAGCCGCTGATTATCCGCAGGGAACAAACTAAATTTGATTTGCTTGAGTTTTGTGCTCAATTCAATAGTAAAAATGGAAATAACTTAAAGTTTAGCAGGTTGCTGAAAAACCGTGTTTTTCAGCTTTTCCCGCAACCTAATTAGACAAAAAAGCCAGCATCCGTTTCATGCCGCCGACACGGCGCTTACGAGACGGCCGCGCAGCGAGTTGGGCAAGGCCTCGGTAATTTCCACCTCGACGAACCGGCCGATTAGCCCAGGATCGTTATGGGTAAAGTTAACCACCCGGTTGTTCTCCGTGCGGCCGGCCAGTTGTCCCGGGTGCTTGCGCGCCGGTCTATCCACTAAGATGCGCTGCACGGTTCCGACCATGCGCCGGCTGATTTGCGCCGCCATTTCCAGATTGCGCCGCTGCAAAATTTCCAACCGCGCCTGCTTCACGGCTTGCGGCGTTGGATCGGGCAATTGCGCGGCCGGGGTACCGGGGCGCGGACTATAAATAAAACTAAACGAAAGGTCAAAACCCACCTCTTCGATTAAGTCCAGGGTCGCCCGGAAATCCGCCTCGGTCTCGCCCGGGAACCCGACAATAAAGTCGCTCGAAATGCTGATAGCGGGGCGTATTTTGCGCAATTTACGCAGCTTGGACTTGTATTCCAGCACGGTATGGCCGCGTTTCATCAGCGCCAAAATCCGGTCGGAGCCACTCTGCACCGGCAAATGCAAGTGGTTCACCAGTTTGGGAACTTCCGCATAAGCCTGGATTAGACTATCGCCAAATTCCAGCGGGTGTGAGGTGGTATAGCGAATGCGGTCGATGCCATCGATCTCAGCAATATAGTTAACTAACAGCGCTAAATCGGCGCTGCCGCCATTGTGCCTCGCTCCGCGATAGGCATTGACGTTTTGTCCCAGCAATGTCACTTCACGCGCGCCGTGTTCCGCCAGATGCACGATCTCCGCCAGTACATCGTCAAACGGGCGACTGAACTCTTCCCCGCGGGTGTACGGCACCACACAAAAGCTGCAATATTTGCTGCAACCCTCCATAATGGACACATACGCGCGCACGCCGTCAACTCTCGGTTCCGGCAAGCGGTCGAACTTTTCGATCTCGGGGAAGCTGATATCAACCACCGGTCGGTGTGTCTTAAGCACGCGGTTCAACATCTCCGGCAACCGATGCAGGGTTTGAGGGCCGAACACCATATCGACATAAGGCGCGCGTTTAATGATCGTGTCGCCTTCCTGGCTCGCTACACAGCCGCCGACGCCGATGACCAGATCAGGCCGCCCCTGCTTGAGCTCGTTCCAACAGCCTAGTTGGGAGAAAACTTTTGCCTGCGCCTTCTCGCGGATCGAACAGGTATTAAGCAATAATACATCCGCTTGCTCCGGCTCCTTAACCAACTCCAGATTATGGGTGTGCGCCAGCAGATCCGCCATGCGCGACGAATCGTACTCGTTCATCTGGCACCCGTAAGTCTTTATATACAGCTTGTTTGGCATAAAGCGATAAAGTGTTAAATAAAAAACTTACTCGGATTTAACGAAAAATTCCAGCTGTAAATGACGATTGGATGAACTTTTCTAATTGCTTATACCGATTGGCGATCTAGGCAAACCTGGTTTTCTGGTTAACAATGGCGGCTCGTTGGCCGATTTACACGCTTTTATGCAGACATCGCTTGCCGATTTCATTAAGGATACGCCTTCAGGGCGCGAAGCCGATGCCATCCTACGCGCCTGCGTGCATTGTGGGTTTTGTAACGCCACCTGTCCAACTTATCAATTGTTAAGCGACGAGCTCGACGGTCCGCGCGGACGCATCTATCTCATTAAGCAGGCGTTGGAGGGCCGCTCCGTAACCCGTAAAACGCAGACCCATTTAGACCGTTGCCTAACCTGCCGCGCCTGTGAAACGACCTGCCCCTCCGGGGTGCGTTATGGCCAACTGCTGGATATCGGGCGTGAAATCATCGAGCACAGGGTTACGCGTCCTTACTTCGAGCGCATTGCGCGTTGGATGCTGCGTAGCGTGGTCCCCTATCCGGCGCGCTTCACTCCGCTGCTGCGCTTGGGCCAGGTCCTGCGGCCGGTATTGCCCCAAGCCGTGAAACGCAGCATCCCGCGTTATATAAAAAGACCTGCCTGGCCGGAGACCAAACATAAGCGCACCATGTTGATCTTGGATGGCTGTGTCCAGCCCGCCATCGCCCCCCCTATCAACGCCGCGACCGCGCGTGTATTAGACAAGCTCGGCATTAACGTGCGGGTTGCCCCGGGCAGCGGCTGCTGCGGCGCTCTCAGTCAGCATTTATCCGCACCGGATGAGGCGCTTAATTTTATGCGCCGCAATATCGACGCCTGGTGGCCCTATATTGCCGCCGGCGCCGAGGCCATCATAACCACTGCCAGCGGTTGCGGCGTGCTGGTCAAAGACTATGGGCGCTTATTGCGCGCAGACAACACCTATGCTGAAAAAGCGGCGCGTGTTTCCGAGCTTGCCAAAGACTTAAGCGAAATCCTCGCGCGGGAAAACCTTGCCGCTTTCAAACCAGCCGTAAGCCGCGGCAAAATCGCGTTTCATTCCCCTTGCACTTTACAGCATGGACAAAAACTTAACGGTACGGTAGAGACGATAATAAGCAAATTAGGTTTCATTTTGACGCCGGTACCGGATGCGCATTTATGCTGCGGCTCGGCCGGCACCTATTCTATCTTGCAAAAAGATCTGTCTCAGCGCTTATTGAAAAACAAACTCCATGCTTTGCAATCCGGATCGCCGGACATAATCGCCACCGCCAATATCGGCTGTCTCACCCATCTGCAAACGCAATCCGCGGTGCCGGTACGGCATTGGATAGAACTGCTGGCACCTGGTTAAACAATCTGGAAAAACCGTCGCCCGGATCCCTAGCAGGTTGTTGAAAAAGTCCATCCGTGACCTTTTTGACTCGGACCATCCCTGGCCCTCGCCCTCCGGGCGCTACCAGGTAGCGCCCACTCTCTCCCGGAGAAATTGTCAACACGCAAAGCAAAAAGCGGCCGCTCCTGCGCCTCCCTGCGCCACGCGGCATTCGTGCATCCTGCACAGCATGGCCCTGTAATATAACGGGGCTTTGCTTCATTTTTCAAACACCTAGCGTGTTTGAAAAATCCGCCGGGAGCGGATTTTCGCGTGAGCCCCGTAGGGGCTTGGCGCAGGGATGCGTCAAGCAAAAATGGCGGTACGTCCCTATACCGCGATGGGCAGGAAGCCCAAGTGCCACGTGGCGCAGGGATGCCGCGAGAGCGGCCACTGCAGGGTGCTGAAAAACGCGTTTTTCAGCACCCTGCTAGGTTTTTACCAAGCATCGTACATCCGTTTAGGATTGAGTATGCCATGCGGGTCAAACGCCGTCTTTAAATTGCGGTGCAGCGCCATGAGTGGCGCGGCGAGCGGATGAAAAACATCGCGGCGATCGCCACCGCGGAAC